>Ga0187814_10000153_pt1 | contig 18800 bp, 19 predicted proteins | sample NC_S_4_FD_132450 | JGI IMG/M metagenome (GOLD analysis project Ga0187814, IMG submission 132450) | Wetland sediment microbial communities from Neuse River Estuary, North Carolina, USA - ASW-S_4 | ecosystem: Environmental > Aquatic > Freshwater > Wetlands > Sediment | place: USA: North Carolina... | reverse complement strand
GGAGGCGGGGATCCACTCGGGCGACTCGGCCTGCGTGCTGCCGCCGCACACCCTGGGCGAGGACATGCTGACCCAGATCCGCGCACAGACCGAGGGCATCGCCCGCGCCCTGAACGTGGTCGGGCTGCTGAACGTGCAGTTTGCGATCCAAGGCCAGGGGGAGCTGTACGTGCTCGAGGCCAACCCCCGCGCCTCGCGCACGGTGCCGTTCGTCTCCAAGGCGATCGGGGTGCCCCTGGCGAAGCTGGCCTGCCGAGTGCTGCTCGGCGAGCGGCTGGCCGATCTGGATCCCCCCGTGCTAACGGAGCGCGACGGAGCGACCGGATGGAGCGGAGGAGGCGGCCACGTGTGCGTGAAGGAGGTCGTGCTCCCGTTCAGCCGCTTCGCGGGTGCCGACTCGTTGCTCGGGCCAGAGATGCGCTCGACGGGAGAGGTGATGGGCATCGCGCGAGACTTCCCGACCGCGTTCGCGAAGGCTCAGGCAGCGGCGGGCGCCCGGCTGCCCGAGGGCGGGACGGCGTTCATCACGGTGGCCGACGGCGACAAGCCGGCGGCGACCGGGCTGGCGACTGTCCTGCACGACCTCGGCTTCAGGATCATCGCGACCCGCGGAACCGCCCAGGCGATCCGCAAGATGGGGATCCCCGCGGAGACCATCAACAAGATCGGCGAGGGATCCCCGCACGTGGTCGACTGGATCGAGCGCGGCGACGTCGACCTCGTCGTCAACACTCCCGTCGGGACGGGAGCCCGTACCGACGGCTACGAGATCCGCACTGCGGCGATCGCCCGCGGGATCCCGTGCATCACGACGATGGCGGGGGGGATGGCGGCCGCGCGCGCGATCGCGGCGGCCAGGCGAGCCCGCAGCGCGGGCCGCGGTGGTGCAGCGGAGGTGATCTCCCTGCAGGAGATCCAGTCTCCTGCACGCGATCAGCATCGCTCGCAAATAGCGGGAACAGCCGGGGCACGCAAATAGCGAGCCATTCACACCGGCATCACGCCCCGATTGCACCTCGGCCGAGTGTGCAGATGCACGCTCCCTACAGCACCCCAAACCCCCTGCAAACGCTGCCTATTACCGCAACCATCCTCGACAATGCTCTACCTCAACCAGAGGTGTAGGCGAATTGCGGGGATTTGGCTTGATCGCTCGGCGGCAAGATGTATAGTCGCCGCCCATGTCGCCGGTCACCGATCAGCTCATGAAACCCACGGTCGCCCCGGAGCGCTCCTACGTGCAGCGCATGGAGGCTCTCCAGCGGGCCAATGACATCCGCAGCCGGAGGGCTCAGCTGAAGCGCGATCTCAAGGCCGGCCGCCAGCCGATCGACGAGCTTCTGCTCTCCCCGCCGGAGTACCTGGAAACCGCGAAGGTGTTCGACCTCCTGCTGGCCGTTCCTAAGTACGGACGCGTCAAGGTGAACAAGATCCTGACCCAGTGCAAGATCTCGCCGAGCAAGACGGTCGGGGGCCTGTCCGAGCGGCAGCGGCGCGAGCTCATCGCCTTCATGCGGCGGCGCTGAACGCTCTCCGGGCAGGGGCGGGGCGCCCGTGTTCGTGATCACCGGGCCTTCCGGGGTGGGCAAGGGCACGCTCATCCGTGGCCTCCTGGAGCGAGTCCCGGAGCTGGAGCTGTCGGTCTCGGCCACCACGCGCAAGCCGCGGCCCGGCGAGCGCGACGCGGTCGACTACCACTTCCTGACCCCGGAGCAGTTCGACGCACACGTGGCTGCCGGGGACTTCCTCGAGCACGCCACCTACTCGGGCAACCGGTACGGGACGCTGCGAAGCGAGGTTCAGAAGCGGATCGATGCGGGACGGCCGGTGGTCCTGGAGATCGAGACGCAGGGGGCACGACAGATCCGGGAAGCGATGCCGGAGTCGGTTGCCGTGTTCATCGCGCCGCCCTCGCTCCAGGCGCTGAGGACGCGACTGATCGGCAGGGGTACGGACACCCCCGAACAGGTCGAGAACCGCATGCGCACGGCCGAGCGCGAGCTCGAGGCCCAGTCGGAGTTCTCACACGTGGTCGTCAACGATCGGCTCGAGGATGCGACCGAGGAGCTCGCCCGGATCGTCCGCGGGGACCTTGCGTGGCGGGCGGACGGACCCCGCTAATCTCTTTCTCATCCTCCAGGAAGGAAAGCCTTGATCTCACCCCGCATCGACAAGCTGCTCGAGAACGTCGACTCGAACTATGCGAGCGTGATCGTGGCCGCCAAGCGCGCGCGCCAGATCAACTCCTACTACCACAACCTCGGCGAGGGGACCTTCGACGAGTTCCCGCCGCCGATGGTCGACACCCGTTCCAAGAACTACCTGACGATCGCCCTCGAGGAGGTCGCTCAGGGCAAGCTGAAGTACCACTACCGGTAGGGGCTTAATGTCCCGGTTGCTCCTCGGTGTGAGCGGCGGGATCGCGGCCTACAAGGCGCTCGAGACTGTCCGGCTGGCGGTGAGAGCCGGCCACACCGTACGGGTGATTCAGACGCCCGCGAGCGAGCGGTTTGTGGGCCGCGCGTCGTTCGAGGCGATCACCGGCGCTCCCGTGCTCGTCGACGAGTTCGAGCCCGACCCTGCGCGCGGCGCCTATCCCGGGGAGCCGGTCGGCGATCGCGCGCCGATTAGCCACCTGGGCCTGGTGGCGCGCGCCGAGCTCTACCTGATCGCGCCGGCCACCGCGAACACCGTCGCGAAGCTCGCCCACGGCCACGCGGACAACCTCCTCACCACCGCCGCGCTGGCCGCGCCGTGTCCGGTCCTGGTGGCGCCCGCCATGAACGACCGGATGTACGCGAGCGCCGCGACGCAGGCCAACCTGGAGCTGCTCGCCGCGCGCGGAGTGGTGATCATCCCGCCGGGGGAGGGCGAGCTCGCCTCCCACGGCGAGCATGGCGTCGGCCGCCTCGCCGAGCCCCAGGACCTGCTAGATGCCTGCGAGGCTGTGCTCGGCGGATCGGTCGGGCGGCGCGGTGACCTGGCCGGGTTGCGGGTGCTGGTGACCGCAGGGGGGACCCGCGAGCCGATCGACAGCGTCCGCTACATCGGCAACCGCTCGTCGGGCAGGATGGGTGTCGCGCTCGCCGCCCGCGCCGCCGCTCGCGGCGCTGAGGTGACGCTGATCGCCGCCCACCTTGCGGTCCCCCTGCCGCCCAAGGCCCGTGTCATTCAGGTGCACACCGCGGCCGAGATGAAGGAAGCCTGCGACCGGGAGTTCGCGAAAGCCGACGTGCTCCTGATGGCGGCGGCCGTGGCGGATTTCCGCCCGGCGGCGCCGTTCCACGGCAAGCTCAAGAAGGCCGCGTCGCTCGAGGCGCCCGAAGCGATCGAGCTCGAGCGCACCGAGGACGTGATCGCAGGGCTCGCCAGAAGGCGGGCAGCGAATCAGGTGCTGGTGGGCTTTGCCGCCGAGCACGGCCAGGGTGCGGTGCAGTATGGGCGCGGCAAGCTCCTGGAAAAGCAGCTGGACGCGGTGGTGGTCAACGACATCTCCAGGCCGGACATCGGCTTCGAGTCCGACGCCAACGAGGTCGTGATCGTCACGGCGAGCGATGAGCGGCGCGTCCCGCGCGCGAGCAAGGAACGGGTGGCGGACGCCGTCCTCGACGAGGCGGGACGGCTACGGCACGAGCGCGAGCAGGAGGAGCTCGGTGGAGGCACAAGAGCGCCTCGCGCCGCGCGAGGCTGATCAGCGCTTGGCCGCCGTGATACGGCGGATCGCGGACAACATCTCCGCGGCCGTACAGGTCCGCCCGGACACCCTCGACCATCTGCTGGTCGCCCTGCTGGCGCAAGGTCACGTGCTGGTGGAGGACTACCCCGGCGTTGGCAAGACGGCGCTGGCCCGCGCCCTGGCCCGCTCCATCGACTGTCAGTTCGCCCGCGTCCAATGCACCTCGGATCTGCTTCCCGCCGACGTGATCGGCACCAACGTCTACGACCAGCGCGAGCAGCGGTTCTCGTTCCGCCCAGGCCCGGTGTTCGCCAACATCGTGCTGGTCGACGAGATCAACCGCGCCTCACCGAAGACGCAGTCGGGACTGCTCGAGTGCATGCAGGAGCGCCGCATCACGGTGGACGTGCAGAGCCACGAGCTCGCCCTGCCCTTCCTTGTCCTGGCGACGCAGAACCCGATCGAGTACGAGGGGACCTACCCCTTGCCCGAGGCGCAGGTCGACCGTTTCATGGTCCGGATCTCGCTGGGGTATCCCTCTCCCGGCGCGGAGGCTGGGATGCTCGCCGATCACGAGGCCGGCGATCGAGTCCTCTCGCTCTCACCCGTGGCGGATGCCGCCGAGGTGCTGGCGGCGCAGGATGCGGCAACCCGCATCGCGGCGGCGGAGCCGTTGCGCGACTACGTCGTGCGTCTCCTGTGGCGGACGCGCGAGGATCCACGGGTCGATCTCGGAGCCAGCCCCCGGGCGGGGCTGATGCTGCTGCGAGCAGCGAAGGCGCACGCGATGATGCGCGGGCGTGACCACGCCCTCCCCGACGACGTCCAGGCCCTCGCGCAGGTTCTGCTCGCTCACCGGCTCGTGATGGCGCCCGGCTCACCGAGGTCCGCCGCGAACGACGTGATCGCCGACGCTCTTGCCTCGGTGAGGGCGCTGTGAAACGCGCGGGCTGGGTCGCGCTCCTGGGCGCGGTCCTGCTCGCCGTCGCGTACGTGTTCGACGCCGCAGTCCTGTTCGTTCCCGGCGTGGCGTTCGCGGCAGTGGGCGCCCTGACGCCGCTGTGGATCGGGGTCGCCGCCCGCGGGACGAGCGTGACCCGCGTCCTGCACGCGGATCGCGTGGTCGAGGATCAACCGGTCGAAGCGACGATCAAGCTTAGGTGGGGCCTCTTCGGCTCACCGGGAATCGAGCTGCTCGACCCACTCGGACGGGAGGCGATGGCGTTCGCGCCGCGGATATCCCCGCTCCGAAGCGGGCGAACCACGGAGGCGCGGATCGTGGCGCGGTTCTCACGGCGCGGCCGCCGCCGATTCGACCCTCCCTGCGTTGCGATCAGCGACCAGCTTGGAATCGTGCGGATCGTCCGCAGGGGCTCCTCGGGACCGGAGGAGCTGCTCGTGCTGCCGCGCACGGAGCGCGTTCGGTGGCCGCGGCCGGGGGAGGGGGAGCGCCTTCACTCAGCGGCCTCGAACGCATCGATCGAGACGCTGGCGGCGACGGACGTGGACGGCCTTCGCCCCTACCGGCCGGGCACGCCCGCCTCCAGGATCAGCTGGCCGGCGCTGGCGCGCGGCGCGGGGCTGCTGGAGCGGCGTCTGCGCACCGATCGCGACGGCGGCCCGCTGGTGGTCCTCGACGTGCGCTGCTCCGGCCCCGCCGGCGACGTCGACGCCGCCGTTCGCGCGGCCGGCTCACTGACGCTGGAGCTGGCGCGCCGAATGGGATGCGACCTGCTGTTGCCCGGCGACAGGCGTCCTATCCATCTCGAGGCGGACCTCGTGGCGTGGAGCGCGGTGCACGTGAGGCTGGCGCTGATCGAGGGCGGTCCCGACGCGCCCATGCCGTCGCTCGGCGCCCGGCAGCGGAGCGGTCAGATCTTCTACGTGGCCGCGGAGGCCAACCGGGTTCCCGCTGTGCTCGCGCGCGCTGAGAAGCACGGCGTCGTGCTCGTCGTGCCGAGCAGCGCAGATGCCCCGACACGGCACTTCACGGGACTGGAGGTCAGCGGTTGCCGCGGCTACCTGCTCGGCGCGCCCGCGGGTGCGCGACCGAAGGAGCGGGCCGCGTGAGCGACGTTGCTCTGTCCGCCCTCGAGCGGGGGGAGGCCGGGCCGCACGGGCGTCGCGCCACCCACGTGGAGCGCCCGCTCGTCCGAGTGGCGGCGTTCGCTGCGCTCGGCCTGTACGGCACGCTGCGGTGGTCGACGCTGATATCGACCGGGTCGACCGGCCGTCTCATCGGCCTGCTCGCGCTGGCCACCGTGGTGGCCGGAGGCGGTGCCGTCCTGGCGCGGCGAAGCCGCCTTATCGCGATGCTCGCCGCCGTCCTGGCGGTGCTCGCAGCGCTTGCGATCGCCGGCCTGCCGGTCGCGTGGATCGTTCACCTGCGGATCGCCGTGAGCGCCAACGCGATCGGGGAGGGGCTGTCGGGGCTGCCCGGCGTTCTCCTTCCGTACATCGGGATCGATCAGTGGCTTCGGATGGTGATCGTGCTGGGTGCCGCGGTGCTGCTGCTGAGCGCCGCGCTGCTGTTCGCCTTCGCCCCGCGCCGGCTGGGCGACGCCCGCAGGGCATGGATCGCGCTGCCGCTCCTCACCCTTGCCGTCGTGCCCGCCACGCTGATCAAGCCACACTTTCCGTACCTCGGCGGCCTGGTCGTGTTCGGGCTGATGGCGGCGTTCCTGTGGGGGGAGCGCATCGAGCGCGGCCGTGTCCCCGCCGCGGTCGGCCTGTGCGCCTGCGCCGCGGTCGCCGCGATGCTGGCAGCCCCGGCGATCGATCCGGGCCGGCCGCTGTTCGACTACAGGGCGCTGGCCGGGAGCTTGTCGCCGGTGGCGGTGGACACGTTCGACTGGTCGCAGCAGTACGGACCGGTCGACTGGCCGCGGCACGGCCGGGCCGTGCTGGAGGTCAAGGCGGCGAGCCCGGACTACTGGAAGGCCGAGGATCTCGATGTGTTCGACGGCAGGGGCTGGACGCAGGGGCTCGTACCCGGTGCCGAGAACCTCGCCCCGGCCCCGTCCTCGGCGCTCGCCCGGTTCTCGCAGCAGATCGAGGTGACGGTCCGCGACATGCGCAGCTCGGACGTGATCGGCTCCGGGTTCTCGGCGGAGCCGACCGACGTATCGCAGCCGGTGGTGCCCGGGTTCAGTCCGGGAACCTGGACCGCGGGAAGCGGCCTTGGGCCCGGAGACAGCTACGCGATACGCGTCTACGCGCCCCACCCGAGTGCCGCCGAGCTCGCCAGAGCCGGCGCCGACTACGCGGCCGTCCCCTCGGGGTACCGCACGATCCTGCTCCCGCAGATGGTCGTCTCATCGCCCGCGGGAAGGGCCGGGCTCAGCCAGCCCCAGGTCGTGTTCCCGCCGTTTCACTCGCGCCAGCCGGTGCAGAACATCATGGGCATCCCGATCGGGACCGGCCCGGGATTGGTCCTCCAGTCGCCGTATGCGCAGGCATACGCACTGGCGCGGCGGCTTGCCGGCGGCGCGAGGACCCCGTACGCGTACGCGCTTTCGATCGAAGCGTTCCTCTCGCACCGATACACGTACGACGAGGACACGCCCCTCACCCCGTACCCGCTGGAGACCTTCCTGTTCAAGTCCAGGATCGGGTACTGCCAGCAGTTCGCCGGCGCCATGGCGCTGCTTCTGAGAATGGGTGGAGTGCCAGCGCGGGTTGCTGTGGGATTCACTCCCGGAGCCTACGACTCGGCCACGCACCGGTGGGTCGTCCTCGACATCGACGCGCACGCCTGGGTGGAGGCCTGGTTCAGCGGATACGGATGGGTGCGGTTCGATCCGACGCCGCCCGCGGACCCGGCGCTGGGCGGGCGCAGCCAGCTCCCGATCCTCGGCTCGGGCGGATTGCCAACGGCGACCACCTCGGGCAAGCATCTGTTCATCCGTCGGCCATCGGCGACGGGCGCTGTGCGGCGCCACGCCGGCTCCTCGGCTGGCGCCGGGCTCGGCGGGCCGGCCGAGATGGCAGCGCTGGCGGCTTCAATGCTCGCGCTGCTGACGATCCTCGTCACGTGGACGCGCCCGCTGCGCACCGGCGAGCGGCTGGTCGAGGAGCTCGAGCGAGCGTTCGCACGCACCGGCCGTCCGCTGGCAGCCGGCGTGACGCTTGCAGCGCTGGAGCACCGCTTCCGCCACTCGCCCGCGGCATCCGGCTACATCCGGGCGCTGCGACTGGAGCGGTTCGGCGGCAAGGCGGGAGCGCCGACCCGGGGGCAGCGCCGGGCGCTGCGCGCCGAGCTTCGGGCGGGGCTCGGTCCACTCGGGCGGATTCGCGCGCTGTGGGCGCTTCCGCCGCGCAAGCACCCCGGCACAAACCCCTTTGGGGGCGCCTAAACTGGGCGGGATGGACGACGTCTACGAGCTCTTCCGGCGCGGGACCGAGCTACTCGAGGCGGGGCACAACCACCAGGCGACGATTCCGCTGTCTCGTGCGCGTGACCTCGATCCCGACAAGACCTCGATCCGCGAGGCCCTGGGGCGCGCGCTGTTCGGCGCGCAGCGCTACGAGCTGGCGGCACGCGAGTTCGAGGAGGTCGTCGATCGTGCGCCGACGAACGACTTCGCGCTGTTCTGCCTGGGTCGCTCGCTGCAGATGCTGGGCCGACACGCGGAGGCTCGCAAACCGCTCGCGCTTGCGGCCTGCCTGCAGCCCGCTCGGCGCGACTACCGCATCTATCGCGACCGCGCCAGAGCCCGTGCTGCGGAAGCATCCAGCCATACCTGAAAGCACGAAATCGGTGCTACCCTGAAGGGACAGCAGTCGCGCCGGGCGCTCCCGGCAGCAGTACCCCGGAAGTGGGCGATTGCCCGCTTTTTTTATGAGTTGCAGACGGAGGAGATCGTGAGCGTCACCGCACTACAGACCGAGATCGAGAACAGGCTCGCCACCAGCGAGCCCGAGATCGAGGTGCTCCTCGTGGAGGTCTCGGGCTCAACGCTGCGGCTGTTCATCGATCACCCGGACGGGGTCACGCTCGCGCTGTGCGAGCGCGTCTCGCGGCAGCTGGGGGACTACCGCGAGAACTACTCGCTGGAGGTCTCCTCGCCCGGGCAGGACCGACCGCTGACCAAACCACAGCACTACACGCGCTTCCTGGGCCGTCGCGCCCGCGTCCGCCTGCGTGACGCGCGCGACTCGCACAGGAGCCTGACCGGCGAGCTGGTCGGGGCCTCGGAGCGCGACGTGACGATCGCCGCGGGCGACGGGGTGATCACGATCCCCTATGACCAGATCGCCCGCTCCAACCTGATCCCGGGAGACTGAACCCATGTCGAGAGAGATCCTCGAAGCAGTCAGAGGCCTCGCGGCCGAGAAGAACATCTCCTCAGAGAAGCTGATGGAGGCGCTCGAGGACGCGCTCCTGTCGGCGTACAAGAAGACCCCCGGCGCGGCCCGCTACGCGAAGGTCGAGATGGATCGTGAGAGCGGCGACTTCAAGGTCTTCGAGCTGAAGATCCCACCGGAGCTCGAGGATCAGCTGCTGGTAGAGGGGACCACCGATCAGGAGCCGACCGTCGATCCGGAGACCGGCGAGCTGCGCGAGCCGCCCGAGCCGGAGCTCGACATGGAGAAGCTCAAGGAGTTCGAGGATCGGATCGAGATCGAGGACGTCACACCGCACGACTTCGGGCGGATCGCCGCCCAAACCGCCAAGCAGGTGATCCTCCAGCGGATCCGCGAAGCCGAACGCGACATGATGTTCGAGGAGTACCGAGACCGCGTCGGCGAGCTGATCACCGGAATCGTGCAGCAGTCCGACTCGCGCTACACGCTGGTTCAGCTACGTGAGCGCGTGGAGGCGCTGCTGCCCAAGTCCGAGCAGGTCGAGGGTGAACGCTACGACCACTCGCAGCGGATCAAGGCGGTGATCAAGGACGTCTCGAACTCGACCAAGGGACCGAGCATCATCGTCTCCCGCCGCGATCCCGAGCTGATCAAGCAGCTGTTCGAGTTGGAGGTTCCGGAGATTGCAGACGGGCTGGTCGAGATCACGGGCGTCGCCCGCGAGCCGGGCTACCGGTCGAAGATCGCCGTCGTCTCGCACGTGGACGGCGTCGATCCCGTCGGCGCGTGCGTTGGACCGCGCGGCTCCCGTGTGCGCATGGTCGTCTCCGAGCTGCGCGGCGAGAAGATCGACATCATTCCCTACAACGATGAGCCCGCGCGGTTCGTAGCCAAGGCGCTCTCGCCCGCTCGGGTCAGGGAGGTCCTTGTGGACGATGCCGGCAAGCAGGCGACCGTGATCGTCCCGGACGACCAGCTGTCGCTGGCGATCGGGCGGGAGGGCCAGAATGCGCGGCTTGCCGCCCGGCTCACCGGCTGGCGGATCGACATCCGCTCCGAGACGGAGTTTGCGGCCGAGGAGGCCGAGCACGCCTACGAGCAGGAGGAGGCGCAGGGACGCTGTGCCGCGATCCTCGCCAACGGCAGGCGTTGCCCGAATGCGGCATTGCCGGGCTCGCGCTACTGCGGCCTCCCGGCGCATCAGGCGCTGGAGGGTAAGGAGACTGATCAGGTCGCTGCCGCGGCCCCGCAGGCGCCCCAACCTGACGCGCAGCCCGCCGAGCAGGATGACGCGGGCGCGGCCCAACTAAGCGAGGCCGGAAGCCGAGCGGGCCGCGAGCCCGAGGCTGCGCAGTAGCGATCTACACTGGGAGCTCGATGAACAAGCGGGTCCACCAGATCGCCAAGGAGCGCGGCCTTCCCTCGAAGGACGTGCTCGAGCGCCTGCGCGCCGCGGGCATCGACGTCAAGGCGGCCTCGTCCAACGTCGATGAGGACGTGGCCCTCAAGGTGCTCGGCAACGGTGATGGCCCCGCGCGCGCGGATGCCGCGTCGGTCACGGCGACGGCCGCTCCCGCGCCGGCGGCCGCGACCCCTGCGAAAGGCCAGTCAACGGGCGACGCTGTCCAACAGCGCAGGACACCCGAGCGCGCCGAGCCACAGCCGACCGCGCAAACGGCTCCGCCCAGCGCTGGTCGGGCCGATTACAAGCAGCGTCCCACGCGGGACTCCCTCCAGGGTGAGCGGGCCCCCGGGGCGGCCGGTGGCCGGCGGCGCGTGGTGATCGACTCTCAGGCTTCGCGGCGAGCACCCGGCGGCGGCCCGTCCGCCCAGCCCAACCAGCCGCCCCGCCGTCAGCGGCGCGGCCGGCGGCGTCGCGGCGTCTACGACGAGGAAGCCGAGTCCCGTCCCGCCGCAACGCAGACCGCGGTCGCCGAGCCGGCGATCAGGATCAATTCGGGCTCCACCGTCAAGGACGTCGCCGAGTACCTCGACGTGCCGGTGCCCGAGATCATGAAGAAGCTGATGGCGCTGGGAGAGATGAAGACGCTCACTCAGACACTCTCCGACGAGGCAATCGGCGTGCTCGCGGCCGAACTCGGCAAGGACGTGGAGGTCGTCCATACCGAGGAGGAGCCGATCGAGGAGGAGATCTACGAGGACGAGGAGGAGGAGCTGGTCGAACGGCCTCCCGTCGTCACGATCATGGGCCACGTCGACCACGGCAAGACCTCCCTGCTGGACGCGATCCGCTCGACCGAGGTCGCGGCCGGCGAGGCCGGCGGCATCACCCAGCACATCGGCGCCTATCAGGTGCACCAGGACGGCAAGACGATCACCTTCCTGGACACGCCGGGCCATGAGGCGTTCACCGCGATGCGGGCGCGGGGAGCGAAGGTCACCGACATCGCGGTGATCGTGGTCGCCGCCGACGATGGTGTGAAGCCGCAGACCGAGGAAGCCGTGGACCACGCCAAGGAGGCAGACGTCCCGATCCTGGTCGCGGTCAACAAGATCGACAAGCAGGGCGCCGACCCCAACCGGGTGCGCACGGAGATGACCCAGCTCGGCCTGCAGCCGGTCGAGTGGGGAGGCGACACCGAGTTCGTCGACGTGTCCGCGAAGACCCATGACGGGCTAGACGACCTGCTCGAGACGATCCTGGTCATGGCCGAGGTCGAGGAGCTGCGCGCCAATCCGGACGCGCCGGCATCCGGTAGCGTGATCGAATCGAAGCTCGACCCCGGCCGAGGGCCGGTCGTCACGGTCCTGATCTCGCGGGGCACGCTGCACGTCGGGGATGCGATCGTCGCGGGTGCCCATTGGGGCCGAGTTCGTGCGATGAACGACTTCCTCGGCAGCCGGGTGGCCCAGGCCCTGCCGGGCGAGCCGGTCGAGGTGCTCGGCTTTGACGGCGTGCCCGAGGCCGGAGAGTTCGTGCGGGTGGTCGAGAACGACCGCAGGGCGCGACAGCTCGCGACCGAGCGCTCGACGCGGTTGAAGGCAGAGGCGCTTGCCCGCCGCTCGGGCAAGAAGGTCTCGCTCGAGGACATCTTCAAGAGCGGCGTGCAGGAGCTCAATCTCGTGCTCAAGGCCGACGTGGCCGGCTCGCTGGAGGCGATCGAGGACGAGATCGCCAAGCTGCCGCAGGACGAAGTGTCCGTCAACGTGATCCGCAGCGCCGTCGGCGGGGTGACCGAGTCCGACGTGATGCTGGCCGCGGCATCCGACGCTGTGATCCTGGCGTTCGGGGTGCGTCCCGTCGGGGACGCGCGCGCGGTCGCCGAGCGAGAGGGCGTCGAGATTCGCACGTACTCGGTGATCTACCGCGCAATCGATGAGCTGCGCGACGCGATGCAGGGCATGCTCGCGCCCGAGGAAGTCGAGGAGATGCTCGGAACCGTCGAGGTCCGCCAGATCTTCCGCGCCTCCCGCGTCGGCACGATCGCAGGCTGCCACGTCGTGGAGGGCAAGGTGACGCGCGGCTCGAAGGTCCGCCTGGTTCGTGACGGCACGGTCGTCTACGACGGCGAGATCGCCAGCCTCCGCCGGTTCAACGACGACGTGCGCGAGGTGAGCGCAGGCTTCGACTGCGGGATCGTGCTCCGGGACTTCGCCGACATCAAGGAAGGCGACGTGCTCGAGACATACGCCACACGGCAGGTCGAGCGCGAGCTCGTCTGACGGGAGTTGTGTCTCCCCGCCGGGAGCACTGATGCCGGCGAGCGGCTACGTCGCGGTGCTGGTGATCGACCTGCACTTCCCGGAGGCGGGCAGCCTCAAGAGCAAGCGCAAGGAGCTCGCCTCGATCAAGGCGCAGCTGCACGGCCGGCTCGGTGTAGCCGTCTCGGAGGTCGACCACCAGAACCTGTGGCAGCGCGCGAGGCTGACCGCGGCACTCACCGGTGGATCACTGGCGGTGCTGGCTGCCGCAGCGGACAACGTCGAGCGCTGGCTCCAAGCGCGGTGTCCCGATGGGGTGCGCGTTGAACGCGTGCTCGCCTCGGTGGAGGATCTCCTGTGAGGTTCGCAACTGCCGCGCGCTCAAGCCGCTTTCTGTTTCCTTTAGGCGCGGAGGACTAGGATGGCCAGCGAGCGGATGCGTCGTGTCGATCAGGCGGTGCGCGTGGTGCTCAGCGACGCGATCTCCAAGGATCTGAAGGATCCGCGCGTCGGGTTCGTGACAGTGACCGGAGTCAAGACCAGCCAAGACCTACGACACGCGCGCGTATACGTGAGCGTGCTCGGCGACGAGTCCACCCGCGAGGCGACGCTCGCGGGGCTGCGCTCGGCGCATGGCTTCCTCCAAGGTGTGATCGCCTCCGAGCTCACGCTGAAGCGCACGCCGACCCTGGTGTTTGAGTACGACGAGACTGTGGAGCGGGCGGATCGGATCTCGAGGCTGATCAACGAGGGGGCCGGGGGTGCAAGCGATGCCTGAGAACGGGGACCGCTCGGCGCGTGACCGTGTGCTCGACGAGCTGCGCGCGGCCCAGAAGCTGATCGTCGTCACGCACGAGAACCCCGACGGCGACGCCCTCGGCTCACTGGTCGCGATGCAGGAGATCCTCATTACGATGGGCAAGGACAGCGCGGCGTTCATCGACGAGCGCGAGCTCCCACTCCCTCACGAGTACGGGTTCCTGCCGCTCGACGGCGCGCTCACTGTCCCGCCCGCCGACTTCGAGGAGCGGACGATCGTGTTCCTCGACTGCGGCAATCTCGAGCGAAATCCGGCCGAGGCCTTCCGCCGCCCCGGGATGCACATCGTCAACATCGACCACCATCACGACAACACCCATTTCGGCACGGTGAACCTGGTGGACCCCGAGGCGTCGTGCACCGCCGAGATCGTCTGGGACCTGATGCACGGGCTGGGCGTGCAACCGACGCCCGAGCTCGCCGAGGCACTCTACGTGGGGCTAATCACCGACACCGGGCGCTTCATGTACGAGAACACCAGTGCCCGCTCGCACCTCATGGCTGCGGAGCTGATCGATGCCGGCGTGGAGGTCGACGAGATCTACCGGCGGGTCTACGAGAGAGTCCCGTACGGCAAGCTCGCGCTGCTGGCGCGGGGCCTCTCGAACATCAGGCGCTACGACGGGGGGCGTCTCACCGTCACGGAGCTCAGCGAGGGTGATTTCCTCGCATCCGGAGCCGAGGAGAGCTACTCCGAGGGCGTCATCGATCACCTGCGTGCCGTCGAGGGGACGCTGGTCGCAGCGCTGATCCGCGATCGAATCGGCGCGACCGACGGGGATCGCCGGCGGAAGGTTTCGCTGCGGGCGAGCGACGAGCGTGTCGACGTCTCCCGGATCGCCCGTGTCCAGGGTGGCGGCGGCCACCGCCAGGCAGCCGGCTTCACCACCAGCATGGATGGCGACGAGGTGGTCGAGTTCCTCCGTGGCGAGGTCGCTGCGCAGCTCGCGTGAGCGACGGCGTAATCCTTTTCGATAAGGAAGCCGGTCCCACCTCGCACGACATCGTTGTGCGGGCGCGTCGGGCGCTCGGCCGCGGGGTCAAGGTCGGCCACGCCGGAACGCTCGATCCGTTCGCCACCGGACTGCTCCTGATCCTGGTGGGACGGGCCACGCGCGTGCAGCGCTACCTGATGGCTCTGCCCAAGCGCTACGAGGCGACGGCGCGCTTCGGCGCAACGTCGAGCACGGGCGACCCCGAGGGGGAGATCGTCGAGACGGGGGCGGTCCCAGCGGGCGATCTCGTCCTGCCGATCGGCGTCATCCGCCAGCGGCCCCCGGCGTATTCCGCGCTCAAGGTTGGCGGCCGCCGCGCCTACGCGCTGGCCCGGGCCGGAGCGAGCAGCGTGCCGCTCGCCGAGCGCGAGGTTGAGATCCATCGCTTCGAGGAGACCTGGCGAGCGGGGGACCGTCGCGGGTTCGTGATCGAGTGCTCCTCAGGCACGTACGTGCGCAGCTTGATCGCGGACCTCGGCGATGCCTACTGTGAGCAGCTGCGCCGCACGTCGATCGGCCCGTTCGCCGTCGCCGACGCCGACCCCGAGCGGCTGATTCCCCTGGCCGACGCGCTCACCTTTCTGCCCGAGGTGCGGCTCGACCCAGAGCAGGCCCGTCGGGCGGTCCACGGGGCACGCGTGAACCTGGGCGGCGGCGAGGCGTCGGCAGGCACGGTGGTCAGGCTCACCGACGGCCAAGGGCTGATCGCGCTTGCCACGGTCCACGGCGGCGAGTACAGGCCGGTCGTGGGCTTTCGCCGCTGACCGGGGCCGTCGTCCCGCAAGTACGCTTCCGCGCCGATGCGGATAACGATGCTTGCCGATGCGCAGGAGCGGGGACGGAAGGTCGCGGTGGGGGAGTTTGACGGCGTCCACCTCGGCCACCGCGAGGTGATCCGCGACAGCGATACGGTGCTGACGTTCGAGCCGCATCCGCTGCGGGTGATCCGCCCCGAGGCGGCACCCAAGCTGCTCACGAGCTTCGAGGTCAAGGCCGAGCTGATCGCCGAGCTCGGCGTCGAGGAGCTGGTCGTGATCCCGTTCGACGAACGCTTCGCGGCCGAGAGCCCGCAGGAATTCATCGATCAGGTCCTGGTCGGAACGCTGCGCGCGAGCCACGTCTCGGTCGGGGAGAACTTTCGCTTCGGGCATCGCGCCGCGGGCGACCCGGCGACGCTCGCCGCGGACGGCAGGTTCCAGACCCGGATAGTTCCGCTGGTCGAGGTGGAGGGGGAGATCGTCTCCTCCAGTCACATCCGCGCGCTCGTGCAGGCAGGCGAGGTCGAGCTGGCGGCGCGGATGCTGGGAGGTCCGTTCCAGATGCGGGGCGAGGTCGTCAGGGGCGATCGCAGAGGCCGCGAGCTCGGTTACCCGACCGCCAACCTGGTGCCCGACGAGGCGCTGGTGTACCCCGGTCACGGCGTGTACGTGGCGCACGCCGACGGCTCCTGTGCCGTGGTCAGCGTGGGGGTGCGCCCGACGTTCGGCACCGGACGCGCGGTGCTGGTCGAGGCCTACCTGCTCGACCGCGAGGTCGATCTGTACGGACACCAGCTCCGGATCGACTTCCTCAAGCGACTGCGCGGGGAGCGCAGGTTCGAATCGGTCGACGCCCTGATCGAGCAGATGCGGCTCGACGTCGAGCACACGCGCGAACTGTGCCGCTGAGCGGCTCGCGGGAGCCTGCTAGCCTCATCGCGCGGATGACGCTGACCCAAGAACGTAAGCAGGAGCTGGTCGAGAAGTTCGGCTCCGGTGAAGCCGACACCGGCCGGACGGAGGTCCAGATTGCGCTGCTGACGGAGCGCATCAACCTGCTCACCGAGCATCTTCGCGTTCATCGCAAGGACCACCACTCGCGTCGCGGCCTGCTGATGCTGGTGGGACGCCGGCGCCGGCTCCTGAGCTACCTGCAGCGCGCGGACCTGGAGCGCTACCGCGCGTTGCTGCGAGAGCTCGGCCTGCGCAGGTGATCGAGCCCGGCACGCCCGCTCCAGAGTTCACGCTTCGTCGCGAGGACGGCACCGAGTTCACCCGCGCCGATCTCGAGGGGCGCACCACCGTCCTGGTCTTCTACCCGTTCGCTTTCAGCCCGGTCTGCACGGACCAGCTGAATCTCTACGAGGAGGTGCTCGACGACCTCCATGCGCAGGGCGCCACGATGTATGGGGTCTCGTGTGATGCGAGCTACTCCCAGAAGGCGTTCCGGGAGCGGCTCGGCGTCAGCATCGAGCAGCTGTCCGACTTCGAGCCCAAGGGTGCCGCGTGTCGCGCCTTCGGCGTCTACCACCCCAGCGGCTTCCCCCAGCGTGCGGTGGTGATCGTGGGCCCGGACGGCGTCGTCAGGTGGGGCTATCAGGCGCCCACGCCGGCGGAGCTGCCAGGCGCCAACCTGATCTTCGACGGACTCGCCGCGGCCGCTTGACTGAGCTCCGCTCGGCGCCGGTTCCTGCGCTCTCAAGCGAGGACCACGTGCGGGGCCCCGCGGGCGGTCCGCTGGCACTCGAGTACGCGGACTTCGAGTGCCCGTTCTGCGCGGCGCTGAGCGCCCGGCTCGCGGGCGAACCGTTCCGCCGCGCGTTCCGGCACTTTCCCGTCCGCTCCAACCATCCGCGAGCGTGGGCGGCGGCTTGCGCGGCGGAGGCAGCTGGGCTTCAAGGCCGTTTCTGGGAGATGCACGACCTGCTGTTCGCGGATCAGGGCAGGCTCGAGGATCCCCACCTGTGGGAGCGGGCGCGCGCGCTGGGGCTCGACCTCGAGCGCTTCGAGTCCGACCGCCGCAGCGAAAAGGTGAGCACACGCGTGAAGCGCGATTTTGAGTCGGGCATCCGGGCTGGGGTGGTGACGACGCCCACGGTGTTCGCCGGCGGGCGCATGCTGTTCGGCGAGATCGATGTCGTCGCGCTGAGAGCGCTCCGCTGAGTGGCTCATCGGCAAGAGGCCTACTAGGCGGACCGGTTCTGTGTGACCGACGTCACTTCGCCCCCGCCCGCTACCATCACCTACGTTCGGAACCAGAGAAAAAACGCTTAAGCACTCCGCCTACCGAACGGCGGGGCAAGAAGGGAATTGAATATGTCTGACGCCGTCACGCGGGTCTCCGTCGAGATCGAGGGCGACGAGATCTCGTTCGAGACCGGCAAGTTGGCCAAGCAGGCCTCCGGCGCCGTAGTCGTCCGCTCGGGCGACACGATGGTCCTCTGCACCGCGACCGCGGGCAATCTCCGGGACGTCGACTTCCTCCCGCTCACCGTCGACGTCGAGGAGCGCATGTACGCCGCCGGGAAGATCCCCGGCTCTTTCTTCAAGCGCGAGGGACGCGCAGGGGAGAAGGCGACGCTGTCCGCGCGCCTGATCGATCGCCCGATCCGCCCGCTGTTCCCGAAGGGATGGCGTTACGAGACCCAGCTCGTGGCGATCCCGATCTCCGTGGACCACGAGCACCCCTACGACGTACTCGCGATGAACGGCGCCTCCGCCGCGCTGATGATCTCCAACATCCCGTTCCCGACGCCCGTAGGGACCGTCCGGATCGGCAAGATCGAAGGCAACTTCGTCGTCAATCCCGACGAGGAGGCGCTCGGCGCGGACACCGACCTTGACCTGATCGTCGCGGGTACCGAGGAGGCGATCCTGATGGTCGAGGCGGGCGCTAACGAGGTCCCCGAGGCGGAGATCCTCGATGCGCTCGACATCGCCCACCAAGAGATCAAGAGGCTGTGCGCCGCGCAGCGCGAGCTGGCCGAGAAGGCGGGCAAGCCGAAGATGGAGGTCGAGGTGCCGCAGGTCGATCCCGATCTGTACGAGCAGCTCAAGGCCTCCCACGGCGCCGCACTCGAGGCGGCCACGCAGATCGAGGACAAGCTCGAGCGCCAGAACGCGACCACGGCCGTCGAGGAGGAGGCGCTGGCGCAGTACTCGGGCAACCCCGAGACGGAGACCTACGCCGAGTACCGGGCCAAGGCGCAGCTCGCGTTCGACAAGCTCGAGAAGACGATCATCCGCGAGCGGATCGCCGTTCAGAAGCGGCGTCCGGACGGACGGCGAGCTGATGAGATCCGTCCGATCTCGATCGAGGTGGGCGTCGCACCGCGTGCCCACGGCTCGGCGCTCTTCACCCGCGGCCAGACTCAGGCTCTGAGCGTCGTGGCGCTGGGCACGACGCGAGAGGAGATGCGCCTGGACACGCTCGGCCTAGAGACCGCCAAGCGCTACTTCCACCACTACAACTTCCCACCGTTCTCGGTCGGGGAGGCAGGGTTCATGCGCGGCCCCAAGCGCCGCGACATCGGTCACGGCGCGCTCGCGGAGCGGGCGCTCGTGCCGATGATCCCGAGCCAG
>Ga0187814_10000152_pt1 | contig 18895 bp, 16 predicted proteins | sample NC_S_4_FD_132450 | JGI IMG/M metagenome (GOLD analysis project Ga0187814, IMG submission 132450) | Wetland sediment microbial communities from Neuse River Estuary, North Carolina, USA - ASW-S_4 | ecosystem: Environmental > Aquatic > Freshwater > Wetlands > Sediment | place: USA: North Carolina... | reverse complement strand
CACCCCGACGAGCCTCCCATCGGCGTCACGGTCATGGACAACTATTTCCGCGATGCTCCCGGATGGCTGACGGAACTCCAGCGGCGGCCGGACGTCGACCTGGTGGTGCACGACGTGCGCGGGCCGCTACCCGATCAGATGAGCGACTTCGCCTACATCATCCACGCGGCGGGTATCGCGTCGCCGACGTACTACCGTGCGCATCCGATCGAGACGATGGATGCGAATATCAACGGGCTGCGAACCCTGCTCGACTACGCCAGGCAGCGCCACGAGGCAGGCCTAGATATGGGCGGCTTCCTCTTCTACTCGTCCAGTGAGATCTACGGCGACCCCCCTGCCGATGCGATTCCCACGCCAGAAACCTACCGGGGCTTCGTTTCCTGTACCGGCCCGCGTGCCTGTTACGACGAGTCGAAGCGCTATGGCGAGACGCTTTGCGTGAACTTCGCCAGGCAGCATGGCATCCCAGTGGTCGCGGTGCGCCCTTTCAATAACTACGGCCCCGGGATGAAGATCACCGACGGGCGCGTGATCGCCGATTTGTGCCGCGACGCGCTGCGCGGGCGTGACCTGGTGCTGCTGTCCGACGGCGCGCCAACGCGCACCTTCTGCTACGTGTCAGACGCGATCACCGGTTACTACCGTGCCCTGCTGCGGGGTCGCCCGGGCGAGGCCTACAACATCGGCGTGGACGGCCCGGAGATCTCGATGGCCAATCTCGCTGAGATGGTCGCCGGACTCGCGAACGAAATTTTCGATCACAGCGTGCGGGTGGTCCGTGGACACAGTGGCGAGGTCGACTACCTGGTCGACAACCCGAGCAGGCGCTGCCCCGACATCAGCAAGGCGCGGCTGGAACTGCAGTACGAGCCCAGGGTAACGCTTGAGGAGGGGCTCACCCGGACGCTGCATTGGTACGCCGACAACCGCGGCGGGGTGGAACGCTGATGCGGGTCGCGGTGGTCGGAGCGGGCTACGTCGGCCTGGTGACCGCGATTGGGCTGGCTGAGCTTGGGCACACTGTCGCGTGCGTCGACATCGACGAGCGCAAGGTGGCGGCGCTCAATCGCGGGGAGCCACCCATCTTCGAGCAAGGACTGCAGCCACTGCTGAGGCGCAACCTGGGGACCGGGCTGGCCGCCACCACGAACCTGGCCGGCGCGGTCCAGGCTAGCGACCTGACCCTGATCTGTGTCGGGACCCCCTCGCAGTCCGACGGCAGCATCGACTTGTCGTTCGTACAGCAAGCAGCCGAGCAGATCGGCAGCGTGCTCGCCGCCACACCTAGTTTCCACGCCGTGGTGGTGAAGAGCACAGTTGTGCCAGGGACATCCGACCAGGTTGTGCGTCCCGCCTGCGAACTGTCCTCCGGGAAGCGGGCAGGTGTGGACTTTGGCATCGGCGTCAACCCCGAGTTCCTCACCGAGGGCCAGGCGGTCGACGACTTCCTGCGGCCAGACCGGATTGTGCTTGGCGGCGACGGCCGCACAGTGGCCATGCTGCGCGAGCTTTACGCCTCGTTCGCAGACGTGCCGATCGTGGAAACCAACGCCGCGACCGCCGAGATGATCAAGTACGCGTCCAACGCCATGCTCGCCACCGCGATCTCATTCGCCAACGAGATCGCCAACCTCGGATCGGCGATTGGCGGCATCGACGCGGTCGACGTCATGCGGGGCTTGCACCTGTCGCGGTACCTCACCACGCCGCTACCCGACGGCACCTCGGTCACGGCGCCGCTCAGCGCGTTCTACCAGGCGGGCTGTGGCTACGGCGGGAGCTGCCTGCCCAAGGACGTGGCTGCGTTGGTGGCGAAGGGACGCCAGGCGGGATCCCCGGTATCGCTGCTCGAGGCTGTGACAGACATCAACGATCGTCAGCCGGGCCAGATTGGCGACCTGCTCCGCCGGGAACTCGGGACGCTGCAGGGCCGCCAGATCACGGTTCTCGGGCTGGCATTCAAGCCGGACACCGATGACGTGCGGTGCTCGCCGGCGTTTCCGACGCTCACGATGCTGACCGAGGCCGGCGCCGAGGTCACCGTGCATGATCCCGTGGTTGGCCCGGAACTGCTGCACGGGGTCGGTGACGTCGCCTATGTGGCAGATCTTGCCGACGCGGTGAAGCACGCCGACGCGATTGTGATCATCACTCGCTGGGACGACTACCTCAGACTTCCCGAGCTTATTGCCCGGCTGGACCCGCCGCCCGTCGTGGTGGACGGCAGGCGAATGCTGGCGAAGACCTCGGTACCGCGGTATGCGGGGATCGGGCTATGAAGATCTCGGACACCGCGATCCAGGACGCCCGGATCATCGAGATTGACCGAATCACCGACGACCGGGGTTTCTTCGCGCGGGTCTGGTGCCAGGACGAGTTCGCGCGGCATGGCGTCAAGGCCAACTGGGTCCAGGCAAACGTCGGATACAGCGTCCGAGCGGGCACCCTGCGAGGCATGCATTACCAGCGGGACCCGCACGCTGAGGCGAAGCTAGTGCGATGCACACGTGGGGCGGTGTACGACGTGGCGCTGGACCTGCGACCCACCTCGTCCAGCTACCTGCGCTGGGTTGGCGTCACTCTCGATGCGGACTCCCGCAGCATGCTCTACATCCCCGAGGGCTGCGGCCATGGTTACCAGACACTGGCCGATGACAGCGAGATCGTCTACTTCACGTCCGCACCGTACGAGCGCGACGCCGCTACTGGCGCTCGCTACGACGACCCGGCATTCGGGATTCACTGGCCCCTCGCCGTCGAGGTGATCTCAGCGCAGGATGCCGGCTGGGAGTTGTGGCCACGATCCCGGACTGACTAGACCCACCAACCCTGAGAGGCAGCGGAATGTTCATCGTGGACACGGCGCTCGAGCGACGCCAGCAGGAAGGCAACCCCATCAGGATCGGCATGGCCGGGGCCGGCTACATGGGGCACGGCATGGCCGCGGTGATCGAGCGGAACATGGTGGGGATGCGGGTCGTGGCGATCGCCAATCGCAGCGTTGAGACCGCGCAGCGCGCATTCGCCGATGCAGGGGTTCCAGACTGCGCGGAGGTAACCGACCAAGACGCCCTCGATCGGCTGCTGGCGCGCGGCGGGCGAGCGGTGACGTCCGACCCGCTGCTACTGTGTCGCGCGCCACAGATAGAAGCAATCATCGAGTGCACCGGCGATGTCGAGCACGGCGCCCACACCGTGACCGAGGCGATCGCGAACCGCAAGCATGTCATGCTCATGAATGCGGAGCTAGACGCGACGGTCGGTCCCATGCTCAAGGTGCTCGCTGACCGCGCGGGAGTGGTGATCACCAACGCGGACGGCGATGAGCCCAGCGTGGCGATGAACATGTTCCGCTTCGTCAGGTCCATCGGTTACCGGCCGGTGCTAGCCGGCAACGTCAAGGGTTTCCTTGACCATCATCGCAACCCCGAGACGCAGCAGGGCTTCGCCGATGCGCACGGTCAGCGTCCGTTCATGGTGACGTCGTTCGCTGACGGAACGAAGCTGTCGCTGGAGGCGGCTACTCTCGCCAACGCAACAGGCTTCAAGGTCACGAAGCCGGGCATGGAGGGCCGCCGACTGGCCCACGTCAGGGATCTGCTCGGCTGCTATGACCCAGCGACGCTGCTGGACCAGGGAGTAGTCGACTACGTGCTCGGAGCGGAGCCCGGTTCGGGAGCCTTCGTCATCGGCTACAACGACGATCCGCAGCTCATGCCGTACATGTCCTACTTCAAGATGGGTGACGGGCCGCTCTACATGTTCTACCGGCCGTTCCACCTCACCCATTTGGAGGCGCCCCTCAGCGTGGCGAGGGCCGTTCTGTTCGGCGACGCCAGCATTGCGCCTGCAGGCCCGCCGGTCTGCGAGGTTGCCACCGTCGCTAAGCGCGACATGGAGGCTGGCGAGGAACTGGACGGCATCGGCGGCTACTGCTGTTACGGGCTCATCGACAACGTCGAGAACACCCGCCAGGACGACGCGCTGCCGATCGGCCTGGCGGCCGGCGCCCGTCTCACCAGGCCCGTCGCGCAGGATCAGCCGATCCGCGAGGCCGACGTCGTGCTGCCGACGGGACGTCTGGTCGACAAGCTGCGCGCCGAGCAGGCAGCGCACTTCGGGCTACCGTAGGCGCTGCGGCCCGGTGGCGTCGAGCTCCGCTAGCCGCCGGTCAGCGGGCTGCGAGATGGGTGCGCCCGTCCCGCGCGGGCGAGGGCTCAGCGGACGGCTTCGGCGGGCTGGCTCGGCCGCGGCAAGGGTGGTAGCTGGGAAAAGCACCGCGGACAACTCCGCGAACTGATCAGCTAGCCGCCGTGACTTTTCCGCGTTGCGCTCAGCCATCGTCCGGGTCAGCTCCGCGGAACGGCTCGTGAGCTCGGCGAACTGTTCGATCAGCCGGTCGACGTCAAACGTGTTGGCGAACTGGCAGAACTCCGACAGCCCCATGTCCGCCATCAGCAGATCGTGTTTTCGTGCGTAGCTGATCGACAGTGTGGGCCTGCAGAGCTTGAGCGCGCAGAGCACGTTGTGATAGCGAATGGCGATGACGGTTCCGGCAGACGCCATCTCGCGCATCAGTTCTTGCAGCGAGCTGGCGGGGGCGGCGACAACGCACATGGGCTCGAGTTCCGGTCGGCGGGCTCGCAGGTCAGCAAGGATCTCTTGCACCAAGCTCTCGTCCCAGAGGTTGTCGCCCCCGAACAGCTTGATCCGGTAGCCGCTGTCGGCGAGCCACCGGACGAAGCGCTTCATCTTCGCGATGTAGGCGACGTGGATGTGGTCGGCGTCAAGACGGTCATCGTTCGTGCCGTGGTAGTCCATGACGCCTACCCCGACCGTCAGCGGGTCGCCCGGGCCGACCGGAGGTACCGGGAGGGCGAACGCAAGGTCGGGGTAGACGTGGTCGCGCGTGACATCGACTCCTGCTTGCCGCATCGCGTCATAGGACCCGGTGTCGCGGTAGGAACGGTAGAAGGCGAGCCTGGCCGCCCGGGTGAAGAAGACCCGGGTCAGTCGCTGGCTGAGCACGCTTGCTCCGACGCTGACCAGAGCGACCTTGGTCCTGAACAGTCGCCCGGATCCGGTCAGCAGGAACATCGCGTACGGATACCACCACGGCCCGACCGGAAGGGTGGCCTCGAGTACCCCAGCTCCAGGCACGATCACGACGTCGTGCTTGCGCACCCAGGACGCCACCCGGAACGCGTCAACGCCCTTGCCGAGCGTCCTGAGCACGATCGCGGGCAGGCCGGATATCCGCTGCTCGTAACGCTGATACCAGTTCATCGCGATGGCAGGCGCGCCATATCGCGCGGCCACATTCTCAGGTCCGGTGCACATGAAGTCCAGGATTGCCTCGGGGTGCTCGGCCTTGAGGTAGGTGACCACGGCTTCCAGCATTCCCTCGTTACCGAGGTTCTCCGTGCCGATGACGCCGAACAGGCCGACTCGAGTGGCGGTGGCCGATCGCCGATGCCTGCCAGGGCTTGCGCGAGCGGTCATCGATTGCCCCGCTGCTGGCCGGCGACCATCGCATCGGCCGGAACGGGTTGCACCGGGATGGCAGCGTGCCGGGCCCGCCGTCCCAGCCGGGGAAGGGTCCGGCTGATCAGCCATTGCCCCAGGTAGCGGTAGCACTCCAGGCGGTCGGCAGGTGACAGCGGCGCACGGCGGATCGATGTCACGTATCCGAGCAGGTATTCGCCGTACAGCCGGGCGGCTGGATGGCGCAGTCGGTCTGCACGGCGCGGATCCATGTTCACGCATCGGGTGCGCACGGTGGGGCAGGCCCGTTCTTCGCGGTCCGCGTGATCTCGCCGGAAATAAAGCCAGTCCGGAACCTGATAGAACGGGCCATGGAGGGTGAATTCCGTGGTGATAACCCTGTCCGCGTGGTGGTAGCTGCCGTGCAAGGCGGTCTGGCGCAGAGTGTCAGTACGGACGACGCCGTACACGTCATCGCCGCCATTGGCGAACAGCATGCTGCTGAACCGTTGAGGAGCCCGCGGAGAGTTCGTGACCAGCGGATACTCGAGCAGCTTCGTTACCCGGCCGGAGTCATCGACCAATGCCGTCCAGGAATGAGCGAGCACCACGTGCGGGTTCTCGTCGAGCGCGTCGACGCACCGCTGGAGCAGGTCGCGGGCGTACAGGTCGTCATAGGACGCCCACTTGAACAGCGTCCCCGCGGCTTGCTCGAAGACGAAGTTATGGTTCCGTGCGAGCCCTATGTTCCGCGGCTGCCGGATAACACGGATCCTCGAGTCTTGTCTGCTGTACCGCCGGCAGATGTCGGCGGTGCCGTCGGTCGAGGCGTTGTCCGAGATGATCAGCTCGAAGTCCTCGTAGCTCTGGCCAAGCAGGGCATCGAGAGACTCCGCGAGGTACTTCTCGCCGTTGTAGACCGGAAGCCCAATGCTCAGCCGTGGCGGCGCGGTCATCGATATCCTTCATCAGGCTGACTTCACGACACGCTGGCAGTTGGCACGCCACCCACCCGCGGTTACAAGACCGATCTGTGCCAGCCCTTGATACATGGCGTCCGCGCGGTCCGGCCCCCACTCGGTGACCCAGCGGGGGATCTCGCCACGATCGTCCTGGCTTGGCTCAATTAGTGTGCACCGGGACAGGGTCGATGCGGTCGAGGGCTTCGAGCGGTGTCACTGCTTTAGGTACGCGTCGAAGAATGCGATCATCCGGCTGCGGGCGTCTCGTGCGGATGCCTCGTGATAGCCGGCGTGGGTGATCCGCGCCAGGATGCCCACGACCGGGCCTGGCTGGCCGGCGGACTGCTGGAGGAAGGCGTGCCCGGCATCGGGGTACACCTTGATGTCGTGCTCGATGCCCAGCTCCTCAGCGGCCTGGGCGAGCCGCTGCGGCGCTTTACGCAGTGCCCGGTCCCTGGCGCCGAAGCTGGCCACGATCGGGCAGGCCCCGGGCAGGGCGGCGGCTGCGTTCTTGCGGACTAGGCCGTAGTTCACGGCCGACACGGCAAACCCGTGACCGGCGGCCATCAGCAGGGCGAACCCGCCAGTGGCGCAGAACCCGATCACGCCGATCCGGCCGTCACAGCCTGGCTGGCCCGCCAGCCAGGCCCGCGCTGCGTCGATCTGGCCGAACGTCTGGCCCCGGCCTGCCCGCAGGTCACGGAACATCCGCACCAGGCACACCGCCGGGCGGCCCCAGAAACCCAGGTCAGCGGACAGGGCCAGGTACCCGGCACCGGCCAGCCAGTCCGCCTGCTCCCGCACCGCCTGATCGATCCCGAACCCGTCGTGCAGCACCACGACCCCGGGCCACGGGCCCTGACCGTCCGGCCGGGACAGATAGCCCGGCATCTCGCCGGCAGACGTGGGGATCGTGACATCTGCCACAGCCGCCCTCCGATCGCTCGAATGGCCGGCAATCAAGCGCTGCCACAGCGACGGCCTTCACTTTACGGCCGCGATCGTCGCCGAGTAGCCGTCGACTTGGTCAGCTGACCGAGGCTGACGACGCTCTTCGAGCGACGCCAGACCGTTCCGGGTCCCAGACCATCCAGGGGCAATTCCCCCGCGCGTACATCTCCTCTAGCTGTGCGCGTTCCTTCACCGTGTCCGCTGGGGACCAGTACCCCCGGTACCGGTATGCCAGGACCCGTCGCTCCGGAGCCAGTCGGGTGATCGCGTCCTCGACGAGGTCCGCACCCTCATGAAGGTAGTCGAAGATCTCCGGGCGCATCACGAAGTAGCCGCCGTTACCCCACTGCCGCAGATCCTGCATGGGAGTCACCTGTGTGATGACTCCATTGTCGTCGATATCGACGACGTGATGCGATGACTGAGGCGGAACCGCCAGCAGGCCGATGACCGCGCTGCTGGCCTGGAAGCGCGCGATCATGTCCGGCAGCGGCGCATTTGTCAAAACGTCCGCATAGTTAGCCAGGAACATGGGCTCGTCTTCTACAAAGTGCCGTACTCGACGCAGTCGCTCCCCAATCAGCGAATTCTGCCCGGTGTCAACGCAGGTTATTCTCCAGTCGGAAATATCCGTTTTGAATAGCCTTATCTTGTGAGCGCCTTGCGCGCCATTTTCGAGGACGAAGTCGTTAGATCTTGTTTCGTCATAGTTCAGGAAGAAGTCTTTTACGTAGGAGCCACCATAGCCAAGACACACTATGAAGTCCGTGTGCCCGAAATGAGCGTAGTAACGCATGACATGCCAGAGCAGCGGCCGCTCACCGATCATTGCCATCGGTCTGGGAGCGCTCGTGACGCCGTCGGGCAGTCGCATTCCAATGCCGCCGCAGAATAGGACGACCTTCACAATTTCACTTCCTATTAGCTTCGTCCGAGCGTTTGCTCTGCGCGATCATTATATTGGCATTGAACGCACGCACCCCGCCGGTCATTCGAAGGCAGCACTGCTTTGCGCACAATTGTCAGGATGCAGATAATGACGGCAGATTTCCGGGCTCTCGACTGACCGGTGTCTAGCGGAACTCGTCGTATCAGGGGCTACGCCCGCCACTCCTATGAACCGAGGCACATGAGTCACGGAGGGGGCGTGGTGATGGCTGTGCTGGGCAGTCTCGGCATCGCCGCTCCCGGGCAGGTGGCCAGCTCAGCTGAGGCGCGATCCGACCCGCTGGCCAGCGGCCCTGGATCGTCTGTCAGCCCGGACAGCGCGCGTCCGCGCCCCGGAATCCTGCTGGATCGCGACGGGACGATCATCGTTGACCACGGACACGTCGGCTCTATCGACCGCGTCGAGTTCGTGCCCGGCGCACCCGAGGCCATCGCCAGTTTCAACCGGGCGAGCATCCCCGTAGCAGTAGTCACGAATCAGAGCGGGGTCGCTCGGGGCCTGTACGGCATCGGTGACGTCGCCCTCGTGCACCAGCACATTGCGGACCGTCTGGCAGAGTACGGCGCGCGAATTGACCTGTTTCTGTACTGCCCCTACCACCCGGAAGGCGTGGTGGAGGCTTTTGCTCGCACGAGCGAAGACCGCAAGCCAAGGCCGGGGATGGCCAAAGCAGCGGCTTTCGCACTCAACCTCGATCTCACCGCATCATGGGTCGTGGGGGATCGGCCCGAGGACATCGGTCTCGCCGAGGCGGTCGGTGCGTCGGCCGTCTATCTGGGGAACGGCCGCTGGAAGCGATCAGCCGTGTGGTCGTTGCCAACCCTCGCCGCCGCGGCTCCCTTCATTCTGGAGCGCATCGCGGCATGACTTCGGCTTCCGATCTGCAAACGTGCACGCCGTCTGCTGTTCGTGACCCGGTCGACTTCCCGAGCGTGCCGTACGCGCGGGCCGCTGAGTACTTTGACGACTACGCGGCGGAATTCACCAGGGCCAGGAAGACCGTAGAGCCTGCTGAGTTCGAACGAGCGGCGGCCATCTTGCTGGCGGCTTACGCAGCCGGCGCCAGGGTTTTCTCCTGCGGCAACGGCGGTTCGGCGTCGATCGCCAATCACCTGCAATGCGATCACGTCAAGAACGTCCGGACGGCCACGGACCTTTGCCCCAGCGTCATGAGTCTCAGCGCGAACGTCGAGCTCCTCACCGCAATTGCCAACGATATGGCGTATGAGTACGTCTTCGTCTACCAGCTGCAGTCTCAGGCCAGGCCCGGAGATGTGCTCGTCGCCGTCTCGTCATCAGGGCGTTCGCCGAATGTCGTCCGGGCGCTCACCTGGGCCCGAGACCAAGGCCTGCGAACTATTGCGATCACCGGCTTCCACGGAAGCCCGGCAAGGGAGCTAGCCGACGCCGCGGTTCATGTCGACTGCAGGAACTACGGCATTGTCGAGGACCTGCATCAGTCCATCATGCATGCTCTGGCGCAATACATCCGGCAGTCGCGAATGACTGCAGATGCCATCTCGACAACTGTTTTCTGAGTAGTAGAAGCCTGCCCGAAAGAGTCGGGTCCGACGCGGAGGGAGCGCGCTGGGATGCTGCTGGTGCGAAGCCCTAAATCGGCAATGCGGGTTGCTATTAATCTGCTGACTGAGAATCCGGGCAACCCATCCGGCGCACATTGGTTCTGGACACGAGTCATCCCGCAGATGGCACAGCGACTAGATCCTGGCGAGGAACTGCACCTGCTGGTGAGCCCTAAGTCGCGGCATCTCTATCAAGGTTACGGACCGGGCGTTTCTTACATCACCTATCCGTGGTCGAACGAGCATCGCAATCTGCGCACTCTCAGTGATCATCTCTACTCACCATTGCGGCTACCGCTCAATCGCATCGATGTCTACAATACGCTGATGGCGCCGCTGACGAATATTTCGTGGTCGCTTGTAGTGCATTTCAAGACTATGCACGCGTTTACTACGCCAGAAATGCTCCAGCTGGGACCTCGCATCTACCGCAGAATGAGCTACCCGAGATCAGCGCGGATAGCGGACGCGATCATCATCAACTCCGATAGCCTGCGGACTGAGGTTCTTCGATATCTGCCGGTGGACCCGCGCAAGCTTAAGCTGATTTACGAGGCCGTCGACCACGACCTGTTCAAGCCGGGCGACGCGGGCGAGGCGCGGGCGGCCGTCGCACGATACGGGGTCACGAAGCCGTTCGTGCTCTTCGTGTCCTCCCTGTGGCCTTACAAGAACTGCGAAGGGCTGTTGCGCGCGTGGGCGCAGGCCCGAAGTGATCTCGGCGGCCGCCAGCTGGCCATCGTCGGCGCCGGAAAGGTTGATAAGTACGTCGCGTCGCTGCACTCGCTCGCGGTCGAACTCGGCATAGCCTCCGACGTGGTCTTTGTGGGAAGCGTTCCGCTAGAGGAAACCGTGCGCTTCTACCGGGCAGCCGATGTCTTCGTCTACCCGTCTTTCAACGAGACCTTCGGGCTCCCGATCCTCGAGGCCATGGCGTGCGGCTGCCCCGTTGTCACGTCGGATGCGACAGCGATGCCAGAAACAGCCGGGGGAGCCGCTGTCCTGTGCGACCCCACAGAACCCGCGAGCATCGCGCAGGGCATCTTCGACGCCCTAGGCTCCGGCCGAGATCACCTCCGGGAGCAGGGGCTCAAGCGGGCCAGCGAGTTCACCTGGGCGGCCACCGCCGCGGCGACCCTTGACGTGTACCGCGAGGCAGCCGAGCGTCGGCGGTATCAACAGAAATGAAGATCCTCGTCACCGGCGGCGCCGGATTCATCGGATCACACACCTGCGACCGCCTCTTGTCACTCGGACACAAGGTCGTCGTACTCGACGCGCTGACTCCGCCGGTGCACCGGAATGGTCAGCCTGCGTACCTATCCCCGGGTGCCGACTTCTACCAGGGCGACACCCGCAATCGCGACCTGGTGACCAACCTGCTGCGCCGCGTCGATGCGGTCTACCACTTCGCCGCATACCAGGACTACCTGCCGGACTTCTCGCGATTCTCAGACGTCAACGTGGTCTCGACTGCCCTGCTATTCGAGATCATCCTCGCCGAGCGGCTCGATATCGCTCGTGTCGTGGTTGCCTCGTCGCAGTCGGCAATGGGGGAGGGCCAGTACTGGTGCCCCGCCGACGGGGAGCAGGTCCCCGGCATGCGTCCCGAGAGTGCGCTCGCCGCCGGCCAGTGGGACATCCCGTGCCCGGCGTGCGGCGGCAAGCTTGAGCAGAGGGCAACGCCCGAGACGATCTCGAACCCGCAGAACGCGTACGGCATGTCCAAGCTGGCCCAGGAAATGGTCGCCATCAACCTCGGCCGCCGGTACTGCATCCCCACCGTCGCGCTCCGGTACAGCATCGTCCAGGGTCCACGACAGTCGGTCTATAACGCGTATTCAGGCGCTTGCCGCATCTTCTGCCTGTCGTACCTGCAGGGCATCGCCCCGGTGCTCTATGAGGATGGCGAGGCGATCCGGGACTACGTGAATATCGACGACGTGGTTGACGCCAACGTGCTCGTGCTGGCAGATGACCGCGCGATCGGCCGTGTCTTCAACGTCGGCGGTGGCGAGCCGTTTACCACCAGGAAATTCGCGGACATCGTCAGGCGCGAGTACGGGTCGGCCCGGCCCGCCGTGGTGACCGGGGAATACCGCTTCGGTGATACACGCCACATCCTCTCGGACATCAGTGCGCTCCGGTCGCTGGGATGGGAGCCGCGACGCTCGCCAGCTGAATCGGTCGCGGGATACGCGGCGTGGCTCGAAGGCATGGAAGGCCTCGGCAGTGTTCTGGCCGAAGCTAACGCGCGAATGCGGACCCTCGGGGTCATCAGGAAGAGTGCGAGATGAAGGCCTTTCTGTTAGCCGCCGGGACGGGGAGCCGCCTGCGGCCGATCACCGTGACCACACCGAAATGCATGCTGATCATTGACGACAAGCCGCTGCTGGACATCTGGCTCGATGCACTTGCCGACGCCGGAGTCGACGAGGTGCTCGTCAACTTGCACCACCTGCCGGATGTGGTGCGCAACCATGTTGCTGCGCGCTCTATCGGGCCGTCCGTCCGTCTCGTCTTCGAACCGGAGCTACTGGGCAGCGCCGGGACGCTGGCGGCGAATCGGTGCTGGGTCGCCGGGGAAGAGATGTTCCTAGCCTGCAACGCCGATAACCTCACGGATTTCGATCTGAGGTCGCTCGCGGAAAGGCACCGGGAAACCGGAGCGATCGCAACCTTGACGGTGTTTCACTCCGAACGGCCCGCTACCGGGGGAGTCGTGGAACTCGACTCGCTCGGGACAGTGATCGGTTTCCAGGAGAAGCCGAGCGAACCGGCTTCCGACCTCACCAATGCAGGGATGTACGCATTCCATCCCAGCGTGCTCGAGAGGATCGCCGGCGCCCCGCCCGTTGACATCGGCCATCACCTGCTGCCGCGGCTGGTCGGCCAGGCAACGGCAATGCCAGTGGAAGGCTACTTCCGCGATGTCGGGACGATTGACGACTATCGGCGAGCCCGAGAGGAGTGGCCCGCGCGGGCCGAACGGTGATCATCACACGGACACCCCTCCGCATCGGTTTGCTCGGCGGCGGGACCGACTTCCCCGACTACTACCGCGAGCACGGTGGCCGGGTCCTTAACTGCGCGCTCGACAAGTACGTCTACGTGATCGTGAAACAGCGGTTCGATGACGACATCTACGTCAACTACTCCAAGAAGGAGATCGTCTCTCGCGTCGAGGATCTCGAGCACGAGCTTGTCAGGGAAGCCCTGAAGATCACCGGCGTATCCAGCGGAGTTGAGATCACCACGTTGGCCGACATTCCCTCGGCCGGATCGGGCCTGGGGTCATCTTCGGCGGTGTCCGTCGGCTTGCTGCACGCCCTGTTTACCTACCAGGGGCAGCAGGTGTCGGCCACTCAACTCGCGGAACTGGCCTGCATGATCGAGATCGATCGCTGCGGCAAGCCGATCGGAAAGCAGGACCAGTACATAGCGGCGATGGGCGGCATCCGCGATATCCGGTTCGGCCCTGGCGACCAGGTTATCGCCGAGGATCTCGGCCTCTCCGCGACGCAGCGCAGGCTCCTGCAGCAACAGATGATGCTGTTCTATACGGGCATCACGCGGAGCGCGAACCCCATCCTCGCCGAGCAGACAGCCAACATCAAAGCAAGCAAGGATCAGCTCGACCTGCTCCGTAAGCTCGCCGGATATGCAGTTGACCGGCTGCGCAGCGGCGATATTGACGCGGTCGGGACGGCGATGCGCGAGGGCTGGGAAGCCAAGCGGCAGCTCGCGTCCGGTGTCTCCAACCAGCGGATCGACTCGATGGTCAGCCGGGCGCTCGACGCGGGTGCCGCTGGCGCCAAACTGACCGGCGCGGGCGGTGGCGGCTTCCTGCTGGTCATCTGCCCGGTGGAACGGCAGTATGCGGTGCGGCAGAGCCTGGCGGACATGCGGGAACTGCCGGTCCAGCTAGACCCTCTTGGCTCACGCGTGGTGCTGAACGTGCTACGTGACATCTGGGGTTGACCCCGGCGATGGGTGCACGAGCCAGCAAGATCAGACGCCGGACTGTCGTGTCTGCTGCCGTTACCGGTTGTCTCGTTCTCGCAGCCGTCGTCATCGGCATGAGCCTGCCGCACGGCAGGTCTGCCCCTCGCGGCGATGTCCCGGCCAGCGGACCCACCGCCGGCAACCCGCGCAGCGGAACCCTAGTCTGCGGCCAGCCGATTCTGCGCTCGCCCTTCAGTTACACCGGCCCGGCCGGCAGCTACCCAAGTGGCCGGGCTGGGTTGCCGACCTACGGCCAGCCAGGATCAGACTTTCCGGACGAGACGGCTGGCGTCGTTCTTCCCGCCGGCGCGCATGACTATGCCTCCTACCAGCTCGCGCCGGACACTGTTTACTACCTGCTGCCTGGTTTGCATGTTGGCAGCTTCCAGGCGGATAGGAATGACGCCTTCGTCGGCGGGCTCTCCGGCGGGCGGTTCACCGTCTTGTCCGGCAACTACTCCTCGCACTGGGCCATCGACTCAAACTCGACTATCGGCGACCAGGCCGGCGTCACGATCGAGTACCTGGTGATCGAGAAATATGCTCCGGTCGGCAACTCCAGTGCCGTGAACCCCGACTCCAACACTGGCTGGACCATTGAATACAACACAATCACCCTTAATGTGCCTGGGGCGGGCGTGATCCTCGGAGCTGACGGCCTCCTTAAAGACAATTGCTTGACACTGAATGGCCAGTACGGCTTTCAATCGGTTGCCGTCAATTCCTGGGGCGTTGACTCGCTGACGTCGGGCCCGTACAACCTGACCGTGGCAGGGAACGAGATTAGCTACAACGACACCTGCGACTTCGAGGGACTGCTGGACAATTCCGCCGTCGGATGGTCAAAGCACAATCCGGTTCCGCAGCGGTTCCGAAACTCTCATTGTGGTTCCGTCGTACCCGACGGCGATCAGGGCGGCTTCAAGCTCTGGCAGACGGATGGCGTTACCATCCAGGACAACTACATTCATAACAACTGGGGACCGGGCGGCTGGGCAGATACCAACAACGCGAATACGACATACATCGGAAACACGATCACAAATAACGATGACATTGCGATCATAGAAGAGATATCATACAACTTTTCCATTGTGAGCAACTATATTGCGGACAACGGCTGGGCAGGCGGACTAGGTGATTCACACTTTCCGTCCGCTGCCATCTACATCAGCCAAAGCGGAAGTGACCGCAGGTTTGGCGGAGTGTCCGCATGCCCTGAAGCCTCGTGCTCGCAGCAGCCGTCCTATTCTGCCCAATCTGTCATCAGCGGGAACACGCTGATCGACAACAGCGGCAGTGTCTTCCTCTGGCAGGACTCCAACCGTTTCTGCACTGACGGATTCGACAGTGTGTGCACGCTTGTCGACGGCGGGTCGTCGGGCCCATTCACACTCTCCGGGTGCAAGGCCAATCTGCGCTCGGCTTCGATGAACACGACTACCTACACTGGTGAGCTCACCGGTGCCCCCCGGCAGGACTGGTGGGACGGCTGCCTGTGGAAGACCGAGAACGTGAGCGTCAGCCGCAACGTGATCGATTTCAACCCTGCCCATATCCCCGATTGCAACCGCGGTGACTGGCCGGCCTGCGGCGCCGGCGGCATCTTCAGCGAGTATGGCTCGGCCGCCCCCTACGACACCCCATTCATCCTGACTCAGCTGGCTTTCTTCCAGAATGATGTGTGGTCTGAAAACACCTACAACGGTCCGTCCGGCTTCTACGTTTGGAACCAAGGTAATGGTGCGAATCCGGTGACCTGGTCAGCCTGGACTGGAAGTGCGTCAGCCGGCGACAAGTGCAGCTCGCACGACGAGCACCAGAGCGGATTTTGCGTCGGGCCGTTCGGCCAGGACAAGGGCAGTACGTACCGGCCGAAGTAGCAGCTCGGTGACCGCGCTGTGCATTACCCCTCGCCTATCTCGGTGCGATCTACGTCCTCATGACACGTCAGCTACCCCCGTTGAATAGCTCATCTAGCAGGCATTTATGATGGCCTGTGGGGGCCTAGAGGGGGAAGGCAATGGCCTGGAGTGGAACGCGCCTGCAGAAGGTCATGCGGCTCGCGCGCACATTCGCTGCTGATCCGGCCGTCGTAAGCCGAGCACTGCCCGGGGAGATCCGCCAGTGGTACCAGTGGCATACACGCGGCAAAACTCTTAGGTTCACAGTGGACGATGCGTGGAATGAGCATCTGCACAAACTGCTGTGCGCTGCTTGGCCCTGCCCGGAATATCAGCGGTTCGATGCGGTAATGGCGGACGTCGGTGCGCTGCTGGCCGCTCGGGGATGGGGCTTCGGCCGGGACACATATGCCTGGTACGCCGACGGTGATAGCTCGCTGTGTCGCGCCGCATGGTGCGTAGTGCTGCATGCCCGGCCGGAGGTCGTGATCGAGACCGGCGTCGCACACGGCGTCACAAGCCGGGTCGTGCTCGAGGCGCTGAGCCGGAACGATTTCGGCCACCTGTGGAGCATCGATCTGCCGTTTCCTTTCGATCATCGACTGCACGGGGAGACGGGCGTAGTCGTCCCCGGCGCGTGTCGCTCCCGCTGGTCGTATCTGGAGGGCTCAAGCAAGCAGCGACTGGCACCGCTGGCTGCCCAGCTCGGCCACGCCGAGCTCTTCATCCACGACAGCCTGCACACGGCGGAGAACACGCTATTCGAGATGGAGCAGGCCGCCTCCGTCATGCGGACAGGCGGGGTCTTGCTGGTGGACGACATCGACTCGCACACGGGATTCGCGACCTTTGCCGAACGGCATCCCGAATACCAGACCATCATCTGCCCGGATGCGGACAGGAACGCCAGAGAAGGGATGTTCGGCATCGCGGTCAACACCGCCGACGCTTGAGGCAGCGCTGTTAGTTCTTCAGGTTGCTAGTGCTGCCCGTCGGGTCCGCCTGCAAGCCGGTCGACGAGATACCTCCGCTTGCCGCTTGGGCTTCGTTCGATGGCCGAGACATACTCGAACTCGACCTTCGCCATGGGGAAGCGCCGTGCGAACGTCTTCTCGATCTGTTGCCTTTCTGCCCCGGGGCTCGGGACCACCCGAACGAGCAGGAAGCCCGCCCTGTCCTGGACGAATTGAATATCGCGTATCTGATCCCAGAAGGCGTCGTGGTCCAGGTCCCCGAACGCGTAGCCGAACAGCGACCTTCGTCGTCCCGAGCTGTCGATGAAGGTTTCCTGTGATCGCCCGACGATGGTGCTGACACGCGGGAAGTGATCGTTGGCGCAACTCTCGACCGGCTCGACGGCCAGGTCGCCCGTGTCATATCGGACGAACTGAGTACCGATCCGGTTGAACGACGACGCCACGACGCGCCGGCATCCCTCGACGTCAGAGGGGAGCAGCTCGGCCTGCCCATACGTCGGGTAGAAGTGGAAGCCACGGCACTGCCGACAGCAGTATGCGAGCATCGCGTACTCGCTGTGACCGTACCAGTGGGCGATCTTGACACCGAACTCCTGCTCAAACTGCACCTGATCACTCGCCGGGAACATCTCGGACGCCGCGATAACACCCCGGATCGGCAGACTGCGGAACAGGGCTTCGCCCACGAGGTCGATGAAGGTGTACAGCGAACTCGGATACACATGGAGAAAGAACGGCGGCAGCGTACGTAGCCACCGCCGCAGTTCGCCGAGCTCGTGCTCCACAGTCGCGCCGGGCGAGATCATCCACACGTTCTCAAGGCGGTTGTAGCGAAGCAATCCGCCGTGGATGTCGCCGCAGTACCGAACCCTGAGGTCGTACGGCGCGTATCCCACCCGGGACCAGATGTCAAAGAGGTAGGCGCGCTCCTTCTGCCGGCGGGCGAACGTGTCGGCAGTAAAGCGGAGTGGCTGACCTGATGTCCCCCCGGTCCGCACCGTGTGCGAGAGCAGCGGCACGTCCCAACGGGTGTATCGGCGCAGGTGCTGCCGGTAGTCCTCGGTCTGGGTAATCTCATTGCCGTATCGGCGGACCAGCCGCTGGAACCGCGCGTCCTGATACTCTCGGATCTCGCCGGGTGACCATCCCTTGGACCTCTTGATCAGGCCGCGGTGGTAGAAGTAGCTCGGACCGAGCATGGCTTCCCTGACGCCGATCATGACCTGACACCATTCGCTGCACCGACCTGACCCAGGCCAACGAACAGCATGCGTACCTCACCTCTCCAGAATGGCTGCAGAACGGCTCACGAATGGTGCCGTAATGGCCCGGTGAGCCACGCTCGCGCAGAGACCTCTCAGATGAGAGCGTCTGGCGGGCGGCCGTGATACACAACAGCGGCCGCACCAGCGGACGACGTCAACGTATCAGGGCAATATCAGGGCGCTCTTGTTGACGTGATCAGGCGGCTTGACGCATGCAACCCAGCCCGGTCATGGCTGCGTGGTGAACCACGGCAGCAGCCGTCTTGAGTCGACGAGCGTGCGTGTATCTGCGCTGGATGGGAGCGTTACATGCGAGCCACCGAGGTGCTCGTTATCGGTGCTGGCCCCTACGGTCTGTCGATCTCGACGCACCTTCGCGACCGGGGGATCGACCATCTCGTTGCCGGCCGCCCGATGGATACCTGGCGCAACCACATGCCGGCCGGCATGTACCTGAAATCCGAAGTCTTCGGTTCGGACATGTCGTCGCCGCACGCCGGGTACGACCTACCGGCCTACGGCCGATCGGAGCGAATCGATGGCATCGAGCGGGGGACGCCGCTGCCCATCGGACGGTTCCTCGACTACGCCGATTGGTATGTCAAGCAGCTGGTACCCGACATCAGTGATGTCACCGTGACCGGGATCAAGGCCGTGAACGGCGGGTTCCGGGTCACGTTCGCCGATGCCGAACCGCTGGCTGCGGGCAGTGTGGTGGTCGCGACAGGCATCCTGCCGTACCGCTTCGTCCCAGCCGAGCTGTCGGGCCTGCCGGCCGGCCTAGTGTCGCATACCGCCGATCACCACCGGTT
>Ga0187814_10000151_pt1 | contig 18905 bp, 18 predicted proteins | sample NC_S_4_FD_132450 | JGI IMG/M metagenome (GOLD analysis project Ga0187814, IMG submission 132450) | Wetland sediment microbial communities from Neuse River Estuary, North Carolina, USA - ASW-S_4 | ecosystem: Environmental > Aquatic > Freshwater > Wetlands > Sediment | place: USA: North Carolina... | reverse complement strand
GGCTGCCGGCGCGGTCCGGGGGTCGGTTCCGCCCTGGACGATGGCGGCGGTGAGCGGCTCGAGCCAGCCAGTCACCACATGCTCGAGGAAGCCTTCGGTACCCGGACGGCCGCGCAGGGCGTGCGCGTACAGCTCGAAGAACAGCCGTTCCTGCGGCCACAGTCCCGGATCGCTGTAATGTGCCCAGAACCGGCGCGCGTCGTCCGCGCTGACCGCGCCCACCTCGCGCAAGGTGGCGCGTTCCGCCTCCTCGACGGCGATGGTGACCGCGGCGAGCAGTCCCTCCCGGGACCCGAAGTGGTACAGCAGCATGCGGTGGCTGGTGCCGATCGCGGCCGCCAGCTCGCGCAGGCTCAGGTCCGCGATCCCGCCCTGCATGGCGATGGCGACGGCAGCGGCGAGCAGCCGGTTCCTGGCTGATCCCGGCTGGCGCGGTCCGGGTTCTTGCGATTCGGCCATGCTCAAGCGTACCATCTGGTACATGTTCCATTCGGTACAATCATCGGATCGCCTGCGGGTCGCGGCCGAGTCGGTCACCAGCGCCGCACCGGACGCCGTGTGGGCGCTGGTCGCCGACGCCACCCGCTATCCCCAGTGGGGGCCGTGGAGCGCGGCCGGCTACCGGGGCACTGCCGGGCACGCTCCAGGCGCGGTGTACTGGCTGCGTTCGGCCAGCCGCGCCTACGGCCGGTACGTGACCACGGTCGAGCGGGTCGAGGAGTTCGACCAGGGCCGCCGCATCGTGTACACGGTGGTGGGCGGCATGCCGGTGCGCGGCTACCGGGGCGAGATCACGCTCACCGCCGTCCCCGGGGGAACCCGGGTCAGCTGGGCAGCCAGCTGGGACAAGACGCTGCTCGGCCGCCTGGTCTGGCGCGGGCTGCGCGACTTCTTGACCGCCGCGCTCGCCAGCCTGACGACCGCCGCCGCTTCCGGCACCGAATAAAGCCTGCGCCTCCGGGTAGCTGGGGGGCCGTGGCTAGAGCCAGAACGGTAGCCGGGTACGCCATTCCCGGCATCATCGTGTTCTTCTTCTGGGTGGTCGTAGTCATCCTGGCCATCATCCTGCTGGCGTTCATCGTGCACTGGGCCGGAGGCGGAGTTCTCGACCTGAGGCTCGGACACTTCATCCTGAACGTCGGCTTCACCTGATCCCCGCAGGCGCATCCGCGCCCATCACGCTTGTGGTGGGCGCGGATGCGGATAATGCGGATGCGGATAATGACGCGTGGACCTTGAAGCATTTGAACTAGTCCTGCTGCGCCGGCCCGCCAGTGCCCCGGACTACCCGGAGGCGGAGCTTGACCGCATCCAGCGCGAGCACCTGGCCTACCACGCCAGGCTGCGGGAGGCCGGACGCATAGCGACCAACGGACCTGTTGACGAGCAGCCCGACCCGTCGCTGCGCGGGCTGGCGTTCTACCGGACCGGCTCGCTGGAAGAGTCCCGGCAGCTCGCCGAAGGTGACCCGGCTGTGCTGGCCGGGCGGCTGGCTGTCGAGATCATGACGTGGTACTGCCCGCCAGGAACGATGCGCCTGCCCGGCCGCGCCGTCACGCTGTGAGAACTCGCGGCGCGGTAGCTGAGAAACACCCCGAGCCGCAGCTCGTTCATGATACTAACTATCCTTTAGTGACCGAGAAATAGTTAGTAACTCACTCTGGTTGGGTCAGGCATGAGCGAGGTTCATCCAGTCTGCGCGCGGTTCCACGCGGCGATCGAGCTCCTCGGCGCCCGCTGGTCAGGTGCCGTCTTGCGCTCGCTGTTCACCGGGTCCCACCGCTTCGCCGACATCCGGGCCGCGATCCCCGGCGTCAGCGACGTCATGCTGACCCGCCGGCTGCGGGAGCTGGAGGACGCCGGGCTCATCCGCCGCCAGGTCATCCCGGCCTCGCCAGTGCACGTGGAGTACCACCTCACCGAGATGGGCCGCGACGCCGAGCCGGTGCTGGACGCGGTCATCGCCTGGTCACACAGGTGGATCCCGATCCAGCCCGGTGGCGACGACGTCGGCCACCCCGGCGAGCAGCAGGACCTTCCGCGGGACAGCGGCACGCTTCCCGCCACGCAGGACCCCCGGTAGGCGTCCGCATTCACCGCAACGACCGCCCGCGCCCGCGGGCAGAACTGGAGTTCTGGCGCCCATGCCGATCCTCACCATCATCGTCGGCTCGATCCGTCCCGGCCGGGCTGCGCAGCCGATCGCCGAATGGTTCACCGACCGGGCCCGGTCGCACGGCGGCTTCGACGTCGACATCGCCGACCTCGCCGAGATCCGGCTGCCGCTGATGGAGGAGCCGAATCACCCGCGGCTGCGCCAGTACACCAGCCAGCACACGCACGACTGGAGCGCCCGGATCGACAGGGCCGACGTGATCGTGTTCATCACCCCGGAGTACAACTACGGCTACCCGGCGACGATCAAGAACGCGATCGACTACCTGCACCAGGAGTGGCAGGACAAGCCGGCCGGGTTCGTGTCCTACGGCGGCGCCGCCGCGGGGACCCGCGCCGTACAGCAGCTCAAGCAGGTGCTCACCGCGCTGAAGATGGTCCCGGTCTTGGAGAGCGTCAACATCCCGTTCCACGCCCAGTTCATCCGTGATGGCCGGTTCCACGCCAACGACGTGCTGGAGCAGGCCGCGACCGCGATGCTCGACGAACTGCTGCGGATCGACGGCGCGCTCCGCCCGCTGCGCGCCGCCACCGCCGCCGCCTGACCCGGGCCCGCCTGCTAGGCGTCGCGGCGGACCAGGAGGTAGCCGCAGGCGGCGAGCAGCACCGCCGTCCACAGGCAGAAGACGCCGAAGCCCTGCCACGGGGACAGCACGTCGGCTGGCTGCTCGCTGGTCTGCGCGACCAGCACGCCCGCGATGGTCGGCAGGTAGCCGTGGATGTGGTTGGCGATCGTGCCTGGGATCAGCGAGATCAGCGGCGGCACGACCAGGACCAGGGCGATCACGGTCGCGATCGCGCCGGCGGTGTGCCGGATCAGGCCGCCGATCGCGAGTGCGAACAGGCCGAGCACCGTCAGGTACAGGATGCCGCCGATGCAGGCGCGGACGATACCTGGCTGGGACAGCGTGATCGACACGTGGCTGCGCAGGATCGCCGTGGTGATGAAGAACACCACGAATACGGTGACCGCGCTGACCACCAGGTCGAGCAGCGCGAACACGAGCGCCTTGGCACCCAGCATGGGGAGCCGCCGCGGCACCGCCAGCAGCGATGAGCGGATGGCGCCGGTGGAGTACTCGCTGCTGATCACGATCACGCCGAGCACGCACATGGCCAGCTGTCCCAGGCCGAACCCGGCGCCGAACAGCACCGCGGTCGGGTCGGTCAGCAGCGTGACGTGGTTGGGGTGGTTGCCCGGGTTGTTCCACGTGTTGGAGATGACGGTCGCGACCAGCGCGCTGAAGCCGATCGCGACGACCACGAACGCGAGCAGCGACCATAGCGTCGACCGGACCGAGCGGATCTTGGTCCACTCGGCGGTGATCACCCCGGCCGTCATGGCGCACCAGCCTTCGACTGATCCGCCTCGGACGTGCCCGCCTTGCCGAACTCGGCCCTGCCGAATTCGACGCTGCCGGCGGTCAGCTCCATGAATGCCTCCTCGAGCGAGGGCAGCCGGGGGGTGAGTTCGTGCAGCACGAGTGAGGCGGACGCGGCCAGTTCACCGACCCGCGGCGCGGACAGCCCGGCCACGACCAGGCCGTCATCGCCGTCGGTGTCCTTCACGGTGCCGCCGTCGGCCGTGATCAGCTCGCGGAGCCGGGCGGAGTCCGGCGTGCGGACCAGCACCGACCGTTCCGAGCTGCGCTGGATGAACTCCTCGGTGGAGGTGTCGGCGATCAGCTTCCCGCGGCCGATCACCACGAGGTGATCGGCGGTGACCGCCATCTCGCTCATCAAGTGGCTGGACACGAGAATCGTGCGGCCCTCGCCGGCGAGCTGGCGCATGAAGTTGCGAACCCAGCGGATGCCTTCGGGGTCGAGCCCGTTGACCGGCTCGTCGAGCAGCAGCACCGGGGGATCGCCGAGCATGGCCGCCGCGATGCCGAGCCGCTGTGTCATGCCGAGGGAGAACCCGCCGGCCCGCTTGTTCGCGACATCCCGCAGGCCGACCAGGTCCAGGACTTCGTCCACCCGCCGGGTCGCCAGGTCCTGCGTCTGCGCGAGGAACAGCAGGTGGTTGCGGGCGCTGCGACCGGGGTGCAGGCTGCGCGCCTCCAGCAGCGCCCCCACCCGCGTGAGCGGCTTGGTCAGCTGGTCGTACGTCAGCCCGCCGATGGTCGCCGTGCCTTCGTCCGCCCGGTCCAGGCCGGTGATCAGCCGCATGGTGGTGGACTTGCCGGCGCCGTTGGGGCCGAGAAAACCGGTCACCCGGCCGGGCTCGACGTTGAACGACAGGTGATCGACCGCCACCTTGTCGCCAAAATGTTTTGTCAGCTCGCGGGCTTCGACAAGCCCCGGTGGTTCGGCCACGTGCACTCCCGCCTCGCGACACTCGCTAGAATCCTACTTGGCGCCTGAGGGCGCCTCCGTGTCCGCGGGAAGGACCGAGTCCGCCTCCTTCAGTTTTCTGCCATCTGCGCTGGCGATCTCCGCTGAAGGCCTGGTCGCGGACCGCAGGCCGGTGAAGGAGACGTCATGGCGACTCTTCCGGCTCATCCCAACCTCGACCAGCTCCGGCACCAAGCCAAGGACCTGCTGCGCGCCGCCCAGTCAGGCGACGCGGCCGCTGCCGCTCGGATCGGGGCGGTCTCCCCGCGGCTGACGCTGTCCGCTGCCCAGCTCGCGGTCGCCCGGTCGTACGGGTTTTCCAGCTGGGCCAGGCTCAGGGCCGAGGTGCGGGTCCAGGCCGCGAGCCTCGAGCGGCAGGCCGGGGCCTTCCTCCAGGCGAGCATCGGGGACTGGACCGGCCGCGTCGCCCCGCGCATGCTCGCCGAGACACCGGAACTCGCGGCGCAGGGCTTCACCACCGCCTTGGTCCTCGGTGACGCCCCCCGGGTGGGCGAAGAGATCCGGCGCGACCCCGCGGCGGCGACCCGTCCCGACCCTGGCACGGGGTGGACGCCGCTGCACGCCGTGTGCGCGTCCCGCTGGCACCACCTCGACCCCGGCCGGAAGGCAGGGCTGGCGGACACGGCCAGGGTCTTGCTCGACGCCGGCGCGGACCCGAACGCCCGCGTCGGCGCGGCGGGCCGCACGCCGCTGTTCTGCGCGACCGCGGTGGCGAGCAGCGTCCCGTGCAGTGACGCGATCATCCGGCTGTTGCTCGTGCGCGGCGCGGTCGTCCGGGACGACGACCTCTACATGGCCGCCTTCAGCCGCGACGACGGCCGCCGCTGCCTTCGGCTGCTGCTCAGCCATGCCCCGGACGTGGCGGCGAGCGCCACGACGGCGCTGTCCGCGCCGGTCAGCACCGGGGACACCGAAGCGGTGCGCGCGCTGCTGCAAGGGGGCGTGGACCCGCGCCGCTACGCCGATAACGAGCCCGGCCAGGAGATGTCCGCAGTCTACGCCGCGGTGCGGGACGGATGCCCGGCCGAACTCATCGGCCTCCTCATCACCTGCGGCGCCGACCCGGGCCTGCCCGGACCCGACGGGCGTTCGCCCGCCTGGCTGGCCGCCGTCCGGGGACGCGACGATCTCGCCGGGATCCTCGGCGAGGAGGGGAGCGACACCGCCAGGTTCGTCGCCGCGTGCATGCGAGGCGACCGGGCCGCGGCCGCCGGCCGCGTAGCCGCCGACCCCGGGCTGGCCGGCCGGCTGGCGGAGGCCGAGCTCGCGTCGCTCGTGCACGCGGCGGAGACAGGCAACGAGACCGCGGTTGCGCTCATGCTCGACCTCGGTTTCCCGGTCGGCGCGCGCCGCGGCGAGGATGGCGCAAGCGCGCTGCACGCCGCCGCCTACGCCGGCAGCGCTCCGGTCGTCCGGCTCCTGCTCGGCCGGGGCGCGGACGTCGGCGCGCGGGACGGCCGCTGGCAGAGCACCGCCCTGGACTGGGCCATCGTCGGCAGCGGCGCGAGCCCCGCGACCAGCCCTCACCCGGACTGGGTGGGCACGGTACGGGCGCTCCTCGAGGCAGGCTCTTCGACCGAGGGCATCACCTTGTCGCCGGACGACCCCAAGCCGCCAAGCGAAGACATCGCCGAACTCCTGCGCGCCCACGGCGTCCGGGACTCATAGACCGCCCACTTTTCATAGGCGAATCTATGTTGATAGTCTACCCGATGTGGACGACGATGGCGCGGTGACGCCGCGGCGCCGGCTCACCCAGGCCGAGGCGAAGGAGCGGACGCGCGCGCAGCTGCTCGCCGCCGCGGCGCATGTCTTCGCGCAGAAGGGCTTCGCCGGGGCGTCGCTCGAGGAGATCGCCGAGCTGGCCGGGTACTCGACGGGCGCGGTGTACTACAACTTCGCGAACAAGGAACAGCTGTTCCTCGAGCTGCTGCGCACCGGATGGTCCCGGCAGATCGCCGGCCGGGTCAGGGCCGTCACGCGGGTCTTCGGCGAAGCGGCCGACGACGGCAGCGACCCGTTCGCGGCGCTGTCGGACTTCGTGGCCCGGGCCGCCAAACGGGAAAGCGAGTTCTCACCGCTCGCCGCGGAGTTCTGGCTCTACGCGGTCCGCAACCCCGAGGCGATGGACCTGGTCGCGGACAAACTGGGCGAGGAGGAGCGGGGGCTAGAACCGGCGATCGCCGCGGCGATGGAACGGTTCGGCACGCCCGAGGGGATCTCGCCAGCCGAGCTGACGCTGGTCGCGGTGGCGCTGTTCAACGGCCTGGTGAGGCGCCGCCGCGTCGACCCGGACGCGGTGCCCTACGACCTGTTCGGCCGCGTGCTTGGCCGCCTGTTCGGCGCCGGCACGGCGGGGGAGCCGTGAGATCCCGCGGTCGCGGACCGGTCCGTACGCTGGCCATCATCACCGTCTTGGCCGCGCTGGTGGCGGGCTGCGGTAGCCACGGGGGCGCCGCCGCGGCGCCGGTGGCCACGGGCGGCACGCTCGCGGCGGCCCCGGGCGGCTCGGGCTGCGGGCAGCGCGCCGCACCGGGGTCGGCCCTGTACAGCCTTCAGTCCGGCGGGCGCACCCGCCAGGTGATCGTGCACGTGTCGGCGCACTACACCGGGAAGACACCGGTGCCGCTGGTGCTCAACCTGCACGGCAGCGAGAGTACCGCGCAGGGGCAGGAGCTGTTCAGCGGCATGGACGTCACCGCCGACGCCGACGGCTTCATCGTGGCCTACCCCCAGGCGCTGATCCCGGCGGGCAGTGGCTATGACTGGAACATTCCCGGCGTGCCGCTGCTCGGCGGCCAGTACCCGCCGGCCAGCGCGGCCAACGACGTCACGTTCCTCACCGGCCTGGTCAGCGTCCTCGCCGCGAAATACTGCGTCGACCCGCGCCGGGTGTACGTCACCGGCATGTCCGGCGGGGGCCGGATGGCCAGCCAGCTCGCGTGCGACGCGTCGCGGACCTTCGCCGCGGCGGCGCCGGTCGCGGGCCTGCGGTTCCCCAGCCCGTGCCCGGCGACCAGGCCGGTGCCTGTGATCGCCTTCCACGGCACCGCCGACCCGGTCGACCCGTTCAACGGCAACGGCCAGGCCTACTGGACGTATTCGGTGCCGGACGCGGCCAGCCGGTGGGCGGCCCGCGACGGCTGCCCCGGCAGCGGGAACACCGTCCGGGGCAACGGTTACACCCTGACCGAGTACCAGGGATGCCAGGCGGGCACCGCCGTCGACCTCTACGCCGTGACCGGTGAGGGGCACGAATGGCCCGGCGGGCCCGCGATGGCGAGGGCCATCACCAGGGCGCTCGGCCCGCAAAGCGACGCGGTCAGCGCGAACGCGGTGATGTGGGGGTTCTTCCAGGCCCACCCTCTGCCCGCCTAGTCAGCCCGCCTAGTCAGCCCGCCTAGTCCGGCGACTTCGGGCGCTGCCTGAACGGCACGGTGACGAGCGCGATCGCGCACCCGGCCAGCACGACCACGGCGGCCGTGAGCAGGCCGAGGTTCCCGCCGCTGATGAAGGCCGCGCGGGCCGCCTCGGTGAGCAGGCGGCCCGTGGCGCCGCCCACCTGGGCCGCGACGCCCAGAGCCCCGCCGATGGAGCTGGTAATCGTGTCGGCGATGGCATGCGGCACCGGCACGTGGGCCAGCGCTGCGGTCATCAGGTCCTGGTAGCGGGTGGACAGCAGGCTGCCGATAACGGCGACGCCGAGGGCGCCGCCCACCTGGATGAACACGCCGTTGGTGGCGGAGCCGACGCCGGTGTGCTCACGCGGCAGCGAGTTCATCACCGATCCGGACACCGCCGGGATGACCAGGGCCGCCCCGACCCCGGTGAGGATCATGCCCGGCAGCACGCTGGTGAACGTCCAGGCGATGGTGGCGCCCGAGACCTGCCACAACCCGCCGCCGATCAGCGCCAGCCCGGCCGCGATCGTGAGCTTGGTCCCGGCCCAGCGGACGGCGATGGACGACAGCGGGGCGATCACGGCCATCGCGGCCGCGGTCGGCAGCATCCGCAGCCCGGCCTGCAGCGGCGAGTACCCCAGGTTGAACTGGAGGAACTGGGTGAGCACGAACAACGCTCCGACGAGCCCGAACATCGCCAGGCCGAGCGAGCCGATCGGCGCGGAGAAGCTCCGGTCCCGGAAGAACCGCAGGTTGAGCATGGGGTGGGAGGTGGCACGCTCCCACGCGGCGAAGCCGGCCAGGACGGCCAGGCCGGCCACGCCGGCCCCGATCACCAGGCCCGACGACCAGCCGTACACCGGCGCCTCGATGATCGCCCACAGCACGAGCCCGAGTCCCGCGATGGACAGCAGCGCCCCGGTCAGGTCGGGCCGCTGGGCCGCCGGGTTCTTCGAGTCGGGGACCAGCGGGATCGCGGCCAGCAGGCCGGCCGCGGCCACCGGGACGTTGATCAGGAACACCGATCCCCACCAGAAGTGCGTGAGCAGCAGCCCCCCGATGATCGGGCCGAGGGCGAACCCGACGCCGCTCGTCCCGGCCCAGATCCCGATCGCCTGCTGCCGCTGCGCGCCGTCGCGGAACATGTCGGTGATGATCGACAAGGTCGACGGCATCATCAGCGCGGCGCCGATGCCCATGCTGGCCCGGGCGGCGATCAGCACGCCCACCGACCCGGAGAACGCCGCCCAGGCGGAACCGCCGGCGAACCCGACCAGGCCCGCCAGGAACGTCCGCTTGCGCCCGATCCGGTCCGCCAGGCTGCCGCCGACAAGCAGCAGCCCGCCGTAGACGAGCGCGTACGCGTCCACGATCCACTGCAACTGGTGGGAGCTCGCGTGCAGGTCCCGCACCAGCGTCGGCAGGGCGACATTGAGCACGGTGTTATCCAGGTTGACCATCAGGATCGAGACGCACAGCACGGTCAGCGCGAGCCATCGTGACGATCCAGGCCCGCCGGCCGGCTGCGGAAGCGCTGCTTTCGGGTGCGCGCGAAGAGCCATCGTCCCTCCCTCGGCCAGCTCCCATGCTGACCGCCGAGCGACCCGGGCGCCTACCGCCATAGGGCCCGCCGGCGCTGGCCGGAAGTCCCCGGCGCGCGCCGTTAGCCGAGCCAGCTAGCCGAGCCAGCTAGCCCAGATAGTGCAGGCGGGTGAGCGGCAGGCTGTCGGCCTCGTGCACAGAGACGGGCGCGCCGTCCACCGTGACTGGGGCGTCCCCGGCCGGGACCTCGACGTGCGGCACGAGGGCGTTGCGGATCATGTCGGCGCGGGTCAGGCCGCGGGCGCCCTCGATGGGGAGGTAGCGGACCCCGGCGGGCAAGCCGCCCCGCAGGGCCGAATCGGCGAGCACGGACGCGGCGACGAACTGCGCCGATAGCTCGCGCGGCGCCGCCCCGAGGCCGCCGAAGAACGCGCGCATCGTCCGCGGCTGCGTGATCCGGGTCGACCCCGAGCCGGAGCCGGAGGCGCCCCAGGCGACGAACCCGGACTTGAGCACCAGTTCGGGGGTGGTGCCGAACCGGGCCGGGTCCCACAGCACCACGTCCGCCAGCCGCCCGGCCGTCAGCGACCCCACGTGCGCGGCCATGCCGTGCGCGATCGCCGGGTTGAGCGACAGCTTGGCCAGGTACCGCAGCACCCGCTCGTTGTTCACGAAACCGGGTCCGCTCTCCCCGGCGAGCACCGCCCGCACGTGGGCGAGCTGCCAGGTGCGCCGCGCGACCTCGGCGATCCGGCCCATGCCCATCGAGTCCGAGTTGACGATGCTGATCGCGCCCAGGTCATGCAGCAGGTTCTCGGCCGCGATGCCGTGCCGGCGGATGCGGCTCGCCGCGATCCCCAGGTCAGAGCCGAGCCTCGCGTGCAGCTTGTGCACGGTCATCGTCATCGGCAGCAGCTCCTCGACGGTCGCGACAGTCAGCGGCAGTGTGGGGGTCGTCGACGATCCGAGCACATGGGGAAAGTTCAGGACCGACAGCACGTCGGGGTGCCCGCCGCCGCCCTCCACGTGGTAGGCGTGCACCGTGCGGCCCGCGGTGGCGGCGATGGTGTCGGCGAGGTAGCCGGATTCGTTCAGGGTGTCGGTGTGCAGGGCCACGGGCAGGCCGGACGCCTCCGCCACCGACAGGCAGGTGTCGATCTGCGCCGGGGTGGCGCCCCAGTCCTCGTGCACCTTGAACCCGCCCGCGCCGGACTCGACCGCGGCCGACAGCAGGGACGCGGACCGCGACGACCCGCGGGCCAGGAACGCGGCGTTCAGCGGCACCCCCGCCCACCCGGCGATCAGCGACCGCATGTTGTACGCCGGGTTGGCGCCCACGTCCCAGACCCCGCCCATGCCCATGCCGACGATCGTGGTGATCCCGGACGACAGCGCCGCGGGCGCGATCGCGGGGCTGGACAGGTGCACGTGTGAGTCGACGATCCCCGCCGTGGCGATCAGCCCTTCACCGGGCACGATCGCGGTGTGCGAGTCGACGACGAGGTCGACGCCGGCCTGCACGTCCGGGTTCCCGGCCCGCCCGGTGCCCGCGATCCGGCCGCCGGCGATCCCGATCGAGGTCTTGCGCACGCCGAGCACGGGGTCGAGCACGAGGACGTTCGGGACGATCATGTCGAGGGCGCTATCCCGGCCAGGCGCACGCGCCGTCGCCAGCACGCCGTCCCGCAGGGTCTTGCCGCAGCCGCCGACGAGCTCGTCGCCGGGGAAGACGTCGTCCGCCTCGACCTCCACCCACAAATCCGTGTCGGCCAGCCGGACCCGGTCCCCGGTCGTCGGCCCGTACCGCGCGGCGTACTCCGCCCGGCCCAGCGCGGTCACGCCGACCCGGCCACGACGACCGCCGCCACCGAGCGCGACTCGCCGGGACGGAGCAGCAGCGCCTCCCCGGCCGGCAGGTCGAGGCGGCAGCCCTCCACGAGACCGCCGTCCACCACCACCGCCGGGTTGACCTGGGCGAGCGGAAAGTGCGAGGAGATCCACACGTCCCGCGGCCCGGTGTTCCGCAGCACGACGGTCCGCCGCGGCAGGCCCGCCGCGAGGTCGAGAGAACCGGGCGCCGTGACAGTCGCCCCGCCGCGTTCGGGATGAGGATCAGACGCCACGAACGGGGCGTCGACGTGAACCAGCACCGATCCCCACGGGAACAGGGCCTCCACCTCGATCACCGGGACGAGCGACGCCGCGCCGGGCAGCAGCGACGCGGCGGGCACCACCGTCCGCGCGCCGGCGATGACGTCGGCCAGCGGCACGCCGTCCCAGGCCATCTCGCAGATCTCGTCGCAGACAAGCGCGACCGCCTCGGTCGCGCCGAGCTGAGCGCCGCGGGCCAGCCGCCGCCGGGCCAGGTCCGCGGCCGCCGCGAGCAGCAGGCGTTCGGTTTCCCTCGGTGTCAGGTGCATCCGCCCATCATGTCAGGGGCATACGCAGGCCCAGCGGCCCTGCGGGCACGTACCATCGGCCCTGCCGCCGCTGGCAGGCCGGTGCGCATGCTGATGCCATGGACGGCGCCGTGGAAGGCGGGGATGGGCTGTTCCGCGCGGACAGCGTCACCAAGGTCTATCCGAACGGCATCCGGGCCAACGACGGCATCTCGCTGCACGTCGCTCCGGGCGAGGTGTACGGACTGCTCGGCCCCAACGGAGCGGGCAAGACCACCCTGGTCAAGCAGGTCATCGGCTTGCTCAAGCCGACGTCGGGGCGGATCACCCTGGGCGGGCACGACCTGGTGGCGGACCCGGCGGCGGCCCGCCAGCTCTGCTCGTACCTGCCGCAGGCGCAGGTGCCGATCGACTCGTTCGGCGCCCGGGAGGCGATCGTGCTGTGCGGCCGGGTGCGCGGCGGCGACCGGGCGGCGGTGGAACGGCGCGCGGACGAGCTCGTCGAGGCGCTCGACCTCGGCGAGTGGCGGAACAAGCGCGGCATCGGCCTCTCCGGTGGCGTGAAGCGACTCGTCGGGTTCGCCATGGTGACGGTGTGCCCGGGGCGGCTTGTGATCCTCGACGAGCCGACCAACGACGTGGACCCGCTGCGCCGCAGGATGCTGTGGGAGCAGGTCCGCCAGCTCGGCGACCGGGGCACCGCCGTGCTGCTCGTCACGCACAACGTGCTCGAGGCGGAAAAGGCGGTGGACCGGCTGGCGGTCATCGACAACGGCCGGCTCATCGCCGAGGGCACCCCGTCGGCGATGAAGGCGCACGACCGCGGGAACCTGCGGCTCCAGCTGATGATCGCGCCGGGGCACGACGTTCCCGGCACGCCCCCGTTCGTCAGGCATGCCGCCCTCGTGGGCCGCAACCTGATGACCGTCATCGACGAGACCGACGCGGCGGCCGGCATCACCTGGGCCCGGGAGGCCATCGGGGCGGGCGTGGCGGAGGAGTACGCGCTGAGCGCCACCTCGCTCGAGGACGCCTACATCGAGCTGACCGGCCACTCCGGCCAGAACGGCGACGACGACGGCGGAGACGGCGACGACGGCGGCGGGGGCTGACCGGCATGGCTGCCTGGGCGCGCTCGTACCGGCGGATGGTCGCCTGGGACCTGGCTGACCTCCGGCTGTACCTGCCCGTGCTCAGCGCCGTGCTGGTCCTGCAGGGCGCCGGCTTCGTGCTGGGCATCGGCCTGCTGTTCAGCAACATGCCGGAGTCGGCCGCGCTGTTCCTGACGACCGGGGCGCCGGTCATGAACCTGGTCACGGCCGGGCTGATCTTCGAGCCGCAGCTCGTCGCCGAGCAGCGGATCCGCGGCAGCTACGAGTTCATCCAGTCGCTGCCGGTGCCGCGCAGCGCCTCCGCGCTGGCCTGGTACTCGGTCGCGCAGGTCATCGCGCTGCCGGCGGTGATCCTCACGCTGCTGACCGGGGTGGTCCGGTATCACCTGCACCTGGCCGTCACGCCGGTGATCGTTCCGGCGGTGGTGCTCACTTGCCTGACCGGGGTGCTCATAGGCCTGGCCGTCGCCCACGGGGTCACGGCGCCCATGGTGGCGAACCTGGTCAGCGTGGTGATGATCTTCGTGATGACCGGGTTCAGCCCGGTCGCGTTCCCGGCCAGCCAGCTGCCCGGCTGGCTGCAGACGGCGAACCAGTGGCTGCCGTTCGGCTCGATGGCGGCGATCGTGCGCTCTGCCCTCACGAACGGGGCTTTGACGAACGGGGCCCTGACGACCTCGGTCCCGCGCGCGTACCTGGTGGTCGGCGTGTGGGCGGTGGCCGCCGCGCTCGTCGTGGCGTGGGCACAGGGACGCCGAAGGTAGCCGGGCGGAGGTGGGTCAATGGACGACGTACGGCGCGGTCCGCGCTACTGGCTGTCCAGCTACGCCGCCATGCTGAGGTTCGACGTGGCCGCCCAGCGGAACTGGCTGCCGATGTTCTTGCTCATGCAGATCATGTTCGGCGCCGGGATGGCGATCATCTACGGCTTCTACATCGGGCACCTGTCGCGTGCCGCCGCCCTGTACCTCGTCAGCGGCTCACCCGCGCTGGCCGTGCTGACCGCCGGCCTGATCGGCGTCGTCATGATGGTCACGGAACGACAGCAGGCCGGCACCTGGGACTTCATCTGGTCGCTGCCCGCCCCGCGATCCGCGGCGGTGGCGTCCACGTTCACCGTGCTCACCCTGCTGTCCGTGCCCGGGATCGTCGTCACCCTGGTGCTCGCCGCCTGGCGGTACGGCCTCACGCTCAGCGTCTCGCCGGCGGTGGTGCCCGCGGTGCTGCTGTCGTCGCTGATGGCCACGTCGGTCGGCTTCGCGATGGCGCAGCTCATCGGCAAGCCGGTGGTGACTAACGCTCTTGTGAACGCCCTCATCTTCGTCATGCTGATCTTCTCCCCGGTCCAGTTCCCGATCAGCCGCCTGCCGCTGTGGCTGGCGGACGTGCACCGCGTGCTGCCGGTCTACTACCTGGGCCAGGTGGTCCGTTCGTCGCTGACCACGGGGATCGTCACGAACACCGCGCTGTCGTACGTGATGCTCAGCGCCTGGACGGTGGTCGCGTGGGCCGGCACGGCCTGGGTGGTCGGCCGCCGCCGCTAAGACGCCGCCGCTAAGACGCCCCGCTAGGACGCCTCCGCCTCGGCCTCCACCGCCGGCCCGGCTTGTGCCGCCACGGCTTGCGCCGCCACGGCCGCCGCGGCGGCGCGCCGGCTGCCGAGCCACAGGTACGCGGCCACGATCGCGGTCCCCGCGCACAGCGCCAGCGCGCTCAGCCCGAGCGACACGCGCAGCCCGACGATCGCGCCCAAGATCCCGACCGTGAACCCGCTCCCCAGGCGCATCCCGTTGGCGCCCACCCCGTAGAGCCCGACGATCTGCCCGCGCTTCTCGCGCGGCGCGAGCATCTGGACCACGGTCTGCGTGATCGACATCGCGGCCAGGTTGGCGACGCCGCCGACGACGAGCAGCAGCGCGGCCACGACGAAGTCGTGGCTGAACGCGAACAGCGCCGAGGTGACCCCGTACACCGCCGTCGACACCAGCGCGGCGCGCACCGACAGCCGCAGCCATCCGGTGCCCTCGAGCAACAGCCCGCCGAGCACGCCGCCGAGCCCGTTGGCGAACAGCAGCACGCCGTAGGCGGTGCCGCCGCTGGCGCCGCCGATGCTGGTCGCGATCGACGGCATGGCCGTCTGGATCGCCGACCCGACGAAGAACGAGCCGAGCCCGGCCAGGACGATCATCGAGACGATGACCCGGTCCTTGCGCACCTCGCGGAACACCTTCAGCGCGGCGAGCGCCCCGACCCGCTGCCGGGCCACCACGCCGCCGCGGCTATGACCGGTGTACCTGGTGCGCGCCATGAGCACGGTCAGCGGCAGGTAGATCGCGATGTTGCAGAAGATGCCGCGGACCGGCCCCAGCCCGAGCAGCAGCGCCGAGCCGACCACCGGCCCGAGCAGGATCCCCAGCGACCGGCCGGTCGAGTTGAGCCTGATGGCGCTCGGCAGGTCGGCGGGGCCGACGAAGTCCTCGAGCATGAGCTGCTCGGCCGGCATCCAGATCGACCCCGCCAGGCCGTGCAGGATCAGCAGCACGCAGGCGTTCCAGACCTGCAGGGTCCCGGTGAAGAACAGCAGCCCCCAGCACGCCGACACGGACATGAACAACAGCTGCGCGCCCTGGATGAGCCTGCGGCAGTCGCGCCGGTCGGCGAGCGCCCCGAAGTACGGCGACAGCAGCAGGAACGGCAGCCAGTGGCTGATCACCTCGAAGCCGGTCAGCGCGGGGGAGTGGAACTTCTGCCAGATCACCCAGTACGTGATGACGTGCTCGATGTTGTCGGCCATCATCGACAGCGCGCCGCCGACCAGGTACGCCCGGCAGGAGGGGTTGCGCAGCGCCGCGAACTTAGCCGGCGAGCTGACGTCCTCGAGGGGGACGTGCGTCGGCACCCCACACGCAGCACACATTTACCGGCATCATAAACCGGGCCTAACGGGCCGTCTTTATGCGTTGAGACCAAGCTCACGCGCGATGAGCATGCGCTGCACCTCAGAGGTGCCCTCCCCGATCTCGAGGATCTTCGCGTCCCGGTAGAACCGCCCGACGGGGAACTCGTTCATGAACCCGTACCCGCCGAAGATCTGCGTGGCGTCCCGCGCGTTGTCCATCGCCGCGTCGGAGCCGGTGAGCTTGGCGATCGCCGCCTGCTTCTTGAACGGCTCGCCGGCGGCCATCCGCGCCGCCGCGTGATACCAGGCCAGCCGCGCGTTGTGGGCGCGGGCCTCCATGTCGGCGATCTTGAACTGGAGTCCCTGGAATCTTCCGATTGGTCCCCCGAAAGCATTCCGGTCCCGAACGTACGCGACTGACTCATCCACGCACCCCTGCGCCAGCCCGGTGGCGAGCGCCGCGACCGCGACCCTGCCCTCGTCCAGCGTCGCCAGGAACTGGGCGTACCCCCGGCCGCGCTCGCCGAGCAGGTTCTCCTCCGGCACCCGGCAGCCGTCGAAGGACAGCTCGTGCGTGTCGGAGGCGGACCAGCCGACCTTGGAGTACTTCTTCGCCACGGTGAGGCCCGGCGTCCCCGATGGCACCAGGATCGTGGAGATCTCCGGCTTGCCGTTGCTCGTGGTCCCGGTGATGGCTGCGACGGCTATGACCCCGGTGATGTCGGTGCCGGAGTTGGTGATGAACGCCTTCGTTCCGTCGATGACCCAGTGCCCGCCCACCTCCCCTTCCCCCTTCACTAGCCGGGCCCTGGTCCGCATGGCGCCGGCCACGTCCGTGCCGCCGCCCGGCTCGGTCAGCCCGAACGCCGCCAGCATCTCCCCGGAGCACAGCTTTGGCAGCCACTGGCGCTGCTGGGCCTCGGTGCCGTACCGGTAGATCGGCATGATGCCGAGGCTGACGGCGGCCTCGAGCGTGATGGCGACCGAGGAGTCGACCCGGCCGAGTTCCTCCAGGGCCAGGCAGAGCGCGAAGTAGTCGCCGCCCATCCCGCCGTACTCCTCGGCGACCGGCAGCCCGAACAGCCCCATCCGCCCCATCCGCGCCACGATCTCGTAGGGGAACTCGCCGCGCTCGTACAGGTCCCCGATCACGGGCGCGACCACGTCGCGGGCGAACTCCTCGACGGACTTGCGCAGCTCCTCGTACTCCTCATCAAGCTTGTAGCTGAGCATCGGGGCTCGACTCCTCTCGTTCCTAGCTCCCGGTCTGCCGCCGTGCCGCCGCCACGACGTCACGTCAGCATCAGAGGGTGCGTCAGGTCCCGACAGCCACCCGTCAGCATGACCTACCACCGCCCTCGACCATGATCACGTAAATTCGTGGTCGTTATAACAGCCAAAACTCTTCGTGATCATGGAATTACTCCGCTGCGCCGGGGCCGATAACCGCTAGGGAGGCGTCCATCCCGACCTGCTGACCCGGTTTCGCGGTCAGTTCCGTCACGGTGCCGGCCAGCGGCGCGGTGACCGTGTGCTCCATCTTCATCGCCTCCACCACGGCGACCGCCTGTCCCGCGCTCACCCGCTCCCCGAGCCCGACGTGCACGGCGAGCACCGTCCCAGGCATCGGCGACCGCACGGTCCCGTCCGCACCGCCCGCGAGCCCGGCCCGCGCCGGCGCGGCCTCTTCCTCGGTCAGCGTCCACGCCTGCCCGTCCCGCCCCAGCCAGATGGTCCCGCAGTCGGTGGCATAGGCAAACCGCATCACGCGGCCGCCGTAGGTGACGATCAAGTCGGTGCCACCCGGTGCCGCCCCGGGTTGCCCCGCACCCAGCAGGCCCGCGCCGGGCAGGCCCGCGACTGGCACCCCCGCGCCGGCCAGGCCAGCGACCGGCGGACCCGCACCAGGCACGCCCGCGGCGGCCGGGCCCGCGCCAGGCCCGCGGGCGGTCCGGCCGGCCTCGCGGAACTCCGCGCGCGCCGGCACTGGGTCGCCGTCGCCCACCGCGATCTCGGCGTCCGCCGATACCAGGCCCCGGACCCGCACCTCCACCGCTGAGTGCGCCGGGCCGGTGCTGAAGCGGAACTTCGTCCACGCGTGCCCGCTGACCCGCCAGCCGTCGGGGATGTCCCACGGATCCATCGCGCCGGCGCCCGCCAGGGGTTCGCGCGCAAGGAGGCGCGCCAGCGCCGCCGCCGCGAGCACGTCCTGCGGCGGCGTGCCCGGATCGCTCGTGCCGCTGTCGGCGACGCGTTCGGCGAGGGTGGTGTCCAGGTGGCCGGCCTGGACGTCTGGGTTGGCTAGCAGGGTGCGCAGGAAGGCGGTGTTCGTGGTCACGCCGAGGACGGCGGTCTCGGCCAGAGCGGCGTCCAGGCGGCGCAGGGCGGTGGGGCGGTCCGGGCCCCAGGCGGCGACCTTGGCGAGCATCGGGTCGTAGGCGCTGGTGACGGTCATGCCCTCGGCCAGGCCCGAGTCGACGCGGACGCCGGTATCGGACGGCTCGCGCAGCGCGAGCACGGTGCCGCCGGTGGGCAGGAAGCCGCGGGACGGGTCCTCGGCGTACACCCGCGCCTCGACCGCGTGCCCGGTCATCGGCCCCGGCACGCCGGCCAGCCGCTCGCCCGCGGCGACCCGGAGCTGCCATTCGACCAGGTCCAGGCCGTAGACGAGTTCGGTGACGGGGTGCTCGACCTGGAGCCGGGTGTTCATCTCCATGAAGAAGAACTCGTCGGGGGAGTCGCCGGGCACGATGAACTCGACCGTGCCGGCCCCGGTGTAGCCGACGCTGCGCGCCGCCTCGACGGCGGCGCCGCCCATGGCTTCGCGGCGCGCCTCGTCGAGCAGCGGCGACGGGGCCTCTTCGATGATCTTCTGGTGGCGCCGCTGCAGGCTGCACTCGCGCTCGCCGAGGTGCACCACGTTGCCGTGGGCGTCGGCGAGCACCTGGATCTCGATGTGCCGGGGCCGGCCTACGTACCGTTCGATCAGCAGCGTGTCATCGCCGAACGCCGTGCGGGCCTC
>Ga0187814_10000150_pt1 | contig 18995 bp, 16 predicted proteins | sample NC_S_4_FD_132450 | JGI IMG/M metagenome (GOLD analysis project Ga0187814, IMG submission 132450) | Wetland sediment microbial communities from Neuse River Estuary, North Carolina, USA - ASW-S_4 | ecosystem: Environmental > Aquatic > Freshwater > Wetlands > Sediment | place: USA: North Carolina... | reverse complement strand
GGCCGGATTTCTGGAACCTTTCCCTGCCCGAGCGGCGCGCCTGGTTCGTGAAGGAGGTGATGACGAAGCACCTCCCGCGAGACCTCCTCCCCGGCGACCTCCTCGCAGGCTCGCGCTTCAACATCCAGACTTCGCTCTGTCTCGACGAGAAGGAGGCGGAGGAATACGAGCGCCTCGTCAAGGGAAGACGCGGCGCCCGCAAGGCAGTGATGGATTTTCACGCCCACGGCTACGGCAACGCGGGGGCGACGAGCGGGCACATCATCCCCGGTCATGCCGAGCTTCTCCGCAAGGGTTGGAAGGGTAAGCATGCCGAGATAGAGGCGGCCCTCGCCTCGCTTTCCCCCGCGGAAAGCGGGGGCCCCCGCGCCGCCGAGCTCCGCGCCATGCTCATCGCGAGCGAAATGCCGGGCGAGCTCGCCGCCGCCTACGCCGCCGACTGCTCTTCCCTCGCGGCGCGCTGCGACGACCCTCGCCGTCGCGGCGAACTGGAAACCATGGCGGCGACCCTGCGGCGCGTGCCCTGGGAGCCGGCCCGCGACTTCCGGGAGGCGCTGCAGGCGCTCTGGATCGACCACCTCCTCGTCATGGCCGACGAGAACTATCCGGGCCCCGGCGTCTCCTTCGGCAGGATCGACCAATACCTCCTTCCTTACTGGGAGACTTCGAAGGCTGCCGGCATGACGGTCGCGGAAGCGAAGGAGCTCCTCGGCTGCTTCTGGTTCCATTGCAACACCGCCTACGACGCCCAGATCCGGACGGGCAACAACGGCATCACCGCGGGTTTCGGCCAGCTCTTCAATCTGTCGGGGCTGGGGCCGGACGGCCAGGATATGAGCAACGAGCTCACCTATATCTTCCTGGACGTGATCGACGAAATGTCCCCCATCCTGGAACCGAAGCCCAACGTGCGCCTCCATCGCGATTCGCCGGAGCCGCTCTTGGACAAGGTCGTCTCGATGATCGAGTCGAGCCAGGGAGCGCCCTTCCTTCTCAACTTCGACGAGCGGGCCCTGGCGGGCCTGATGCGCGAGTCGCGTGAGGCCGGAAAGGACGCGCTCATCCACCGGGACAATGTCCATGACTACGCCTCGGTGGGCTGTCTGGAAAACACGATGGTCGGCAACGACCGCTCGGGAACGGTGGACTGCAACATCAACCTCCTCAAGGCGGTCGAACTCGCGCTGACCGGCGGCGAGGATCTTCTTCCCTGCACGGATACCATGACGGGAAAGACCGAGAAGCCTCGCCGCGTCGGGCCCGCCACCGGCGACGCGCGGAATTTCGCGCGTTGGGAGGACTTCTGGGCGGCCTACGAGGCCCAGACGCGATTCATCGTGTCGCGCATCGTCGATGTCTACGAGCGTTCGGAATCCATTCGGGCGCGCTTCTTCCCCACGCCCTGCCTCTCCTGCATGGTCAAGGGCTGCCTGGAACGCGGCCTCGACGTGACGCAGGGCGGCTCGGAACTTGCCTTCGTGACAATCGAAGCGGTGACCTTCGCGACGACGGTCGACTCCCTCCTCGCCGTGAAGTATCTCGTCTTCGACAAAAAGGAATGCTCGATGGGCCAACTGATCGACGCGCTCCGCGCCAACTGGGTGTCGCCCACCGGGCACGAGGGGTTCGAGGCCCTGCGGGCCAAGGCCCTCAACAAGGCGCCGAAATACGGCCGCGACGACGAGGAGGCCGACGCCCTCGCCAAGACCGTGATGGAGCTCTGGTGCGGCGAGACCTGGAAGCATCGCACGGCCAGCACGAAGCGACAATTCCGACCCGGCATGCTCTCGTGGAACTATTGGGCGGGCGACGGCTTCGTCATGGCCGCGAGCCCGAACGGACGCGAACGGGGGCAGTTCCTGTCCAACGCGATCTGCCCTTCCAATGGCGCCGACATCAACGGACCCACGTCCAACGCCAACTCCGTCGGCACAGCCCTCGGCGGCCGCTCGGCCGAAGGCGCCGACTGGCAGGACTATCTCTGCCTCCTCCCCAACGGCGCCAGCCACACCATGACCTTCAACCCCTCCATCCTCCGCGACGCCGAGCATCGGGCCAAGTTCAAGGCCTTTCTCCGCGGCTACGCCGAGAACGGCGGCACGGCCCTTCAGGTCAACATGCTCGATCCCGATATGCTCAGGGACGCGCAGGCCCGCCCCCAGGAGTACCGCCACCTCCTCGTCCGCGTGACGGGTTACAACGCCTATTTCACGACGATAGGCCGCGAGCTCCAGGACGAGGTGATCGCACGCGTGAGCCATGGTCATTTCTGAGGTTTCCGCCGCGGCGCCTTCGGGCGCTACTGCGCTCCCGGGCGCCACGGCGCCCGAAGGCCTCGTGCTGCAGATCCAGCGCATGTCCACCGAGGACGGACCCGGGCTGCGCAGCACTGCCTTTCTCAAGGGCTGCCCTCTGGCCTGTGCATGGTGCCACAACCCCGAGAGCATCGCCACGCATGCCGAAGTCCAATGGATCGGCTCGCGATGCATCGCCTCGACGACGGCCGACGGCTGCGGAGCTTGCATAAGGGCATGTCCCCGCGGAGCGCTTTCACGTGGACCCAGGGGCGAGACGATCGTCGATCGCGGTCTCTGCCGCATCGACGGGAGCGGCGGCTGCGGAGGAGCGGTCTGTGTCGAAGTCTGCCCCGGAGGGGCGATGGAGCTCCTCGGCAAGCGAATGTCCTCCGAGGCGCTCGCGAGGGAGCTGCTCAAGGACAGGGCCTGGTTCGCCCGCTCCGAGCGAGGTGGCATTACGCTCTCCGGCGGAGAGGCGAGCGCTCAAGGGGCCTTTGCCCTCGATGTGCTCCGCCGCTGCCGCGCGGCCGGGGCGCACACGGCCCTGGATACCTGCGGAGTGGCCGCCTGGGAGTCGCTGGAGCGCCTCTACGCCGAGACCGACCTCGTGCTCTACGACCTCAAGGAGGCCGACAGCGAGCGGCACCGGGCGTTTACCGGCCTCGACAACGACCTCGTCTTCCGCAACCTTGAAAAGACGGCCGCACTCATGCGCGAGTCCGCGATGCCGGGAGCCATCTGGATACGAACCCCCATAATCCCAGGCGCGACGGATCGCGAAGAGAACCTCTTCGAGCTCGGAAGACTTCTCGCCGCCATCGCCCCTCCCCGCCTTGAGCGCTGGGAGCTCTGCGCCTTCAACAATCTGTGCGCGGACAAGTACCGACGTCTCGGCAAGGAATGGACCTTCGCCCGCACTCCCCTCATGGAGTCCGGGGCCATGGAAGGGCTCGCGGAGGCGGCGCGCCGCGGCTCAGGCGGCACGGTGGAGATTTCGTGGACCGGATCGACGGTGATCGAAAAGAAAAGGATGGTGCCATGCTGAGAAAGATGTTGGACGACGGCGATATCGCCGCCTTCGAGCCGGCGGAAAAGATCGCCCTCGTCGCGACCATCAACGATTCGGGCGAGCCCCATGTCACCCTCCTCACCACCCTGTCGGCCCTGGGCCGGGACAGGCTCACGATCGGCGAATTCTCGCGGGGCCTGTCCAAGGCCTTCATGCAACGGAGGCCTGCCGTCGGCTTTCTGGTCATGAGCCTCGATCGGAGGCTCTGGCGCGGAAGGGCGCTCTGGCGACGGAGCGCCAAGGCGGGCGACGAGTACGTGAAATACAACAGACAGCCCATGTTCCGCTACAACGCCTATTTCGGCATCAACACCGTGCATTACCTCGATCTCGCGGGAGTCGAGGGGCCGATGCCGCTCCCGATGGCCGGCATCGTCGCCGCGACCCTCGCCACCGCCTTGCGGGCCGGCTCCGCGAAACCCGCCTCCGGCGATCCGGTGCTGCCTGAGTTCCTGCGCCCCATCCTGGACGCCATGGACTCCCTCAACTTCCTGGCTTCCCTGGACGACGAAGGCTTTCCCCGCCTCGTGCCCGTGCTCCAGGCCCGAAGCGCGGGGCCCTCGCGTATCGTCTTCACGCCGGGCCCCTGGGGCGCCGAGCTCGCCTCCATAAAAGACGGCGCCGAGGTTGCCCTTTTTTCCATGAACCTGGAGATGGAAAGCTTCCTCGCGCGCGGCGTGTTCTCCCGACGCATTCGCCGCGGCCTTTCCGGCATCGACCTCGACTTTCTTTACGACTCGGCCCCTCCCTGTCACGGCCAAGTCTGGCCGCCGCGGCCGCTCGGGGCGCTGGTGGAGGCGTAATACCGCCCAGTGTCGGCGACACGTGGAGAATTTCCACAGAGGCCGATCGTGCGCGATTTTCGACGTGAATCCGCCGAAGGAGTATCCATTTGACTTAGTCCACCAAGTGGACTAGCATGAAGTCATGCACACGATAAATGTTCATGAGGCAAAGACCAATTTTTCAAAACTTCTCGAGCGGGCCCACAAAGGAGAAGAAATCATACTCTCAAAGGACGGAAAACCCTTCGCGAGGCTGGTTCCGCTCGCCGAAACGTCCGAGCGTGTCCCCGACCGCTATGCCGAATCGACGCCCGATAGCTTCTTCGATCCCCTCCCCGCCGAAGAATTGGAGGCTTGGAATTCATGAGACTCCTCCTCGATACCCATGCGCTCCTTTGGTGGTGGGGCGAGTCCTCGCGGCTTTCGCCCCGAATCCAAGCACTTCTCATCGATTCAGCTAATGTGGTCTTTGTGAGCGCGGCGAGCGCCTGGGAAATCGCAATCAAACACCGGATCGGGAAGCTGCCTTCGGGAGAGCGCATCATCGCCCAGTGGTCGGAGCGCCTCGTACTCGATCGGTTTGTCGAAATTCCGATGAGTGCCGCTCATGCCCTCCGCGCGGGAAGCCTATCCGGCGAACACCGCGACCCCTTCGACAGGATGCTCGCCGCCCAATCCCTTATCGAAGGCCTGCCCTTGGCCACGAGCGATTCTGCGCTCGCGGCCCTCGGGGCGGATGTGCTCTGGAACTGAGCCTTAACCGCGATCCCGTATTCAGGCCCAATTCCGCAACGAAAGCAGAGAGAGTCGCAACGCTACCGTTCATTCTCACCCGATCGCCCTCTGTCTATTCTCGCCGATCCTGAACGCGACGATTTTCTTTATAAGTTCGAGCGGAAGATCGGAAGCATGGGGGAATTGGACAGTCCCGCGGCCGCTCTGTTTGAACTCCCCGAGCTCGTTTCGGAACTTGTCGAAGACCGTCATGCTCGCCGGGTAAAAGCCGATATGCTTTTTGAACGCGCAAAAGTACAGCAATTTCCCCTTGAAGAAGAAGGCGGGCATGTCGTAGCTGATTCTGCCTTCGGCGGACGGCTCCGCATCGCGGATGACCTTGCAAATCAGCTCGAGCCTTCGTTTGACTTCTTCGTCGGCCTGGCCGGCGATGTACTCGTCGATCGACGCGAATTTGGCATTCACCGAAACCTCCTCAGATGCGCCGGACCATGGATGCCCGCCGCCGCTAGTCGGGGAAAAGCAGTCTGTCCATTCCCCTGACAAGTCCTGTCATCGCCATCACTTTCCTGATCGCCAGGAGCGTTCCATTCACGTATGGTTTCGCCCCCGTTCCCGCATCGTGCCGAATGGTCAACCGCTCGTCCGGAAGACCGAAAATGCTCTCGAATGAAATCATGAAACCTTGTTGGCGTATGGAATGGACTTGCGTTCCCGAAACGGCCGCCCCTCTCGCATTGATCTCGCCAAGGGTCTTCTCGATGGGTACGAGTATCGTATTTGGGGCGATCTTCGCCATTTCCTCGGCGAGTTCCCTGGTTGTTCCGCTCGGGGCGTCGGGCTTTTCGGCGCTTGCGTAATCGATGATCTCCCTCGAGGGCAGGAACTCGGCGGCGAGCAGGGAGAACCTCTTGGCCAGTGCGGCCGTGATGGAAAAATTCCCGCAGGCGATGACCCCGAGATTCGCAGATCGCGCCTTATTCTCGATTTCCGCATAATCGTCCCCCGTCAAACCCGATGTTCCGATGACCACTCGCACACCCATACTGAGGCAGGCAAGGGCTCGCGCTTTGACCGAATCCGGGGAAGTAAAGTCGACGACCACGTCGACCGAATCGCCCGCCAGCCTCAAAGCCTCTTCTATGGTCGCGGCGACCCCGATTCCTGTCTTCCTCGTCCCCAGGACATCACCGATATCCAGACCGGCGGATCTCCTCGCGACGGCCCCGACGAGGTTCAGTGTATCGGATTTCAAAATGGCTCTCGCGATTTCGGAGCCGGTCCATCCGGTTATTCCGGCGATGCAGACCCTGATCGGATTGTTCCCCATAATTTCCTTCGTAGATTCATTGTATCGACTTGGAATGCGGCTCGGTCAAGAACAGCGACGATCCATCGGAAAAAAGGATATCCATGGTCTCTCCGATCTTGTGGCCATGTGCCGCCAAGGATAGAGTGGGGCTCCTTGATTGAGAAGAAGAAATCGCCAAGTCTGCCGGATTCGATGCCTCGCGAATTCTGCTGGACCTGCCGCCGCCCCAAGGCGGCCTGCCTCTGCCCCTCCGAGCCCCCGCTCGACACGTCGACGAGAATTGTCCTCCTCATGCACCCGATGGAGTGGAAGCGGGAAAAATGCACGACAGGGCGCCTCGCCTGCCTCAATCTCGCGAACAGCGAGATAATCGCGGGGCTGGCCTTCGACGGGAATCCGCGTTTCCGCGCCCTCGTCGATGACCGGACGAATTTTCCGGTGCTCCTTTATCCGGGCAAGGGAGCGCTCGAGCTGGGAGGAGACCCGCTCCAGCGCGAAACCCTCGGCCGATTTTTCGGCGACGGACAGGGAGGAAACGGAAAGCGCCTCGTCGTCTTCCTGATCGACGCGACCTGGGCATGCGCCAAGGCCGTCGCACGCGCGAGCCCGGAACTCATGGCGCTTCCGCGTCTTGCGGTCGCGCCCCGCGAGCGCAGCCGCTGGCTCATCAAGCGACAGCCTGCCGAATGGTGCCTCTCGACGATCGAGGCGATCCACGAACTCCTCCTCGCCCTCGACGAGGCCGGCCTCGATGCCTACGACAACCGAACGCGGCTCCTCGACGTGTTCGCGCGTATGCAAGAATACCAGATCGCCAGACACGGAACCCCGGGCCGAAACTCGGCGCTCGCAGCCCATCGGCCGGGACTCGATTTCGGAGCTTGAGGGCACAGGCGCATGGGACTACAATGCGCCCATGCGGATCTACAGGCTCGAGAACGCGATCATGCCCTACGCCTGGGGCAGCGTCGATGGGCTTCACGAAGTCCTCGGCATCGCCAACGAGAGTGGCGGCCCGCAGGCCGAGATATGGATGGGCGCGCATTCCAAGGCGCCTTCATCGCTGCTGCTGCCCGAAGGTCGCAGGCCGCTCGACCGGATGATCGCCTCCGATCCGGAGCGGATGATCGGCGCGAACGTTGCGTCGCGGTACGAGGACAAACTTCCCTTCCTTTTCAAGGCTCTTTCGGCGGCGAAGCCCCTTTCGATCCAGGTCCATCCCGGGCTCAGAAAGGCGGGGAGAGGATTCGACAAGGAAAACGCCTCGGGGATCGCCCTCGACGCGCCGGAGCGCAATTATCGCGACCGCAATCACAAGCCTGAGCTCTCCGTCGCCTTCACCCGATTCGTCGCCCTCGTCGGCTTTCGTCCCGCGTCGGAAATCACCGCCTTCGGCAAAGCCATCGGCTCGGCGGATTTCGGCAGACATTTCGACAATCTCGAAAGGCGTGGCGGCCGCATCGAATTATCCCTGTTCTTCTACGCGCTGATGACGCTCGCCGGCGAGGCGCGGCACGACCTGATACACGCGGCGCTCGAGGCCGCCGACCGGGCGACGGGCGCGGGATCGGCCCCAGGGGACGCGAGCCTCGCCTGGGCTTGGGTGCAAAAACTGGCGCGATTATGGCCCGAGGACATAGGCGTTCTCGCCCCTCTCGTCTTCAATGTGATGGAACTCGAGCCGGGCGAGGCCGTCTTCATCGCTCCGGGCACGCCTCACGCCTATCTCGAAGGTACGGCGCTCGAAATCATGGCCAATTCCGACAATGTCATCCGTTGCGCCCTCAGCGACAAGCATATCGACATCCCGGAATTCATTTCAGTGCTCGGTTTCGACGCCGCCAAGCCCGAAAAGACCTCCGTCGTGCGCTCCGCTCCGGGCATCGAGACCTTCGACTGTGCCGTGCCGGAATTCTCGCTGTCGAGGATCGATGCATCGGCGAGGCCGATCTTCGACGTCGCCGGACCGGAGATACTTCTCTGCTCGGAGGGCAAGGCGTCCATCAGGTCCGAAGGCGGCGCGCTGGAACTCGGCAAGGGAGACTCGGTCTTCGTTTGCGCCTCGGCCGGCGAATGGTCGGTGGGCGGAACGGCCGTGCTTTGGCGCGCGACGGTCGGCCGGGACCGCGCCGACGGAGAATCCGCCCTGGATGGGGCGAGGTGACCGTCTGGGCCGACGGGGACAGCATCCAGGCGGAAATCCGCCGCCTTCTCGAGACGAGATGCCGGCGCGAGGCGGAGCGTAAAGGCGGCTTGGCTTTTCGCCTGGTTTATGTCGCTTCGCGAACGATCCGGGTTCCCTCCGACATCGAGCTGATCCTCGTCAGCCCCGGACCCGACGCGGCCGACCGTCGTATCGAGGCCGAATCGAGGGCCGGGGACATCGCCGTCACGCGGGACTTGCCCCTCGCCGAGACCCTGGCCGCCAAGGGTCTGCTCGTACTCAACGACAGGGGTGAAAGTTTCGACCTCGACACCGCGAAGGAGCGGCGGTCCATTAGGGACGAGGCACTGCGCCTGCGCCGACTCGGGATCATTCCCGAATCGCCGCGCCATCGAAACTGGGGGCCGCGCGAACTCAAGGCCTTCGCCGACGCTTTCGACCGTACCCTGAGAAAAGGCCTCGATGGCTCCGTCCCTGTCGGCTCTCAGGGGGAATGAGCGGGAGGGGGCGCGCCATGGGTGGGATCGACGGCAGCGCCGCTCGGCGCCGCAGGCGTCTGGAGAACCGGCGCCTGGAGGACCGATCCCTGAGCCTGCGCACTTCCCTCGTCCGTCGGCTCCGGCTGGCCGGCAAGCGGAGCCGCTGCGGGGGGCTCGGCTTCGGATTGGGAGGGAGCGGCGGGCTCCGGACCGGCGAGGGTCGACGCCGGCGGTGAAGGAAGCGCGGGAAGGGGGCCCTGCGCCTCGGCCGTCGGCACCGGCTCCAACGAGGGAAGGAAGCGCCGAACGAGGTAGTCGTAGCGCTCCTGGAGAATGAGGGAGCGGCCGAACCATTCGGGTCGATATTTTATCGGCGACGAGAGGATGGCGATGAGCCGCGCTCCCTCCTCCCGAGTGAGGAATCGCGCGTCCTTGCCGTACCATCGATGCGTCGTCGCCTCGATGCCGAAGAGGCCTTTGCCCCATTCGGCGTAGTCGAAATAAAGTTCCAGTATCCGGTCCTTGCCGAGGATCGCCTCGAGTTCCACCGTCACGATGACTTCGAGGTATTTCCGGAGATAGGACTTGGCGGGCACGAGGAACAGGGTCCGAGCGACCTGCATGGTGAGAGTGGATCCGCCGTACATGGGTTCGTCGAGACGCCTGTCGATCTCGTAGGCGCGTTTGATCGCCTGAAAATCGAAGCCGTGATGCTCGTAAAACCTGTAGTCCTCGACCGAGATGAGCATGGATCGGAACCAGACCGGCACTGATCGAAGCGGAATCGGCCTCGGCGCCCGGATCTTCCAGCCGTCGGCCCAGGACCGCCAGGCCATGAGCACCGTGGCCGAAGGTTGTATGAATTTATAGGAAAAGACGAGCAGCGATGTCGTGCCTATCCAGAAGATATGGGCGGCGAGGAGGAACCAGGCGAAGCCCGCGACGATGGATCGGGGGATGCTGCGAGAGCGCGCGGCCCCGGCATCGACCCCCTGCCGCCGCTCTCCGGGAGCCGGCGCGAGGGCGGCGGGAACGCGATCCAGGGGGCCTGTACCGCAATCGAGTGCGAATCTTTCCGCGACTCTCGCGCCAGCCAGGGCAAGGGCGTGGGCCGAGTCGCTTTTCGGTTCCGGGCGACGCCTGAACCGGCGCGGCCCTGTTGCGCGAATTACCATACTAACGCGTATCGCTCCGTCCCGGCCATCGGTCAACGTATGTCGAAATAGTAGCGCTGGATGTAGTCCGCGCGATCGTTGGCTCGGGACCAAAAAGCGGACCGCGGCCAGTCGACGGTCAGCTTGCGATAGAGGGAAAGCGCCTCCGCGATGTCGCGGGAGGGTGAATCGAGCTCGAGCGCCTGCGCCTCGAGCCACAGCGCCTCGTCCGCCCCGCTGCCGTCCGGGGCGAGGTTGAGGTAGCTCTGGGCGGCCGCGATGGTCGTCGGGGCCCGTCCCGCCGCGTATTCGGCCCGTGCTGTCGCGAGGAAGGCATCGGGCGTGCCGGGGGCCGGAGCTTCGGCCGAAGCCGGGGCGCCCGGAACTTGACCTGCTGTCGTCGTCTGCCCGGCGGTCGGGGCCTGCCCTCCCGTCGCCTGCCCACCTGCAGCCTGTCCGGCTGGCGCCGCAGCCTGTCCCGCGACGATCGCGGGCGGCGAAGTGGCCGTCGGCGAAGTGGCCGTCGGCGAAGTGGCCGTCGGCGAAGTGGCCGTCGGCGAAGTGGCCGTCGGCGAAGTGGCCGTCGGCGAAGTGGCCATCGGCGAAATCGCCGTCGGCGAAATCGCCTGCGACGCGGCGGCCGCGGGCGCGGACTGAATCGGGGTCGTCTGCGACGGCTGTTGGGCTGCCGCGGGTTGCGCGTTGGGCAAAATAGTCTGGCCGGTGGCCATCGCGCCGGCGGGCGGCGCGGCGACGGGCGCGACGGCAGTCGCCGCGATGTTGCCGGAGACAACCACTGGGGCCTGGCTGGCCGCCTGGGTCGCCGCCGAGGGAATCAGACTTCCTGCGGGCAGCACCGAAAGGTGGACTACTTCCTCGGCGCTGGTCCCGCTTGCAAGATCCTGTCGCAGGAAACGGAGATTGTATTCACCGGTCTTGGAGCCGACGAGCGTAAAGAGGGCTCCCGCCCCCTCGAAGCGCCGAGAGTCGTACAGAACGCCGTCCTTTCCGTCCCTTTCGCCGAGATAGATCCAACCGGTGCCCATGAAGGGTATGGACGCCTGGCCGCCGACCTCCACCTGGAAGGTCCTCATCGGCTTGGGCGCGGCCGGAACCGAAGTATCGACGGTCTGGACGAGCGAAGGCGGAGTCGAAGGCACCGTCTCGACGACGGGCGGAGGCGTCGGCGAGGCTCCTGACGAAGCGACGACGACCGGAGCGGCGGGAGCGCGCAGGGGAGCGGGCTTTTTCGGAGGCTCCTGAGGCTTGGGCTTCTTGGGCAAAGGCGCTGCTGGCGCCACGGACGTCATGGGCGCCGCGGCCGGAGTCGGCTTGGCGACCGGTGCAGGCACCGCGGCCCCGGGAATCTGGACTGTCGCGATGTCGGGCGAAGGAAGAGCGGAAGGAAAAGTCGGCTCAGTCAAGTCGGCCGATGCAACCATCCCGTCGGCGGAGGGTGCGGCCCGCACCGGCACTCCGAGATCGGGTGTCGCCATGTTCATGGCATATTCGGGTTCAGGCAAGCCGATCACGAGGACCTGACCGGCAGGCGGGGCGACGAGCGGGGCGGCTGAAACCGCGGGCAGATCGGGAACGATGGGAGTCGGCGCGACCACGGGAGCGGGCCGAGCGGTCGCCGTCGCGGGCTCCACTTTCGCGGCGGGCTTCGTGGCACAGGAGGCGAAAAAGATCGAAGTGGAGGCGACGCAGGCGATAACGATGGTCACGCCTCCGCGAAGCGAGTCTTTCCTCATGGCACCGCCCCGAATAACGCGTCCATGGCGCGATCGTTTCGTTCGGCTATCGGCGCGACCTCGTCCTCGGGATGTGCCGGAGTGAGGCGCCGAATGTCCTCGTCAGTATAGGGAAAGCGAGGAGTCCTTTCCATGGGTGGGCTCAAGTCCAAGGCGGGATCGGAAGGGAGGAGAAGTCGCGCCGCTTCGGCGCGGCCTTCCGGGGTCGAAGGTGCGAGCTTCGACCGGGCGGTCTGCTGAGGAGGGGCGGCATTCACGACGATCGAGACGACGACGAGCGCCACGCAGAACAGGGCGAGAGCCGCAAGGGTCGCGACGAAGCCGGGCTTCGACAGCAGATCCTTGGCGATCGCGCCGAAGTCGAGGCGCGTCGCGACCTTTCCCCTCGTCTTGGCGGAGAGGGCGTTCGGCGCGAAGCTTTCGTCCGATTCCGGGCTGCTGTCTTCGAGTTCCTGAAAGGGTTCGTCGATGGCGGTCGTCTTCCGCTTCGTCCCGATGGGCAACTTTCCGAGGAATGGCGAAAGCCTCTCCAGGATCGCCTCGATGAAGGCCGGCGCGGCCATGGCCTTTTACGCCTCCTCCGAGGAGTTCTCGCCTTCGGTCCCGACCGAGATTGGGATGGGCTCGCCGGGCGGCGAGGCTCCAGGCGGGAGCTCCTTGCCCTCCTCGTACTCGACCTCCTCCTCTTCCATGGGAGCGATGGGCTCGGGCACGCGGATGGGTTCGCCGTCGGATCGTTCGAGACGGATGCCGATGGCCTTGGTGACGCCTGACTCCTCCATCGTGACCCCGAGGAGGCTGTCGGCACCGGTGACCGTTCTCTTGTTGTGGGTGATCACGACGAACTGGCTCGTCCGACCGAACTCGCGCAGGAGGTTGACGAAGCGGATCACGTTCTGTTCGTCGAGGGCGGCGTCGATCTCGTCGAGGAAGCAGAACGGCGACGGGCGCACCATGTAGGTCGCGAAAAGGAGGGCGATGGCCGTAAGCGTCTTCTCGCCGCCGGAGAGGAGGGAAATCGCCTCGAGTTTCTTGCCGGGGGGCTGGGCGTAGATCTCGATGCCCGACTCGAGTACGTGGTCCGGATCGACGAGGCGGAGTTCGCCCCTTCCCCCGCCGAAGAGTCTGCGGAACATGTTGTGGAAATTCTTCTTGATGCGGTTGTAGGTCGAAAGGAAGAGTTCGGCGCTCTCGTTGCGGATCTCCTCCGTGATGCGCTTGAGGTCGGCCTTGGCCGCCTCGAGGTCCGCGAGCTGGGTCGACAGGAAATCGTAGCGCTCCTTCACTTCACCATACTCTTCGGGGGCCATGAGGTTGACCGAGCCGAGATCCTTGAGTCTTTGGCGCAAGGCGGACAGTGCCTCCCGGAGTTCCATCGTCGGTGTCCTGATCTCGAACATTCGCGTCTCGAACTCCATGAGATCTCGTGAATATTGCTCGGTGAAGTTCTCCTTCACGTTGCGGATCTCGGTCTCCGTCTGGGCGAGACCCATGTGGAGGCGCTCGAGTTCGCTCTGCAGGGCGCCGAGCCTCTCGATGCGCTTCTTGACTTCGTTCTGGCGCTCCGCGAGATCCGAGTTCTTGAGCGAGATCTCGCGCTCGAGGCGGGCGACTTCATCCTGGAGCTCGCGGCCCTTCTTTTCGATGTCCACGAGATCGGAATCGACCTCGCCCAATTCTTCCTCCGCGTCCGAGAGCCGCCTGCCTTCGAGAAACACCTCGTTTTCGAGTTCCTTGAGGTAGGCTTCCTGCGAGGCGATTTCGCGACGGAGGACGGCGAGCGCCTCGCTGCCCGCCTGGGCCTGGGTCTCGACCCGTATGCGGTTGCCGCGCAGATCCCCGAGGGTGGCGCGGTACTCCGCGAGTCGTTCGGCGAGAGCAAGGTTCTCCCCTCGGAGCGCCGCGATGCGGTCGCGCCGCCCCGCGACGCCCTCGTCGCAGGCGACGATCTCGCGATCGATCGACCTTTTCTTCGTGATGATGCCTTCGGGCGAGAGGAATTCATCGATGAACGAGGGCGTCGAGCGGCGGTACTCGTCGAACTTCCCGCGAAGCTCGACCGCGGTCGACAGCGAAGAGGCGACGACTTCACGCACCGACGAGAGTATCTCGCGGGCTTCGACGGCATTGAGGTCGTCGGTCCGGGCGAGGTCTTCGAGAAGCGCCGCCCTCCCGCCGAGCTTGGTCTCGAGGAGGCCGAGGAGACCGTCTATGACCTCCTCCGCCCGGGCGCGCTCGCGGGAGGAGTATCCCGAGTCGCGCAGCCTGGCGTCGAGTTCCGCCACGATATCTTCGGTGATGGCGTCGAGCCTGACGCGCGACTCGGTCCGCGCTTCCTCGAGGCCGAGAATTTCCTCCTCGGCCTTCCGTATGGACGCGTCGTTGTCGCGAAGGCGGCCCTCGGCGGCCGCCACGCTGCGCTCGAATTCGGCGATGTTCGCCTCGATCTCTCGAGCCCTCGCCTTGAGCGACGAAAGGTCGCCTTCCTTCTCCGCCTCCTCCTCGCGGAGTCCTTCCACCTTTTCCTTGGTCGACTTCGCGCGGAGTTCCGACTGGGCCATCTTGGCCTTGGTCTCCGCGACGCGGTCGGAGAGGAGCTTCCGTTGCTTTTCCTTGCCCACCTTCTCGACGGCCAGGCCATAGACGGCCTTCTGTCGCTGTACGAGGGTCGATTCCATGCCGTTGACGAGATCGAGGTTTTCTTCGAGAGAGAGGTTGATGCCGTCGATCTCGGTCTTCAAGGCGTCGCGCACCTTGGTCTTGCCGCCGATTTCCTCGTCGCGCCGGTCCTTTTCCTGCACGAACTGGCGGAGGCGGAGCAGATGGAGATCGAGTTCCTTTTCGAATATCTCGTCGCGGAATGCCCGGTATTTCAGGGTCTTTTCCGACTGGGTCCTGAGGTTGTCGTGGCTGCGCTTCACTTCGGCCACCGTCACCGAAACCACTCTCATGTTCTCTTCGGTGCGCCCGAGCTTGAGCTCGGCCTCGCGGGAGCGCACTTTGTGCTTGGTGATGCCGGCTGCCTCCTCGAAGAGGTAGCGTCGCTCCTCGGGTTTCGAAGAGAGGATCTGATCGATCTTGCCTTGTTCCATCACCGAGTAGGCGGACTTGCCGACGCCGGTATCCCAGAAGAGTTCCCGGACTTCCTTGAGCTTGGCGGGCTTTCCGTTGATGAAATATTCCCCCTCGCCCGAGCGGTAGAGACGGCGTTTGATGGCTATCTCCGGAGCGTCGATGGGGAGTATGGAATTCTCGTTGGAGATGGTGAGAACGACCTCCGCGACGCCGAGCGATTTTCGCGTTTCGGTGCCGTTGAAGATGATGTCTTCCATCGAATCGGCGCGGAGGCTCTTCGCCGACTGTTCTCCGACCACCCACTTGATCGCATCGACCACGTTCGACTTGCCGCATCCGTTCGGGCCGAGAAGGGCCGTGATACCGTCCGCGAATTGGATGGGAGTGCGGTCGGCGAAGGACTTGAAGCCGAAGATTTCGATGCTTTTCAGGAACACGAATTGCCTCGTTGGCTGGTCTGGGAAAGCGACTGTAGCACGCCGCCGCTTGGGTGAACAAGCAAAGAGCCCGACCGTATCACCCGCGAACGGCGGTCCGATCGTCGTCGACGGAAGCGCGGAAGGTCGATCCGCCTTTCCCGCGCCCATGAAACGAGCCCGTCACCGGGGAGGCTCTTCGACGTTCCCGAGGAACCCGCAAGGCCGCGATCGTTCAGCCCCGGTCCTGCTTTACGAGGATCGCATAGGCGGCATCGGGATTCGCGGCGGCGATCAGGCTTTCCCGAAGCTCGGTCGCCTTGAGGTGTGAGGAAAAGAAAGACAGGGTTTGAAGATAATAGGCGTGTTGATTGTAGGCCGACGCTATCATGAACAGCAGCCGGACGGGAACGTCGTCGAGGCTCTGAAAATCGATGATGTCGCAGCGGGAGATGCCGACCGAAACCACGAGATCCGTGACCGAGGACAGGCGGACGTGGGGAATGGCTATGCCGCGGCCGATGGCGGTGCTCATGAGCTCTTCGCGGCGCAGGATCTCCGAAAGAAGTTCCTGGCGATTCTTGATCTGCGGAGCGCTCGCGAGGTTTTCGGCCAGCGCGACGAGAGCTTCGCGTTTCTTCGCGTGATTGAGGATAAGGATGCGGTCGGGAGAAATGATATTCTGGACTTTCACGGCCGAGAAGTTTCCGTTGTTCCTTCCCGAGGAGAGGCGCTCATTGACCCAATGCTCGATTTCGCTTTTCTTGAAGCGCCAAACGGTCCCTATCTTGCCGGAAGGGATTTCGCCTTTTTGTGCCCAATCATAGACAGTCCGCTCGGATACGCGAAGATAGCGTGCCACTTCCTCGATCGTGAGGATATCGTCATCCATGCGAAGAACTCCTGCGCAATTCCAGAATCTTGCAGAAGAATGCAAGGTTTGCAATGAAATGTCAAGGTTTCGCTTGTCCATTATCCACGGTGGCTTTGTCGAACAGTAGACGCATTTTGAAAAACTGACCTTGAAATCCGGCGTGCGATATCGGGGTCGCGCAGGGCTCCCTCGCGGCGGAGCGGACGATACCTTTCGCCGCCGCAAAGGAAACCGGAGCGGGCGTACGCCCGCACGGATCTCGAAAGTCGAGAATCCGGGCTGGCGCACTCTTTCGCTCAGAGGTAGGCGACCTCCCCGTGTTCGGCAAGATCGAGGCCTTCGGCCTCCTCCTTTTCGCTCACGCGCACGCGGGTCACCTTGTTGATCAGCCAGAGCATCAGCAGGGTGAAGAGGAAGCCCCAGGCGGCGACGAGCACGTCCGAGGCGACCTGTTTCCAGAAAAAGGAGACGTTGCCGTCGATGATACCCGAAGCGAGGGCCGAGGGATCGTGGCCGGGGAATGTGACGGCCGCGGTGCCGAGCACGCCCAGGAGGGCCGTGCCGAGGAAACCGCCGACACCATGCACTCCGAACACGTCCAGCGCGTCATCGAGACCGGCGTTGTTCTTTATCGTGACCGCGATGTAGCTCGCGACCGAAGCCAGTATGCCGATGAGCACGGCCGATGCGGGAGTGACGAAACCGGCGGCGGGGGTGATGCAGGCGAGGCCGGCCACCATGCCGGTGAGAAAGCCGGAGAATTTCGGCTTGCGCTTGAAGACCCAGTCGAGAAGAAGCCAGGTGGGTCCGGCGAAGGAGGCGGCTATGTCGGTGTTGATATACGCCGTGGCGGTGATCGGGTCGACCCCGAACTCGCTGCCCGCGTTGAAGCCATACCAGCCGAACCAGAGGATGGCGGTGCCGAGGGCGACGAAGGGAAGATTGTGCATCCCCTCGTCGACGGACTTGCGCTTACCGACGAAGAGCACCGACGCGAATGCCGCGAAGCCGGCGGAAACGTGGACGACCATGCCGCCCGCGAAGTCCTTGACGCCCCAGGCGGCGAGGAGGCCGCCCCCCCAGATCAAGTGCACGAGGGGGAAATACACCAAGGTGAGCCAGGCCACGAGAAAGATGAGGTAGGCCGGGAATCGCACCCGGTTGGTGAACGCGCCCGTGATGAGGGCCGGCGTGATGATCGCGAACATCATTTGATATGCGAACTGCACGAACATCGGTACGTGGGGATTCAGCGTACTCGGGTCGTTGAGATTCACCCCCGATAGGAAAGACATGTTGAAATTGCCGATGATACCGAAGAAATCGCCGTGGCCGTAACTGCCCGAAAAGCACATCGAATAGCCGTAGATGAACCAGATCACCGTCGTCACGCACAGCGAGGCGAAGCTCTGGAACATGATGGTGAGGACGTTCCTGCGACCGACGAGGCCGCCGTAGAAGAAGGCGAGCCCCGGGGTCATGAACATGACGAGGGTCGCCGCGATGAGCATGAAGCCGGTACTTGCTGGATCGAATTGCATCGAGGTCCGCTCCTTGATCGCGCGGCCCCGGGGATTTCCCGAGGCCGCCTGGTCGGGACGTCGACGGCCCGCTCGAACGGGGCCGCCGGCGCACTGCAAGAGTAATGCGCGAGGCTTCCCGGAGAACTGGGCGATTCGCGAAAATGCCCCGCTCCTGGGATCAGTCCGGCGGAGCCTGGGGCGGGGCCCTGGGCGTACGGGCGCCCGGCAAGGGGTGGAAGGGAACCGTTATCGCGCCGTGGCGCAATGCGTGGGCGGAATCGGAAAGCCCGGCTCTGCCGTCATAACAAGGGTCCACGGAGTCCGCCACCCCATGAGCGCCGCAAACGGCCTCGTTCGCCGATTCGCTCGGCTCGAGCTGCGCGACGAACGAAGGCATGAGTTCGGGCGTGCCGACCATCCACGCGCCGATAAATCTGAGCGCGGCACGCACATTGACATCCACGAGGAACGAGGGGACGAAAGCCGATACGAGGAGAAGGAACAGAAGAACCGGGCCCGACGAATCGGAATAAGGATAGGGCCTTGAAGCGCGACACGAGAAATGCTGCGGGGCGCGCGCAACCGGCTCCGCGAAACCCGCCAAGGTCGGGATTTCGGCCGTGACCATGACCGGTCCAGTGTACCTTCGTTTCCCCGCCCTGTCCACGAAGAAGAGAGGGCGGCCCGCCGGTGATCGCCTTCAGGCGTATTCCGCCGCGGCCTCCGCGTCGATCGCCGGTACCTCGAGCTCGATCGTGGTCGCGGTCTCGGCACTTTCATCGTCCTTCGACTTCGCTTCGGGAAGAGGTTCGCCGCCGGCGACAATCCGCATTCCCGCCTCGGCGCGAGAGCGGCGCGCCAGCGACTCCCTCGCTCCCTTTACCAGAAATGCCAGACGATTGACCGAGTTGACTTCGCTCGCCCCCGAATCCATGTCCAGGAAGAGGATGTTCACCTCGGGATGCCGCTCCCTGATCCTCTTCTCGGCGCCCTTCGCGATGACGTGGTTGGCGATGCATCCGAAGGGCTGAAGGCAGACGACATCGTGAACTCCATCCTTCGCGAAGCGCACGATCTCGGCGGGAAGGAGCCAAGCCTCGCCGAATTGGTTCGCGAGCGAGATCACGTCCCGGGCGTCATCGGCGAGCTGACGGATCGAATGGAAGGGCCTGAAACCGCGGAAACGGGACAAGACCCGATTGACGCGGCCCATCTGTGACTCCACAAGCCGCTCGACGGCGCCGAGGCCGGCCAGGTACAGAGGTTTCCGTTCCGCGAGGCGCGCCCCGGCGTTGTATTCGTCGTTGACGAAACGCTTGATGAAGAAATCCGCGATAGGCGGCACTTCGACTTCGATG
>Ga0187814_10000149_pt1 | contig 19008 bp, 21 predicted proteins | sample NC_S_4_FD_132450 | JGI IMG/M metagenome (GOLD analysis project Ga0187814, IMG submission 132450) | Wetland sediment microbial communities from Neuse River Estuary, North Carolina, USA - ASW-S_4 | ecosystem: Environmental > Aquatic > Freshwater > Wetlands > Sediment | place: USA: North Carolina... | reverse complement strand
GTGCGCTCCTACCGTGATCTGCCGCTCATCCTCTACCACCTGCAGACGAAGGAGCGCGACGAGCCCCGTCCGCGCGCGGGCGTGCTGCGCACGCGCGAGTTCATCATGAAGGACTCCTACACCTTCGACCGCGACGCGGAGGCGCTCGACGTCTCCTACCAGAAGCACATCGTGGCCTACGACCGGATGATGGATCGCTGCGGGCTCGAGTGGTACCGCGTCGAGGCGGATGTCGGCATGATGGGCGGAAGCGGCGCCCACGAGTACATGGCGCCGTGCCCCGCCGGCGAGAACGACATCGCACTCGCGGCGGGGTACGCCGCCAACGTCGAGGTCGCGCAGGCGCGGGCGCAGCCAGTCAGCCTGCCGGCGGCGCTCGACGCCCCCGAGCTCGTCGAAACGCCCGGTATGACGACCGTGGAGGCGGTCGCGGGAGCCCTGGGTGTCCCGGCGGGCGCGCTGCTGAAGGCATTTCCGGTGATCGTCGACGGTGACGCGATGAAGCTGGTGGTCGTGCGCGGCGACCACCGCGTCAACGAGATCAAGCTCCGTGCGGCGCTGAGGAGCGACTTCCGGCCCGCGCACCCCGAGGAAGTCGCGCAGCGGCTTGGGCCGCCGGGTTACATCGGACCCGTGGGGACCGATCTCGACATCCTCCTGGACCAGGCGGTGGAGCCCGGAGGGTACGTGACCGGAGCCAATCGCCCGAACGCCCATCTGCGCGGCGTGGAGCCCGGACGCGACTTCCGCTTTGAGCCTGCGGACGTCCGCTCGGTCGTCGCGGGGGACACCGTGAACGGTGCGGCGATCCGGATCGAGCCCGCGATCGAGGTCGGGAACATCTTCAAGCTCGGCACCCGGTACTCCAAGCCGCTCGGCGCGAAGTACCTCGACGAGTCGGGCTCCGAGCAGCTGATTTGGATGGGTTCCTACGGCTTCGGGCCCGCGCGCGCGGCGGCGGCGGCGGTCGAGCAGTACGCCGACGAGCACGGGATCTCGTGGCCCCGCACGATCGCCCCGTTCGACCTCGAGCTCGTGGCGCTCGGCAGGGAGGGAGACGAGGAGCGTGTGATCGCCGATCGGCTGTACGCCGAGTTCCGGGCGGCCGGCCTCGACACGCTCTATGACGACCGCGACGCCGGGCCCGGGGAGAAGTTCGCCGACGCCGAGCTCCTCGGCTGTCCGGTGCGCGTGACGGTCGGGCGCAGGACCCTGGCCGCAGGGGAGGTAGAGGTCCAGGTCAGACGCGGTCGCGAGTCGCTCACGGTGCCGATCGAGGGAGCAGCAGAGGCGGTCGTGGGGCTCTGGCAGGAGCTTCCTTGAGCCATCCCGCTCGGCCGCAGCAGCGCGGGCGCGGAATCGCAAAGCGACGGCTGTTCGGGATCGACCGCTCGGGTCCCCCCCCGGAGGCGACGCTCGCCGGGCATCCCCTCAACCCCTGGACGCTGCCTAACGCGATCGGGTTCGCGCGGTTGGCTGGGATCCCGGTGTTCCTTGCAATTGCGCTGTCAAGCAGCGATGGTCAAGATCCGCTGGCCGCAGCGCTGTTCGCCGCGATCGGGTTGGGCGATTACCTGGATGGGTTCACGGCGCGTCTGACGGGCCAGTACAGCCGCCTGGGTGCGCTGCTGGATCCGGTAGTCGACCGGCTGCTGGTCGTCTCCGGGATGGTCGTGGCGTGGCACTTCGACCTGCTGCCCCACTGGGCGATCGCGCTCGTGATCGCGCGCGAGGTGTTTGTGCTCGCCCTCAGCCGCTACGGGATGCGCCGCGGCCTGGAGCTGAAGATCAACTGGCCCGGCCGGCTCGGGGTGGCACCGACGATGGGGGCCCCGTTCTTCGCGATGCTCGGCCTCCACTGGCTGGCGCTGATCCTGCTCTACGTGGGGCTCGGTTTCTCAGTTGTGGCGACCGTCCTGTACATGCGTTCCGGCATGCTCGAGCTTCGCCGTCCCAAAGCCTCAAGCTCAGATTGACCCTCTAGGCTTGCCGGGTATACTCGGCGGCTCCCGCATTCCTACCCCTTCGGGAGGATCAGAACGAATGGACACGTTTCCCGATCTTGGTTCGCTGACTGACCAGGAGCTCAAGGAGCTGATCAAGCAGCTGACCGAAGAGGAGATGGAGATCTCCTACCGGCGCAGGATCCTCCACGGAAAGATCGACATCCTCCGCGCGGAGCTCGTCAACAGACTGCGTAAGAAGGATGAGAGCGGCGAGCTCGTCATCACCGGAGCTGACGTTCAGCAGCTGTCCGACATCCTGGCGGGCCGCGTCCCGGCAACCGGGGCCGACTAAGCGGGCCCGGTGTCCTTGCACTGCCCAGAGTGCGGCTTCAGCAACGACGAAGGCGCGAATTACTGCCAGCGGTGTGGTGCGTTTCTGGCCACGTCCGATCCGCCGCCCGGCACGACGACTGCCACCTACAAGATCGGCGAGACCGGCGAGCTCGAGGAGGTCGAATTGGGGGACGTCGTGGCTCGCGGTGCGGCGCTCGTGATCCGCGCTGGGGGAGGGCGCTCCGGCGAGAGCTTTCCGCTCGAGGGCGAACGCCTGACGATCGGCCGGCGACCCGACAGCGACATCTTTCTCGATGACGTGACCGTCTCTCGCGATCATGCGCTGCTTGTGCGCCGTGGAAGCGACTACTACCTGGACGACTGCGGGTCGCTGAACGGGACCTACGTCAACCGCCGACGGATCGAGTCCCACCGGCTTGCGGACGGCGACGAGCTCCAGATCGGCAAGTACAAACTCGCGTTCTTCGCCCGCTGATGGCCACCTCCGAGACCGGAACCCGGGACCTGATGCTGCCGGAGCCTCCGGTCGTCGAGAGCGACGCGAGCGGCGCCGAGCGCCCGCGGCAGAAGGCCGTCACGATCGGCGCCGTGTGCAAGGCGCTGCGGCAGGAGTTCCCCGACATCTCGATCTCGAAGATCAGATACCTCGAGGACCAGAAGCTCCTCTCGCCACGCCGCACCCAGGGTGGCTACCGCCTGTACACGGCGTCGGACATCCAGCGGCTGCGCACGATCCTGCGCCTGCAGCGCGACGAGTTCCTGCCGCTGCGGGTGATCCGACAAGAGCTCGCCGTGGGGCGCGCTGAGCCCGACGTGGCGGCACCCAGCGACGGCCGCTCGCTGCGCCGGGCGATGGTGACCGCGCGTGACCCGGGCGCTCTCTATTCACTCGAGGACGTCTGCGAGGAGACCGGCGCTGACCCGATGCTCGTGCGCGAACTCGTCGAGTTCGGGGTGATCAAGGGCGAGGTCCGGGCAGGTGCCCGGTACTTCGAAGAGACCGAGAGGGAGATCGTCAGAGCTGTATCCGAGCTTGCGCGCTACGGGGTCGGGGGGCGCAATCTACGCGTGTTCCGCAGCTCCGCCGACCGCGAAGCACAGTTGCTGCAGAGCATCCTCGCTCCCGCCCTGCGCTCCCGCAATCCCGAGCGGCGCAAGGAGGCAATCGAGGCGCTCGAGAATCTCGCGTCGGTGACGACTCATCTCAAGCACCTGTTGCTGATCCGCGATCTGCGCAAGATCGCCAGCTGAGCGCAACGGCGGGGACGTCGTGGACCTCCACGCGTTCATTCGCGACATCCCCGATTTTCCAACCCCGGGCATCGTCTTCAAGGACATTTCGCCTCTGCTGCTGAATGCGCGCGCACTGGAGGCCGCCGTCTCCGGGCTGGCGGCGCTCGCCGCGCCGCTGGCCGTCGACTACGTCGTCGCCGCCGAAGCGCGCGGTTTCATTCTCGGTGGCGCGCTTGCCCGCGAGCTCGGGGCCGGCTTCGTGCCGGCCCGTCGACCGGGGAAGCTGCCGCACGAGACCGTCAGCGCGAAGTACGCGCTCGAGTACGGGATCAACGCACTCGAGGTCCACGCCGACGCACTGGCAGGGGGCGCCCGCGTGCTCGTGCACGATGACCTGCTCGCGACCGGGGGGACTGCTGGCGCGCTGTGCGAGCTCGTGGAGGGGCTCGGCGCCGAGGTCGCCGGCTGCGCGTTCCTGATCGAGCTGAGCTTCCTGGGAGGGCGTCAGCGGCTCGCCCCGCGCCAGGTGCTCGCCCTGACCGAGTACAGCGCCTGATGCCGACGGCGCGCCGCTCACGTACGGTGCCCGTCTCGCCCCAGCAGGTGTGGGAGGTGATCGCCGACCCTCATCACATGCCGCGGTGGTGGCCGGACGTCAAGCGCATGGAGGGCGTTGAGGCCGATCGCTGGACGCAGGTGTTCACCACTAAGAAGGGCCGACCCGTGCGAATGGACTTCAACCTGCTGCAGTCAGAGCCTCCCGGCCCCGGCGGCGATCCGCCTGGCCGCCGCGTCTGGGAGCAGGACATCGCAGGCACTCCGTTCGAGCGCGTCCTCGGCGAGGCGGTCACCGAGATCCTGCTCGAGCCGGCGGACCACTCGACCCGCGTCACGATCGCGCTCAGCCAGAAACTTCGCGGCTATTCGCGCACCGGAGGGTTCCTGCTGCGACGCGCGACCCGGGCCAAGCTGGACGAGGCGCTCCGGGGACTGGAGCGGATCCTCACAGGCCAGTGAGAGCGCCCTCGAGCACGATTTGGCCAGGAGTCTGCGGCTTGGACTGCGTCTCGAGCGTCACCAGCAGCTTCTGGTAGTGCGAGGCGTTGGTCGGCAGCCCGCCGGCGGTCTGCAGCCGTCCATTGGAGCCGACGGCGGGGTTGACGAACCCCAAGATCTGACTGTCGGTCGGGGTGTTGTAAAGCCACACCGCATATGCATTGGGCGGGTGCTTGCTGTTGGCCGCGAGCCCCTGCGCGACGATCGCGATCCCGATCTTGCCCTGCGCGCGCAGGACCTCGGCGATGCCCACTGGGCTGGTGGCACCGGAAGGCGGCTTCAGATTGATCTGGGCCACGACTTGGGCGCCGGTGCTCGTCGTGCTGGTGGTGGTGGGGGAAGCCTGGGCGTTGGTGGTCGGCGTCCGCGACGCGCTGGTGGCGGGCTTCTTGCTGCCGCCGCCACCCGCGAGGACCAGCACCAGGACAACCGCCACGACCACGACTGCGCCTCCCGCGAGGAGGACAGCCCCGCCGATGCGGGAGCTGGGACGGTCGGGCGGCGGCTGCGGCGCCGCCGGTGGTTCGGGGCTGGCGGCCGCCACCGCGGCGCCGGCGCTGGGGACCTCGGCTGGACGTGTACGACTGCGCGTCTCGGCCGGGATCTCAGGCAGGGTGCCGCTCGCGAGCGGCTGGAGCTCCGAAGCCACGGCGCGTGCCCAGGCCCGCTCGCTGGCGGAAGCGGCGAGATGATCGCGAACCTCCGCCGCAACGCGCTCGGGAAGCGCTCCGAGCAGGTAGTCGGTGATCAGCGCTCGGCGCGCCGACGGCACCCGCGTCTGCGGTCCCAGTGCATCGAGTGCCGCGAGCGCACGCTCGCGAACACCCGCGCGATCGATTGACAGCAGGTCGGCGATCTCGTCGTAGCTGCGCCCTCGCCGCAGCACGAGCTCGAGCACCGCGCGCTGGTCGGGCGGCAAGCTGTCGATCGAAGCCATCTGCAGCTGTAGCGTAGAACACGTAGGCGGGCGGGCTGGCGCCACGGTGGCTCGATCGCGTAACACCGGGCGCGGAGCCAAACCCAATAAGGTGCGGGCGCCGTGAGCACTACGATTCCAGGCGAGTACGTGCGGGGCTTCGACCGGCTATACGGCCTTGAGCAGATCGACCTGGGCGAAGACCGGGCGCGGGGTCAGGTGAAGGTCCGCGATGAGCTCAAGCAGCCATCCGGCCTGGTGCACGGAGGCGTCTACGCCGCGATCGCCGAGAGCCTGGCCTCGCTGGGCACGGCCGCGGTGGTTGCCCGCGACGGCAGGATCGCGATGGGACTCTCCAATCAGACGAGCTTCCTGCGTCCGATAACCGAGGGCACGATCCACGCGGTGGCGGTCGCAAAGCACCGCGGGCGGACAACCTGGGTGTGGGAGGTGGAGATGTCGGACGACCAGGACCGGCTGTGCGTGCTGACGCGAATGACGATCGCGGTCAGGAAGCGCTATGAGGCTGGGACGCGGGCGTAGCGCGTCCGTGACTACCGGCCGCGGGCGCCGCGCCCCAACCAGTGCGCGGCGAACTCGCGCAGCCTCGGATCAGAGGCCTCCGGGACCCTGACCATGTGCGCCCACGCCAGGCCGATCAGGCCGACGGTCCCCGGCCGGCGGCCCAGGATGACGGCCTGCCCGGCGCTCGCGAGCGCCGGCGTGAACTGGGGGGCAAGCGCCTGCACCAGGGTAGTGAGGCCCGCCGGCGGCGTCCGATTTGCGTACAGGATCACGACGTTTCCAGCAGCCAGGGCGTCCAGCAGCTGGTTGTTGTCAAGTCTCACCTCGTCGCGAGTGACCGGCTCCGAGACGTGGGCGCCGCTGGTAGGGGGATTGGAGTCGTAGACCGGGGGGCGCTGCCCAGCTCTCAGAGGGGCGTCGCCGAGGTCCCGGAACCGCTCCCCGGCGAGGCCCACGCCCACGATCAGGCTCCCCTGGTCGCGACTGGTGAAGAAACCGGACAGCAGCGCGATCAAGCCGACCGAAAGCGCCAGTGACGCGATCACGATCGCGACCCGCTCGAGCGGATTCAAGTGGCGGCGCGGACCGCGCGCGGACGGCCGTTAGGCCGAGCGCCGGCGGGGCGGGGGGCGGGAGCGCGGGCCGCCGCGACGATCTCCTCGATCGAGGACCGTAGCTCGTCCGCCAGCGCATCGCTGTCGGCCAGCGCGTCGTAGTCGGTGGCCAGTCCGAAATTGAGCTGTCCGTTGTAGCTCAATATCGCGATCCCGAGCGCGGTGTTCTTGGCCAGCGGCACCATCGGGAAGATCGCTTCGAGCTCGCGGCCGAGCAGGTAGAGCGGGGTCTGTGGACCCGGAACGTTAGTCACGACCAGGTTGAACAAACGCTGACGCGCCTGGAGCCGCGCGGCCTGCGCGATGATCGTAGGAGGCGCAAAGCCCGACAGCCGCGTCAGGACCTGAGCTCCGACCGCCTGGCCGGACTGCTTGACCTGGTCCATCGATGCGCTGATTCTGCGCAGACGCTCGATCGGCTCGATGATCCCGACGGGCAGCGGGGCCCACATCGCCGCGACCCGATTACCGAGAGCGCCCCTCTCCACGTCGGCACGGATCGAGACCGGAACCATCGCGCGTAGCTCCACGTCATCGGTCGCGTACCCATGCAGCCTCATGTAGCGGCCGAGGGCCCCGGCCACGGCGGTGAGAACGACGTCATTGACGGTTCCGCCGAGCGCGTTCTTGACCGCTTTGAAGTCGTCGAGGTTGCCCCGCACCCAGGTGAAGCGGCGATGGGGTCCGATCGGGACGTTGAACGGGCTGGGCGGAGCTGGCTGCAGGCCGGTCCAAGCGAGCGCGCCGACCGCGACCAGGGACTCCGCCAGGTGCGAGGCCACCGAGCGCGGCGCACGGAGCACCGCACGGATTCCGCGCACCATTTCCCCTGGTACCGTCGCGCGCTCCAGCAGCGCATCCGCGAGCAGCTGCGCGCCGCTGGGAAGCGGGCGCGCAACCCACTCGTGCTCGGGGGGCGCTACGGGCATAGGATCCGCAGAGGTGTCGAACAGCACGGTCACGATGTCAACGCCCGAGATTCCGTCGACCAGCGCATGGTGGGTCTTGGACAGCAGCGCGAAGCGATCCTCGGCGAGCCCTTCGACCAGCCACAGCTCCCACAGTGGTCGCCCGCGGTCAAGCGCCTGCGAGAACACCCGACCGGTGAGCCGCATCAGCTGATCCTCTCCTCCCGGCTTTGGGAGGGCGGTGTGACGCACGTGATACGCCGCATTGAAATGTGGGTCATCCACCCACACCGGCCGTCCCTGGCCGAAGGGCACGAAGGCGAGGCGCTGGCGATAACGGGGGACCAGGTGCAGGCGCGACTCGATCGCCTCAACAAGCTCCTCGTGGCTGGGCGCGGTGCCCTTGAACACCGCGCACCCGGCGACGTGCATGTGTGCCGAGTCCCGCTCGAGGTGCAGAAAGGAGCTGTCGAGCCCGGTCAGTCGATCGCCATTGGCCACGGGGGCATTTTTGCAGGGATCTGCGCAGCGTCACGCTCCGCGGAGCCGGGTGCGCGATCGAGCTGCTGTGACGCGTCTCACACTTTTCTGGTGGGTTGGTGTGTCATTCTTGCCTTGATTCGACCTGCCGAGTCGTCCTTGCCCGGTGCGAGGGCGAACGGGGAACCCACCGCCAGGTGTGAGGCTTTCCACCTGGATGGGGCGAATCGGTCGCCCGGCCCATCGGCCGGTCTGCGGCCGTAGCGACACGCGGGCGCCATCGGCGCCGGACGAGTGCCGCGAGCCCGACAGCTAACCCCGTAGGCCCCCGGTCGAGCGAGCAGCAAGGAGTCTTCCATGAGACGCAGGTCACGCCTGCGGGAGTCACGTCTGGTCCACGCGGCTGTCGGCGCCTCGGTACTCGCCGTGCCTGCCTCGGCGGCGGCGGTCTCAGGCACGCCGCGGGGCGCCCAAGCCGACGGTCAGCCGGCGACCGGCCAGACCGGTTCCGCCGATCAGATTCAAGTCGAGCTCAAGTCACGCAAGATCCAGTACGGGCATTCGGTGATCGTCACGGGCCGCGCGCCGTCGTCACAGGCAGGCCAGAGCCTCGCGCTCGATTTCGCGCGTTCCGGCAGCGCCGTCTGGCGTCAGATCGCCTCGACGACGGTGCGGGGCGAGGGTGGCTTTCGCCTGGTGGCGCCGCTCGCGCGCTCGGGCGCGGTGCGCGTAACGGACGTCTCGCCGGCGTTGCCGCTCGCCGCAGCCGACTCGGGTTCGAGCTCGGCGTCGAGCACGCCCCAGGCGGTCACGGTGGCCGCCCGAATCCGGATGCGCACGCACGCAATCAACCTGATCGCCGGGCAAGCGATCAAGCTGCGCGGCACGCTCCTGCCAGGAGGGGCCGGGCGCAGGGTTCGCCTGCAGAGCCTGCGCGCCGGGCGGTGGGACACGCTGTCGATTTCCTGGACCGGGGCGGATGGCCGCTTCTTGCTCCGCTACACCCCCGACGGCACCGGGCAGCAGCGGCTGCGTGTGCGGTTCGCCGGTGACAGCGCCAACGCCGGAGTGAGCCAACGGGCGGGGATGCTCACGGCCTACGGGCAGAGCGTCGCGTCCTGGTATAACGACGCCGGCACCACCGCGTGCGGCTTCCACGCCTATTACGGCGTCGCCAATCTGAGCCTTCCGTGCGGGACGAAAGTCAGCTTCATGTACGGCGGCCGCACGGTGACCGCGGTCGTCGATGACCGGGGTCCGTACGTCGGCGGTCGTGAGTGGGACCTCAACCAGAACACCGCCGCCGCGCTTGGGTTTGGCGGCGTGGCCACCGTGTGGTCGTCTTCCTAGCGGCAAACCTCTCCGGGGAGCGCGGCGCGGCGAGGGCATCTGAGCCCGGGCTTACGCTCCGGGAGATGGACGATCGCTGCGTCGCGCATCTCGACATGGACGCCTTCTACGTCTCGGTCGAACTGCGCCGCCGGCCGGAGCTGCGGGGACGCCCCGTGATCGTCGCCGGCACCGGTCCGCGGTCGGTGGTGACCACCGCCTCCTATGAGGCCCGGCGGTTTGGGATCGGTTCGGCGATGCCGGCGGCGAGGGCCCGGCGGCTCTGCCCGGAGGGAGTCTTTCTGCCTCCAGACTTCCCCTATTACCGCGAGGCATCGCACGAGGTGATGGCGATCGTCCGCTCGCACGTGGAGACGGTGGAGGTGGTCGGGCTCGACGAGGCATACCTCGAGCTCACCGGGCTTGCCGCGCCGCTCGATGCGATAGGGCGGGTGCGGGGGGAGATCGAGGGCGTGACCGGGCTGAGCTGCTCGGTTGGGATCGGGCCGAGCAAGCTCGTCGCGAAGGTGGCCTCGGATGCCGAGAAGCCACGGGGGTTCGTGGCTCTCACGCGCGAGCAGGCCTGCGCGCGCTTCGCCCACGCAGCTTGCGAGCTGGTGCCGGGGATTGGGCCGAAGACGGCCTGGCGGTTGCGCTCCTGGTGCGGGATCACGACGCTCTCGGAGCTGGCCTCCGCGTCCACGGCGGAACTTGCCGCCAGATTCGGGACGCGCTTTGCCGCCGAGCTCCAGCGCCGCGCGCGCTTTGAGGACGATGCTCAGGTGACCCAGGAGCGCAAGGTCATCTCGGAGTCGCGGGAGCGCACCTTCGATCACGACATCAGCGATCGTGCCGAGCTCGAGGCGATCCTCCGGCGGCTCGTCGAGCGGTTGTGCACGGCGCTGGTCGAGCAGCGCCGGCACGGGCGCACAGTCGGGATCAAGGTGAGGCTCGACGACTTTTCGACCCACACCCGCGCCCGTACGCTGCCCCAACCGGTCAGCGGCGCGGAGCAGATGGGACCGGTGGCGATCGAGCTGCTGCGGCGGTTTGCCCCGCCTCGGCCCGTTCGCTTGCTGGGGGTCCGGCTCGCCGGCCTCGAGCCCGCCGGGGCGGCCACCGATCGGCAGTTGACCCTCGCTCTGTGAAGGCGCGCTGGCGTTGTGGCGACCGCTGAGCGTATGCTGAGAGGTAGCCACCAAGGGTCGTCGGGGCGATCGCGAGACCCCGCGACGCAGATCTGGGAGCCTCGCATGACGTCGATCGCACACTTTCTACGCGGCAGCGACGACAGAGAGTTCTTCGACCTGTTCGAACGCGCCGGTGCCAACCTCGAGCGGGCGGCCCGGTTGCTTGACCAGATGCTCGAGGAGTATCCGGAGCGCCGCGGGCTGGCGCGGGAAATCCTGGTGTGCGAGCAGGACGGGGATCAGGTCACTCACGAGATCATCCGCCGTCTGAACCAGACCTTTGTCACACCGATCGATCGCGAGGACATTCTTCAGCTCGCCTCCGCGCTGGACGACATCGTCGACTACACCGAGGAGGTTGCCGATTACCTCGGTTTGTACGGGATCGAGGCGCCGATGGTCCAGGCCCAGACGCTGGCTGGCGTGTTGAGGTCCGCTACCTACCAGATCGCTCAGGCTATTCCCCTGGTGCGGGGGTTCAAGGACATCAGCGAGCACACCGTGGAGGTCCACCGGCTCGAGAACGAGGGTGACCGGATCGTTCGGGAGGCGATCGCTTCGCTGTTCGAGGTCGGCATCGACCCGATGGTGGTGATTCGCTGGAAGGACATTTTCGAGCGGCTGGAGAACGCGATCGATTCGACCGAGCGGGCCGCGTACATCCTCGAGGGGATCGTGATCAAGAACGCTTAGGGTTGGCCCACCGAAAGGTTGCCTTGGCCTGGCCGGACTGCCGAATGACAGATGAGATTCAGCAGCGCCTCGGCGCGAACGAGGCAGTGTTCCGCGAGATCAACGAGGGCATCGAGCGCGGACAGTGGCCAGGGGAGGAGGAACTCTCCCGTCAGCTTTCGCTGCGAGTGCGCGCGGCTCGGTTGCAACAGTTTGATCGAGCTCAGCGTGCGCGAGTAGGAGCAAGTCCGGGCGCACTCGCGCCGCTTCGTCGTCCTGCCCGGCCACGAGCGGGCATCCTAGGGTGGGGGTACCCCGATCCTCACAAAAGAACCCCTGCTCAATCGGAGCTGAGCGCTCAATAAAGAGCCGAGGCCAGCTTGCGGCGTGATTCCCGGGCCAGCGGGTGGTCGACGCCCAGCTCCTCGAGGACGCCCACGACGACCCGCCGGATCCCATCGCGCGCCCCATCTGCGGATGCCAGCGCAGCGATCAAGAGGTCGAGAGCGCGCTCCACCTCGTCGGCGTCCAGCGCGGTGAACGCCTCGGTCAAATCGGGTTCCGCTCCCTTCTGAAGCTCGATTCTGGCCGCGAGGCCGTCGGCGATGAAGCTGCCTGGCACGCGAGCGAGGATCGCGAGTGCCTCATCGTCCTCGCCGCGACCGAGCAGGATCCGCGCGAGCGCAGTCGCAGCGTCGGCGCGCGTGGGCTCGAGCTCGAGCGCGTGGCGAAGGGAATCCTCATCGCCGCGCTCGACCAGCCTTTCCACCTCGGAAGGAAGCAGTGAGTCGAGAAACTGCTCGACGCCCTGGGGCGGCTGAGCGCCGACGAATTCGGCCACGACCTGGCCGTCGCGGAATGCTTTGACGGCCGGGATGCCCTGGATCCGGTAGGCGCTGGCCAGCATCTGGTTGGCGTCGACGTCCACCTTGACCAACTCGAGCTGGCCGGCGCGGGCGGCCGCGGCGCGCTCCAGCACGGGGCCCAGCTGCCGGCACGGCCCGCACCACTCCGCCCAGAAGTCAACGACCACCGGCAGCGTGTGCGAGCGCTCGATGACCGCCGACTGGAAGGTGAGCTCGGAAACGTCCATATCTCGATGGTAGCGGCGCGTGGCCGGAGTAACCTCACGTTCACGTCAACTTCAGCGGAAACCGGACGGACGGTCGAGCGCGGCCGCGTCCGGCTGGCGGTCGCCGACACCGGGGAAGGGCCGCCGGTGGTGCTCCTGCATGGCCTCACCGCCACGCGGCGCTACGTGGTGATGGGTTCTCGGGCGCTCGAGCGCGCCGGTCACCGGGTGATCTCCTACGACGCGCGCGGGCATGGACGCTCGTCACCGGCGCCTGACCCGGCGGCGTACACCTACGAGGACCTGGGTCGAGATCTGGAGGCCGTACTTGAGGAGCTGCGGATCGATCGCGCGCTGGTGGCGGGGTCATCGATGGGCGCTCACACGGGGCTTTGGCTGGCCCTGCGCAGCCCGGAGCGGGTGAGCGGCTTAGTTGTCATAACACCTGGCTACGACCCCGATGGCAGTGATGCGCCCGCGCGCCTGGCGAGGTGGGACGCGCTCGCTGACGGACTCGAGCACGGTGGCGTGGAGGGATTTCTCGCCGCCTACGGCCGCCCCAACGTGCCTCAGGAGTGGCAGGAGACGGTGGTGAGGGTGATCCGGCAGCGGCTGTCGCTGCACGAGCATCCGGAGGCGGTGGCGGACGCGCTTCGGGCCGTACCGCGTTCACGGCCGTTCGGACAGCTGGACGAGCTCGGGGCGATCTCGGTTCCGGCCGCCGTTGTGGCCTCGAGCGACGAGGCCGATCCTGGCCACCCTCAGGCTCTGGCTGAGGCGTACGCGTCCGCGCTTCCGAATGCGCGCCTGATCACCGACGCGCCCGGCAAGTCACCGGTGGCGTGGCAGGGCAGCCAGCTCTCACGCGTGATCGCCGAGGTCGCAGCGGAGTCCTGAGGCGGCGAGGGGGCCGTGTCGCAGCGGCGATCGATTTGACCGAGTGGCCCGGCCAAGTCGATCGCGCTGAGCACTGGGTTTCCGTCAGCCGAGCTTGATGTGCTCGATCGGAGCGCGACTGGTCGCAAGGTAGGCGTTGGAGATCGAGCGGATAACCACGCGCAGGCGCACCGGGGGGTGGGGCTTTCGCCCCGGGAGGCGGTTGAACACCGTCTGCGCCGCGAAGCTGCAGTTGGGCTGAATCCCGGCCAAGGTGAATCCGACCTGCTTGGAGCCGCGGAAGAAGCGGATCGTCACGTTCCCGTAGCACGCGTACTGATCCGGCATCCAGGGGGGACCGATGACGCTGCCGGACGTGCTCAGCACATACGGGCTCCGACGGGCGCGTACCGGCGTGGTCGTCGCCTGGACGCGAGGGATCGGGCGCGGGGACGGATAGGTCATGAACGCGCCGTCGTTGCCGTAGGAGGTCGTCGAAGCGCCGTGGCTCGCCACCAGACGGTAGTGGTAGATCGTCCCGGGGGCGAGCAGGCCCTGGAGCGATGCGGCGACGCTCTTGGGGGAGGAGCCGGCCGCGACGGTCTTAGGGGCGGTCTGCTGGCCGTAGCTAGTGCTGCCGCCCCACTCAAACCACCACGTGGTCGACTCCCCGGAGGGGTTGATGGCTCCGGTCAGCGTGGCACCAGTGGCGTTGACCTGGGTCGCGGGTCCGGTGGACACGCCGGGAGGCGGGCGGCCAGCCGTCTTGAACGACCGGTCGGCCCCGACGCTAGTGCCGAACTGGTTGGTCGCCACCAGCCGGTAGTGATACGTCGTCCCAGGGAGCAGGTCCCCGGCCGTCTCCTCCACGGCCACCGGATTGACGCCGGCGCCGGCGGAGTGAGGCTTGCCGCCCACCCCATACCCGGTCGTCAATCCCCACTGGAAGAAGTAGGTGGCGCTGCTGCCGTTGGGGTTGACCGTGCCGTGCAGCACCGCGCTGCTGTCGCTCACGCTCGATGTGCCGGCGGTCACCACCGCGGGGGACGATGAGGCGACAGCCGCTCCGCAGACCACGGCGCCGGCGGCCAGGACCGCTCCGAGTGCCTCTAGCTTTCGCTTCATGGACGGCCTCCTCGCGTTCGTCACCTGCTTTATCCCAAGGCGGCGGCGGAAGTTGCGCCGACGAGCGGCGATCCCAGAACAAGACGTAGCCCTCGCCAAGCAGCGCTCGCAACCCGCGTGGCCGAGCTTGCCCCGGAGGAGGTGATCCGTCGCGGCTTTGCCGCCCTGTCAATGCTCGATAATCGATCTTATGTAGACCGCTGCGCGTCGGCGCAGCCATCCGCCCGTTCTGGAAAGCTCTCCGCCGCGTCCCGTGGCGCAAGACGGTCCTCACTCAAGAGGATCCAGATGGATACCGAGAACACCTTTCAATGGGCTCGTCGCGCACATCGATCGCCCGCCGGCGGCTGTTGGTCGCCATCGCGGCGACGCTGGCGGCCGGTATGCCGGCTGACGCGCTCGCGACGCGCCTCTCGGGCACTGCGACCGGCGGCGGCGGCCTGGCACCGATCAACACCCACGCTCAGGAGTTGCCGACGCCCGGCAAGCACACACACGGCAGCTGGCTCGGCGCGGTCACGATAACCGAGTACTGGCCCGCGCCCGAATCGTGGTTCGTGGGGCGCTTGGTGAGCGCTCCCGGACTGCCCGGTAAGCATCGAATCGACTGGCTCTATTCCGCTGAGGGAGTGTCGATGGAAGGTGACGGCATCGGCCTCGACGGCCGCCCGTACCACATCAGCTCGCTTGGATCGGGCGGCTGGGTCACCGCTGCAGGTACGCCGACCAACGCCGGCAAGAACTGGAACGGCGGGCCGCCGTTCTGGCGTGCGGGCGGGTACTGGAGGAATCGGGCAGGCGCCGTGACCTTCCCGCTGCAGGCCGGTGGCTGGTCCGCGGGGCCCGGGGTGCGTTATGTCCCCTTGAAGGGGGCGAGCTTCGCCGCGGGGCCGTCGCTCCCGCTCCGTCCCTATCAGTCGATCGCGGTCGATCCACGCGTGATCCCGCTCGGGAGTCGCGTCTTCATTCCGGCCTACCGAAACGACGGACATGGTGGCTGGTTCATCGCCCAGGACACCGGCGGGGCGATCGTCGGGCATCGCATCGATGTCTACCGTTCGCCGCCCGCCAGCTCCGCTGACGGCGGCCAGTACCTGGTTGGCCAGCGGGTGTTCGTGATCAAGCCCGCCGGCTGACGCCGCGGGCCCGATCAGGCACGGCCCGCAGCGGCGGTTGGCGCCACCGCGGAAGCTAGACTCCTTCCAACATGGCCAAGCAGCAGCGGATGATGCGCGTCGAGCAGCGCAGCCAACTTGCCGCGATTCAGCAGCTCGAGAACCGCTCGGACGAGGAGCTCGAGGCGGAGACCAAATACAAGGCCGCCGCGCAGGCGATCCTCGGTGCGCGCGCCGCGGAGCGCTACGACGCGAAGGCGGCCCGGGCCCACTTCCAGCGCGCGATCGCGGCGGCGCGCCCGCAGGAGCGCCTCCAGCTGCGTCGGATGGCCGACGCCTCGATGGCGCTCGCCGAGCGCCGTGCCGGCGACCTCAGGAAGGCCACCGAGCGGCTCGGAGTCGAGTCCCCCAGCACCCGCCAGTTGCGTGGCCTCCAGCTTCTGGGCCTGATCGCACCTCCAGCCAGCGCCGGGATCCTCGCGCGGATCCGCGGAATCGTGCTGGCGATCGTGCTGATCGTGGCGGTGCTCGCCATCGCCTTCGGAATCGTCAACCTGGTGGCGTTGCCGTTCGGCGGCGTCTCGGTCGACATCGGGATCTTCTACGCCGTCGTGCTGGTCCTAGTCGCCCTCGGCGTGCTGGCGTACCTTGGGCGTCGGCGTCAGAAACGCGCGCGAGCGCAGCGCGCGCAGCAGGGCGCCGCCGGATCAGACTGACCGCGATCCGTGTGCGGTCGCTACACCCTTGCGACACCTGACCCGGCGGCGATCCGCGCCCGCTTTCCGGTCGGCGAGACGGTCGAGATCCGGCCCCGGTTCAACATCGCTCCGGGGGATCAGGTGCTCGCGGCCACGACCGACCGCGACGGCCGTCCGCGCGGCGAGTTGCTGCGCTGGGGGCTCGTGCCCTCGTGGGCGAACGTTCCCGACGGTCGGCTGAAGATGATCAACGCGCGCGTTGAGACGGTGACCGAGCGGCCCGCGTTCCGGCGGCCATTCGGCCGCTTCCGTTGCCTGATCATCGCGGACGGGTTCTACGAGTGGCGAACCGCGCATGAAGCAGGGCTCGGGGCGGGCGCTGATCGCCGCGCCCCCAAGGAGGCATTCCACATCACACGGACCGGCGGCGGTGCCTTCGCCTTCGCCGGCCTTTGGTCGATCTGGCGCGACGAGCGCTCCAAGCTGCGCTCGTGCGCAATCCTGACAACGGCGGCGAACTCCGCGATCGCTCCGCTGCACGACCGGATGCCCGTGATCCTCGCGCCGGAGACGGAGGCCGCGTGGCTCGATCCGTCCACGCCACGAACTCAGTTGATCGAGCTGCTGGCGCCCCTGCCTGCGTCCGAGACCGTGTTGCGGCCCGTTGGTCCGGCGGTCAACGACGCCCGCTATGACGGACCTGAGTGCCTGGCGCCGGCCGGCGCAAGCGCCCAGGCGAGCCTGTTCTGAGCGCCGTCGCGGCGATAATCGAACCCGTCGCATGTCCCTCTCTCCCCTGCTTGCTCGCTACGACAACGTGGTGCTGGACCTGGACGGCTGCGTCTGGGTCGGGGATGCGTGTACCGCTGGAGCGCCCGAAGCCGTCTCCGAGCTGCGCGCCGGGGGAAAGCAGGTTGCGTTCCTGACAAACGACTCGCGTCGGTCTCCCGAGGAATACGTGCGCAAGCTGTGGTCACTCGGTGTCCAGGCCTCGCTGGAGGACGTGGTGACCGTCGGTGCCGCGATCCAGCACGTGCTCGCCGAGCGCGATCGTGGTACCGCGTACGTGATCGGCTCCGCGGCGATTTTTCGGCACGTTTCCGACGCCGGTCACCGGATCGTCAACGGCACCAGGGACGCGGCTCGCGCCGATGTCGTCGTCGTCACGGGGCACGATGACTTCAACTACAGCGAGCTCCGTGACGCGACCCGGGCGGTGCTCGCCGGCGCCGAGATGATCGCCGCCTGCCGTGACCGGACATTTCCGAGGGAGGACGGGATGTGGCCAGGCTCGGGCGCGATCGTCGCGGCGCTCGAATACGCGACCGAGCGCCGCGCTCGGATCGTCGGCAAGCCCGAGCCTCAGATCTTCCTCACGGTCCTCGATCGGATCGGCGATGGGCGCACGCTGGTCGTCGGCGACCGGCTCGACGTGGACCTGGCGGGGGCGGCGGCAGCCGGCCTCGATGCCGCAATCGTGCTCACGGGCGTCGCGTCGAGCGAGGAGGCGCACGCCGCATCGGATCCCGCTCCGGTTGCGATCGCGGACGATCTCCATACGCTGGTGGTGGCCCGGTGACCAGCGCCGGATCGGAGCCGCTGGCCGTAGAGGTGCCCCGCACCGTCTCGCTAATCGTCAATCCCGCCGCCGGTGGCGGCCGTGCGGGTCGAATCCTCGATGAGGTCGGACGCGCGCTCAGCGCCAATGGGCTCGAGCACCACATCGAGCGCACCCGCAGTCTCGAGCACGCGCGCGAGCTTGCGCTCGCAGCCGCCGCTGCGGGCGAGCTCGCGGCCGCGCTCGGCGGCGACGGGCTGATTGGCGCAGTCGCCGGCGCGCTCAAAGGTTCCCCGGGCATCCTCGGCATGCTCCCCGGCGGCCGAGGCAATGACGTGCCGAGGGTGCTGGGGATCCCGCACGACCCCGTCGCGGCCTGCCGAGTGCTCGCCACCGGGGTCGTGCGGTCGCTGGACCTTGGCGAGGCGGATGGGAACACGTTTATCGGGATCGCCAGCTGCGGCTTTGACTCCGAGGCCAACCGCATCGCGAACGAGTCACGGTTGATCCGAGGAAACTTGGTGTACACGTACGGCGCCCTGCGGGCGCTGGTCTCTTGGCGTCCGGCCACGTTCGCGGTGACCGTCAATGGCGGCGCCCCCCGCACGATCACCGGCTACACGATCGCGGCAGCGAACTCGAAGGCCTACGGAGGCGGCATGATGCTCGCCCCCGACGCCTCGCTCGACGACGGCCTGCTCGACCTGGTCATGGTCGAGCACGTATCCAAGGCGCGCTTCCTGCGACTGCTGCCGACCGTGTTCAAGGGCGAGCACGTTCGCCAGCCGGCAGTGCACGTGCAGCGCGCCCGCGTCGTGTCGATCGCCGCCGACCGGCCTTTCACCATGTATGCCGACGGCGATCCGATCGCGGAGCTGCCGGTCACCGTGCGGGTGCTTCCCTCCGCTGTGAGGGTGATGGTTCCCCGATGAGCCTCGCGCTGAACGCCAAGATCGCCGCTGCGCGCGCCGTCGGCGGCCTAACCCGCCGTGCCGGACGCGGCGGCACAAGCCTGCCGGGCAAGGTCCTGATCCGGCTCGAGCCGCATGCGATCTCCGAGCTCTCGGCGCGGTTGACCGGAGGGTCGGTGATCATCTCGGCGACCAACGGGAAGACGACGACCGCGGCGATGGTCGCCTCGGTGCTGCGACGCGCCGGCGTCTCGCTCGTACACAACCGCGCGGGGGCCAACATGGCCGGCGGGGTCGCCTCGGCGCTGCTCGCCGCGGCCCACAACCGGGGCATCGACGGCGAACTCGGGCTGTTCGAGGTCGACGAGTTCTGGTTGGATCGGATCGTGTCACAGGTCGAACCCCGAGCCGTGCTGCTGAGCAATCTGTT
>Ga0187814_10000148_pt1 | contig 19051 bp, 13 predicted proteins | sample NC_S_4_FD_132450 | JGI IMG/M metagenome (GOLD analysis project Ga0187814, IMG submission 132450) | Wetland sediment microbial communities from Neuse River Estuary, North Carolina, USA - ASW-S_4 | ecosystem: Environmental > Aquatic > Freshwater > Wetlands > Sediment | place: USA: North Carolina... | reverse complement strand
CGGCACATCGACGTCGGCTTCGCCCGGGTGCTGTGCATCCGGATCACCTATCTCGGCGAGCTCGGCTACGAGCTGCACATCCCGGCTGAGCAAGCGGTGCACGTCTATGACCGGCTAGTGGAGGCCGGCCGCGACCTTGGCCTGCGGCACGCCGGCCTAAAGGCGCTGTCGAGCCTTCGCATGGAAAAGGGCTACCGGGATTACGGACATGACATCGACAACACCGACTCGGTACTCGAGGCGGGCCTGGGCTTCGCCGTCGCGCTCGACAAGCCTGGTGGCTTCATCGGCCGGGATGCGGTCGCGGCACAGCGGGCGGCAGGTGCGCCATCCAGGCGGCTGGTCCAGGTCCTGCTGACCGACCCCGAGCAACTGCTGTTCCACGCCGAGATCGTGCGCCGCGACGGTGCCGACGTCGGCTACATCCGGGCCGGGTCGTACGGCTGGACGCTAGGCGGCGCTGTCGGGCTCGCGATGGTTTCGGCCGGCCACGATCCGGTCAACCAGGCCTGGCTCGACAGCGGTGAGTGGTCCGTCCAGGTCGCCGACCGGATCGTCGGAGCGCGCGTCTCGCTACGTCCGCTGTATGACCCGGCCGGCCTGCGCATCCGAATGTAGCTGCAGGCCGAGCGGAGGGCGCGGTCCGTCGAGCGGTCCGTCGTGTCCGCGTCAGCAGCCCAGGGCGGTGGCCAGGTCGTCGAGCCCCTCGGCCTCGATCAGGCCGTCGAGCGCGGGCGGGTCCGGCGGAGGCTGGCCGGGTCCCCACTCCAGCGGTCTGCGGACGAAGATCGGGCGGAGACCCAGCGCGGCGGCGGCGAGCAGGTCTGACGGGTGCGCGGCGACCATCCCGGCATCTTCGGGCCGGCAATCGAGCAAGCGAAGCGCGGTGAGGTACACCCGGGCGTCGGGCTTGTAGCTGTCGGCGAGTTGCGCGGACAGCACGGCATCCACGCGCAGATCAGCGAATTTAAGCAAGTCGGCGAGCAATGCTAGATGGCCGTTCGACAGCGTCGCTGTGACGTGTCCGCGGCGGAGCCGATCGAGCCCTGTCCGGCTGTCCGGCCAGGGGCGCAGCTGCCGCCAGCCCTGGACGAGTGATTCCCGGTCGGCGGCCGCCGGCGAGATGTTCCGCTGAGCAAGTACGTCGCGCAGCGTCTCGCGCTGAAGAGCATCGAGGTCGCGCCAGGCAGCACCGTGCCGGACCCGGTCCATCGCGGGCTGATAGGCGCGCCGCCAGTCGTCGACGACAGCCGCCCAGTCGGCATCCAGGCCTGCCCGGACGGCGGTTGCCTCGGCGAGGTCGATCAGGCTGGCGCGCCAGTCCACCAGCGTGCCGAATACATCGAACAGCAGGACGCGCATCGGCTTCACAGCCGTCAGTATGCCCGGCTGCGCGCGCAGCGCCGTGCGCGCAGTGCCGTGCGGTCCGGGCCGGGTGCCGGGACGGTTACGCCGCGGCGCTCCGTTCGCGGGTCGCGGCTCTAGCCCGTGAGCGGCACCAGCAGGTCTGTTGGCTGGCTGAGGATCGAGAAGTGCCCGTGACCGGCATGGATGCGAAGCTGCGCGCCCGGGATCGCCGCGGCATACCGGCGTGCGTGCTCGACGGGCACGGTCGTGTCGGCGTCCCCGTGGTGGACCCATGCTGGTGCGGTAATGGAACCGAGGTCGAAACCCCAGGGCCGGGTGAGCAGCCGCAGGTCCTGCGCCACCCCCCAGCTGCCGCGGCGGAAAGCTTCCAGGAAGCCGGTGATGAACGACTCGCGCATGCCAGGCTCCTGAAGAGCGCGGATGTCGGCATCGGGCTGCGCGGTCGCAGCCAGGCGCAGGAACAGCTCCGGCCGATACCGTGCGAGCGCGGCGAAGCGACCCAGCGACCAGCCACCGAACGCCGGAGCGTGGCTGGCAAGCAGCAGCGACAGCCGTTCCCCGGGTGCCATCCCTCCGGTTGGCCACTCGGGCAGGCCGAGCGCCGCGACGAGCATGAGGCTGCGGACCCGGCCGGGAATCTTCGCGGCGCATGCCGCGGCGAACGGGCCGCCCCCGGAGATTCCCAGCAGCGCCGCCGCTTCGACGTGCAATGCGTCGAGCACCACTGCCGCGTCCTCAGCCCAGTCCGCGACGCTACTGAGCGGGCGAGCGTCGGTGCCGCCGATGCCCGGCCGGTCCGGGGCTATCACGCAGAGTCCTAGCTCCCGGGCCGCCTGCTTGAACCACCGCGCGGCCAGCCGCGTATCGGCCAGCCCGTGACACAGCAGAACGGGCGTCGCGCCGGGATCCCCGACCACCTCAATCGCGATCACGCGGCCGTCAGCCCGGCGCAGTTCCACGCGCTAATCCTCTCGCGCACTCCGCCAGCCGTCCGTGACGCGGCGTGGTTGTCCCCGGTTGCGCGTCATGGGAGCGGATTCACGGTAGCTATAGAGCTAGCAGCAGATCCACTCCCATGGTCGTGCGAGCCTGGGAGCCGTCCGAGGGAGGTCAGAATCGTGAACTCGTCGCGAGCAGCCGACTGGCGAGGTCGTGGCGGCTATTTCAGGTGGCAACCGGCGGGGAACGACGCCGCATCGGTTGAGATCTTCCACGTCGAGATGGGCGACCCCGACGCTCCGGTGCTGCTGCTCATACACGGCTGGCCCACCAGCAGCATGGACTGGTTTGAGGTGGCGAGCCAGCTGAGCGCGAGGTTTCGCGTCTGCGCGCTGGACTTCCCTGGCTACGGGTTCTCGGACAAGCCGGTCCGGTGGGGCTACCGCCTCAGCCGAGACGCGGAGCTCATCGAGTTCTACGTGTCGGAGGTGATCGGCGCCGACGCTGGCGTGGTCGTCGCGCACGATCGCGGTGACAGCGTGGCGCTGCTGCTCGCGGCCCGCTCTGCTGACGACCGGCCGGCGATGCGAATCGAGCACCTGGTCCTGGCCAACGGCAACATCTTCCTGCCGCTGTCCAACCTGACCGGAGCGCAGCGCCAGATACTCGACGAAAGGTCGTGGCCCGAGGTCGCGGCCCTGCTCACTCCTGCGAGCCTGGCCGCGGGCCTGGGCGCGACTACGTATACCCCGCCGCGCAAGGCCGGCGATCCCGAGGTGGCGGCCCTGACGACGGCATTCAGCCACGACAACGGCATAGCGGTCCTGCACGAGACGATCCAGTATCTGGTCGAGCGGTCGAAGGACGAGCAGGCGTGGCTGACCGCGCTCGCCGGGGCCTCGTTCCCGGTGACCGTCGTCTGGGGCCTGTGCGACACGGTTTCGCCGCCGCGCGTGGCCAGCTACGCGTGGAACGAGTACCTGATGCTGCGGCCCGGCCGCAATCGCCTCTACTTCATCCCGGACGCGAACCACTACCTGCAGGTCGACCGGCCCGACGCGTTCGTGAGGGTGCTCCTGCACGCGCTCGAGCCCGCGGCCGAGCAGCGAATAGGAGCCCTCTGGGCGGAACCAGGCGCGCCCCTGCTGGTGGACAGCTCCCGGCAGCGTCTGCCTGTTGCCGCGGACGTGCTCCGTGCAGCGGTTCCGCCACAGTGATCTCAGCCGCCTGGCTCAGGTGCTGTACCGCGCGGCCAGGGTCGCGGGGAACCCGAGGTCTGCGGCGATGACCGCCGCCGACAGCGGCGCGGCGAGCGCTGCCAGCCGGTCACAGCCGTCCCGGCCGATGGCCTCGTAAGGGTATACGGCTAGCTCGTCGGTACGGTCCTCGATGGACCGCCGACGGCGCTGGCCTTCTTCGCTCAGGGCAAGCTCAGGGCCGCCGTCGAGCCAGCCCTGCGCGCGGGCGCGCTGTACCCCGGCCGCCCAGTCCTGCTCGCTCCAGGCGCGCGTGGTCCGCAGCGCCTCGGCGGAAATGCTGCCGGTGGCGGCGTGAGTGATCAGGGCACCAAGGCCGTCGAGACCCGCGGTCAGCAGCAGCGCGACATGACCGTCGCCGCGGTACTCGCGCAGCAGCGTCTGCGCGTGCCACAGCACCAGGTGCGGCTCATCGGGCCACGGCAAGGCGGCGTGGCTGGCGAACAACGGCCGGCCCGCGGGCCGGCCGGCCGCCCGCTCGGCGACACGGCGGGCCAGGTCGGCCGCCTCGCGGACCGCAGGGCTCTGCACGTCCTCGCCCCAGGCCTGCCGGAGCGACCGGTCGGCCGCATCGAGGCGGGCCGCGAGTACCCGGGCTGGCGTGGCGATCTGCCACGCCGCCGGGATCGCCCTCCGGACGAGTTCGGGGTTGAAGTTGAAGAACGTCGCGATGACCGTCTCCGCCGGCACCGCACCCATGGCCGCCGCGCGCGAGGCGAAATAGGTCATGCGCTGGTTCGTGATCCCGGCCCGCGCGTAGCACTCCGCGCCGTAGGGCGTGAAGTAGATGATGCCGTGGATCGGCTCCGCCTTGCGGAAGCAGCGCCTGGCCATGCCCGGCGTCACAACCCGTTCCGCCACACTCGTTCCCTTCGGATCAAGCCCGATGGCGGCGCCTCCGCCAACAGCCGGGACAGTCAGGACAGCTGCGCGCCGAAGTCGCTGTCCCGCAGCTGACTCTTGAGCACCTTGCCGTTCGGATTGCGCGGCAGCGGATCGGCTCGGACCGCGATGTACTGCGGCACCTTGTAGTCGGCCAGGTACTCACGCGCGTAGCAGACGACCGCGCCCGGATCGACGGTCGCACCCGGCAGCGGGACGATCACGGCCCCGACCTTCTCGCCCATCATCGTGTCCGGCACGCCGACGACCGCGACCTCACCGACGCCCGGTGCGCCGATGAGCCGGTTCTCCACCTCGACGCAGTAGACGTTCTCGCCACCTCGGTTGATCATGTCCTTGATCCGGTCGAGGACGTAGACGAGCCCTTCGGCCGATACTCTGCCGAGGTCGCCGGTGTGCAGCCAGTGATCGGCAAACGCCGCCGCCGTGGCGTCGGGCTTGTTCCAGTACCCGGCACATACGCTCTGACCTCGGATGACGATCTCACCGACGCCTGTTTCCTGGTCGGGCGAAGCGATGGTCACCTCGGTGTGCGGGGCGGCGAAGCCAACGGAGTCGGCGTGCTCGGCGGCCCACTCGTGCGGCAGCAAAGTGGCGATAGAGGTGCACTCGGTGAGGCCGAATCCGTTGGCGACGCGCGCGTTGCCAAACCGCTGCATGATCTGGTGCACCAGCTTCGGCGCGATCGGTGCGCCTCCGTACGAGGCCCAGCGCACCCCGCCGAGGTCGGCGCCGGCGAGGTCCGGGTGGTTGAGTAGGTAGTAGTAGATGGCGGGGACCGCCGTGCAGACGGTGATCCGCTCGCGCACCAGCGTCTCGGCCATGCGGGCGCCGTCGAACCCGGTGTCGACCACGACGGCGCCGCCCGCCTGCAGCGCAACCAGCGCCTGGCTGTGACAGCCGGTGACATGGAACAGCGGCACCACGACGAGGGTGCGCAGCTCCCGGCCGATGTCGGGGGGAATCCTCGCGACCCGAAGCGCGGTCTCCGCGTTGGCCAGCACGTTCTCGTGCGTGTGCATGGCGCCCTTGGGAAAGCCGGTCGTCCCGCTGGTGTAGAAGATCGCCGCGACATCCGACCGGGTGGCACCCTCGTACACGTAGGGCTGTCCGTCCGGCAGCGCCGATCCCGGCGCCACGACCACCGAACTGCCGGAGTCGTCGACCACGTAGCTGGTCTCGGCGTCGGTGAACCGCGTGTTGACCGGCACGAGGATCGCGCCGGCCATCAATCCGCCGACGAACGCGAGCAGCCAGTCGACTGAGTTCGGCAGCCTGATCGCGACCCGGTCCCCAGGCGAGACACCGAGGTCGCGAAGCCCGCCCGCCACGCGTGCAGCACGTTCCCATAGTTGCTGGTAGCTGATCCGTTCGCCGCCCACCGCGACCACGGCCTCGGCTTGCGGATCAGCCTGCACGCTCGCCCTGAGCATCGATATCAGCGACTCGGGCAGGTCAGAGTACCGGCGGACGCCGGCTGCGTCGGCCGTGACGCCAGCGTCATCGAACGGGTTCGCGCCTCGTGCTGGCGCGGCTGTCGTCACCGCTCAGCCCGCACGGCGCCGAGCTCGCCGGCCGCGCTGTCGCCGGCGGTGCTGGGTACGGTCGGCATGAAGCCTCACCTCCCGCGAGAGTCGTTCCCTGCTGTCAGCCTCGTCCTGCCGCACGTCGTGAGCTACGGACGACGCAGCGACGGCCGCCATCAGTCTGGTGCAGCGACGCGAATTGCACCAGGTGGGAGGGAGCGTGCTGGCGCGGGCTGGTGCGGCTCACAGCGCGCGGCCCGCTGGCAGCCAGTAATCTGCAGCCAGACAAGGCCAGCACGAACTCCGGTCGGCTGCTACCGCGGCGCGCCACCGTCCTGCATCATGGCGCTGAGGAGTTTCTCGTACCGGAGGAGGTGCACGTCACCCACGAAGTTCCGGGTGATGTGCGCCTGCGCGGCGCGGCCCATGCGCTCGGCTTCAGCATGGTCATTGAGCAGTTGCCGCACGGCTGAGCCCAAGGCTTCGAGGTCGCGCGGGTCGCTCAGCAGGATGCCGGTACCCGCCGCGATCTGGTCGATAATGCCGCCGACGGCCGACCCGACTACTGGCCGGCCCTTCCACATGCCTTCGGCGACCGTCAGCCCGAATCCCTCGGCGAGGCTCTTCTGCACGATAACGGCGGCGTGCCGCTGCAGGGCGTTGACCATGGCGGCGTTCTCGTCGGCATCGTCCAGGGGCAGCGTGACCAGGAGGATCCGGTCGCGGATCGGCGCGGGCAGTTCGCGCCACTGGAGCAGGCAGTCGGCGAAGACGGCGGCGCCCTCGGGGTCATCGGTCACACCAGCGACCGCGGGCCCGACGAGCGCCAGATAGCCGTCGCAAGACCCTGCCACGTGGTCGGCGAACCCTGTCATGACAGCCGGCATGTCTTTGAGGTGATCCCACCGAGACACCTGGACGACGAGCGGGTCCAGCGGGCCAGGCCGGCCGTCGCCGGTGATCTCCGCGGGTCGGCTCACCGAGCCGGAGGTGCCGTCACGGCGCACGAAGGCGACCGGTTCGTGGGGCGCTCCGCTGTCGAGAACGCCGATCGTTGCCAGCACGCCGCGGACGGTGTCGTCGTCAAGGCGTTGGTTCTTCGGCGAGAACGGGTCGATTGACGGTGGGATGATGGCGACCCGCTCGTCGGGGATCCATCGCGGCACGTACTGGCGACGCGAGAAGATGAATCCCTTCGCGGAGGCGAGGTGCGGGCGCAGGAAGCTCCAGGCTGCCTCGGTGACGTCGTTCTGCCAGTCGACTCCGATGTGGCAGCGCCAGGCCACCAGAGCGCCGGCGTGCGTGAGGTACTCGGTAAGCCCAGCGGTCTGCGGATCGTGCAGGATGACCAGGTCTCCCGGTCGAATCTGATCGAGCAGCTCGACGGCGTTCGCGGCAAGCATTCGGGCGTAATGGCCGGCGTCGGCGGCGGTCAGCGGGCCGCCGGAAGGATCGCCGTGGATCTGGTTGTGCAGGCGCTTGGTGATCACGAAAAACTCGGCGTCGCCAGTGATCACCATCCAGTGGCTGGCTATGTCCATGTCTTCGACATAGCCGAGCAGCACCTGCAGCATCTCGGCGACTCCGCCGCCTACCGCCGTCGAGCTGATGTTCCAGATGACGCGACCGGACAGCTCGCGGCGGAAGCGATCGGCGGCCCGGATCAACTGCATGTGCCGTTCCTCGCCTATCACACGCTCAAGCTGCGCAACACTGCGCCGCGCGACGTCTACCGGCTTTACGAGGCTCAACCACGGCTCGCTTTCTCTGCGGAAGTTCCTGCCGTAGCAGCAGCCTGGCAAATCCCGGCGGGCCGGCTCATCACCCGGCTGGAGTGATTCGCGGCCGCGCTTGATCTCGCTGGCTCGTGCCTGACCTGCGGGGTCACTGCCGGACTTGCGGCTGCGGCCCGCCAGAGTCACCTCATACCGGACCGGCACGTGCCGATCGGGACCAAACGGTCGGCTGACACGTTGTCCGGAGGGCCCCGGAACCGAGACGCTCGCTCCGGCGGTGACGCGACTACCTCGCAGGCCTGGGACGTTTCTCCCAGCCCAGGGTGACCGGGTCGTAGCGGTGCTCGGGGTAGATCTGATGCCAGAGCGAGAACACGGTGAGCACCCACACCTGCCGCCAGCTCACATCGGGGTGCCCAGCCCTGAAGCGCTGCAGCAGGCGGAGGGCTGCCGCGCGGTCGATCCATTCGTCGGTCTGCGCCTCGCTCAGCACCTGCTGGGCGAACTCGCCGGCCTCGGCCTTCAGCCAGTGGCCGATGGGCACGGGGAAGCCTAGCTTGGCCCGCTCGGTCACCGGCTTTGGCAAGACCGCCTGCATGGCCTGTCGCAGCGCCACCTTGGTGGTGCGCGCGTCGACTTTCTCCCGCGGCGCGAGCCGGGCGGCTACCTTCATCACCTCGCGATCCAGGAACGGCACCCGCATCTCGAGGCTGTGGGCCATGGTCATCCGGTCCGCCTTGACCAGGATGTCCCCAGCCAGCCAGGTGTTGATGTCGACGAGTTGCTTGGTGGACACGTCGTCGAGGCCGACCTCGTCGGCCTGGACAAAGATCGGATTCGTGACACTGTAGGTGCTGCCAGCCCCGTCAGGCTGTTCGGCGGCCCCGTCGCGGCGGACCAGAGCGTCGATCTGCTCCTCGCCGTAGACCCGCGCGTTGCCGATGTACCGGCGGCGCAGCCGGGTCGACAGGCGCTCCAGGAGTCCCTTGCCCTTCACTCCCGGCGGGAGGAGCGCGGCAGCGCGCCGGAGCGGTATCCGCCCCCAGGACGGCAGCCGCTCAGCCGCGGCCCGGACCAGCGGCGGCTCCCAGTAGATCGGATAGCCGCCGAACAGTTCGTCGGAGCCCTCACCGGACAGCACGACCTTGACGAATCTGCTCGCCTCGCGGGCGACGAACCAGAGCGGCACCGCGGCCGCATCGGCCAGGGGATCGTCTAGCTGCCAGACGATCTGCGGCAGGTTGGCGAAGAACTCCTCGGCGGTGATGAGGTATGACAGCGACTTCAGGCCGAGCGCCGAAGCGGTTTCGTGTGCGCGGTCTATCTCGCTGTAGCCTTCGCGCTCGAATCCGACCGTGAAGGTGAGCAGGTTAGGCCTGCGCTCTGCGGCCAGAGCACAGATTGCCGCCGAGTCAATCCCGCCGGACAGGAACGCGCCGAGCGGTGCGTCGCTGCGAAGGTGGACGGCGATCGAGTCGCGCATCACCGCCAGTATCTCGGCTGGGGTGCTTTGGGCCGGCGTACGCGCGGGACGCAGGTCCGCACGCCAGTATCTGGATACGGCAACGCCGCCACCCGATCGCGCGGTGAGCGCGTGGCCGGGCGGCAGGCTGCGCACTGGCGGGGTCAGAGTTTCCGGGGCGGGCACGTACTGGAAGCCGAAGTACCTGCCGAGCGCGACACGGTCTAGCTCGCGGAATTCGCCCGCGTCGGCCAAGGCTTTGCGTTCGGATGCGAAGCGAAGTAGTCGTTCGTGCCCGTCGTCACCGTCGATGATGTAGAAGAACGGCTTGATGCCGAACGGGTCGCGTGCGCAGAACAGCTCGCGGGTAAGGGTGTCCCAGATGGCGAAGGCGAACATGCCGCGGACTCGGCGCACGACATCCTTGCCGTACCTTGCGTAGGTCTCCAGCAGGACCTCGGAGTCAGAACTCGATCGCAGGCTCACGCCCGCTTTGCGCAGTTCCTCGCCGAGTTCCAGGTAGTTGTAGATCTCGCCGTTGAAGACCATGCGATAGCGACCGTCGGCCGAGCGCATCGGCTGATGGCCACCCGCCGACAGGTCAATGATCGCCAGACGCTTGAAACCCAGCGCGACGTTGGCGTCGGTGAAGTATCCGTCGTCGTCTGGGCCGCGGTGGCTGACGCGCTCGGTGGCGATGCGCACCCAGTCCGGGTCGGGGCCTGCGTCAGCGGCCAGAGCCAGGCACCCGACAAGTCCGCACATTTAATGCCCCAGGCGTGCTGAGTCAGCTCGCGCCGACCGAGGAGCAACCGCGAGCCGGCGCCAAGACGCAGCTGGCAGAGATTCGAAACAAATAGATCCTTTGCCTCCATGAAGCGTCGCAGCCATATGCGAACAGAGGGACGAAACTACGCAATCCACGCCTGGTAGCCGAGCCACCTCCGGCGTCAGGACTGATGCTCAGCCGGTGGTCATTAGTTACCCCGCGCAGCGGTCGTCCTCCCGGCTTTGCTCTCCCGGACGAAGGCACCGCGCCGCGTCCATACCGGCTCGCGTCGGGCTGATCAGGCGTCAGACAGCGGGGGTGATGAGGTATTTCGACCCGGTGGCCTGCCGCGCGTAGTCGGCCATGGTGTCGGGGTTGAGAGCGCCGGCCAGGGATACCTGGCCGGTGTAGCTGCTGGCGAAGGTGGTCGTCAGCTGCGCAGCAACCCGTCTGCGCAGACGCTCCGTGCCATCCGGGCCAATTTTGCCCAAGAACGGCGTGAGCAGCCAGCCTCCGACTCCCCAGGCCATGCCGAAGGTGCGGGTCAGCTCGGTTGGCCGCCGGTCGAGCGATCCGTAGATGTAGACCTGCTTGTGAACGGCGGACCCGTAGCGGCTGTAGCCCGGGGCCGCGGCGCTCGCCGCGAGCTCCATGCAGGTCAGAATCTGGCTGGCCAGTGTGCCGCCGCCGGTGGCGTCGAAGCCCAGCGTGGCGCCGGTTGCCGTCAGGGCATCGGTCAGCTCATCCATGAACGCCGGGGACGCTGAATTGCAGACGTGACTGGCGCCTGCCGACCTGAGCAGCTCCTCCTGCTCCGGCCGGCGAACGATGTTGACGAGCGGGATCTGCTCGGCGATGCACAGCCGGTTGAGCATCTGGCCAAGGTTAGAGGCGGCCGCCGTGTGTACCAGTGCGGTGTGGCCCTCCAGCCGCATTGTCTCCACCATGCCGAGTGTCGTCATCGGATTCACAAAGGCAGACGCCCCATCGGCGGGCTCCGTGCCGTCGGGTAGCTCCAGGCACAGCGACGCATCCACGCACCGGTACTGCGCGTACATCGCGCCGCCCGCCACCGCCACCAGCTTGCCGAGCAGCGCCTTAGCGGCAGCCGACGAGCCTGCGGCCACGACCGTTCCGGCGCCCTCGTTGCCCACCGGCATCGGCACGCCTACCCGTCCCCGCGCAGCGCGCATGGCAGCGTCGGACAGCGGCATCGTGACGACAGGCCGGTCGGCAGACCCGGTCACGGCTGCGGCGGTCACATCGGCGCCGGCCAGCAGCAGGCCGAGGTCCGACGGATTGATGGGCGACGCCTCGACCCGCACGACTACCTCGCCGGGACCCGGCGGCGGTACCTCGACTGCCGCCAGGAACAACTCCACCGTCTGATCAGCCTTGACCAGCGACCGCAGCTGCAAGGACGTGGCCGGTACCTGTGGGTGCATCGGTGAGCCCCTTTGATCTGGCGTAGCGCTGCCGCGATGCTAGCTGACTACGTCGCTGCCCGAGCGTTAACCGGCCGCGACCGCGCAGGCAGTGACCGGGACCCGAGATACCGGCCGACGGACGACAGCTAGACGCTTCCGTCCCCGTCGCTCGGCCCGCCGTTGTTGTCGGCGTCCCCGTCGCCGCCGCCACCCTGCGGGATCGGATTGACCGGCGCCATAGGCGGGGCCTGCTGGGGCACCTGCGTCATGACGGGAGCCTGCGATGCAGGCGGCGGCGCGGGCGATGGTGGCATCGGAGCCTGCGAGTCAGGCGGGGATGGCAGCGGAGTCTGAGCAGGCGTTCCGGCCGGGGCCGGCGAAGACGGCGCGGGCGACGACGGACGTACCACTGAAGGGGCCGGTGACCTGTGGCTGGAGTGGCCGGCGCCGGAGTGTGTCGCGGCCACGCTGCCGCAGCCTGCGGCCAGGGCGGTGAGTAGGGCAAAGCCGGCCGCCGTTCGGTTCAGAGTCGACATGACGTTTCCTCGCTGCTGTTCGACTGGTTCTGGACCGGCGGCCGCCGTGCGTATACAGGGGGATACGCACCGTGATCACAGGTGGTTCGATCGCGGCGCCGGCCGAGTGTCAGGAGGGGATGAAACCGGGGGGCGGGCCGGCTGTCAGCTGATCCGCTGAATGTTGCTGCCGGTGATCACGCCGCCGGAAACCGTATAAGTGCCCTGGTAGGTCTTGACCAGGCCATCGGTCTGCGTTGCGGCGAGCCGGGCGGTAACCACATCGCCGTTCTCCGACAGGATGGTCACCGCGTCGTGGGCAGTCCCGGCGAAGCCGGCGACGAACTTCTGGTACGGCTCCTTCTCGCCGCTAATCACCCAGGCGACGCCGTACCGGTGGCGGTTGATCGCGTCGAAGTAGGCGCGCACCGTCGCGGCCGGGTCCGCGGCGGACGGCGTGACCGTGTGGGTCACATAGACCGGCGGCAGCGAGGTCCGGTCGTTGCGGTGGGCCAGCCGGTACGCGACGATTCCGGCGACGCCGAGGACGAGAAGGGCTACCAGCAGGCCGATGGCGACGTTGCGGCCGGCGTGGCGCGTGGGCGGCGGCCGACCCCCAGCCGAGACCGGACTAGGCTGGCCGGGCCAGGATCCCGGCCGGGCACCCGGGGGCGCCGCCGACTGCGATGGCGGCTGGTACGACCGGGCGTTGCGTGGCGGCGGTCCTGGAGTGAGGAAGTTCTTCGCGAGTTCCTGCTCCGCATGCGGAGCCGGCGAGGCTCGGCCGGGCCCGAGGCCGCTCGGGCCGGCCGCCTGCCCGCCCCAACCGGGTTCGGCGGTCTGGGTGGGTCCGGCCAGCGCGTCGGCTGTGGTCGGCCAGCTGTCGGCGGGCCAGGCGGAGGGCGTGCGCACCGGCCACCGGTCCGGGTGCGGCGAGACCGGGACCGGGTCAGCGTGGGCGGTCGACAGGCCAGCGCGGTCGACCGCGGCGGAAGCGCAGGCTGCCGTCAGCGCGGCCGCGAAGTCGGAGCAGGTGGCGTACCGGTTAGCCGGTGACTTGGCCAGTGCCCGCCCGATTACCTGGTCCACGGCCGGCGGCAGCTCCGGCCGGCCCTCGCTGAGCCGGGGCGGTGCCGCCTCCAGCTGCGCCCACATCAGCGCCCTGGTGTCCTCCCGGTGGAACGGCGGCGTGCCGGTCAGCATCTCGACCACGGCGCAGGCGAGCGCGTACTGATCAGCCCGGCCGTCGACCGGGTGGCCCTGGATCTGCTCCGGGGAGACGTAGTCCAGCGTGCCGAGGAACTGTCCGGTCGAGGTCAGCGTGGAGGGGCTCACCGAGTGCTTGCTCAAGCCGAAGTCAGAAAGGTACACGTGGTCCGCGTCGCTGGTACTCGCCTGCCCGAGGAGCATGTTGCCGGGCTTGACGTCGCGGTGCACCAGGCCGCGGGCGTGCGCGGCGTCCAGCGCCGAGGCGACCTGGCTGGCGATGGCCGCGGCCCGGGCCGGCCTCAGCCTGCCCTCGGCCTCGATCAGCGATCGCACGTCGCCGTTGCTGACATAGCGCATGGCGATGAACAGGACGCCCGCTGACTCACCGGCCTCGAACACGGGGATGATGTGCGGGTGGTCCACGCCGGCCGCCGCGCGCGACTCACGGATGAATCGCTGCCGGAACGCCTCGTCCGCGCCTAGCTCGGGGGCTAGCACCTTGAGCGCGACCGGCCGGCCGAGCCTCAGGTCGAGCGCCCGGTAGACAACAGCCATGCCGCCGCGGCCGATTCGCTCCTGGATCCGGTACCCGGCGACCTGATCGCCGGGGGCGAGGTCTCCAGGCTCGGAGCGGACGTGCTGTGTCACAGCTAGCCTCCGGCGGCTGGGCGGATCAGCGCCCTGCACCAAGCGCTGGCAGCGCCGCAGTCGGCCGTGCCAGGTGAGAACAAGTGGTCTCAGTATGTTGAGGGAGGCCGGTGGCTGCAAATGGCGTTGGCCAAAATGCTCCCAGCACGTGACCTTCGTGCAGCAGTCGGGCTGGCGCCGTGGTCAGAACCGGGCACAGATCGGGCCGCCGCGGCACCGTCACACCGGGGTCAGGCCGAGATCCGGGCCGCCACCGCGCTCGCCGGGCTGGTTGACCAGGCTGTTCGCAGCCATGACCAGGTAGTCCCACAGCTGCTTGTCGTGCGCGGGCGGCAGCTCGAGCTCGTCCAGGGCGGTGCGCATGTGCCGGAGCCATGCATCGCGCTGCGCCGGGCCGATGGCAAAGCGTGCGTGGCGCATCCGCAGCCGCGGGTGACCGCGCAGCTCGTTGTAGGTGGAAGGGCCGCCCCAGTACTGGATCAGGAACAGCCGCAGATGCTCTTCCGCGGGTTCGAGACTGCGGCTCGGATACACCGGCCGCAGCTCCGGGTCGGCGGCAACCTCCTGGTAAAAGCGGTGTATCAGGCGGCGGAAGGCGGGCTCGCCGCCGATGGCCTCGTACAGGCTGGCCGTATGGGTCTCGCTCATGTCGGCTCCCAGCGTAGCCCGTGAGCCGCATGGATGATCACGTCAGCGGCGGCCGCCCGGCACGGCGGACGCAGCCTCGCGGAGTTCCGAGGCGGGCGTCAGAGTCCAGGGTTGCTGGTGTGATTAATGAGTGCATGCAATCTCAAATCTATTAACAAGCAGCGATAGTAGAGTTACGAAGCGTTAGCCAGGGCACGGCACCGCACTCCAGGGTGTCGCGAACCCGGGAACACGGTGGGGCCGAGCGGAAGGGGACCGATGTCAGCGGGGCGGAGCGTGGTGGTGGAATTCGCCGAGGCCAGCCGCGGCCAGTTTGGGCCGCGCAGCCCGCGGGACCCGCTTCGCCGAGCGCGGGTGGCCGGCGCGACCGACCCGATCCTGTTAGCCGACAGCCGCGCGGAGCTCGGCGTTGCCCGGCAGGTTCGGGCCCAGGGGCTCGTCGCCGGCACGCCGCCGGCGGACATCGCAGCTGCCATCGTGAGGCGCTGCGGAAGTAGCAAGGTCAGGGCTTACCGGCTCGCTCTCGGCATAGCGCTCGGAGATGTGGTTGCTCAGGTTCGGGCCCGCTATGCGGCTGATGGCCGGCAGGTGCCGAGGTTCAGCGAGACCTTGCTGTCGGCCTACGAGAGCGGCCAGAAGCGGCCGGGTCCTGAGTACCTGCACTACTTGTGCGCCACCTACCGGGCCGACCCGGTCGACCTGGGGTTCGCTGGCCGGTGCCTGTGCGGTCGCAGCCACCGGCCAGGTCCGTCGGCGCGGGCGGTGGCCGCGAGCCTGCCCGCGTCGCCTGCCGACGCAGCGCCCGCCGGGTACCGGGCCGACCTAGCAGCCGCTCTGGCCAGGTCTGACTGGCCTGGCGGGCTGGCCCCGGCCGAGCCTGCCTGCCTGGCGGAGACGACGATTCCGATGCCGTGGGCAGAGGCCGACGAGGACGGCGACGAGCTTCGGGGCATGCTCATCAGGCAGATGGCCGAGCCGGGCAACCAGGTGGACGGCAAGTTCCTCGGGGCCGTGGACCGGATCCGGAGCCGGATGGACGAGGCCCTGCTGGGCCGGACCGCGTCCGTCGCGATGCTGGACCGCTGGGAGCAGAGCGCGCTCGGCTACGGCAGGCAGTACATGACCGTCCCGCCGGTGCGGCTGCTCTGCGACGTGCTGCTCGACTTGGCCGAAGTGCGCCGGATGTGCGAGGAACGGCAGCCAGTGGAGGTGTCGGAGCGGCTGTGCCGGCTCGCTGCTCAGTTCGCAGGCCTTGCCGGGATCGCCATGCTCGACCTGGGCGACCACCGGCTGGCCCGCTCGTTCTTCCGCACCGCGCGGACCGCCGCTGACGAGACCGAGGACCGGCGGCTGCGCGCCTGGGTGGCAGTCAGGGAAGCGCTCGTGCCGCTCTACTTCGGCGATCCCCGCGAGGCGGCCAGTCTGGCGGGCGCGGCCGCCGACCTGGCGGGCCGCCAGCCGTGCGCCGCGGCCGTGATGGCGCCGGTCATCAGAGCGCGCGCGCACGCCAGGCTGATCGCACCCGGGCAGAGCGGTCGGCGGGCCGCACTCGACCGAGCCCGGGCGAGCCTGGATCGTGCGCACGAGGCGCTGTCCGACCTCCCGGCCGACGAGCGCGCCGACACCGCGCTCGGCTATACGGAGCGGCAGCTGTACTTCCACACGGGCGACGTCCTGGTCGGGCTGGGCGACTGGCAGGGCGCGCACCGGGCGCTCGACCGGGCCGAGCAGCTGTACGCGAGGAGCGAGGTGCTTGACTGCGCGCTGGTTTCGTTCGGCCAGGCGCGCTGCCTGCTGGCCGCGGACGAGCCGGACGAGGCGCTCGCGCGCGGCCGCGACGTGCTGGTCGGCCTGCCGGATGAGCACCGGACCGCTGTTGTGCTGCAGGTGGCCAGGTCGCTCGGCCGCGAAGCGGCAGGCCGGGACTCCCGGCTCGGCTCCCTGTCGGCCTATCGCGAGGCGCTGCGCAGCGCCTGATCGCCCGCCGCGCGCTGGCTAGCTCAGCGGCAGCCCGGCCTGGGCGGCGGCGAAGGCCAGCGTCTCCGCAGATAGGTTGATCGTCCGGCTGAGCGCGCGGGCACCGTGCCCGACCTGGGTCTCGGCGCGCAGCAGTACGGGCCGCTCGCTGGCCGGCGAACTCGTGGCGTACTGCAGCGCCGCGCACATCTTCCTGGCGTGCATCGTGTCGACCCTGGTGTCGCCGTCGAAGATGGTAAACAGCACTGCCGGGTAGGGCACCTTAGGCCGCACGTGGTGATAGGGCGAGTAGGAGATCAGCCAGCCGAATTCGGCCGGGTCTGCTGCGGTGCCGAACTCGTCGTTCCAGGTCTCGCCGAGTCCGAACCGCTCGTAGCGCACCATGTCCAGCAGCGGCGCGGAGCAGACCGCGGCGGCGCTGAGATCCGGTCGCTGTGTCACCGAGGCGCCCACGAGCAGCCCCCCGTTCGAGCCGCCCCAGACCACGAGCTGGTCGCCGGTGGTCCAGCCGTCGGCGATCAGCTTTTCCGCGGCGGCGTGGAAGTCATCGAACACGTTCTGCTTGTGCTCGCGCATCCCGGCCCGGTGCCAGTCCTCGCCCTCCTCGCTGCCGCCGCGCAGCCCGGCGATCGCATACATCCCGCCCGCCTCGACCCAGGCGAGTATGGGTGCCGAGAAGGCAGGCGTCAGGCTTACGTTGAAGCCTCCGTATCCGTACAGGATGGCTGGCCGGGGCGAGGAGGGAACGGAGCTGCCGCCCGACGCGGCCATAGCCGGCGCGCCGCCGGCATCGGCGGATATGACTACCATCCGGATCGCGCTGCCGTCGGCGGAGGCGTAGGTCAGCTGCTCCGCCCGCACGGCAGGCACCTCGACCGCACCCGGGGCGCGCCGCCAGACCTTAGTGCTGCCGTCAGTCGCGTCGTATCTGAGCACGAGGCCGGGAGTCGCGTAGTCCGTGTAGCTGAACCAGGCCTCGTGCCCGCCCTCCGGCCGTTCTCGCAGCTCGCCGACGCTGCCGAGGCCGGGCAGTTCGACCAGGCCGAGACGATCGCCGAACGCCAGGTCGTGCACAGTGACCTCGCCAATCGCGTGCCGAGTCCTGGCGGTCAGCAGGACGGGTTCGCGAACCCCGGGGCCGTCCAGGATGGCCAGATCGCGAAGCACGGCTTCTGGGTCCTCCGGAATCAGCTCCTGCCAGCTGGAATACTCGGGGAACGCGGGGTCAGCGGGATCGGCGATTGCGACCCGGCCGCGCGGCGCATCCCGGTCGGTCAGCAGGTAGAACCTGCCGTCGCGGCCAGCCCTGGGCCAGGTCTGAGCGTCGACGCCCTGCTGCGCGACCTGCAGGTTCGGGGCGGCGGGATCGCTGGCCTGAAGGTCGGCGATCCACACGTCGTTGCGCGGGGCCGTGCCGGCTGAGGCGAGGACGACCAGCCAGCGACCGTCCGGGCTCACCTCCACGCTGTAGTAGTTTGTCTTCTCCAGCCCCTCGCCCAGAATGAGTACGTCGGTGTCGGCCGGGGTGCCCACCCGGTGCAGGTAGACGCGCCGGTGGAACTGTTCCTCGCCGGGCGGCACCGCCTCGGGAGCCAGCCGGCGAGCGTAGTAGAAGGCCTCGCCGCCCGGCAGCCAGGCGACGTCTGAGTACCGGCACCGGTCGATCGGACCGTCGACCACCTCGCCGGTCGCGACGTCCATGACCCGGAGCACCGATTCCTCCCGGCCGCTCTCGGACAGCTGGTAGGCAAGCTGCCTGCCCTCGCGGTCTGGCCGCCAGCTGTCGAGCGTCGTCACCCCGGTCGGATCGATCGCGACGGGATCGATCAGCGCGCGCTCGGCTCCTGATCCGTCCGCCGCGTACACCACCGCGTGCTCCTGGCGCGGTGCCCGCCTGGCGAAGAAGTGCCGGTCGCCTCGCCACACCGGGGGCCCGACCTCCCCCGCCGCGAGCAGTTCGCTCAGCCGCGCGGCCAGCCGGTCGCGGCCAGGGACCCTGGCCAGGTAGCCGGCGTACAGCTCGTCCTCCGCGCGCAGCCACTCCTTGGTTGCCTCGCTGTCGGCATCCTCGAGCCAGCGATAGGGGTCAGCCACCCGGTGGCCGTGGATCAACTCGACGATGTCCTGCCTGGCTGCGTCCGGATAGGACGGCCCGGCGGTGGTCGGCACTGTCATATCCGGCACCTTAACTTCCCGGCGCCGGGTGCCCGGGCCCCGCCGCACGCCGGGTGCGATCCGGGCGGTGCCTGGCTGATGAAGTTCAGCTGAGCTTCGGGTTGCAAAAGGGCATCTGTGTTGGCGATCCGAGCGGTTGGCAGTCACACTGGTCACGGGTGCCCCGGCGGCGCTGACGGCGGGCGCATATCCAGTGCGGATCGACCCGTGCCGACGGGAGGTGCACATGCGCCGGGTGCTGCTGCTCAACATCACCTTTGAGCCGCTGACCACGGTTGGCTTGCACCGCGCCGTCTGCCTCGTGCTCGGCGAGAAGGCTGACGTCGTACACGCTGACGTTGACGGCCTGGAGCTGCACTCCACCTCAACCCGGCTCGTCGTGCCGTCTGTCATCCGGCTGCGGCGCTACCTGCGCTTGTCGCATCACAGCCGGGTGCCGCTCACCCGGGCCGCTCTGATGCGCCGCGACAACTACCTGTGCGCCTACTGCGGT
>Ga0187814_10000147_pt1 | contig 19053 bp, 19 predicted proteins | sample NC_S_4_FD_132450 | JGI IMG/M metagenome (GOLD analysis project Ga0187814, IMG submission 132450) | Wetland sediment microbial communities from Neuse River Estuary, North Carolina, USA - ASW-S_4 | ecosystem: Environmental > Aquatic > Freshwater > Wetlands > Sediment | place: USA: North Carolina... | reverse complement strand
GGTCGGGTGGGGGTTCCGGGGGGTCTCCCCCCGGCTAATACTGCGAGCCCGTGGTAAGGAGGCGACAGCCTCCGAACATAAAGCGACGCCGGGTGGCTACGGGGGCAAACCACCCGGCGTCGCAATCATCGGCGCTCCGACGGGGGCCCGGAACGCCGGCAAGTGCTCCAGCGGGGGACCAGAGCACCGGTAAGCATGTTACACCGAACGTCACCGAAGTGCATCAAGACCGGATTACGAGGTAATCGAGCCGTCCTGGGTGACTAGTCCGACGATTTGGACATTATGCCGCACATTGAATAACCGATCAGGCAGGTCATCGCGGGCCTCTGACTGGGCGGTCTCGCCAGTGACGGCTACTGGCCAGAGGGCGGTGGCACGTGCGGGTCGCCGCGCCGGGTGGGCGGCCGGTAGACAGCCGGGGAGTTCGGCTCGTACTGGCGGAACGTGCGGTTGGCTGTCGGCTCCCGCCCGCCATTGGCGAACACGACCGCGAAATAGGGGATGACCAGCGCGCCAACCGCCGGGATGGCTGTGAGCCAGCCCAGGTGGTTGACGAACATCAGGATCGTGGCGACGAAACACAGCGTCCTGATGCCCATCATGATCAGGTAGCGGCGCTCCCGGTAACGGATGTCTTGTGACAATCCCGGCCTGGCTTCCGTCACCAGGTACGGCTGGTCACTAGGGGGTCGGGTAGCGCCTCTCACACAATCCACGTTATGCCGCGAGTCCGTTAGCCGCTAGCGCAGGGACGGCACGTTTGCCACCGCACCCGATCCGGCATGCTGATGTCCTGACGCTGTCTCATCCAGCCGGAGGGCACATGACCGATCGCACCTATCGGGTCACCGAGATCGTCGGGACTTCACCGGAGAGCATCGAGACCGCGATCCGGGGCGCGCTGCGCCGGGCTGGGCAGACGCTCCGGCACCTGGACTGGTTCGAGGTCACCCAGATCCGGGGCCAGATCGTGGACGGCGAGGTCGCGCACTTCCAGGTCGGCCTCAAAGTCGGCTTCCGGCTCGAAGACGCGTGACGAGCCGGTGGTCGCTAGCTGGCCTGGCTGACCGATGACATGTTGAAGCCCTCGACCCGCAGCGCCGGCATGGCCGCCCTGGTGAAGTAGTCGCCCCACTCGCGCGGCAGCGTGGGCTTGGTGCGGCCGACCTCGGTGACCCGGCTGAGCATGCCGACCGGGCTCTCGTTGAACCGGAAGTTGTTCACCGCGCCGGTCACCTCGCCGTTCTCGACCAGGTAGACGCCGTCCCTGGTCAGACCGGTCAGCAGCAGCGTCTGCGGGTCGACCTCGCGGATGTACCACAGGCAGGTCAGCAGCAGGCCCCGGCTGGTACGGCCGACCAGGTCGGCCACCGACCCGTCGGCGCCGGGCCCGGTCAGGATGAGGTTGTCGATCATCGGGGTCACCGGCAGGCCGGCCAGCCGCGCGGTGTGCCTGGTCTGGGTCAGCGCGGCAAGCTGCCCGTCGGCGATCCAGTCCGTGCGGTGCCTCGGCAGGCCGTTGTCGAAAACCGAGGACTCCCGCGACGAGGCGTGCGCGATGACGAACGGCGAGCACTGCAGGCCGGGCTCCGCCGGGTCGCTGTGCAGCGTCAGTGGCAGCCGCGCGAGCTGCTCGCCGACCCTGGTGCCGCCGCCAGCCCGGCTGAAGACGGTCCGGCCGTCCAGCGCGTCCTTGGCGCCCGAGGACCAGTACATGTAGATGAGCAGATCGGCCACCGCGGTAGGCGGCAGCAGAGTCTCGTAGCGCCCGGCGGGCAGCGACACCGACCGCGCGGCCCAGTCGAGCCGCTGCGCCAGGTCAGCCTCGAGCGCGGTCACGTCGACGTCGGTGAAATCGCTGGTGCCGGTCCCGGACCAGGCGGACCGGGTGAGATCGGCCGACTTGGCGTTGAGCTCCAGCCGTCCGGTCGGCTGGTCGTGCCGCAGCCGCAGGCCGCTCGACGTGCCGACATAGGTCGAGTCCAGCTGGTGCTCGGCGAAGCCGTACAGCTTGTTGCCGCTCCCAGCCGCGGTCTCGAACGCGTTGCCGAGGTCAGCGGCGAAGCCGGCGAACACGCCGATCTCGGTCGAGGCCGGCGGCTGGTCCCAGCCAGGCGATCCGGTTGCCGCCGCCCCGGCGGGAGCCACGAGCGGCTGGGCGTCCTCGGACGGTGAGGCGTCCGCGGCCGCGGCCTCCGCTTCGGCCACGATGTCGGCGATCTGAGCGTCGGCAACCCCAGCCCGCGACACCACGCCCACCCTGGCCTCGTTGCCGCTGCGGCTGATCGCGATCACCGTCAGCTGCCGCGACCGCGAGATGCCGTTGGTCGACAGCGAGTTGCCTGCCCAGCGCAGGTTCGCAGACGACGTCTCGTCGGCGATGACGATGCAGTCGTCGCTCTTCGACGCGGCGAGCGCCCGCTCGACGGCGACCTGCGGCAAGTTCCCGCTCACGCGCCCGCCTCCTCGACCGTGTTGAGAATCCTGATACCCCGCATGACCACCGCCGGACAGCCGTGGCTGACCGGCGCCACCTGGCCGGGCTGGCCCTTGCCGCAGTTGAACGCGCCGCCGAGCACGTAGGTCTGCGGCCCGCCGACCGCCTCCATGGAGTTCCAGAAGTCGGTGGTGGTGGCCTGGTAGGCCACGTCCCGCAGCTGGCCCGCCAGCTGGCCGCCGCGGATCCGGTAGAACCGCTGGCCGGTGAACTGGAAGTTGTACCGCTGCATGTCGATCGACCAGCTCTTGTCGCCCACGATGTAGATGCCGTCAGTGACCCCGGCGATGAGCTCAGCCGTTGACGGGCCGCCGGCGACTGGCTGCAGCGACACGTTGGCCATCCGCTGGATTGGCATGTGACTCGCCGAGTCGGCGAACGCGCAGCCGTTGGACCGCCCGAGGCCCGTCAGCCGCGCGATCCTGCGGTCGAGCTGATACCCGGCCAGCACGCCGCCCGCGATCAGGTCCCAGGACTGCCCGGCCACGCCCTCGTCGTCATAACCGATCGTGGCGAGGCCGTGCTCGGCCGTGCGGTCTCCGGTGACGTGCATGATCGGCGAGCCGTACTGCAGACTGCCGAGCTTGTCGAAGGTGGCAAACGAGGTCCCGGCGTACGCGGCCTCGTAGCCGAGCGCTCGGTCCAGCTCGGTCGCGTGCCCGATCGACTCGTGGATGGTCAGGAACAGGTTCGACGGGTCGATCACCAGGTCATAGCGCCCGGCCTGGACCGACGGCGCGACCATCTTCTCCGCCAGCAGGGCCGGCATCTCGGCCAGCTCGGCCGGGAAATCCCAGCCGGTGCCGGTCAGGTACTCATAGCCGCGGCCGGCCGGCGGTGCCAGCGTCCGCATGGTCTCGAACCTGCCGTCGGCGGCGACCGCGACCGCGGTCAGCGACGGGTGCAGCCGGACCCGCTGCTGCAGCGCCGTGGTCGCGCCGTCGCTGTAGAACTTGCACTCCTTGACCTGATAGAGCGACGCGTCGACGTGGTCGACGCCGTCTGCGTCAAGCAGCTGCCGGCTCCAGGCGTCCAGCAGCGCGATCTTGTCGCCGACGCCGACCGTGAACGGGTCCACCTCGTACGCGGACAGCCAGGTCACCTCGCCGTGCGCGGGCTCGTCCGCCAGCTCGATCCGTTCGGTGTTGATGGCGGCTGCCACCCTCGCCACGTCGACTGCCTCAGCCGCGGCCCGCGCGGCCGCGTCCGTGGTCAGATCCACGGCCGAGGCGAATCCCCAGGTGCCGCCTACCACGACGCGCACGGCGAGACCGAGGTCGTCGCTGTCGAACTGGGTCTCCAGGTTGCCGTCGGACAGGCCGATGTGCTGGCCCCTGGTCCGCTCGGCCCGGAAGTCTGCGTGCTCGGCGCCGAGCTGTGCCGCTCGCTGAAGCGCGGCGTCGGCCAGCTCGCGCAGCGGGTAGGCCGTGAACCCCGGGTCTATCTGAGTGTTGTCCACGAGTCGCCAACCTATCCCAGGCTGCGTTCGGCCGACCCGGCCGGTACGCTCGCTCGCGACCGCGTGCAGGCTAGACACCGAAGCTGGCAGCGCGGGGTGAGCGGGCGGCGAGCAGGAGCGTGTCACATGGGCCGATCGGCACTTGTCACCGGCGGTAACCGCGGCATCGGGCTGGCGATCGCGCGCCGGCTAGCTGACGGGGGTGACGACGTGACGGTGACCTCGCGGTCCGGCGAGCCGGTCGCCGGGCTGACCGTCGCCGCCTGCGACGTCCGGGACACGGCGCAGGTGGACGCCGCGTTCAAGGTGGCCGAGGACGCGCACGGGCCGGTCGAGGTGCTGGTCGCCAACGCCGGGATCACTAAGGATCAGCTGCTGGCGCTAATGAGCGAGGACGACTTCGCCGACGTGGTGAACACGAATCTGACCGGCGCGTATCGGGTAGCCAAGCGGGCCGTCCGGGGCATGATCCGGATGCGCCGCGGCCGGATCATCCTCATCTCGTCGGCCGCGGGCCTGCTCGGTTCGGCGGGCCAGGCCAACTACGCCGCGTCCAAGGCCGGCCTGGTCGGCTTCGCCCGGTCGCTGGCCCGCGAGCTGGCGAGCCGCAGCATCACGGTGAACGTGGTGGCGCCGGGCCTGGTGGAGACCGACATGGTGGCGGCGCTGACCGAAGAGCAGCGCCAGTCGATCCTGGCTGGCGTGCCGCTCGGCCGGTACGGTACGCCGGACGAGATAGCAGCGGCGGTCGCATTCCTGGCCAGCCCGGAGGCCAGCTACATCACAGGTGCCGTGCTGCCAGTCGACGGCGGCCTCGGCATGGGTCACTGAGGGCCGTGTTGGCCAGGGGACGACCCCCGAAACCCCTGCACCCGCATCGGAAGGCAAGGCGCGATGGGAATCCTGGACGGCAAGCGGATCCTCGTGACCGGCGTGCTCACGGACGCGTCGATCGCGTTCCACGTTGCGCGCATCGCCCAGCAGGAGGGCGCGACCGTGGTGCTGACCGGCTTCGGCCGGGTCAGCCTGGTGGAGCGGATCGCGCGGCGGCTGCCCGATCCGCCGCCGGTCCTCGAGCTCGACGTGACCGACGGCGCGCACCTGGAATCGCTGGCCGAGCGCGTCGCCGAGCATGCCTCCGGCCTCGATGGTGTGGTGCACGCGATCGCCAATGCCCCGGCCGGCGCCCTGGGCGGCAACTTCCTGCAGACGCCCTGGCCGGAAGTAGCCGCGGCGGTGCACGTGTCCGCGTACTCGTTGAAGTCGCTCGCGATGGCCGCGCTGCCGCTGATGAAGCACGGCGGCTCGATCGTGGGCCTGGACTTTGACGCGAGCGTCGCCTGGCCGGCCTACGACTGGATGGGCGTGGCGAAGGCCGCGCTGGAGTCGACGGCCCGTTACCTGGCCCGCGACCTCGGCCCGCACGGCATCCGGGTCAACCTCGTCTCCGCCGGCCCGATCAAGACGATGGCGGCACGCAGCATCCCCGGCTTCGATCAGTTCGAGGGCGTCTGGTCGCAGCGCGCGCCGCTCGGCTGGGACCTGAGCAACGCCGAGCCGGCCGCGCGTGGCTGTGTAGCGCTGCTATCGGACTGGTTCCCGGCCACGACCGGCGAGATTGTGCACGTGGACGGCGGCGCTCACGCCATGGGCGCGTGACCGAGCGGGGAACGGGCTTGGTTGCGATCGCCGTCCCGCCCAGGTTCGCGCCGGGGAGGCGAGCACCTTGCCGGGTGCTTGGCCCGGGCTGATAATCCAGATGTGACCGGACCTGGTGATGCGTCGGACGTCCGGCCGGAGCAGGCGCTCGCCGACGCCGGAGTTGACGTCGCCGACGACAGCCTGACCAGCGAGACGTCCGAACACCACCGCCAGGCGACGCTGACCGCGAAGGTCGGCCAGGCGCTGCGCCGGCTGGTGAGTCGCCTGCCGAAGCCGCGGCGGCTCAGCGCGACCCGAGCCCCGGCGGCCTGGCTCCGCACGATGCGATCGGCGGACTGCTGGCTGCCGGGCTGGCCCGTGCTGCGGCTGCCGACGGGCGAGCAGGACCGGTTCACGATCGGGCGGGAGCAGGCGTGCGACATGACACTCTCCGACGAGACCGTGTCCCGGTGGCACGCGAGCCTGCGGCGGGACCCGCGCGGCTGGCTGCTCGACGACCTAGGCTCAACCAACGGGACGCGGCTGAACGGCTGGCGGGTCAGTACCCCGAGCCGGGTCGGGGCGGGTGACGTTGTCTCCTTCGGCGCGGCTACGTTCGTGCTCGCCGACTGGCCCAGGTAAAGACGGCGATTCCGGCGGTTAGAGTCGAGCAATGAGCGTGGTGCTGATCGTGCGGCATGGCCTGACGTCGTCGACGGGCAAAGCGTTGACGGGCTGGCTGCCGGGCATCGAGCTCGACGACCGGGGCCGGGCGCAGGCCAGCGTCGTGGGCGCCCGGCTGGCTGGGGTTCCCCTCGCCGCCATCATCAGCAGCCCGCTCGAGCGGTGCGTCCAGACCGCGTCGATCATCGCCGCCGCCCACGGCGAATCCGCCGCCGCCGACGCTGCCGCCGCTGACGGCCAGGCGTCCGCCGGTCAGGCAGGCCGCAGCCACGCGGGTACCGGGCACCTCAGCGCTAACGGTCAGGTGGCGGGGCGTGCTGGTGCCGAGGGCGGTTCGATCCAGGTCCAGCTCGACGACCGGTTCGGCGAGTGCCGGTACGGCGACTGGACCGGTCAGCCGCTCCGCAGGCTCGCGCGCGATCCGCTCTGGCGGGTGGTCCAGGCGCACCCGAGCGCGGTGCGATTTCCAGGCCCGGCCGGGGAAACGATGACCGCGATGCAGCAGCGGGCCATCGCTGCGGTCCGCGACTGGAACGCCAGGCTCGGCAAGGACGCGGTATACGTGGTCTGCTCGCACGGCGACGTCATCAAGGCCATCCTTGCCGACGCGCTGGGCATGCACCTGGACATGTTGCAGCGGATTCAGGTCGATCCGTGCTCGCTGAGCATCGTGAGGTACACGACGCTGAGGCCATTCGTGCTGCGGATGAACGACACCGGCGCTGATGCGGCCGCCCTGGCGGCGCTGGCTCACCGGCCCGCGGCGCGCTCTGCCGCAGAGGCGGACGCGCAGGTCGGAGGCGGCGCGGGCAGCGGCGGTTAGCCGGGCGCGGTGGCGGGGTAGCCACGGGCGCCATCGCCGGTAGCCTGACAGTGAGCTGGCAGCCCGCCGTGTCAGTCAGCTAGCCGGCGCCCCCGGCGCGGGAGGATAGGCGCGGGAGGATAGAGGTCATGCTCTACTCGTACGACCCGCCGGAGCGATTCGTCGCGGGCACCGTCGGCCAGCCTGGTGAGCGGACGTTCTACCTGCAGGCGACCTTCGGCAGCAGGGTCACCAGCGTGGTGCTCGAGAAGGGTCAGGTCAGCCAGCTCGCCGAGCGGCTCGACGAGCTGCTCGATGAGGTAGCGCGTCGGACCGGGACGACGTCGGCCAGCGCGGCAGAGATCGACGACGGCCCGCTTGACCTGCCGCTGACCGAGGACTTCCGGGTCGGCGCCATCGCGCTGGCGTGGGACCATGACGGCGAGCGCGTCATCATCGAGGCTCAGGAAGAAAGCGAGGAGCCGCTCGAGCCGCTGGCCGATGACATCCCCGAGAGCGGCCCGGCGGTGCTGCGGGTGCGCATTACCGCCGATGCCGCCCGCGCCTTCTCGCGCCGCGCGATTCAGATCGTGCGCGCAGGACGGCCGCCCTGCCCGCTGTGCGGCCTGCCGCTGGACCCGGCGGGCCACGTCTGCCCTCGACAGAACGGCCACCGGGTCGGGCATGCGTGATCGGTCGGCAGGCCGGCGTGCTAGGGGGGAGAGGCGAGCGCTGAGCGACACCGTGCGACACGAGGCGGCGCGTGGCCGGCCGGACGCAGCCCGGCCGGCCGGGCCTCGAGCTGATCACTTCGCGGCAGCCGAGGCGGCGAGTCTTGAGCTGCTCGCCACGGGCACGCTCGAGGTACAGGGCCGCCTCGTTGACGCGTCGAATGCGACCCTGTACTGCGTGATTACCGGCGACGGCAGCCAGGCAGCGTGCGTGTACAAGCCGATCGTCGGAGAGCGGCCGCTCTGGGACTTTCCTGACGGCACGCTGGCTGGCCGCGAGGTGGCCGCGTTCATGGTGTCGCGGGCTGCCGGCTGGAACGTCGTACCGCCGACCGTCTACCGGGACGGGCCGTTCGGCCCCGGCATGTGCCAGCTCTGGATCGACGCCGACGATTCGGTCGACCTCGTCGACCTAGCCCGGAGCGGTGACGATGCCCGGCTTCGCCAGATGGCCGTGTTCGACGCGGTCGTCAACAACGCCGACCGTAAGATTGGCCATCTGCTGCCTACCGAGGCGGGTCATCTCTACGGCTGCGACCACGGCGTCTGCTTCGGTTCGGAGTACAAGCTGCGCACGGTGCTGTGGCAGTGGCGTGGCAAGCAGCTGACTCCCGCAGCGCTCGGGGCGCTGCGCACCTCGTACGACCTGCTCACCAGCGGGGGACTGGCCGACGAGCTGGCGCAGTGGCTAACCTGGGCCGAGATAGCGGCGACGACCCGGCGGGTGGAGCTGCTGATGGCGCGGAAGGTGCATCCGTCGCCACCCGCAGACTGGCCAGCGGTGCCGTGGCCGCCGGTCTGACCCGACGGACTTGACCACGCGCTGAGCACGTGGTCAGCGGCCGTGCTCACCCCGGCCGCCGTGCTCGCCCCGGTCGCCCTGCTCGCCCCGGTCGCCCTGCTCGCCCCGGTTGCCGCGCCGCCGCAGGTACCGCTCGAACTCGCGGGCGATCGCGTCACCGCTGGCCTCCGGCAGGTCGGTGGCGTCCTTGGCCTCCTCGAGGGTGCGCACGTACTCGGCCACCTCGCTGTCCTGCTCGGCCAGTTCGTCGACCCCGCGTTCCCAGGCGCGTGCCTCAGCGGGCAGGTCTTGCAGTGGTAGCGCGATGTCGAGGATGTCCTCAACGCTCCGCAGCAGCGCGAGCGTCGCCTTCGGGCTCGGTGGCTGTGCCACATAGTGCGGCACCGCCGCCCACAGCGACACCGACGGCAGCCCGGCCGCCGTGCACGCGTGCTGGAGCACACCGACGATCCCGGTCGGCCCTTTGTAATCGACAGGCTCCACGTGCAGCTGCGCTGCCAGGTCCGGACCCGACGTGGCCGCCGTCACCTGCAGCGGCCTGGTGTGGGGTGAGTCCGCGAGCAGCGCGCCGAGCAGGATCACGAGCTCGACCCCGAGCTCGGTGAACGCGTTGACCAACTCGGCGGTGAAGCCGCGCCAGCGCATGTTTGGCTCGATGCCCTGCAGCAAGATCAGGTCGCGACCGATGTCAGGCGGGCGGGCGACGGCCAGCCGGGTCGTCGGCCAGACCAGCTCCTCCGCCTTGCCGTCGCTGACGTCCATCATCGGCCTGGTGACCTGGAAGTCGTAGTAATCCTCCGGGTCGATCTCGCCGATGCTCTTGGCGTCCCAGGAGGTGGTCAGCTGGCTGATCGCGCTGCTCGCCGCCTCACCGGCGTCGTTCCAGCCTTCGAAGGCAGCGATAAGCGCGGGCGAGGTGAGTTTGCCAACAGCGTCGAGTTCGATCGCCAGCCACCTCCCTCGTCGTCCGCGCCAGCCACCCGCTGGCGGGGGCCGGCTACGACAAGCCTACGTTCTGAGTCCAGCAGATGAAGATAAGGCTGCCGCTGGGACCGGCTGGCGGGATGCCTTCCCTAAAATAAGGCCGTCATGTCGCAATCCGGACACCCAGCCCTGTCGGCCGCGTACCGGCCCGCCGGGAACACGACTGCCGAGGCACGCTCGGGTCCTGCGGCCCGGGTGCAGGCCGTGGTCTTCGACATGGATGGCCTGCTCGTGGACTCAGAGCCGGTCTGGTTCCAGGCAGAGAGCGCGGTCATGACCCGGCTGGGCGGCACCTGGACGCCGGGCGACCAGCACGTGCTGGTCGGCGGCTCGCTCGCCACCACGGTCAGTCATCTGCTGGCCAAGGCGGCGCAGCCCGCCGAGCCCGCCGACGTCGCGCGCTGGCTGATCGAGGCCATGGTCGGGCTGCTCGCTAGTCATCCGCTGCGAGCCCTGCCGGGTGTCCTTGACCTGCTCGACGAGGTCCGCGCCGCCGGGTTGCCGCACGCACTCGTTACCTCGTCCGAGCCGGCCATCGTCGAAGCGGTGCTGGCGCGGCTGGACGTCACCTTCGAAGTCGTGGTGTGCGCGGCCGACGTGGCGGCGACCAAGCCGGACCCCGAGGGCTACCTGCTGGCGGCGGCGAAGCTCGGCGCAGATCCGGCCCAGAGCATCGCGCTGGAGGACTCGTCTAACGGCGTCGCCGCGGCCGAGGCGGCCGGCTACCGAGTTGTCGCGGTCCCCAGCGTCGTTCCCGTACCGGCGCGCTCCGGCCTGGTCGTCCTGCCGACGCTGGCCGGGGTCACGCTCGGCCAGCTCGCCGCGCTGACCGGGCTGCCGGGCTGATGGGGCGCCCCGACTGCGTCGTCGCTCACATCGGGTGGCCTCGCATGGCCTGCCGGACGCTGGATATGTGCGACAATGAACCTGAACACGCCTTGGCCGTGCATCCCGGCACGGCGACGAGGGGAGGCGAGAGTGAATTCCTGGCTGAGCTTCGTAAGCGGCGGCTTCGCCGGCCCGGTGTTCGTGGCCGTGACCGTGGTCGGGCTGGTCCTGAGCGCCCTCGCGTGGCGCCGCAAGGGTGCCCGCAGCGGGATCCGCGGCATCGCCTGGTCGCTGCTGCCCGCCGCGGCATGGCTCACCCACGCGCTCGGCCTCGTCGGCCGGATCGTGTCGGCGGTCGTGCGGTTCGCCACTGCGTTCGTCTTCTCGCCGACGTCCTGGCTGGGTGTCGTCCTGGTCGGCGTCTCCGCGGTACTGTTCCTCGTGTCCGGCGGCATCCCGCTGGTGGGGGGCTGGCGCAAGCGGCGCAGGGGCGAGGTGCGCGGCCGGTCCGATCAGGGCGAGGCGCCTGCGCCGAAGGCCAGCAGCCGGTCGGCGATCCAGGCTCCCCCCGACGACGACCTCGCTGACGTGCGCGACATTCTGAAGAAGCACGGCATCAGCTAGCCGGTTTTTCCTCGCTGAGCGCCCGGCCACTGCGTGCTGCTCGATCACCCTGCGCTGCCGAGCCTGAACACTGTGCGGTGATATCGCCGTCACGCTGGCGGTGCGCGCGCGTTGGGTCGCGACCTGATCGTCATTCGGTCACAATCCAGCTACGACCGATTCGTTCGGCTTGTAGCCAAACGCGAATGTTGGCATCCTCCAACAAAGAGTGTTGTGCGGTGCCGTCGTCGCGCTTGTTTCCGACAGCATGACCGGCTGATTGTGCCTGAACTTGCGGTAGCAGCGTCCCAGGGGCCCAGTCGGTCACGCGCGCGGGTTGACGATGCCGGCCCGAGGTTGAATGGCGAGGCGGCGGGAGGGGACAGGCTAGATGGCGGCGCCGCTTGACGTTTCGCCGGTCGGCGCTGAGTCCGCACCCGAGGCGGTCACGACCGGCCTGTCCGGCCTGCGCATCGAAGGCCGGTCGCTCGGCCAGATCGCCTGGCTGCGGCTGCGTCGCGACAAGGTGGCGATGGGCAGCGCGGTCTTCATCGTGTTCCTGATCCTGGTCGCGGTTCTCGGCCCGCTCCTGGTGCAGAACCCGGACGTCTACCACGCGAATCTGATCAACTCAACGCTGCAGGGGCCCAACGGCGCCTTCGGCGGCATCAGCCTCGCGCACCCGCTCGGCGTGGAACCGGGGACCGGCCGGGACATGCTCGCCCGCGTGGTCGACGGGGCGTGGGTCTCGCTGCTGATCGGCTTCCTGTCCACGCTGGTCGCGGTCGTCCTCGGCGTGCTCTTCGGCCTGATCGCGGGCTTCTTCGGCGGCTGGGTGGACACGCTCATCGCCCGGGTCATGGACGTGGTGCTGGCGTTCCCGCTGCTGGTGTTCGCCCTTGCGCTGGTAGGCGTCATACCGCAGACGGCGTTCGGGCTGTCCGGGAACAAGCTCCGCATCACCATGCTGGTCTTCATCATCGGCTTCTTCGCCTGGCCGTACATGGGCCGGATCATCCGCGGCCAGACCCTGTCGCTGCGCGAGCGGGAGTTCGTGGACGCTGCGCGCAGCCTGGGCGCGCGCGGACCCTACATCCTGTTCCGCGAGCTGCTGCCCAACCTGTGGGGCCCGATCCTCGTCTACGCCACGCTGCTCATCCCGACCAACATCATCTTCGAGGCATCGCTGTCCTACCTGGGCGTCGGCATCATCCCGCCGCAACCGAGCTGGGGCGTGATGCTCTCGGACGCGGTGCAGAACGACATCTTTTACATCGATCCCATGTACATGGTCATTCCCGGTATGGCGATCTTCCTGACCGTGATGGCTTTCAACCTCTTCGGCGACGGGCTGCGCGACGCGCTCGACCCGAAGACCACCTAGCCCCGTCCCACGCGACTTACCGATCAGATGCAGTCAACGACAGGAGGCCGTTTCCCCCGATGAAGAGACGCAAGATATTCGGGCTCGGCGCGCTGACAGCCGCCGCCGCCCTCACGCTCGCCGCGTGCGGCAGCTCGTCAGGCACGTCCAGCACGAAGACCTCGTACAACGAGGCCCTGACCAGCGTGGTGGACCCGTCCACCCAGACCGGCGGGACGCTCACCTACGACCTGAGCAACACTCCGGACTCGACCGACTACCAGAACACCTACTACGCCTTCATGTGGGACTTCGTCCGGCTGTATTCGATGCAGCTGATGACTTACGAGTCCTGCCCGGGCTCGTGCGGCAACACCCTCGTGCCCGACCTGGCGACCGGTCCTGGTGTGGTCAGCGACAACGGCCTGACCTGGACCTATCACATCCAGCCGAACGTCCACTTCGAGAACGGTGACCTGGTCACCGCGCAGGACGTCAAGTACGGCATCGAGCGCAGCTACGCCAAGGACGTGCTGCCGAACGGCCCGAACTACTACCAGGTGCTCCTGGGCGACTCGAGCTACCCGGGCCCGTACAAGTCAAGCGCTGGGCTGACGTCGATCACCACGCCGAACTCGACGACCATCCAGTTCCACCTGACCCAGCCGTTCTCGGACTTCAACTACGTGGTCGCGATCCCGCAGAGCACCCCGGTTGAGCCGTCCTGGGACACCGGCAAGTACGGCGGCGCGAACTTCCAGCTGCACCCCGAGTCAACCGGCCCGTACGAGTTCCAGAGCTACACGCTTAACAAGCAGATCGTGCTCGTGAAGAACCCGCACTGGGACGCGGCGACCGACCCGCAGGCCAAGCAGCTGGTCGACAAGATCGTCATGAACCTCAACGTCAACCAGAGCCAGATCGACAACAACCTGGTGTCGAACTTCGCTGACATCGACGCGGCAGGCACCGGTGTGCAGACCGCGGCCGTCAGGGACAAGCTGCTCACCAACCCGACCTACCACGCCGACGCCGACAACCCGATCAACGGCTTCGCCCGGTTCGTCTACCTCAACGAGCAGGTCATCCCGAACGTGCATTGCCGGGAGGCGATCGAGTACGCGGCGAACAAGACCACGCTGCAGAACGCGTGGGGCGGGCCGGTCGTGGGCGGCGCCATCGCCAGCACGGTGATGCCGCCGAACATCACCGGTTACCAGAGTTTCGACCTCTACAACGCGCTGTCGAAGCCGACCGGTGACATCGCTGCGGCGAAGCAGCAGTTGCAGCTGTGCGGGCAGCCGAACGGCTTCACGACCGGGCTGGCTTACCGCAGCGACCGCGTGCAGGAGACCAACGCGGCACAGGCGCTGCAGGCAGCGCTCGCGCAGGTCGGCATCAAGGTGACGCTGGACGGTTACACGTCGGGGAACTACTACACCGACTTCGCCGGCGACCCGTCCTACGTGCACACCCACGACCTCGGCCTGAACATGGGCGGCTGGGGCGCCGACTGGCCGGATGGCTACGGGTTCCTCGATGAGCTGTCCAACGGCAACACGATCGCCACGGGCGGCGGTAACACGAACATTTCCGAGATCAACGACCCGACGATCAACGGGCTGTTCACCAAGGCCGCCAATGGCAGCGCCGCCGGAAACCTGGCCATCTGGCCGCAGATCGACAAGGACATCATGAGCCAGGCAGCGATCCTGCCGATGGTGTACCAGAAGGTTCTGCTGTACCGGAACCCGAACGTCACCAACGTCTACGTCGACAGCTACTACGGCATGTACAACTACGCGGTGCTCGGACTGAAGTAGCACCGGTTCCGCGTCGGCAACGAGCAGAAGAGGCAGGTGAGAGCGCAGGTACCCGCTCCGCGGTGGCTCCGGGGGTCGTCCCCCTGGGCGCCGCCTCGGGGCGGGTACCACCGCGCTAGACAGTGGTTACGTTCATCGTCAGGCGACTGCTCGCCACGGTGCTGCTGCTGGTCATCGTCGCAGCGCTCACCTTCGTGGTCTTCTTCTTGCTGCCCCGCGCGGCCGGCCAGAGCACCTATCAGCTCGCGGCTCAGTACGTCGGCCGGAACCCGATCCCGTCGCAGGTGCACGACATCGAGGTGAAGCTGGGCCTGAACCAGCCGATCCAGGTGCAGTTCGGCCGGTTCCTGAAGGGCATCGTGGCCGGCGAGACCTACAGCAACGGCCCGAGCAAGACCTACTGCCCGGCGCCGTGCCTCGGCTACTCCTGGCGGAACCAGCAGCCGGTCTGGCCGCTGCTGGTCAGCTACATCCCGGTGACGCTGTCACTGGCGGTCGGTGCCGCGGTGATCTGGCTCGTCAGCGGCGTCGGGATCGGCGTGCTCTCGGCGCTGCGGCGGGGGACGTTCTTCGACCGCGCGGCGATGAGCACCGCGTTGCTCGGCGTCTCGCTGCCCATCTTCTTCACCGGGCAGATCCTGCTGCTGCTGTTCAGCTACAAGTGGCAGATCTTCCCGAACATCCAGTACGTCAGCCCGTTGTCCGACCCGGTGCAGTGGGCTAAGAACCTGATCCTGCCGTGGCTCGCGCTGGCGTTCTTGTACTCGGCCCTGTACGCGCGCATCACCAGGGCCGGGATGCTGGAAACCATGCACGAGGACTACATCCGCACCGCCCGCGCCAAGGGACTGACCGAGCGCGCGGTGATCGTCAAGCACGGCCTGCGCGCGGCGCTGACGCCGGTTGTCACGATCTTCGGCATGGACCTCGGCCTGCTGCTGGGCGGAGCGGTGATCACCGAGTACACCTTCAGCCTGCACGGCCTGGGGTTCTTCACCATCCAGGCGATCACCAACAAGGACCTGCCGGAGATCATGGGCGTCGTGCTGCTGGCCGCCTTCTTCATCGTCATCGCGAACCTGGTGGTGGACATCCTGTACGCGGTCGTCGACCCGAGGGTGAGGCTGTAATGGCGGTGACCCCGGAGGCCACGACCCGCTCCGGCGGCGGCTCGCCCGGCGGGCAGGTCATGCTCGAGGTCCGCGACCTGCGCATTCACTTCCCGACCGACGACGGCCTGGTCAAGGCGGTGGACGGCATCTCGTTCAGCCTCGACCGCGGCCGCACGCTCGGCATCGTCGGCGAGTCAGGCTCCGGCAAGAGCGTGACCAGCCTGGGCATCCTCGGTCTGCACCAGTACACCCGCGCCGACATCGGCGGCCAGGTGCTGCTAGATGGCGAGGACCTGATCGCGGCGTCACCCGAGCGGGTCCGCTCGCTGCGCGGCAGCAAGATGGCGATGATCTTCCAGGACCCGCTGTCCGCGCTGCACCCGTACTACACGGTTGGCACGCAGATCAGCGAGGCCTACCTGATCCACAACAAGGTCGGGAAGAAGGCGGCCAGGCAGCACGCGATCGACATGCTCGGCCGGGTCGGCATCCCGCAGCCCGCGACCCGGGTGGACGACTATCCGCACCAGTTCTCCGGCGGTATGCGCCAGCGCGCGATGATCGCCATGGCGCTGTCGTGCAACCCCGAGTTGCTGATCGCCGACGAGCCGACCACCGCCCTGGACGTCACGGTCCAGGCGCAGATCCTGGATCTCATCTCGGACCTGCAGCGCGAGTTCGGCTCCGCGGTCATCATCATCACCCACGACCTCGGCGTGGTTGCCGAGTTGTCGGACGACATCCTGGTCATGTACAGCGGCCGGGTGTCAGAGTACGGGTCGGCCGAGGACATCTTCTGGCGACCCGGGCACCCGTACACGTGGGGTCTGCTGACCTCTATGCCGCGCATCGACGAGGCCCGCTTGGAGCGGCTGATCCCCATCAAGGGCACTCCGCCCAGCCTGATCAACGTGCCGTCCGGCTGCCCGTTCCACCCGCGCTGCGACTTCGCCGCGCTGACCGGCGGCAAGAGCGAAACCCAGATACCGATTCTGCATGAGATCGAAGCTGGCCATCGCGTGGCGTGTCACCTGACCAGCGCCCAGCGGGCGACGCTGCGGAGCGAGCGGGTGCCCACCCTGGCTCGCGCCGACGGGGAGGATGCATGAGTGCGCCAGCAAGCACGCCAGCCGTGACGGGTGACACCGGCTCGTCGGGTGACGCGATGCTGCGGGTGAGCGGCCTGCAAAAGCACTTCCCGGTGACCCGGGGCATCATCTTCCGGCACAAGGTCGGCGCGGTCCAGGCCGTTGATGGCGTCGACTTCGCGGTCGCGGCCGGGCAGACGCTCGGCCTGGTTGGCGAGTCAGGCTGCGGCAAGACGACGACGGGGCGGCTGCTGACGAGGCTGCTCGAGCCCACCGGGGGGCAGATCACCTTCGACGGCCGCGATATCACGCACGTGTCCGCGAGCGCGATGCGGCCGCTGCGGCGCGACATTCAGATGATCTTCCAGGATCCGTACTCCTCGCTCAACCCGCGGCACACGGTGGGCGCGATCGTCGGTGCGCCGTTCCGGCTGCAGGGCGTGCAGACCGAGCTTGGTGTCAAGCGGACGGTGCAGGACCTGCTCGAGCTCGTCGGGCTGAACCCCGAGCACTACAACAGGTACCCGCACGAGTTCTCCGGCGGCCAGCGACAGCGCATCGGCATCGCGCGGACGCTGGCCCTCAAGCCGAAGCTGATCGTGGCGGACGAGCCGGTGTCGGCGCTGGACGTGTCGATCCAGGCGCAGGTGGTGAACCTGCTTGAAGACCTGCAGCACGAGCTCAACCTGACCTACGTCGTCATCGCGCACGACCTGTCCGTCGTCCGGCACATCAGCAACACCGTCGCGGTCATGTACCTCGGCAAGCTGGTGGAGGTGGCGGGCCGGGACCAGCTGTACGCCACGCCACGCCATCCGTACACGGTCGCGCTGATGTCCGCCGTGCCGGTGCCCGAGCCTGTGCGCGGGGAGGGCGGCACGCGCCAGCGGCGCGAGCGAATCCGGCTGACCGGTGACGTGCCAAGTCCGCTGAACCCGCCGCCCGCGTGCCGGTTCCACACCAGGTGCTGGAAGGCTCAGGAGATCTGCCGGTCGGTGGAGCCGCCGCTGGCCGAGCTGGTGTACGGTCACAAGGTCGCCTGCCACTTCCCGGAAAACACGCAGGCCGCCTGACGCGGTGTAACCCGGCGGGACTACCCATACCCCGCGACGGTGCTAGCCGGGCGACGACCCCGGTACGCCCGAGGGTGCTAGCAGGGGAGACGACGCCGCGCGGCTAGTCGGCCGGCGGGGTGGCGGCTTGGGCCGGTGCTGGCTCTGGCAGTGCTGATTCAGACAGTGCTGATTCGGGCAGTGGCGGCGGCGTGCCCCCGAAGGCGGGACACAGTGGCTGATAGGAGCACCATTCGCAGAGCCGGCTCGGCCGCGGGCGCCAGTCGCCCGATTTGGCGGCGCGGTCGATGGCCTGCCACAGCGCGTTGACCTTACGCTCGGTCGCGAGCAGGTCGCCCGCATCGGGCGCGTACCTGACGAGTTCGCCGTTGCCCAGGTAGATCAGCTGCAGCAGGCGCGGGATCGTGCCGGTGGTGCGCCACAGCACGAGCGCGTAGAACTTCATCTGGAACAGCGCCCTGGCTTCGTACTCCTCCCGCGGCGCCGTGCCGGTCTTGTAGTCGACGATGCGGATCTCGCCGGTGCGCGCGACATCGAGCCGGTCGATGTAGCCGCGCAGCGTGAGTCCCGACGCCAGCAGCGCCGCGACCGACATCTCCCGGTGGGTCGGCTCGATGCGGGTCGGGTCTTCCAGCGTGAAGTAGCGATCGAGCATGCTGGCGGCCTCGTCCAGCCAGGCCAGCCGCTGCGCCGGGTCGTCATCGAACAACTCGGCCAGACTCGGCTCGGCGGCCACCAGCCGGTCCCACTGCGGTTCCAGCAGCATCCGGGCCGCGGCCGGGGTGCGGCCGGCCGACGGCTCGTCGAAGAGCCGCTCCAGCACCGCGTGAACCAGCGTGCCGCGGGCCGCGGCCGGACTCGGCGGCTCGGGCAGTCGGTCGATTACCCGGAACCGGTACACGAGCGGGCAGGCCATGAAGTCTGCCGCGCGGGACGGCGACAGACTCGGCCCGGCAGGCAGACCCTGGTCCGCAGCCTGGCCGGCGTCGGCGTCACTACCGGCGGCAGCGTCACTGCCTGCGGCAGTAGGCTGCGCGCCGGCCGCGCCCGCCAGACTCACCGCGGCTGCTGGCTCGGCCAGTGTGTCGCTCATGCTGGCAGCCTAGGCGAGCGCACCGACAGGCGGACTGGATGAAGGCGACGGCGCGCCGGCCGATCGAGTCCCGCGAATGAGTTCATACCGCCCGGCGCCGCGTAGCATCTATGCGTGGCAGGTGCACCGCAGCAAGACGGCCAGGGGCAGCCAGGCACGCCCTCACCGGCTCAGAGGCCGCGGTCGGACGCTCGCCTGGGAATCATGATCGCCAGGCCGTTCGGCATTCCTGTCTACATCTCGCCGTACTGGTTCGTGGTCGCTGCGGTGCTGGTCGTGCTGTACTCCAATTCGGGCACGCTGCCCGGGACGGTACAGGGATCAGTCCCGCGGTACCTGGTAGCCGTAGCTTTCGTCGTCCTGCTATACGCGTCCGTCCTGATCCATGAGCTGAGTCACAGCCTGGTCGCCCTGCGGTTCCGGCTGCCGGTACGGCGGATCCTGCTGTATCCGCTCGGGGGCTTCTC
>Ga0187814_10000146_pt1 | contig 19099 bp, 23 predicted proteins | sample NC_S_4_FD_132450 | JGI IMG/M metagenome (GOLD analysis project Ga0187814, IMG submission 132450) | Wetland sediment microbial communities from Neuse River Estuary, North Carolina, USA - ASW-S_4 | ecosystem: Environmental > Aquatic > Freshwater > Wetlands > Sediment | place: USA: North Carolina... | reverse complement strand
GCGGCGGCCGGGGTCGCCGCGTCCGCCGCCGCGGGCAGCGCCTCAGCCTCCGGGGGGGCCAACGTGCCCGCCACGAGCAGGCCCCCCAAGAGCACGAGCAAGTATCCCAAGATCCGGGCGGTGACGATTACCGTGGCCCCAAACCCGGCGACGGCGGGAGCGCCGGTCGTCATCTCTGGCCGCGTGGTCATCTCTGGTCGCGTGACCGGGCGAAAGGCGATCGGGGTCGCGGTGACGCTCTGGCGGATGCTTCCGCACGATCGGCGCTTTCACGCTGTCGTCCAGGTTCCAACGGACGCGAGCGGTCACTACGCCCTGACGCTCGCTCAAGGTCAGGTGAAGACCAACACCCGGTGGGTCGCGATCGCCGGCGGGGTCCAGAGCCGCACCGCCAGCCAGCGGGTTCGCGCGCTTATGTCGCTGACGTCTTCCGAAAGCCTCCCCGCGCCCGAGGATCAGATCGTTTTCAGCGGCCACGTCACCCCGTGGCACGGCGGCGACGAGGTGCTGATCGAACGCCTGGTGCCGGGTGGATGGCGCGTGATCGCGCGGGTGGACCTGAACGGGGGTTCGAACTTCTCGTGGGCGAACCGGTTCGGGCAGGGTGTCCTCCGGCTGCGAGCGGTGCTCCCAGCGGACAAGCGCAATGCGCAATCCTCGTCGCCGCAGCTCACCCTGGACGTCGCCGGGATCCACAAGATCAAGCACGTCGTGATCATCATGCAGGAGAACCGCTCGTTCGACAGCTACTTCGGCACCTTCCCCGGAGCCGACGGCATCCCGCCGAACGTGTGCGTGCCCGACCCGACGAACGGGGGTTGCGTGGCACCGTTCCACGACTCCGCCGACGAGAATTACGGCGGGCCGCACGGCGCCGGGAATGCCAGCGCGGACATCGACGGCGGGGTCATGGACGGCTTCATCGGCCAGGCAGAGAACGGGTCCGACTGCACGACTGGCGATCCGAACTGCAGCCCCTGCAACGAGCAGGCCTCCGCCGGCACCCCAAGCAGATGCATCGACGTCATGGGATACCACGACGCGCGGGAGATCCCGAACTACTGGACCTACGCCGAGGACTTCGTCCTCCAGGACGACATGTTCGAGCCGAACTCCTCCTGGAGCCTGCCGGAGCACCTCTACCTGGTCTCCGAGTGGTCTGCCAACTGCACCAGCCCCACGAACCCGTTCTCATGCGCCGATGCGCTCCAGAACCCGAACGGGGACGAGAACACCCCGGCGAGCATGCCTTACGACCAGTTCGGCGGACCCAATGACGGCCAGCCAGCGTACGCGTGGACAGACATCACCTACCTGCTGCACAATTACGGCGTCAGCTGGGGCTACTACGTATCTCAAGGGACCGAGCCCGACTGCGAGAACGACAGCTCGATGACGTGCGCGCCCGTGCAGCAGGGGCCACAGACGCCGGGGATCTGGAATCCGCTCCCGTCCTTCACCGACGTCTCGGAGGACGGGCAGCTCGGGAACATCCAGTCGCTGAGCAACTTCTTCGGAGCCGCCGCCAGCGGAAACCTGCCGGCGGTGTCCTGGGTCATCCCCAATGGCACCGTCTCGGAGCACCCGCCCGCGCTCGTGAGCGCGGGGCAGACCTACGTCACGGGGTTGGTCAACGCGATCATGGAGAGCCCGGATTGGGACAGCACCGCGATCTTCCTCTCCTGGGACGACTGGGGAGGGTTCTACGATCACGTTGTCCCGCCGGTCGTCGACCGCAACGGCCTCGGCCTCCGCGTCCCGGGCATCGTGATCAGCCCGTACGCCAAGCAGGGCTACATCGACCACCAGATCCTGAGCCACGACAACTACAACAAGTTCATCGAGGACGACTTCCTCGGTGGGCAGCGGCTGGACCCAGAGACTGACGGCCGGCCGGATCCTCGCCCGGACGTGCGCGAGGCCAGCCCGGTGCTCGGCGACCTGGTGAGCGACTTCAACTTCAACCAGAGTCCACGGGCTCCGGTGATCCTCCCGGTGCATCCGGCGCCGGGGCCCGCCTCCAACCCGCCGTAGGACGTGAACGGGCCGAGGTCGTTACGTCCGGGCCCTCGCCTACTTTCTGCGACGTCCGTCATCCACGAGCCGGAGTCGCAATGTCACTCTGCTTCATCGAACCGCAGAACGCCATCAGGGTCATCGCAGACTCGGTCGGACGTGAGGCTCGCCGGCAGATCCTCAATGAGGTTGTGCGCGCATGGGTGGACGAGATTCCCGAGTCCGAGCTCGAGTCCCACTACGCCAAGGCCGTGGCCGACCTCGACGAGCACGATCTCTCGATGCTCGCCGCGTGGCACGCCTCCCTGGAGGTGGGTCACCCGCTGCCCAACAAGGAGTTCCTCGTCAACGTGTTCTCCTCGCTCGGGGAGAACCGGCGTGAGGCTCTGAAGATCGCCGCCAGCTTCCGGGGGGAAGAGGCCTTCGAGGCGGGCGTCGGAGAGGACGAGGCGCTGGACACGGTCCTGCCATGGCTCTCGGAGGAGCGCTGCCTGGAGCTCGCCCGCGAGTGTCTCGAGCTGTACTGCTGGGACCGCTTGGGCGTCGATAACTAGGCCAGCGCCGCCTCGATCTCCTCGATCGCCTGGTCGGTGTTCCGGAACCAGACCGCGGCCATGCCCAGCTCTGTGGCGGCGGTGCAGTTGACCTCGACGTCGTCGAGCAGCAGCGCCGCGCTCGCCGGGACTTCCAGCCGCTCGAGCGTGATCTCGTAGATCCTGCGCTCGGGCTTGCGAGTTCCGACGAAGGCTGAGTCCACGACCACGTCGAAGATCTCGTCGACGGGCAGCTTCGCCCGCCACAGGTGCTCCCACTCACGGACGTTGTTGGTGCAGATCGCCATCTTGTAGCCGCGATCGCGGAGCTCGCACATGTAGTCGATCACCCGCTCGTTGGGATGAAGCTCACCGAGGTATCGCTCGCCGAAGCCGTGCAGCTCCACCTCGCGGCCGAGCTGGGAGGTCAGCTCGTCGCCGAGCCCGCGCAGGAATGCCGCCTCGGTCATGCGCCCCGTTTCCAGCTCGAACAGGGGATTAGCGCCCGCACGCGCGGCGACGGCCGCCATCGCTTTCCCGAGATCCTGGACCGAGATTCCCGACGAATCCTGGAAGCTCGCGAACGAGTCAAGCAGCGGGGAGGTCAGGACTCCTCCGAAATCGCTGACGATCGCCTCGATCATCGCCGCAGCCCGAGCAGGTAAACGCCGGCTCCCTCGCGGCCGCGACTGTGCCATCCGAAGGGCGCCGCGTGAAGCTCGAAGTCTCCGACCGCCCAGTCCACGTACCCGCCGCGAGCCTCCCCCGCCAGGCGGCGGGGATACTGGTGACCCCCGTGCTCTTGTCCTGAGTAGTGCGGATCTGCGACCTCTCCGGGATGCTGCTCCGGACCGCCGGTGGGCGATGAGGCGGACCCGGACTCGGCCTGATCGGTGCCGTCGCTGCTCGGATCCTTTGGTCCGACCCACAGCTCGATTCCGGCGCGGGTGGGACGCCCGTCGTCCCTGTATGTCGTCGACAGTCGTGGATCGAAGATTGCGCCGGCGCCGTCCGGCTCCACGAGCGACGCTGCGATCTGATCCGAGTCCTGACCGCGGCTCTTCCGCGGACGGGTGGCGAGCAGCGAGAGGCCCTCGTCACCGTCGAACCACGCCCAAACCTGGCGGAAGGAACCGATCCGGTCGTCCTCTAGCGCCAGCGTGCGGACGGTGCGCCACCCGAGGCACTCGATCTCGCCGGATGAGCCGCTCACGTCGAGCCGTCCGCTCACTCGGCAGAGCTGATCGAGGCCCTCTGCGCTTGCCTCCGGCGAGCTGATCGGAACGACCTCGGGCAGCGGAGAGACGAGCAGGTCGGCGCCCGGGGCCTGCACCCGCCACTGCCGTTCCCCGGCGTCCGCGGCGACCGTCGCCGAGACCACGGACGCGTCCTGCCCCGCCGCCAGCGCGATCCCTGCGGCAGCCTCGCCGGCGGGGATCCAGGCCACTCCCCACCGGCCTGCGTGCGCGTCGCCGAACGCGAGGGTGCGGATGACCGTCACGGGCGCAGCCGCGGCTGATCGATGTCGGTCGCCGTCGAGTCCACGTCGTACGGAACGCCACCGCGCCCGAAGCGCGTGGCTCCCACGACGATCCGGCTTTGGAGATTGCGCGCCACCCCGGCGCGCAGCAGCGCACGCGTGGGCGGCAGGAGCAGCGCGACGCCGAGCACGTCGGTTATGAACCCTGGAACGATCATCAGCACTCCGCCCGCGAGCACGAGCGCGCCGTCGAGCACCTCACGGCCGGGAGGCCTGGAGGCGGCGACCGCGTCGCTCATGCGACGCCATGCCGCCCGGCCCTGCGAGCGAAGGGCCCAGCTTCCGATCGGCCAGCTCGCAATCAGTGCGAGCAGCATCGGGAGTACTCCGATCGCGTGCGCGACCACGATCGCCGCCAGCACCTCGGCGACCGGCCAGCAGATGAAGAGCAGAACTAAAGCCATCCCTTCGAAGGCTAGCTGTGGCGAAGGGCCGCCCCGGCCCGCTTATGCCAGCGCGGGAGAGGGGCCCTCGAGCTTGACGCCGGGAAGCCGGTTGAGGCCGACGATCTCGATCAGCCTCATCACCTGAGGCTGCGGCGAGCACAGGCGCAACGTGCGCTCCTGGACACGAAGACGGCGCGCAAGCACGCCGAGGTCGAGCATCAGCGACGAGTCCGCGAAGACGAGCTCGGTGAGATCAACGACCACATCCCTCTGCGCGCATATGGCACGCGCGAAGGCCTGTCGACGCCAGGGCTGGGTGGCCCGGTCTTCGTCGCCTCGACAGAGCAGGATCCCGGCGTTGTGGTCGTAGTCGACGATCCCGGCAACCTACATCCCACGGGTCCCCGCTGCAAGGGAGAATTCGCCTACGGGGCTAGACTGAACGACGGATGGCTACCGTCGAAGACGTAACCGATACGCTGCGCGACGTGATCGACCCTGAGCTGGGCCTCGATTTCGTCGAGCTCGGGCTGATCTACGACGTAGAGGTGGACGGCCCGACGGTACGGATCACGTACACGCTGACCAGCCCGGGGTGCCCCATCGGGCCGCAGGTCTCCGAGCAGATGGAGGAGTTCGTCTCGGAGCTCGAAGGAGTCGAGGACGTGCAGCCGATCATGACGTTCTCACCGCCGTGGACGCCGGAGCGGATGAGCGAGGACGCCAAGTTCGCTCTGGGATTCTGAGCGCGCGGGTCTCGCGCTCAGACGTCGCGCAGCTCGCGCCGGAGGTCGATCGATCGGATCGCTGTCTCCTCCGGCAGCTTGTCCAACACCGCAGCGACCACCCGCTTGACGTCGTTCTCCTCGTGCCCGAGATCGTCGTAGAGCGACTTCAGCGCCGTGTGAACGATCTTCAGCTGCGCGGCCGTCAGCTCGAGACGGTAGGCGGTCTCCCCCGGCTGGATCAGGTCCTCGGCCATCAGCGCTGTGGAGGCTTGCGAGCCTCTCCCCGGCGCCGTTGCGCCCGCTTGGCGCGCATGTCGGCGGCGGGTCCGTGGGTGGGGCGCGACGACGTGGAAGGAAGGATCGACACCGGTCCCCCGTTGGGCTGGGACGAGCGCGGCGCGACTCGGGTATGGCCGCCGTTCACCGAGCCGGTCGTCTTCGCTCGCGCGGCCGCGAGCAGCTCCGCGAGCGACTCCTCGAGGCCGTCCGCGACCACGTCGATGTCGGGCATCGCATCGTAGTCGGCAAGCAGTCCGTAGTCGATTCCGCCGTTGTACGACATGATCGCGACCGCCAGCGCATGGCCCTTGGGCAGGAACGCGATCGGGAACAGATCCTCGAGCTGGCGGCCGAGCACGTACAGGGGTATCTGCGGACCGGGGATGTTGGTGACGATCAGGTTGAACAGCCGCGTGGAGAAGTTGAGCCGAGATGCCTGCGCCAGGATGGTCGGCGGCGCCAGGTCGTTGACCGCCGCCAGCGTTGCCGCCCCGACCGCCTGCTTGGATTCCTTCAGGCCGTCCATCGCTCGCTTGACGAATCGAAGCCGAGCCACGGGGTCGCGGATGTAGACCGGCAGCGGCCCGCGCATCACGGTCAGCCTGTTTCCCAGCGTCCCCCGCTCGTTCTCGGCGCGTACGGAGACGGGCACGAGGGCGCGCATCTCGAGCCCCTCGGTACGGATCCCCCTGGAGCGAAGCCACCGGGCGAGCGCTCCAGAGACGACGGTCAGGACGACGTCATTGACGGTTCCCCCAAACACGTTCTTGATCCGCTTGTAGTCCTCGAGTTGCTGGCGCGACACCGCGTAGCGCCGGTGCGGGCCGATCTCTACGTTGAGTGGGGTCTCCGGGGCCGGGTTGAGGCCCGCCCACACGATCTCGCCGATGCCCTCCGCGGCGTCCCGCAGGCGATTCACGGTGCTCGCGGGCCGCAGCGCGGCGGACGCCGCGCGCGCCATAAGGCCGGTTGTGGTTGATGCGACCCCGCGAACCCCGGCCACCACCATCTCGGCACCGGACGGCTCAGGTCTCGGCTGCCATGGCTCGAGCTCGGTCGGGATGGGTGCCGGCTCCGGCTGGGCGTCGAACAGGACCGTGGCCAGGTCTACTCCCGAGACGCCGTCGACGAGCGAATGGTGCGTCTTGGAGATCAGCGCGAAACGGTCTCTGCGCCCATGCTCGCCCGGTCCCAGGCCCTCCACCAGCCAGGTCTCCCACAGCGGCTTCGAGCGGTCCAGCTGCTGGGAGGCGATTCGGGCGGCCAGCCGGAACAGCTGCTCCTCCGTCCCGGGCGAGGGAAGGGCCGCGTGGCGGACGTGGTACTCCAGGTTGAAGTTGGGGTCATCGACCCACAGTGGCCGCCCCGTCTCCAGCGGCGGCGTGGCCAGCTTCTGACGGTAACGCGGGACGAGGTGCAGCCTGCTTCGGATGTGATCGAGGAACTCGTCGAAGGCCGGCGGGGGACCATCGAAGATCAGGACGCCGCCGATGTGCATGTGGGAGGTGGGGCCCTCCTGATGCAGGAACGACGCGTCGGTAGAAGTCAGCCTGTCCGGGTGCCGCTGGGTCAAGGATGGGAAGACTACGACGAAACGAGCGTCGCCGTAGGCGCCTCGCCGTCCCTACACTCTGAGCCATGGCCTCCTCTCCGGAGAAGCTGCTGCTTGCTGCGCCGCGCGGCTACTGCGCGGGCGTCGATCGCGCTGTGCAGACCGTGGAGCGCGCGCTTGAGCTCCATGGGCCGCCCGTGTACGTGCGCAAGGAGATCGTCCACAACAAGCACGTGGTCGAGGAGCTGCGCGAGCGCGGGGCCGTGTTCGTGGAGTCCGAGAGCGAGGTGCCGGAAGGGGCCACGGTCGTGTTCTCGGCCCACGGCGTCGCCCCGAGCGTGCACGCTGGAGCAGCTCGGCGCGGGCTGAAGACGATCGACGCCACCTGCCCTCTGGTCACCAAGGTGCACGTTGAGGCGAAGAAGTTCGCCGCCGAGGGATACACGATCGTCCTGATCGGGCACGCCGGCCACGAGGAGGTCGAGGGCACGATGGGGGAGGCCCCCGACAGCATCGTGCTGATCGAGAACGTGGAGGACGCGGACAGGCTCGAGGTGAAAGATGCGAACAAGGTCGCGTACATCTCGCAGACGACGCTCTCCGTCGGTGAGACGCGCGCGATCATCAACCGGCTGCGCGAGCGCTTTCCCACGATCATCGGGCCTCGCACGGACGACATCTGCTATGCGACGACCAATCGCCAGGCCGCCGTCAAGCAGCTTGCCCGGGAGTGCGACCTGGTTCTGGTGATCGGATCGCGCAACTCCTCGAACTCCAATCGCCTGGTCGAGGTCGCCCGCGAGCACGGAGCGGCGTCGCACCTGATCGACAACGAGGCCCAGGTGCGCGACGAATGGCTGGACGGGACCCGGGTTGTGGGGATCACCTCGGGGGCGAGCGCGCCGGAGGCGCTCGTTCAGCGGCTTGTGGATTTCTTCCGTGCGCGCGGCACCACCGACGTCCGGGAGCTCGAGGTGGTCCAGGAGGACGTGCGCTTCATGCTCCCCAAGGCGATCCGCCAGGCCATGGCGGGCGCCTCCGCGTAGAACGGACGCGGCCTCCTGCGAACGCTGGTCGTCTCCGACCTGCACCTCGGTGCGCGCAGCGGCAATGACGTGCTGCGCCGCGCGGAGGCGCGAGCGCCTCTGCTCGAGGCCCTCGGCGACTGTGACCGGCTGGTGCTCCTGGGAGATGTGCTGGAGCTCCGCCATGGCCCTCTACGGGGCGCGCTGGACGAAGCGGCGCCCGTCCTGCAGGCGATCGGCTCGAGGCTCGGGCCCGAGCGAGAGGTGGTGGTTGTGCCCGGCAACCATGACCACCTCCTGCTGCGAGCATGGCAAGGACGCGGGAGCACGGCGGCTGCGCCCCACCCGCTGGGGCTCGCTGCGGAGATCGACTGGCGCGAGGACGAGCCGCTTGCAAGCGTCGTCGAGCTGCTCGCGCCCGCGCGTGTGAGGGTCCGGTATCCGGGGACCTGGATCCGCGACGACGTCTATGCGATTCACGGTCACTACTGCGATCGCCACACCACCGTCCCGATCCTGGAGCGGCTGGGAGCCGGGGTGATGGGGCGGGTGGTGAGCGAGCCAGACGGCGGTCCAAGGAGGGCGGAGGACTACGAGGCGACGCTCGCGCCGATGTACGCCTGGATCGACACCGTCGCGCAGAACGGGGGCGTTGCGGGACGCGGTGGAGGGAGCCTGCAGATCCGGGCTTGGCATGCGCTCCAGCGTCCGGAGGGGAGTCGCACCGTCCGTGGAGTCGCCGTGGGCGCGCTGTTCGGAGGGCTGATCGCGGTCCTGAATCGGGCCCGGATCGGCCCGCTCGGCTCCGACACCTCTGGGGTGCAGCTGCGCCGCGCCGCACTGCGCGCGTTCGCGGAGGTGATCGAGCGCCTTGGCGTGCAGGCGCCGTACGTGATCTTCGGCCACACCCACAGGGCGGGTCCGCTGCCAGGTGATGACCTGACCGAGTGGGTGCGCGATGGCGGGCCGGCGATGCTGAACACGGGGAGCTGGATCCACGAGGCCGGGTTCATGGGGAACTCCCCCCGGCGCAGCCCCTATCGCCCGGGCTTCTGTGCGATGGTGGAGGATGAGGGAGCGCCCGAGCTGGTCAACCTGCTGGACGGAGGCCCGGCATGAAACACACCGCGTGGCAGAGGATCCCTTCCCCGATCTCGAGGTCGAGCTCGCCCGCCGCGCTGCGTTCGTGGGAGATCAGCTCGTAGCAGCCCGGGTGGCTGACCGCGACAAGCTCGCCGTTGACGCTCACCTGGCCGCTTCCCTCCAGCACCGCCCACACGGCGCCCGCCTGGTAGGGCCCCGAGTAAGGGCCCGCGACGTCCTCGCTCTGGGGCTCGAGCAGGACCCCCTCCACATCCTCCGGCCGGATCGGATCCAGGAGCGGGCCGTCGACCCCGAGCAGCTCCTGGATCGCGCGCTCGGTCTCCTCGTAGCCGCCCTCTCCGTAGTGCCGCTCGAACAGCATCCCGGCCTGGTTGAACAGGTATCGCGCGGGCCAGCCGAGGTTTCCGTAGAGATTCCAGATCTCGAGCTCGGTGTCCACCACCACCGGGTAGGGGATCTCGAGCCGGTGCACGGCCGCCCGCACCACCTCGGGATCGCGTGAGGGCTCGAAGCCCGCCGTGTGGACCCCGATCACACGCAGGCCTGCCGGTGCGTAACGCGCGTGCCAGGCCTTCATGTAGGGAAGCGTGCGGATCGAGTTCGGCCGGCAGAAGTCCCAGAACTCGATCAGGACCGGGCGCCCCAGCTGCTGGTCCATGCGCAGCGCCGAGCTGTTGATCCATGGCAGACCGGGCGGGAAAGGGGGCGCGGCGATGTGGTCAGCGGGAGCACGCACCGCTGATCGATGGTAGGACCCGAATCTGTGGCGTGCGGACGGCTAGGGCTCGACGAGCCCCCGGCGGATCGCGTAACGGACCAGCTGCACGCGGTCGCGCATGCCCAGCTTGCGCAGGAGGTTCGCCCGGTGCGACTCGACGGTCTTCTCGGCGAGGTGGAGGATCTGTGCGATCTGGCTGTTGGTGTATGCCTCCGCGATCAGCTTGACCACCTCCTCCTCGCGCGGCGTCAGCGGGATCGCCGGGCCCTCCGCGCCGTCCTCCATCCACCCCCGGATGATCGAGCGCTCCGCGGCATTGGTCAGGAACGCCTCGCCGCCCCCCACCGCGCGCACGGCGCCGACGAGGTCCTGATCCGCCTCACGCTTGAGCACGTAGCCGGATGCGCCGGCCTTCAGCGCCTCGAAGAGGTAGTGCTCGTCGTCGTGCATCGAGAGGATCAGCACCCGGGCGTCAGGGAGGTGCGCACGAATCTCGCGGGCCGCTTGAAGCCCGGTCATCCGCGGCATTCCAACGTCAAGAATGCACAGGTCGGGGCGCATCGCGAGCGCCTGCTCGACTGCCTGCACGCCGTCGGTGGCCTCCGCGACCACCTCGATGTCCGGCTGGCGTTCGAGCAACAGCCTGATCCCCGCTCGGACGATCCCGTGATCATCTGCTACCAGGACTCGCATTTGATCGACTCCTTCATCGATTGGTCCAATTGCTTAACTCGGATCCCCTAGTTGAACGTCAACTCCACCCGTGTCCCCTGACCGGCCGCGGACCACAGCGACAGCTGTCCCCCGATCAGGAGCGCCCGCTCCCGCATCCCGGACAGGCCGAGGCCGCCGTTGGTTGTCGCCCCGTTCAGCTCGGAGAACCCCTGTCCGTCGTCGCTGATCCGCAGCACCGTCGATCCGATGAACGACAGCTCCACATCGACCTTGCGGGCGTCGGCGTGCTGGGCGACGTTGGACAGGCCCTCCTGGGTGACTCGGTAGATCACGAGCTGCTGCTCGGGGGACAAGTTCGGAATCGGTCCGCGGGTGTTGAAGTTCGCGCTGATGCCGGTCTGCTCGGAGAAGTCGCGCACCTGGCTGTGCAGTGCAGGCAGCAGCCCGTGATCGTCGAGGACCGCCGGACGGAGCTGACGCGCGAGGGCCAGCAGCTCCTCCATCGCCTGGCTGGCCAGGCGCTTGGTCTCGGCGAGCTCCCGGCGCAGGTCGGCGGGCGCGCGCTCGATCGACGCCTGCAGCCTCAGCGAGACGGCGGTCAGCGCCTGATTGACCTCGTCGTGCAGATCCTGGGCGATGCGGCGCCGCTCGCGCTCCTGCGCCTGCACCGCGGCCCGCCCGGCCGCCCGGCGCTGCGCCTCCAGTCGCTGGATCATCCGCTCGAAAGCGATCTCCAGGCGCCGCACCTCGGCGCTGTCGCTGCGAAAGCCTGGGGTTGGCTGGTGCGGGCTCGCCAGGTCGGTCCGCTCCATCGCCGAGATCAGTTCGTCGAGCGGCTTGAAGCGCCGGCGCAGCACGAACCAGTTGCCGAGCAACGCCGCCGCGACCGCCAGTCCCACGACGATCGCCTCGCGCCCGCGCACGAGGGTGTCGAGGCGTGCGTTGACGGCGACCATCGTGAACAGCACCGTCACGGCGATCAGCAGGATGTTGACCGTCAGGACCTGGGTGAGGAGCGAGCGGGACTTCATCTTCGAAACTGATTTCCACCCATCTTCACTTCGGCTTGATTTGACCCGTAGAACATCGGGTCTAGGCCCGATATCGGCAAGATGGGGTCTAGGCCCGATATCGGCCGAAAGCGGGGGGGCCGATAATCCCCATGCGCCCCCTTCCAGAGTTTCGCCGGGAAGCGGCGGGGTCGCGACGACGAATGATTGGGTCTGGTCATGCGGGGCGCCCCCTCCACCGGGGGGCGCCCCTCAGCCTTTTCGGGCAGTCGGTTCTCATCAGGGTGGCTATACTCTCTGAAGTATTGAATCCCTACCGGCTTTAGGAGTTTTCGTCGATGAGCCCGTCTGGAGCAGAGGTTCTCCGCCAGATCAAGAGCAGGATCGATGAGGTGGACCCGGCCGCCGCGCGTGAACAGCTCTCGAACGGTGCAGTGGTGGTCGACGTGCGCGAGCCCGAGGAATGGGCCACCGGGCACATCCCCGGCGCCAAGCACGTTCCCAAGAGCTATCTCGAGTCCCGGATCGAGGGCGCGGTGCCGGACCGCTTGGACCACGTGATCCTCTACTGCGCGTCGGGGAACCGGTCCGCCTGGGCGGCACGCACGCTGATCGAGGACCTGGGCTACGAGCACGTGGAGTCGATGACCGGCGGGTTCACGTTGTGGAAGGACCGCGGCTATGAGGTGGAGGTGCCCCGGACGCTGACCGCCGAGCAGCGCGAGCGCTACTCGCGCCACCTGCTGCTCCCGGAGGTCGGGCCGGAGGGCCAGCAGAAGCTGCTGGACGCGAAGGCGCTGCTCTTGGGCGCCGGCGGGCTGGGCTCACCTGCCGCGCTCTACCTGGCGGCGGCCGGCGTCGGGACGCTCGGGATCGTCGACAACGACGAGGTCGACGTGTCCAACCTCCAGCGACAGGTGATCCATTCCACCGAGCGGATCGGCGTCTCCAAGGTGGACTCCGCCGAGCAGACGATCACGGCGCTCAATCCTGATGTGAAGGTCCAGAAATACCCGGTCCGCCTCAGTGCCGAGAACATCATGGAGATCCTTCCCGGCTACGACGTGGTGGTCGACGGCCTCGACAACTTCCCCACCCGGTACCTGCTGAACGATGCCTCGGTTCGGCTCGGGATCCCGGTGGTCTCCGCCGCGATCCTCGGCTTCGAGGGGCAGCTGTCCGTGTTCAAGCCCTACGACGGGCCGTGCTACCGGTGCCTGTTCCCGGTGCCGCCTCCGGCCGAACTCGCTCCCTCCTGCGGCGCGAACGGCGTCCTCGGTGTCCTGCCCGGCACGATGGGACTGCTTCAGGCCACCGAGGTGATCAAGCTGATCCTCGGCGAGGGGGACCCTCTGATCGGACGCCTCCTGATGTACGACGCCCTGGCTGCGAGCTTCGCCGAGGTCAAGGTGCGCCGCGATCCACAGTGCCCGATCTGCTCGCGTCATCCCGAGGCGATCTCCGACGAGGAGATCGGTGTGTTCCCGGACTACGAGGCGTTCTGCGCCGGAGCTCATTAGCGATCACTAGGGTTCGCCTCCGTGGCTACGGTCCGCATTCCCCCCGTCCTGCGCCCCGCCGTCGGTGGCGAGAAGGAGCTGACCGCCGACGGTTCGTCGGTGGGGGAGATCCTGCGCTCGGTCGCGGATCGCCACCCCGAGACCGAATCGCAACTGTTCTCGTCGAACGGTGAGTTGAACCGCTACGTCAACGTCTACCTCAACGACGAGGACGTGCGTGTGCTGGAGGGGCTCGAGACGGCCGTCGGCGACGACGACACGCTGGTGATCCTGCCCGCCATGGCGGGCGGGGCGCGCTGAGCGGCGACCGCCTCGCAGTAGCCCCGGGAAGGCCTGGCGCCTCGGGGCGTCTATGTGGGCGAGTGCCTACGACCGAAGGGAGAATGATGCCCCGTCCAATCAAGCGCGACCGCAAGCGTGGGCTGTCGCGAGCAGCCCTCCTGCTCGTGGCGGGTCTCACGGGCTCTGCGCTGGCCGTGATCGCCGGAATGGCGGCGGCGAGCTCGTTCACGCTGAGAGTGGCGAAGAACGTGGACGTGACGAACACGCCGACCAAGGCGTTCAGGGTGAAGCCCGTGGACACCCACGAGACGGTTGCGGTGGGCCCGGCCGGATACGCCGTTTACACCTTCCAGGGTGAGACGACGCACCACATAATCTGTCAGAAGACCAGCAATGCCAAAACCAACTGCTGGGCGTTCTGGCCGCCTGTCTCCGTAGCGTCGGCGAAGGGGATCAGCAAGGCCGCCGGCATCAAGGGCAAGCTCGGAACCTTCCGCAACCACGGGACGCTCCAACTCACCCTGGGCGGCCAGCCGCTCTACTACTTCACGCCGGACCTCCAGTCCAAGAACAAGCTCCAGGCCACCGGCGACGAGCTGAAGACCTTCGGCTCGATCTGGCACATCGTGACCGCTGACCCAGGGCCTGCGGCCGGTCCGACGAGTCCCGAGCCGACGGTGACCATGACCACGACGACGCCGGCCCCGAACACCTACCAGTACTGACAACGGGCTCCGCGGCCTCGCTACACTTCGTGAAGTATGGCCGCGGAGCGCCTCCAGAACAAGCCCTGCGGGGGGCGGTACGGAGACATCGTCCAGGCGATCGGCCACACCCCGCTCGTCGAGCTCAAGCGCTTGAGCCCCAAGCCGGGAGTGAGGATCTGGGCGAAGCTCGAGTCCCACAATCCGACCGGATCGGTCAAGGACCGCGTGGCGCGCTCCATGATCGAGGACGCTGAGGAGAAGGGGCTGATTCGCCCGGGCCAGACGATCCTCGAGCCGACATCCGGCAACACCGGCATCTCGCTGGCGATGATCTGCCGGCGCAAGGGGTATCCACTGACCGTGGTAATGCCCGAGAACGTGACCCGTGAGCGCACTCAGCTCCTGCGGATGTACGGTGCCGAGATCGTCTATTCGGAGGGCTCCAAGGGCTCCAACGGAGCCGTGGAGCTGGCGCTGCAAATGGCCGAGCGCGATGCCTCCTACTACATGCCTTACCAGTACGGCAACCAGGCCAACCCGCTCGCGCACTACAACGGGACGGCCGTCGAGATCCTCGAGGAGCTCGACGACGTGGCCGCGTTCGTCGCAGGGCTTGGCACCGGGGGCACGCTGATGGGGAACGGACGCCGGCTCAAGGAGGAGCTCGGGGACTCCGTGAAGATCGTCGCCGCCGAGCCCATGCAGGGCGAGCCCGTCCAGGGGCTGCGCTCGCTCGAGGACGGCTTCATCCCCCCGATCATCGACCTGGATCTGCTCGATCGCAAGATCTTCGTGACCAACACCGACGCGATCGCGTTCACGCGCAAGCTGCTCGACGATGAGGGGCTGTTCGTGGGAGTTTCCTCGGGCGCGATTGCACGCGTGGCGGTCCGGATCGCGGGCGAGCTCGACGAAGGCAACGTCGTGTTCGTCGTCGCCGATGACGGTTGGAAGTACCTGTCGTCGGGCATCTACACGCGCCCCGTCGAAGAGATCGAGAACCTGGACTCGACCGTCTGGTGGTAAACGGTCCGCCGCGAGCGGAGCCCCGGTCGCGTCGTCAGCTGTTGATGGCCGCCGGTGCAGGGGTCGCCGCAACGGTCGCGGGCGCGGGATGTGGCGCCTCGCCGCTGCGAGTGAAGATTCGGGGCGGGGCGAGGGTGGCCCGAGGCGACGTCGAGCTCCTCAACGACCTCCTGGACCTCGAGTACCACGCGATCGCCGCGTACACGGCCGGTATCCCGCTGCTGGACTACCAGGAGGGGAAGGCCGCCAAGCAGTTCCTCGGCCAGGAGCTCGCCCACGCCGTCGAGCTGGGCGATCTCGTCATGCATGCGAAGGGCAAACCGGGCAAGCCGAGGGCGAGCTATGACCTGGGGAACCCTCGCTCGGCTCGGGACGTACTTCTCCTCCTGCACCGGCTGGAAAGCGCTCAACTCACGGCGTATCTCCTCAAGATCCCGCGGCTCGCTCCGGGTCGCGTACGGGCCGCGGTGTCGGCGATCTTCGCCAACGATGCTCAGCACGTCGCCGTGATTCGCTCGCAGCTGGGCCGCGCGCCGGCGCCCTCGCCGTTCGTGACAGGGGCCGAGTGAGGTGATCGAGGGGTGGCTCACCAGGCGGCAGCTGGTCACCGGCGGGATCGCTGCGGGCGCACTCGGCTCGCTCGTGTCGGCCGACCCGGTCTGGGGGGCGCCGGCGCCGAGCGAGGGCGACTCAGGCGTGCTGACACGCGCGCTGCGCGTCGAGCAGCTGGTGGTATTCGCTTACAGGCGGGTCGCCTCGTCCTCCGCACTGAAGCCGGCGGCCGCGCAGGCGGTCGGCGACCTACTCGGGCAAGAGCTCGATCACGTCACGGCACTCGAACGCGCGTTGCGAGCCCTGGGCGCGGCCATCCCCGCCGGACCCGCCGACACGGCAGCCGCCCAGAAGGCCCTGGGCATGTACCACGTGCACCGTAGCCTCACGGACCTCGTAACCGAGCACAACTGCCTAAAGCTCTTGATCGATATGGAGTCGGTCGCCGAGGGCGCCTACTTCTCTGCGCTCGCGAAGCTCAGCGACCCCGCGCTGCTCCGCCTCGCGCTCGAGATCATGGGCTGTGAGGCGCAGCACTGGACGATCCTCAGTGGGCTGCTGCATCGGGGGAACGTGATGCATTCGGTTCCCTATCCCTTCGTGCAGGGATCGACCTAGAGCTACCCTCGACGCGATGCGAATCTCTCGAGAGCTCCTGCAGCGCATGGTCGATCACGCCCGGGAGGAGGCGCCCAACGAATGCTGCGGCTTGGTGGCAGCGCGCGAGGGGCAGGCCGTGGAGGTGTACAGGGCCACGAACATCGAGGCCAGCCCGCTCCGGTTCCAGATCGATCCGCAGGAGCAGCTGCGGATCAACGACCAGATCGACGAGGCGGGGCTGGACCTCGCCGCGATCTATCACTCCCACACGCGCACGGAGCCGCGTCCCTCGCAGACCGACATCAACTTCGCGAAGCTGTGGCCAGGAGTGCTCTGGGTGATCGTCGGATTGGCCGACGGCAAGCCCGAGGTGCAGACATGGCGCATCGACGACGGACAGGTCGCCGAAGCAGAGCTGATCGTCGACTGATGACCCGCGACCCCGCCGGGGAGGAGCTCGTTTGCCCTGGGTGCGGCGCGGCGTACCGCTCAGATGAGCGCTTCTGCGCGGCCTGTGGCCTGCCCCTCACCTACACGGAGGGATCGGCGTTCGAATCCGGGGTCAGCGAGCGCCATCGCGTGGCCCGGAAGATCAAGCCGCAGCTCGCGGAAGGCGCGCTGGTGCGGGTTGCGGGCGCGCGGAATCAGGCCGAGGGCGAGTTCATCCAGTCCATGCTGCTGGAGGAGGGGGTTCCCAGCGTCCTGCGGCGAAGCGCCGGCTTCGACGTCCCGGACTTCCTCGCCGCGGGCCCTCGTGACGTCCTTGTCCCCGCGTCGGGGGTGGCGACGGCGCGCGAGGTGCTCCTCCAAGCCGAGCTCGTCTCCTCGGAGCCCCCGGGGCCGCCCGTCTCTCCCGGACGCCTGCTTGTCGGCCTGCTCGTGGCCCTGGCCGTGGGCGCCCTGCTCGTGTGGGCCGCCAGCGGGCTGGTGCACTGAGCTGCCCGCGGGCTGCGGTCGGCCTCCGCGCCGCGGGCCGCGCCCGGTCACCTCGCCGCAGCCAACGCGGTCGCTCACCCCGCCGCGGCCAGCATCCTCAGATGCGTACGCCACGCGGCCTCGGTCGTGCGCAGCGGCCGTCCATCGAACGCCTCCGCCAGTGCCATCCTGGGGCCGCGCGGATCGAGCCGACACGCGAACCGGGCCGCCGCGGTGTCGCCCCGCTCACGCGCGATCAGGTCGATCACGGTTCCGCCGAGCAGCAGCGCATCGCGCACGCCGGGCGGAAATCGGGGCTCGCCGCCCTCACGCAGCCGCCGCGCGATCGCCGGTCGCGCGTACTCGGTCTGCCCGGAGAACCAACGGGCGGCGCCCTCCAGCAGCCACGCCCACCGCAGCTCCGCCCTCACGCGCGCGGGACTGGCACGGTGCGGCAGATCGCCGTTGCTCTCGGCGATCAGCCGGCGCGCGTACAGCGCGACGGCGGTTCGGGAGAGCATCTCCCGCGAGCCGGGGACGCTGGAAGCCCGCTGCTCGAGCGCCGACGGCGCGAGCATGTGCAGCTCCCGCGCCGAGGCCCAGCCCGCTAGATACCGGCGGGCGGCCGGCGCGGTGGCGATCCAGGCCACCGGCACGACGGGCCGCGCGAGGTACAGAGACGCGGCGCTGCGGTGCATCACCACCGTCAGCTCCCCGGTCTCACCGGGGAAATAGGCCGCCAGCTGCTCGCGCGCTACCTCCAGGTAGTGCAGCACCCGAGCGGCATCGTCACGGGCGTCGGAATCGTGCCTTGCCCGGAACGACCGCGTCGTGGACTCGACCCACGGCATCAGCGCCGCCGGCACCCCGGCGGCCGCCGCGTGACGGCCGCCTGGGTCGGCTTCGGCTAGACCATCACCGGCTGTCGGTCGGAGGCGATCGCGGCGATCTCCTCGGACGCGCGATCGAACTCCTCATCGGAGAGCACCGGGGTCCCCTCGAACGGGAGATCCCTGGTCAGCTCCAACCATGACCGGCAGCCGCCATAGTCGTCGCGGACCTTGACCGTGACGGGGCGGGGGATCCGGTAGGTGCGCAGCAGGATCACGTGGAGCGGGTGACGGCGCTTCCACGCGAGGCGCTTCTCCGCGTAATCGGTCGTCCAGACGTAGAACGGTGCCAGTGCATCAACCGCTCGGCGGTCGGTGATCGTGTAATGAGCAGCGACCTCGGCCCAGGCCCGGATCCGGACCCGGTCGGGCTGCGAGATGTCGGCTCCTCGGTAGAGCGCATCCGGTGACGGCTCGTCGTCGGTCCACACGCCCTCCTCGAGGGCGCGCAGCAGCTCGGGACGGTGGGACTGGCGCACCAGATCGGGGCGCTGATGGTCAAAGGTCGGGTACAGGAAGAAGCGCTCGTAGTCGAGCTTGAAGTGCTTGTCGGGCTCACGGATGCCGCCCTTCCGGAGCGTCAGCAGCTGCTCACCCTCGGCCAGTGCCCGTACGGTCACGGCCCATTCTTTCAAAGCAATCGGCATGGAAACTTGAATCAGACGAAGGATTTACGGATCAGTCAGTCCCGCGCGAGCACTTTCGAGTGCAACAAGCGACAGGAAGAGGGCATTGTAGGAAAGATTTGGGTAAAGCTCAAATCCCAGTGGAATCCGGGGATTTTTCCCGGGGCGGACATCCCGGCGGGGTGGGGCTGTGGCGCGCGGCAAGCGGGCCCTGGGCCGTTCGCACGGTCCTCGTCGGAGGGCCGCTTCCGCGGGCGCCCACACCGTCGACCCTGAGGAGGCTGGCGCAGAAAGCGCCCGCAATTTCCGCTAACTGCGCCAGGCTCCCCGCAGCCTCCCCCCCACGGCAGCCCCCCACGGCAGACCCCCCCGGCAGACCCCCACGGCAGACCCCCACGGCAGACCCCCACGGCAG
>Ga0187814_10000145_pt1 | contig 19140 bp, 17 predicted proteins | sample NC_S_4_FD_132450 | JGI IMG/M metagenome (GOLD analysis project Ga0187814, IMG submission 132450) | Wetland sediment microbial communities from Neuse River Estuary, North Carolina, USA - ASW-S_4 | ecosystem: Environmental > Aquatic > Freshwater > Wetlands > Sediment | place: USA: North Carolina... | reverse complement strand
TCGATCTTCCTCTACGGCGGCACCATCCTGCCGGGCTGGGCACACGGCAAGTCGATCACCATCCAGGACGTGTTCGAGGCGGTCGGTGAGCACTCGGCCGGCACGATGTCCGACGCCGATCTGCTCGCGGTCGAACGCGCCGCGTGCCCGGGCGCAGGCTCGTGCGCCGGCATGTACACCGCCAATACGATGTCTGCCTGCGCCGAGGCTCTCGGTATGACGCTGCCGGGTGAGGCGTCGGCACCGGCGGTATCGGCCGAGCGCACCGACCTCGCACGCCGCACCGGCGCGACCGTGGTGCAGGCACTCGCGGCCGGGCTGCGGCCGCGGCAGATCATGACCAGGGCCGCGTTCCTGAACGCCGCGGCCGTCGTGATGGCCACCGCGGGATCGACGAACGCCGTCTTGCACCTGCTGGCGATCGCGCACGAGGCAGGCGTCCCGCTCACGCTGAACGACTTCGACGAGGTGAGCCGGCGCACGCCGGTGATCGCCTCGATGCGGCCGTCGGGCCTGTACGTCATGAGCGAGCTAGACAAGGTCGGCGGCGTTCCCGTGATCCTGAGGGAGTTGCTGTCGGCCGGGCTGATCGACGGCGACGCGATGACCGTGAACGGCCGTACCCTCGGCGAGAACGTCGCGGACGCGTTCGAGCCCGACGGCAACGTGGTGCGGCCCGTCAAGGACCCGTTCAAGCCGGACGGCGGCCTGGCGGTGCTGCGCGGCTCGCTCGCGCCCGGCGGCGCCGTGGTGAAGACGCCCGGCATCGAGACGCTCCGGTTCGAGGGCAGGGCCCGCGTCTTCGAGCGCGAGGAGGACTGCTTCGCCGCGGTCACCGAGGGCAAGGTCAGCAAGGGCGACGCGCTAGTCATCCGGTATGAGGGCCCGCGCGGCGGACCAGGCATGCGGGAGATGCTCGCGGTCACCGCGGCCATCAAGGGCGCGGGCCTCGGCCGTGACGTCATCCTGCTGACCGACGGCCGGTTCTCCGGCGCCACCTACGGCGCGTGCGTCGCGCATATCGCGCCGGAGGCCTGGGACGGGGGACCGATCGGGCTGGTCGCCGACGGCGACCCGATCCTGCTCGACGTGGTCGAGCGGCGGCTCGAGCTCGGCGTTGACGAGGCCGAGCTGGCGCGGCGCCGCGCGGCCTGGACGCGGCCGGCGCCGCACTACACCAGGGGCGCACTGGCCAAGTACGCGGCGCTGGTCTCCGGCGCAGACACCGGCGCGGTGTGCTCGGTGCCAGCTGACCGGTAGGCCGCTGCGCTAAGACTGGCAAGTGGCCCGCCTCATTGGGCTGATGAGGCGGGCCACTTGTCGCACCGACGGCCGCGACCATGCACGCGGCAGGCGGCACGCACCCAGCGGCTCAGACGAAGACCCGCCGGGTGACGACCCCGAGTCCCACGTCGCGCCCGCGCCACAGGACGAACGTGCCGCCGACCGGAAGGGACTCGGCCGGGTCAGGGCCGAAGGCGACGATGGTCGCGACCGCGTGCGCGTCGCCCGGGACGGCGCCGGGCTGGCCTGCCTGAACCCAGTCCGTGACCAGAGCGCTGAACATGCCGTGCGACCTGCCGAGGCCGGACCTGGCCCGGATAACACCGTGCCAGTCCTGGCCCGGCCAGTCCGGGCCGGGCAACGCCGCCATGGTCCCGTCCTGCGGCGGGATTACGGCCACCACTGCCTGGAATTTATAGTTTCGCATCCCGGTCGGGTGACCGGCCCGGTCAGCCTCCCGCTGCCGGGGCAGCCGCAGCGGGGCGGAGACGGCTCGGGTGCCGGCCCGCAGGACGGCAAGGATCTTTGCCGGGAGGGTCAGGGCAGTCGCCGCGGGGCGGTCCGCGCCCGCGCCGCCTATGCCCGACGTGGACCCGTGCTGTTCCTCTATATTTCTGGCCATAAGCCTAGAAACCTCCGCATTCAGTGTCTTGCGGATCAGGTTGCCAGGTTTTTATCGTAACACGATAGAACTGCCGGGCGCCCGCGGGGGCCGGCGGTGCCTGTGGACACCACTGCGACTCGCCGGACGGCAGGGGAATCAGCCCAGCTACGAGACATGTTGGAAATAATGGTGCGTCACACTAGGCCGCGAGTCGCTCGTGCGCGGACGAAACGGACGGCATGAACGATCAACAGCTGAGCCGGCTGGCTGATGCCCACTCGATGGATGACCGACTCGGCTGCATGCGCAGCTAACTCTCCACGCCACATCTAGCTGAGAGGTGCACGGGAAGTGACCGAGACCACAAGCGCGGCCGAAACCGCGGTGATCGAGGCCGAGGTTCGTGAAGGCACCTACGGGTCCAAGGTAGCGACGATCGAGCCGGGCGGAGCTGAGTACATCCCGCTCAGCGAGCGGCACGGCAAGCCACATCAGCAGTTCTGGACGTGGGTGTCGCCGAACATGGAGTTCGCGACGATCTTCGTCGGCGTCATCGGCGTCTGGTTCTTCGGGCAGTCCTTCTGGGCGGCGACGCTCGCGATTATCCTGGGCACCGCGCTTGGCTCGCTGTCGATGGGCGCCCTGGCCGCCCGCGGCCCGCTGTTGGGCGTGCCGCAGATGGTGTTGTCCCGGATCGGCTTCGGCTTCCGTGGCAATATCCTGCCGGCCGGCGTCAATGCCCTGGTGGCCGGCGTCGGCTGGTTCGCGGTCAACAGCGTCAGCGGCGCGTTCGCGCTGAACGCCCTGTTGCACTGGAATACCAAGCTCTGCCTGCTGATCATCGTGGTGCTGCAGCTTGCGGTGGCGTTCTTCGGCCACAACCTGGTGCATGCGTTCGAACGCTGGGCGTTCCCGTTCCTGGTGGTGGTCTTCCTCATCGCCGGCGCGGTCATCTTCAGCAAGTCGCACCCCGGTGCGCACGCCGCGCCGTTCGCCGGCGGCTCGGTCGGCGGCTGGCTGATCACGTTCGGCGCCGCCTTCGGGTACGCGGCGGGCTGGAACCCGTACGCCAGCGACTACACCCGGTACCTGCCGAAGAACACCAACCGGACGGCGACTGGCCTGTGGGCCGGGCTCGGCGTGTTCGTGTCCTGCGTCGTGCTCGAGATCCTGGGAGCGGCGGCCGCCACCATCACCGACGTCGGCAAGTACGCCAGCAACCCGACGGCGGGCTTCGTCAGCCACCTGCCGACCTGGATCGGCGACGTCACGCTCATCGCCATCGCCTTGGGCGCGGTGTGCGCCAACGCGCTGAACGTGTACTCGGGTTCGATGTCCTTCCTCGCGCTCGGATTCAAGCTGCCGCTGACGCTGCGCCGGGCCATCGTCGCGATTGTCTTCGGTGTGGCGGGCTTCTTCGTGGCCTGGTCCGGGCTGAGCGACGCTGGCACGAAGTACAACAACTTCCTGCTGGTTATCGCGTACTGGATCGGCCCGTGGCTCGGGGTCTTCTTCGCCGACCAGTTCCTGCGCCGGGGCAAGAACGTGGCCGGGTTCCTGTTCGACCGCAGGCACAATCCGTGGGCCGGCTTCGGCGCCATGGCCATCTCGATCGGCGTGTCGATCTGGCTGTTCGCCAACCAGACCGACTACACCGGCGTGCTGCCCAAGCATCACCCAGCCTTCGGTGACCTGACCTTCGAGGTCGGCTTCGTGCTGGCGGCGCTGCTCTACGCGCTGTTCTTCAAGCTGCAGGGCGAAAGCACCCGGCAGGAAAGCCTGCACGTGGTCGGCGAGGCTGAGCTGGAAACCGGGCTGGCTTGACCCATACGGGAACGCGCGCTCCGGCGTCCGCGGGTTTCCTGCGGGCGCCGCGGCGTTAGCTGCGCAGGAACGTGACCTGTTCCTCGGCTCCGTTCCAGACCACGGTGTGCTCGGCGGGCGTCGCCCGAGCGACAACCCGGCCGCCGCGCAGTACGAGCGTTCGCGGCGCGATCAGCCGCAGCGCGTCGGCTTCAGAGGGTGCGTCAAACACGACCAGATCCGCGGGACCGCCGGGGCGCAGGCCGTAGTCGGGCACTCCGAGCGCGGCCGCCGGGTTCACCGTGATCATCTCGATCAGCCGTCGCAGCTCGGCATCACCGGACATCTGGCCGAGGTGCACCAGCACGAACGCGGCCTGCAGCGGGTCGCCGTAGCCCAGCGGGTACCACGGGTCCATCACCGAGTCATGCCCGATGCACACGTTGACGCCGGCGGCCTGGAGTTGCTTTACGCGGGTGTGGCCGCGTCTGATCGGCCCGGTGTCGAATCTGCCCTGCAGCACCGCGTTGTCCAGTGGGTTGGTCACCATGTGCAGCCCGGCCCGCGCGATGTTGTTGATGAGCCGGTAGGCATAGGCGTTGTTGTAGGAGTGCATCGCCGTGGTGTGACTGGCGGTGACCCGACCGGACATCCCGCGGCGGATCGTCTCGGCTGCCATCACCTCGACGAACCGGGAGTGATCGTCGTCGGTCTCGTCGCAGTGGATGTCCACCGCCAGGCCATGCTCGTCGGCGAGCGCCATCGCGAACCTGACCGACTCCACGCCGTCCTCGCGAGTGAGCTCGTAGTGCGGGATCCCGCCGACCACATCGGCGCCCAGTTCGACCGCCTTGCGCATGAGCTCGCGGCCGCCGTCGAAGCTCAGGATGCCCAGCTGCGGGAACGCCACGAGCTGCAGGTCGATGACGCCGCGCACCTCCGCCCGCAGGTCGACCAGCGCGCGCAGGGCACGCAGCTGCGGATCGCAGACGTCGACGTGGCTACGCACATGCTGCACTCCGCAGGCGAGCTGCCAGCGCAGGATGTGCCGGACCCTGGACTGCACGTCGTCATAGCTCAGGTCGGCTACCCGCTCGGCCCAGACCGCGATGCCCTCGAACAGCGAGCCGGACACATTCGGCCGGGGCTGCCCGACGGTCAGCACCGCGTCCAGGTGAATGTGCGGCTCCACCAGCGGCGCTGTGACCAGCCGTCCGGCCAGGTCGATGCTCTGAGTGGCGGTCGTGGTCGGCGTTACCTCAATGATGCGGCCATCCGCCACGCCGAGGTCGGTCAGCGTGCCGGCGCCGGCCAGGCGGGCGTTGCGAAGGATCATGTCGGCCATCTGGCCATCATCCCGCAGCGGGGCGAGCGAGTCGCTCGGTTGGCCAGCTCACAGAGGGGCTGGCCTGCCATGGGTTCAGCCTGACGGCTATCGACATCGGCCCGTCGATGGTCGCGGCTGCCCGCCGCCGCCTTCCTGGCTCGGCTGTCTCTTTCCAGGTCGCCTCGTTCGAGGACTTCGCCGCGGCCGACGGTTCAGTCGACCTCATCGTGTCCGGCACGGCATTTCACTGGATCGACCCGGAGGTCAGGTTCCGCAAGCCTGCCCGGCTGCTGCACCCAGGCGGCTGGCTCGCCCTGCTGGAAACGGGTGAGCGCTACGACGACCCCTTCGGAGCGGCGGTCGCGCGTGCCTGCGCCCTAGCCGAAGTGGCGCTGGGACGGCCAGAGAGCGCGCCAGCTCATGGTTAGCTGCTGGCAGATCCAGACCGGCGCGCCCTGCTCGTCGTCGCTGACGCCCACGTGGTTGTTGAGCCGGAGGGCGAGGCGCACGCTGCCGCAGAAGCCGAGCTGGTCGCGGTCGTAGCCGACGACGACCGCCGTGGTCGCCGAGGCGGGCGGCGGGCCCCAGTACCAGAAGCCGTTGTGGCCGCTGTAGGCCGCGGGCAAACCGTCGCCCGGCCCGAATCGGTCGACCGCGCCAGCCTCCCCGTAGTTACTGGTCAGCACGATCGAGGTGGCGCGCTGCGCGACGGGCAGCGTGCGGTAGGCGGTGGCGATCTCGGCGACGAACGCGGGCCAGCCGATTGTTTCGCCCGCGTCGTAGTTGAGCGCGACGATCGGTGTGTCGGGTAGCACCGAGACCGGCAGCACCGGCAGCGTGATCGGCAGCTCGAGCAGGCTCAGCGCCGCGCCGGCAATCAGCAGGCTGCGGCGCAGCCGGGCGCGTTCACGGCCAGCCCAGTCAACGGCGGGCTGGGCCCCGGCCGCGAGCAGCACGGGAAACATGCCCGCCAGGTAGTACGGTTTGCCGCCGGTCAGCATGAACGCCAGCGCGAGCACCGGGTAGGCGACGCCGACCGCACGGCACCAGCGCAGCTTGGGGTCGCGGAACAACCGCACCAGCCCGGCGATCCAGACCGGGGCGAAGTACACCGGCACGAGGACGAGCTGCTCGGGCAGGATCAGCCACCAGGCGGCCGAGGTGCCCGACCGGCCAGCCGCGATCGAGTGCGCGACGCTCAGTTCCGGCCAGCCGTGGCTGACCTGCCAGGCCAGGTACGGAGCCCAGAGGCCGAGCCCGAGGGCGCCACCCAGGTAGAACCAGCCGGACCGGAACATGTGCCGCGGCCCGGCGATGACCAGGCCCGCGAGGATCGCGAAGGCCAGGAACGCCACCAGGTCGGTATCGAGCAGGGCGACACCGGTGGTCAGGCCCGCCAGCGGCCACAGCCGGCCGTTGCCGGTCCGCAGGATCCGCAGGAGTATCAGGCAGAGCAGTGCCCAGGCCGGCAGGTCGAAAGTGGTGGTAATCAGCAGGTGGCTTGCACCGAGAGCGATTGGCGCGAGCGCGATCACCACCGCCGCGAGCACCTGCGCGATCCGCTGCCCGCCGAGCTCGCGGGTGAGCAGGGCAGTTAGCAGCACCAGCAGGCCGGCGGCCAGGGCCGACGGCAGCCGCAGCACAACCAGGGAGCCGGGCGCGAGGTCCGTCATCAACCTGGCGATCAGCGGTACCAACGGCGGCTGGTCCGGATAGCCCCAGGCCAGGTGCTGGCCAGACACGATGAAGTACAGCTCGTCCCGGTGGTAGCCGTACCGGTCGGCGAACGCGAGCAGCACCGCCATCAGCGCCGCCGCGACGGCGGATACGGGCAACAGGGCGAGGCTCGGAAGGGCCGTCTCGGCGAGGGGCGCGGCCGTGCCGGTCAGCGCCGCGGCGCCGGGCAGCACGTGCTCGCTCGGCAAACTTACCGGCGAGCCGCTGCCGCCGTCGCTCATGATGCGGATTGTGCCATGCTTCGCAGAGCTGACCGAGCTAGCGGGGAGAACAGCCATGATCGGCACGCTGCGACGTGGCCTTCGATCACTGGCGGTCGCGTGAGCTCAGCGCTAGGCGTCGTCGACGCTGATGGGCTCGGCGGTGTGGAGCTGAATGCGAAGGCCCGCGGGGTCGGTCACGTCCAGCGCCCAGCCGAGATGGGCCTGGCGAGGGCTGGAGTGTTCGATCCCGAGCTCGGTCAGCTGCTCATCCCACTGCAGCAGGTCGGCGTGGCTGGCGACGCGGAAACTGAGCACCGCGGCCACCTTCCCCTGCCCGGACCACTCAGCGTCCAGGCTCTGCACCAAGTGCAGGCAAAGCCGCATTCCGCCAGGGTGCTCCAGCATGATCATGGTGACGCGGTCTTCTTCCTCCTCGATGAGGAGGCGCTCGAAGCCGAAGACACGCTCGTACCAGTCACTGCTGCGATCCGGGTCGCTCGCTGGCAAGCTCACATGGTGAAAGCCGAAGATCTGCGGCACGTTCTGACTCTAGACCGGGTCGGCGGCGGGTGGCCCGAGGCCGTGCTGCCGACCGCGCCGGCGACACGACGGCCGTTCGCGAGGGTGGCTCACGTGACTGGCACCGTAGATGAAACGATCGGCTGGTGAGGCTGTCGCGGCGACGGCCGCCGGCCCCTCCGCCCGCGGCCAGCAGTGGGGACGCCGCTCCGGGTCCGGCCTCGGTCATGGCGCTGACGGGCCGGTCGGCCCCGTCAGCCGGCCTTACCGCGGCCGTTGTGGTCGAGGACCAGCTCGAGCCCCGCATCAGGATGCCCACGGACCTGCTCCGCTGTTTCACCGCGTGCCTTGAGATAGCGCTCCTCGTCGGCATCGCGCGGTTGGCGAAGGCGACCGCGACCGGGGTCGAGGTTGACGTGGTCGGCGTCAGCGAGCACCTGGCGCGGGGCCTGGTCGCCCCGCTGCACACGATCGCGTTCCTGGCACTGCTCGGCCTCCCGATCGCGCTGGCGATCCGGCTCGTTGTCATCGGCCAGCTGCGGCGGCTAGTCGAGGCCACTGTCATCGGGCTGATCGCCGGCGGGGCGGCGGCAGCCTGCTCCGCGCTACTCAGGCTCGGCTCGCTGGATCAGTTCTACCGTGCGCTGGTCCGCGTCGGCACCCACGGCGGGGCGTCGGTGCTCGATCCCTACCTCACGGCGCTCGCGGCCTACCTCACGGTCATCGGGATGTCGGGCCGGCCGCGCTGGCGGACCTGGTTCTGGCTGGCGATCAGCTTCTACTGCCTGACCAGCCTTGCGCTGGAGCACGACACCTCGACCGTGTTTTCGCTGCTCATCACGCTGGCGCTCGGCGCGGCAGTCGGCTCAGGGCTACGGTACGCGATCGGCACCAATACGGAGCGGCCGCCCGCCGCAGAGATAGCCGCCGCGCTGAACCTCGCGGGCGCCCGCGTCGTGGAGATCCGGCGGGTCACCGACACGCGGACCGAGAATCGCAAGTACGCCGCGTTCAGCCGGGACGGCGAGCAGCTGGACGTCACGGTCTTCGACCGCGATCAGCAGGCTGCGGACTTCCTGTACCGGCTGTATCGGCGGCTGCGCCTGACCAGCCAGGCCACGCGGAGCGCACCGCTCACCGTGAATCGGGCGATCGAGCGCCGGGCGCTGCTGACGTACGCGGTCGAGGACGCAGGCGTGCCGACCCCGAAGCTGCGCGCCGCGCTGCGGGTCGGGGCGGAGGCCGCGGTCATCGCCACGAATCACCGGCGCGGAACCACCCTGGCCGACCTGCCGAGCTCGCCGTCGGACGAGCTACTCGGCAGGGTCTGGGATACCGTGCTCCAGCTGCACCGGCACCGGGTGACGCACCGGGCGCTGACACCCGAGCACATCCTCGTGGCTGGCCGCGGCGCCGAGGTAGTGCTGCTCGATCCCGGTGACGGTGACGTAGCGGCCAGTGACCTACAGCTCAGGCTGGACCTAGCCCAGCTGACCGCGGCCATGGCGCTCTTGGTCGGGCCGGAGCGCGCAGCGAGCATGGCCGTGCAGAAGCTCGGCCGGGCAGCGGCGAGCGGGCTGGTGCCGCTGTTGCAGCCGGTGGTGCTGCACCGCTCGACGCGAGCGAGCCTGCGCCGCCACAAGGACGCGCTGCCCGCCCTGCGGAAGGAGCTCATCGGCAGCGCACCCGAGCCCGGCCCGGAAGTGGAGCAGCTCGAGCGGATCAAGCCCCGCAGCGTGCTCACCCTCGTCGCGGTCGTTGTCGCTGCCTACCTCGTCATCGGCCAGCTCGGCCGGAAGAACTTCGTGCCGGTGCTCAGGCACTCGGACTGGCGCTGGGTGATCGCGGGTGTTGCCCTGTCGGCCATCACCTACTTCGGTGCCACCTGGTCGCTGTCGGGCTTCGTGCTGGAGAGGTTGAACTGGGCCAGAACCTTCCTGGCACAGGTGGCCGGGTCGTTCGTCACCCTGGTGGCGCCCGCCGCAGTAGGCGGCGTCGCGCTCAACATCCGCTACCTGCACAAGGCGAAGGTTCCGCCGGCCGAGGCCGCCTCGAGCGTCGGCGTCGCGCAGGTGTTCGCGCTCGCAGTGCACATGCTGCTGCTGGTCATCTTCATCGCGGTGACCGGAGGATCGAGCAGCACGTCGTTCCGGCCGCCGGGGTGGGCGTACGTCGCGCTCGGGGTCGTCGCCGCGGTCGCGCTGGCCGTGCTGGCGGTTCCGGTCGGCCGGCGCCTCGTCCGGTCCCGGCTGGCCCCGACCCTCAGCCAGGTCATTCCCCGGTTCCTGGATATCGTGCAGCGGCCCGGCAAGCTGGCCGAGGGCACCGGCGGGGCGCTGCTGGTCACCCTCGGCTACATCCTGTGCCTGGAGGTGTCGGTCCGGGCCGTTGGCAGCCACGCCCCGTTCTTCGCCGTCGGGGTTGTCTTCCTGACCGGCAGCGCGATCGGCTCGGTGGTTCCCACTCCTGGCGGCCTCGGCGCGGTCGAGATCGCGCTGTCCGGCGGCCTCAGCACCATCGCGCATGTGCCGACCGCCTTCGCGGTCAGCGGGGTGCTGCTATTCCGGCTACTGACGTTCTGGCTGCCGGTTCCGTTCGGCTGGGCGGCGATGAAATACCTCGAACGGCGGGATGTGCTGTAACCCCTGCGGCGGTCAGGTTGACTGCCGCACGCCGGCAGGGGGGCAGACAGTGGGCCGGTCCGAGGTGAGACTGAAAGCTGGATCGCTGTCGGCGCCTGCTGGCCGTGGCGGCACCGTTGACAGCGCGCCGGACCCGGCGCTAGGAGGCTACGCGCATGCTGTCACGGGAAGACAACGAGATCCTGACCCGCGTCGGGCCGGGCACGCTCATGGGGAACCTGCTACGGCGGTACTGGATCCCGGCGTGCCTGAGCTCGGAGGTGGATGAGCCAGACGGGCCGCCGGTCAGGGTCCGGCTGCTCGGCGAGGATCTCGTCGCCTTCCGGGACACGAGCGGGGCCATCGGCCTGATCGAGGAGTCCTGCCCGCACCGGGGTGCGTCGCTGTTCTACGGGCGCAACGAGGAGTGCGGGCTGCGCTGCACGTACCACGGCTGGAAGTTCGACGTGCACGGCCAGTGCGTTGACCAGCGCAGCGAGCTGCGCCCGTTCGCGCACCGGATCAAGATCACGTGCTACCCGGTGCACGAGTCCGGCGGCATCGTCTGGGCCTACCTTGGCCCAGCCGAGACGATGACGCCGTTCCGGGACTTCGGGACTGAGGCGCTGCCGCCTGAGCACGTGGCGGCGGCGAAGGAGATCGTGTACTGCAACTGGGTGCAGTCGATGGACGGCGATGTCGACACGGCCCACATCTCCAACCTGCACCAGTTCGATGCCATCGATGACGTGCCAGACGACGGCACCGACAAGCCTGGCTACCCGTCGGGATACATGTCGATGAAGTTCTGGCGGCACGATCCGCGCGCCTTCATCGAGGTCCATGAGACCTGGCACGGATTCCGCTACGCCGGAATCCGGGAGACCCCGAACGGGTACCGGCACGCCCGTATCACGGCCTATATCTTCCCCGCTAGCAACATCATCGCCCAGACCCCGTTCAACACCCGGCAGATCTTCGTCGTCCCGAGCGACGACTACACCACCTACCGCTACAACTTCACCACCCAGCCGCCAGCCAACCCGCGCGGCATAGGCGGCCCGCCGTTTTTCACCTATGAGAAGTACCCGTTCGAGATGATGCCGCGGAACGGCATCGTGGCTCGCAGCTACACCCGTGAGAACGACTACCTCATCGACCGAGTGGCGCAGAAGGGCACCTCATACAGCGGAATCCGTGACTTCCGGAGCCAGGACGCCATGGCCACCGAGACTCCCGGGCCTATCTACGACCGCACCCGCGAGCACCTGGGCAGCACCGACGTAGCCGTGATCCGGATGCACCGGATGCTGCTGCGCGCTGCCAAGGGCCTCGCCGCGGGCCACGAGCCGCCGGCGCTCGGCGGCAGCGGCGACTTCCGCAGGATCCGCGGCGCGGAGAAGGTTCTCGCCGAAGGCGAGGACTGGCGCCCGCTCGGCACGGATGCCGACCCAATCGTCCGGGAAGCCCTGCTGGCGCTCGAGGATCAGCAGGCCGCGGCCGAGCAGGCGACCACGTCCGCGTGAGCGGGCCAAGTTTGCCCGGCGGCCCGATCAGTTCAGCCGAGCCGGGCGATGGCGAACGCGGCCGCGAGCAGCACGAGGCTCCAGGACATCGCCCGCAGGGCACGCTCGAGCGGCGCGAGCATCCGGTCGGCGTCTAGGACGAGCGCCTCGCCGTCGCTCAGGGTGATGAGCCCGGTCACGCTCGTCGAGCGGCGCCGCACGAGCCGTGCCGGGGTGCTGAGGCTGCGCTGTGCCGCCGACAGGCCGAACGCTGCCGCGCCCGCGAGCACCGAGCCCGCCGACAGCGCGCCGGTCTGCGCTACGTAGGAGGTGAGCAGCGGGAACGTGCCCCACGCGGCGGCGAAGCCGGCGTCGGTGTGCACGATCCCGCCGAACAATTCAACGTTGTAGGCGACGACGAGCAGCGGGCCGGCGAGCAGGAACGGCACGAGTACCCAGCCGACGCGCAGCACGCCCGCAACGCCGAGGCTGATTGCCCCCGCCAGCCCGACCACGGTGACGGCGATCAGGACGCCGTTCGGTATCCGGGTCCGCAGCGGGCGGCCGTGGAACTCGTCGAGTGCGTGCGCTGCCAAGCCGACGGCGAGGAAGAACGCGATCAGGGTGGCGAGCAGCGGCTCCAGCCTGACATGCGGCGCTAACGCCGCGCCGAGCACGACGTAGGACAGATGCCACGCCGTGTACGGCGGATGCAGCAGCGTCCACCAGTCGCGCCACGGTCCCTGCCGCGCGGCGTAATACGCGGGCCGGGCAGCGGCAGGGGGCTCGGCGTCGGCTGCGGGCGCGCCAGCCGCTGTGATGTCATCCACCCGTGCGCGTTCCCCACATAACCAGACCGCCGCCGAGGCTCATCACCGCGTAGCCCACGTCGCGCAGACCCGCCTGCTGCCACGCGCGCACCGTCCAGTCGATCGGGTAGCGGTGGTAATGACCGGTGATGCTCGGCCCGAGGAAGCGGCCGACTTCATACCATTGTCTCCCGCCGGTGATGAGCCCGCCGAGCGGCAGCACGAGCCGGGTGTAGCCGTGCCACCAGAACCGCCAGAACGCCGACGGCGGCACGTTGAATTCAAGGCTCGCGACGGTTCCGCCCGGCCGGACGACCCTGGCCAGCTCCGCCAGTACCGCCTGCGGGTCGTCGACGTACCGCAGCAGGTAGGTGAAGGTGAGCGCGTCGACCGACGCGTCGGCAAGCGGCAGCTGCTCGGCCCGGGCATTGATAAGGGAAACGACGCCGTCCGCCCCGGCCGCAGCGACGTTACGCGCGCCCTGGCGCAGCATCTCGCGGGTCAGGTCAACCCCGATAACCCTGGCGCCGGTTCGCTCGGCGATCTGCAACGAGACGCCGGCCGTGCCCGCGGCGACGTCGAGCACCATCCGCCGCGCGGCGCTGGTGCCATCCGCGTCAACGAGGCGGCCCACCATGGCCCGGCGCCAGCGTCCGTTCTGGCCGAATGACAGCAACTCGGCGAGCAGGTCATAGCGCGCCGGGAGCGGGGCGAACAGCTGCTGGGCAAAGCTGTTCCGGCGGTCGAGCGCGGGACTCTGCACAGGATCTCCTCGGTGGCTCGTGATCACCGTACGCCAGAAGCGCCACCGCACGCGCCCGGCCCGCCGCACGCGCCGGCCTACGGTCGGGTGGTTGCAGCGGCATGTGTGCGGCCGGGCCGGCTCTAGACCGTCAGGCCGGGCGGAACCGCAACGCGGACCAGACGTCGTCGAGCGATACCTGCCGCACCGGCTGAACGCCGAACCCGGTGACCGCCCGGGCGAGGCTGTCCCGGTTCAGGTCGGTGCCGAGCTGCCCCGCTTTCGGGTAGGCGATCCAGGCCAGCCGGTCGTCGCGGGCGGCGTCGATTGCAGGCCCGGCGTGCCCGGTCAGCTCGGCCGACAGGCGGACGAACGCGATGACGGCGCCCGCCTCGGCCGCGACAGACGCAGGCGGCCCGAGACCCGACAGGTCCGGCCCGCCCGTGGGCGCTCCGAGGACGCTGACCGTTGTGCCCGGCTTGATCTGCAGTTTGGCCGCTAGCTCCACCGGCTCAGTATGCCCGTGGTCGCGGCGGCGTGGCATAGCATCGCAAGGCTGGCGATCGCAGTCGCGCCGGAGGTGCGTTATGGCTGACCTGCTGCTCGAGCGGCGCGACAACGTGGCGGTCGTGACGCTGAACCGCCCGGCCCGCCGCAACGCACTGTCGGGCGCGCTGCTGGCCGCGCTGCGCGGCACGCTGGCGGAGCTGGACGCCAGTCCGGAGGTTGCGGTTATCGTGCTGACCGGCGCAGATCCGGCGTTCTGCGCGGGCCTTGACCTGGCCGAGCTCGGCGAGCCCGGTGGTCAGCTGGGAACAGCAGGGGCGGGGCCGGTGGTGCCGCCGCTGTCCAAGCCGCTGATCGGCGCGGTGAACGGCGCCGCTGTCACCGGCGGCCTGGAGCTGGCGCTGGCGTGCGACTTCCTGATCGGGTCCGAGCGCGCGCGGTTCGCCGACACGCACGCACGGGTCGGCATCATGCCGGGCTGGGGTTTGACGTACGCGCTGCCAGAGGCGGTCGGTGTGCGCCGGGCGCGGCAGATGAGCGCCACGGGCAACTTCGTCGACGCCGGCACCGCGCTGACGTGGGGCCTGGTCAACCACGTCGTTCCGCACGCCGAACTGCTGGACTTCACACTCCGGCTAGCCGCCGATGTGGCTTCGAATGACCCAGCCCCCGTGCAGGCGATCTTCGCGACCTACCGCGCGCAGATCATCGGCGACGCAGCGGCTGGTATCGAGGCCAGTGCCCGAGCCCGGTGGCACGTAGGCGGAATCGACCGCGATCAGGTCGCGCGCCGCCGGGACGCCGTCATCCGCCGTGGCCGGTCGCAAGCAGGGACGAGCTGATAGCCAGCCGGCTGCCGTGGTGGCCGGCTGGGTGACAGACTCGTGCCGTGACTTACGTTGCTGCGTCGGATAGGTACGACCAAATGCCGTATCGGCGGTGCGGGCAAAGCGGGCTCAAGCTGCCCGAGATCTCGCTCGGGCTATGGCAGAACTTCGGCGGCGAGAGCCCGCTGGAGGTACAGCGTGCGATCATCAGGCGGGCCTTCGACCTCGGGGTCTCGCACTTCGACCTCGCCAATAACTACGGGCCGCCGTACGGCTCGGCGGAGGCCAACTTCGGCGTGATCCTGCGCAGCGACCTGCGCCCCTACCGCGACGAGCTGATCATCTCGACCAAGGCGGGCTACGACATGTGGCCGGGGCCGTACGGCGAATGGGGCTCCCGCAAGTACCTGCTAGCGAGCCTCGATCAGTCACTGGCCCGCCTGGGGCTGGACTACGTCGACATCTTCTACAGCCACCGGTTCGACCCGGACACGCCGCTGGCAGAGACCATGGGCGCGCTGGACACCGCCGTGCGATCCGGCCGTGCCCTCTACGCCGGCATCTCCTCCTACTCGGCCGAGCGGACCAAGGAGGCGGCGGTGATCATGCGGCAGCTGGGCACGCCGCTGCTGATCCACCAGCCGTCCTACTCGATGCTCAACCGGTGGATCGAAGGCGGGCTGCTGGACGTGCTCGGCGCCGAGGGTATCGGCTGCATCGCTTTCTCGCCGCTCGCGCAGGGCCTGCTGACGAGCAGGTATCTGACCGGGATCCCGGCCGGGTCACGGGCGAGCCGGGACGGCTCGCTGCCGGCCGACCAGCTCAGCGAGCAAAACCTGGCTCACGTTCGGGCACTGCAGGAAATCGCCGGGGCGCGCGGCCAGTCGCTGCCACAGCTCGCGCTGTCCTGGGTGCTGCGGGATGAGCGCGTCACCGCCGCGCTCATCGGCGCCAGCAGCGTCGCCCAGCTCGAGGAGAATCTCGCTGCCGTCCGCGGGCCGGCCCTCACCGGCGAGGAGCTCGCCGCCATCGACAAGCAGGCAGTTGATGCCGGCGTCAACATCTGGGCGCAGTCGAGCGAGAACTGAGCAAGCCCTCATCATGCGGGTCATCATCCGGGTCCGGCCCGGCGCCTCCTACGAGGACGTTGGCGGCGAATACGACGGCGCGCTCGTCGTCCGGGTACGGGAGCATGCCGTCGACGGCCGGGCCACGGCCGCTGCGCTGCGGGCCTTGGCGACTGCGTTCGGCGTCCGGGCACAAGCAGTCCGGCTGGTGACCGGTGCGACGAGCCGGACGAAGGTAGTGGAGGTCGACGGCGGGGACCCGGCCGACCTGGACCGGCTGCTGGCCAGGTAGCCGGCCAGCACGGTGGCTGGCATTGTGAGACCGTGGCTGGCGTGCACCTTCAGCAGGTAACGGCTGAGCTGAGGCGTGCGGTCGCCGGCTTCGACGCGGCCACGCCCAGGGAGGTAAGCTCGCGCGCCCGCTTTCTGGCCGAGCTGGACCGGTTGCCTGATCCCTTTGACCGCCAGGCAGACCCGGTGCACGTCACGGGCTCGGCGATCGTCGTCGGGCCGCGGGGCACGGTGCTGCACTGGCACAAGCGCGTGGGCGGCTGGATGCAGCCGGGCGGCCACGTCGACGCCGGCGAGACACCGTGGCGGGCGGCGCTCCGCGAGGCTGAGGAGGAGACCGGGCTGCCGATGCGCCATCCAGAGGGCGGGCCGCGGCTGGTTCACCTGGACGTGCATCCCGCCGGGCCGCACGTTCACCTCGACCTGCGGTACTTGCTACTCGGTGGCGACGCGGAGCCGTCGCCGCCACCAGGCGAGAGTCAGCAGGTGCGCTGGTTCAGCTTTGCTGACGCGATCGCGGTCGCAGACCCGGCCCTGGTGGACGGACTGCGGCGGGTCGCGTCCGGACGCGGCTAGCGCCGCGCGCCGGAGAGCGTCATCGACCGGCAGGTCGTCGAGCCCCAGATCGCCGAGCGCGTCGAGCCGCCGCCGTAGGACTAGCCGCTCAGTCAGCGCCTGCCGGCTTAGCCGATGCCGATGACGGCGACCAGGACGAGCGCGATGGTCGCGGTAGCGAGCACGCCGTGCAGGGCGATCGTCACCACCGGAGCACGCGCGGGGGACACGAGCGCATTGGTGCCGGCGGCCGCGGGGGACACGAGCGCAGCGGTTGCGGCGGCGGGGGGCGCAGTGCGCATCGGCTGCGTCGGGGCGTCGGGCGCGGGTGCGTCCGCTAGCAGCGTGGACATGCCTAGGCCGGCGATGACCCAGGTCAGCACCGCATCGATCCAGCCGAGGACGGACGACGCGGTTACCACGAAGGCGACCCAGATGCCGAGGCCGGCCACTGCGAGGCCGGCGTGGCCGCCGGCCACCCAGGCTGGCACTCCCATCACCCGGATCCGCCGCCTGCCCGTCCGTGTCAGCCGGCCTGCCAGCAGGTACATCCCGGCGGCCGCCGCGGCCAGCCAGGCGGCGAGCGCGGCGAGCCTGGCCGCTGCGGTTGATGACGTTGCTGCGGGGCCGGCACCCAGGGACGCCGGGCGCGGCGGCGGGACCGGCCGGATCAGGCTGCCCAGGTACCGGCTGTCGGCCTCCGCCAGCTGCCGGGCCGAGGCCTTGGGCAGCGGACCGACGACCGTCCTGATGGCCCGGCCGATGACCAGATTGACCTGCTCCGGACCGAGCCCGCGGCACACGGGCGGCAGGTGCCGGACTATAGTGCGCTGCCGCAGCGCTTGGACAGCGAAGGCATAGCAGGCCGCCGGCGTGGCACGCTGCCCGGTTTCTTCTGTTCGCGAGTCGGCCGCCGCGCGCGCAGTGCCCGATCCAGACCAGCACACGGCGGACAGCAGCACGACTGCGAGAGCTCCCGCGGCCGCGGCCGCCCTGGTCCGGCGCATCCCGTTATCGTCGTTGATCGACCAGTAGACCGTCGACCTAGTCGTCCGCGCCGGAGTCGTCACGACTGACTGGCAGCGTGATGGTGAACCTCGTCTCGCCCGGTCTGCTGGTCACGTCGGCGCTGCCGCCGTGGGCGGCTGCTACGGCGTGCACGATCGCCAGCCCGAGGCCGCTTCCGCCGCCTGTGCGTGACCGCGAGGTATCCCCGCGCACGAACCGCTCGAACACGTCCGCCTGAAGCGCAGCTGGAATGCCCGGCCCGTTGTCGGTGACGCTGATGACGGCGGTGGCTGCTGGGTCCTCGCCGGCCGCGCCGCTGCCGAGCGCGATCGTCACTGCCGTACCGGCTGGTGTATGCCTGGCGGCGTTGCTCAGCAGGTTGGCGAGAACCTGCCGGAGTCGCTGCTCGTCACCGCGGACGACAACCGGCGCCGCTGGCAGCTCGAGCTGCCAGCGGTGACTGGGCGCGGAAACCCGCGCGTCGCTGGCGGCGTCGATGATGAGCCGGGTCAGGTCGACCGGCTCGCTGGCGAGCGGCCGTCCGGCGTCCAGGCGGGCGAGCAGCAGCAATTCGTCGACCAGTTCGCTCATCCGGGCGGACTCTGCTGCTACCCGGCTGAGCGCGTGCGCGACGTCGTCTGGCAGTGTCCCCGCTCGGCGGCGGGCGAGCTCGGCGTAGCCGCGGATGGCGGCCAGCGGGGTGCGCAGCTCGTGACTGGCGTCGGCGGCGAAGGTCCGCAGCCGCGACTCGCTGGCCTCGCGCCGCGCCAGCGCGGCCTCCACGTGGCCGAGCATCCGGTTAAACGCCGCGCCAACCTGGCCGACTTCGGTGGCCGGATTGGCGTCAGGCACTCGCTCGGGCAGGCGGACCTCGCCGCTGCTGAGCGGTAGCTCCGTCACCCTGGTTGCGGTCGCTGCGACTCGGCGCAGCGACCGGAGCGAGATCCGCACCCAGGTGGTGCCGATCACACCGGTGATGACCAGGGCGGCGAGGAACACGGCGAGCTCAGCCGCGGCTACCTCGTGCAGCGTCTGCGTGACCGGGGCCACGGGCAGGCCATTCACGACAACGCCTGCGTCGGTCTGGCTCGCCGTCATCTGGTACGGGCCGTAGAAGGTCAGGTCGACCGTCACGATCCGGCCGACCGGGATGCGCGCGATCGCCGCCTGGTCGGCGGCAGTCAGGTGGCAGATGTCATCGCGACCCGCCAGGTAAGGGTTCGTAACCAGGTGCGGTTGCTTGATCACGGCGGTGAAGGCCGCGGTCACCTGCTGTTGCGCGCACTGCGCTGGCGGCTCGCCACCGCCACCGTTCGTGGGCATGGCTTCCTGGTCTGGCGGCGGGGTGCTGAAGCAGCCGGTGTAGCGCAGGTTGGCGCTGGTCAGCTCGCTGTTGAGCTGGGCGATCAGGACCGAGTGCAGGTGCGAATAGGTCACCAGGCCGACCGCCGCGCAGGCTAGCGCTAGGAGGCCGAGCAGGCCAGCGACAAGGCGAGTGCGCAGCGTCCGCCCGGCCAGCCACCGCGATGTCATGATCAGCCCGGCGGCTTCAGCACGTACCCGACGCCGCGCACCGTGTGGATCAGCGGGGCACGGCCAGAGTCGATCTTCTTCCGCAGATAGCTGATGTACAGCTCCACCACGTGCGCCTGACCGCCGAAGTCGTAGTTCCACACCCGGTCCAGGATCTGCGCCTTCGACAGCACCCGCCGCGGGTTGCGCATGAGAAAC
>Ga0187814_10000143_pt1 | contig 19206 bp, 19 predicted proteins | sample NC_S_4_FD_132450 | JGI IMG/M metagenome (GOLD analysis project Ga0187814, IMG submission 132450) | Wetland sediment microbial communities from Neuse River Estuary, North Carolina, USA - ASW-S_4 | ecosystem: Environmental > Aquatic > Freshwater > Wetlands > Sediment | place: USA: North Carolina... | reverse complement strand
GTGTGGTCCGCGCTCCCGCTCCGGTTGACGAGCCGATGGTCAACAGTCAGCCGGATCGGCTCCGGCGGCGCGCCCAGCCCGATCTCGATCTCCGGGCAGTACGGCACCCAGTCCACGTACGGGTCCAGCTCGTCGGTCAGGAACCGGCTGCGCATGTGCCCGCCGTTGAATCGCACCAGGGCCCCCAGCAGGCAGCTCGACACGCCCACCCGCGGCCGTTCGGTGCCAGCCATAATTGACATTCAACACAGTGTCTTAAGCAAGGTTCGCGCTAGGCAAAGAACCCGCTGTGGTTGCTGGCCTCTCGCCTGCACTCGCGAGTCGGTTTTGCCATAACGCTCACGGCAAGGACGACGATGACGACCCCCAGGCTGCTGGCCCTCAGCGACCTGCACGTGGCGTTCCCGCAGAACCGGGAGATCGTTTCCGCGCTCCAGCCGGAGAGCGACGGGGACTGGCTGCTGCTGGCGGGTGACGTGGGAGAGCTGTACCCCGACATCGAGTGGGCGCTGCAGACCCTCGCTGACAAGTTCACCACCGTCGTGTGGACCCCGGGCAACCACGAGCTGTGGACGCGGCGCAAGGACCCGGTCTCGCTCCGCGGCGAGGAGCGCTACCTGGCCCTGGTCGAACTCTGCCGCAGCCTGGGCATCCTCACCCCCGAGGACCCGTACCCGGTGTGGGACGGACCCGGCGGCCCGGCCACGGTCGCGCCGGTGTTCTTGCTGTACGACTACACGTTCCGGCCCGACGGCGCGCTGACCAAGGAGCAAGGCCTCAAGCAAGCCTACGAGAAGGGCATCGTGTGCCGCGACGAGGCGCTGCTGCACCCCGATCCCCACGCCAGCCGAGAAGAATGGTGCTGGGCCCGGATCGAGGTCACCGAACGCCGGCTCGCCGCGCGGGACCCGGCGCTCCCGGTCGTCTTCGTCACGCACTACCCGCTCGTGCGCGAGCCCACCCGGGTCCTGCGCTACCCGCTGTTCGCCCAGTGGTGCGGCACCACCCGGACGAGTGACTGGCACCTGCGCTTCAACGCGGCCGCGGTCGTCTACGGCCACCTGCACATCCCGCGGGTGACCTGGTACGACGGCGTCCGGTTCGAGGAGGTCTCGATCGGCTACCCGCGTGAATGGCGGCGCCGTGACGTCAGGCCCGGCGTGCCGCGGCAGATCCTGCCCGCGACAAACGCGGCGCCGGGCACCCCGCGTCAAACCTTAGCCGGGTCCGAACCCAGGACCAGCTGGCCGGTCTCGGAGTCGTATTCGAACAGCTCGTAGCGGCCCCAGTCGATGGCGATGTCGAGCTGGCGGCGGGCCTCCTCGGCGGAGAACCCGCGGCGCAGCAGGTCCAGGAAGAACCCCTCGCGCAGGGTCCCGTCAGGGCCCGCCGCCGCCGCGGCTACCCTGATCCTCTCGTCGAGCTGAGCTGACTTTTACTGCGTGTCGTCAGCATATGTTGACGAACCCAGCCTCGTCAGCATATGCTGACGGGCATGGAAACGACCGTACAGATCGCCGAAGGCGCCGCCAGCCAGGACCCCGAGGTCGGCCTGCGGGCCGTCGCCGCGCTGCGGACCCTGGCCGAACGCCTGGAACTGCTCCAGGTCCAGAACGCGCGAGATCTCGGCTGGTCCTGGCAGGACATCGCCAGCCGCCTCGGCGTCACCAAGCAGACCGTGCACCGCAAGTACGGCCGGCTGACCGGGAGGCGATGATGTTCGAGCGCTTCACCGACGGCGCCCGGCACGTCGTCGTCCAGGCCCAGAAGGAAGCCCGGCGGCTCGGGCACGACTACATCGGCTGCGAGCACCTGCTGCTGGCCGCGGCCAGGGCCGGCGAGCCGGCCAGCGCCGTCCTGCGCGATCAGGGTGTCACGCCGGAGCGCGTGGAGGCGGAGATCGTGCGCACCATCGGCCGCGGCTCGGCTGGCCCCGCCGACCCGCTGCACGGCCTCGACCGCGAGGCGCTGGCCGCCATCGGGATCGACCTGGACGTGGTGCGGGCCAGGCTGGAGGCCGCGTTCGGGCCCGAGGCTCTCGACCGGGCCGTCCTGGCCCACAAGCGAGCCGCGCAGGCGGGCCGCCGGGGCCGGCGCCCGGCCTGGAGCAAGGGCCCGGTGGCCGAGCTGATGCGCCGCCGGCGTGCCCGCCGTGGTACGCCTCCGGGCCCTGGCCCCCGGTCCGTCAGCCGACGGCTGCCGGGTCCGGCGGCGGGCGGCCACCTCCCGTTCACGCCGCGCGCCAAGAAGAGTCTCGAGCTCTCCCTGCGGGAGGCCAAGGTGCTTCATGACGACTACATCGGCGTGCAGCACCTCATCCTCGCCCAGCTGGCCATCAGCGACGGCATGCCGCGGCCGATCCTGTCGGCCCTCGGCGCGTCCGCCGAGTCGCTGCGCGCCGACATCCTGGCCCGCTACCGCAAGGCGAGCTGACGCCGCCTCAGGAGGACGACGGCATCAGGACGCTGCCGATGATGTAGACGGTCGCGTTCGCCGTCTGCACGTTGCCGCACACCACGCTCGCGCCGTTGACCGTGTAGCTGCCGTCGGCCAGCCTGGGCATGACCGTGCCGCCCTCCAGCGTCTTGATCGGCAGGCCCGCGGCCAGCTGGGCGGGCGTGTACCGGCCCATGGCCACGTGGTAGGTCAGGATCTTGGTCAGCTCGGCCTTGTCGGCCAGCACGCCGTCCATGGTGCCCGACGGGATCTTCGCGAACGCGGCGTTGTCCGGGGCGAACACGGTGATGCTCGACGCCGCGTTGAGCGTGTTCACCAGCCCGGCCTTCTTGACCGCCGCCACCAGCGTGGACAGCACCGGGTTGGCCGAAGCGGCGGTGGCGACCGGGGCGGCCGACATTCCGGTGAAGCTGCCCGCGCCGGTCTTCGGCACCGACGAGCAGCCCGGGCCGAAGTCAGTGGCGGTCGTGCCCGCCCCAGCGGAGGCCGGAGCGGAGGCCGGGGCCGACGCCGGGGCGGCCGCCGGGGACGAAGCGCTGGAGCTGCACGCGGCCGCGCCCAGGGCCAGGGCGGCGGCCAGCGCGGAGGTGGCGATGAAGCGGTATGGCATGGATTTCTCCCCGAGTAGCGAGCGGTTCAGATGACGGGCCGCATTCGGACCCCGGCTGGCAATCGGATTGCTTTTCTCGTTCGTGCAGGTCGCGGGCAATCCGGAGGCCGGTTTGCCTCGAATCGGAGGCATGAACAGGCCTGAGCTCCGCCAGTGGCGGGCGGAATCGGTGGATGCCGACGGGGACGAGGACCTCGATCTGGCCGGCCTGCTGGCTCTCGTGGCGCGCGGTGACCACCGGGCGTTCGAGCTGGTCTACGGCAGGCTGGCCGGCCCGGTCTACGGGCTGGTCCGGCAGGTGCTGCGGGATCCGGCGCAGTCCGAGGAGGTGGCCCAGGAGGTGCTGCTCGAGGTCTGGCGTACCGCGTCCCGGTTCGACCCGGACCGGGGCAGCGCGGCCGCCTGGGCCCTGACCATCGCCCACCGCCGAGCGGTCGACCGCGTCCGTTCGGAGAACGCCTGCTCGCGCCGGGAGCAGAAGGTGGCGCTGGACCGCGATAACGGAGACGACGACGTGGCCGAGGCGGTGGCTGCCACGCTGGACCGCCAGCGGGTGCGGCGCTGCCTGGACGGCCTGACCGAGCTGCAGCGCGAGTCGATCCAGCTCGCTTACTACGGCGGCTACACCTACCCGCAGGTCGCGCAGCTGCTCGGGGTGGCCCTCGGCACGGTCAAGACCAGAATCCGCGACGGCCTGATCAGGATGCGTGACTGCATGGAGGTGACCGGGTGAAGCTCGCCCGCGACGAGATGCACGGCCTCACCGGGAGTTACGCCCTCGACGCTCTCGGGCCCCAGGAGATCGAGGCGTTCGAGCGCCACCTTCAGTACTGCGGGTCCTGCGAGGCCGAGGTACGCGGGCTCCGCGAGACCGCGACCCGGCTCGCCCTGGCCAAGGCGCGCCGGCCGCCGGACCGCCTGCAGCAGCGGGTGCTGGCCGCCACCTACCGGACCCGTCAGCTCCCGCTGCTGCCCTCGCCGCGCCCGGCCCAGGTCCGGCGACGCTGGCCGCGGCCGGTCCTCGCCCTGGCCGCGGCCAGCGTGGCGGCCGCCCTCGCCCTGGGCGTGGCCCAGCTCGCCACCCAGCACCGGCCAGACGTCAGCGTCCAGACCGCGCGGACCAGCGCGGGCGGCGCCGTCACCCTGATCGTCACCCCGTCGCAGCAGGACGCCGTCCTGACCGCGGCGCGGTTGCCGTCGCTGCCGGACGGCCGGGTCTATCAGGTCTGGGTGATCGGCCCGGCCGGCGCCCGCTCGGCGGGCTTGCTGTCCGGGACCGCGCTGGTGCTCACCGGCGTGCGCGCGGGGGAGCGGGTCGGGGTGACCGTGGAGCCCGCCGGCGGCACGTCCCGGCCCACCAGCACCCCGATCGTCCTCATGCCCGTGCTCATAGCCCGCCAGGCCTGATTACGGTAACGTTCCCGGAACGCTCCGGGCGTACAGTCCCTGACATGAGGGAGGGGAACCCGGTGCCGGGCGCGGGGAATCGCCGTTTCCGGCTGGCCTCGCCCGCGACCGCGCTGGCGGTCGGCTGTCTTGTGCTGGCCCTGGTCGCCGCCCAGTGGCCGTTCGCCGGCCTGGCGCACGTGAGCGTGAACTCCGGCACCGGCGGCGTGGTGTGGTGGACCTCCATCCCCTTCGGCGTGGTGGGCTTCGTCGTGGCCTGGCGGAAGCCGCGCAACCCGCTCGGATGGTGCCTCCTCGGCCTGGTCGTCGCTGGGGCGCTCAGCGACGACGGCAGCCTGTACGCCATCGCCGCCTACCGGGTCCGCCATGGCACGCTGCCGCTGGGGTGGGTGGCCATGCTCGCCCAGCCCGGCTGGGCCCTTCTGATCGTCCTGATCGGGCTGACCGTCCTGATCTTCCCCGACGGCACGCTGCCGTCCCCGCGGCTGCGGTGGGTGCTGTGGCTGTACCTGGTCTTGGGCCTGCTGTGGATGGGCAGCGCCTACGTCCTCACGCTCGACGCCATCCTCCGCCACGACATCCGTGTGGACTCCGGCGGCAACCTGTTGGCCCTGGACAACGGTGCGAGCTCGCCGGGCTGGTGGAACGCGCTGCAGAACGTGCTCCTCGTGGCGCTGGCGCTCAGCATGCTGGTGTCCCTGGCCGGGCAGGTGGCCAGCTACCGGGGCTCCTCCGGAGAGCGGCGGCAGCAGCTGAAGTGGCTGCTGGGCGGCTTCGCCGCCGGCGTGGCCGGCTTGGTCCTCGGGATCACGCTGCGGGGGGCCGGCCTCTGGGGCGTGGTCGGTCACGTCGCGATCCTGGCCGTCTTCGCGGTGCCGGTGACCATGGGCGTGGCCATCCTGAAGTACCGGCTGTACGACATCGACCGGGTGCTGAGCCGGACCCTGGCCTACGCGATCGTCACCGGGCTGCTGATCGGCGTTTACGCCGGACTGGTGCTGCTGGCGCAGCAGGTCCTGCGGTTCAGCTCGCCGGTGGCGGTGGCCGCCTCCACGCTGGCCGCGGCCGCAATGTTCGCACCCGTGCGGCGCCGGGTCCAGCACGCGGTAGACCGGCGGTTCAACCGGGCCCGGTACGACGCCGACCAGACGGTGGCCGCCTTCGCGGCCCGCCTGCAGGACGCGGTGGACCTGGACGCGATCCGCGCCGACCTGACCGGCGTGGTGCGGGCCGCCCTGGAACCGGCCCACCTCACAGTGTGGACCGCGCCGCGCGAGTGAGCGGTCAGGGCGGCGGTTCGCCCCGGGCGACTAGAGGTGCTGGCGGGCTGGCCCGCGGGATGAACCGGCTACCCCATCGGCACGTTCCCCGAATGTGCAGCTAGACGCGGTTAGGTGGGACCCGGAGCCGGCGGAACCGGACGGCGAAGCCGTCCGGCGGGCGGGGCGGAGGCTCGGCTTCCGCCTCACGTTCTCCTCCGCAGAGGCCTACACGGTGCTCGCGGTGAAGGCGACCGCGGTCGTCCTGCTCGCCGTGACCGGCTGGCTGCAGCCGAAGCAGCGCCGCTGAAGCCACGCGGTTCCGCAAGCTCAATTTCCCCAGAAGCTTACTGAACCATCTCACGTCACTAGACATGTCTTCAGTAAAGAGACCTACCGCCGCCGGATATCAGCTGAACTGAACGGCCCGCCGGTACGTGATTCCCCTTGGGAGACCAAGAGCACGGTGAAGAGGAGATTTCGAATGCGGAAGATACTGGGTGCTGCCGGACTGGCGGCCGTCGCCCTGGCGCTGTCGGCGTGCGCGAGCTCTGGCAGCAGCTCGTCGTCTGCCGCGAGCAGCCCGGCCGCCGGGGCCAGCAGCCCGGCCAGTTCGGCGCCGGCCAGTTCGGCGCCGGCCAGTTCGGCGCCAGCCTCGATCGTCAGCGTCGGCAAGCTGGGGATGACGACCATCAGCGGCGCGGCGGTCGTGACCAACTCCAAGGGCATGACGTTGTACTGGTTCGTGCCGGACACCTCGACCATGTCCAAGTGCACGGGATCGTGCGCGACGTACTGGCCGCCGCTGGTCGGCCCGGTGGCCGCCGCGACCGGCGTGACCGGCACGCTGGGCGTCATCACCCGGCCGGATGGCACGATGCAGGCCACGTACGACGGGCACCCGCTGTACACCTACGCCGGGGACTCCGTTCCCGGGCAGGCCAAGGGAAACGGGCTCAACGCCTCCGGCGGCGTGTGGTGGGAGATGACCGTCTCGGGGGCCAAGCCGGCCGCCGCGACCAGCAGCAACACCGGCGGCAGCACCAGCGGCGGTACCAGCACCGGCGGTGGCACCAGCGGCGGCAGCACCGGCGGCTACGGGTACTGATCTCCGGCTCGTCTCCTAGCGCATAGACAAGGACCGCGGCAGGCCCGGCACCGGGCCTGCCGCGGTCCTCGTGTTGGGAGGTCCACTGGACGGGCTGGTCACGAACGCCTCGCTGATGGCGCCTCATCGGGTGAACCGGCCCGACCCGGCCAACGTGAAGGTAGGTGAGGAGTTATTCGCTGGCCGCTGCCGGGCGCTCTCACCGCAACCAGCCAGCGCCTAGTCACATCGCCGTGCGCCTCGCGCGGCCCAGGGAGGCGCGGTGCGGACCACGATGACCGCCGCAACGACGATGGCCTGCACGATAGCGCCGCCTGGCCCTGCCTCTTTCTATCGCCGATCCGCCCGCCCCTGCGGAAACCTCCGCTTTCACCGTGCCGCGCCCTGCCGGGTGACCGGAAAGCGGGCGGCACGGTCCAGTCGTGGCCGCCGCTGCTACTAGCGCTCCCCCGTTTGGGTGCAGCGGCGGCCACCGTGTTCCCCGCTCCTCTCTCCAGCGGGGACCGACCCCGGCCGCCTCACGCCGGGGCCAGCCCGGCGGGCGGCAGGTCCCGGTTCCACGCGGCAAGCAACCACGGCCCGTTCAGTAAAAATCATTGAGACCGAACGGAGCGTGGTGCGTGCGCCGGGGACGCCTTAGCCGGGACCCGATCGGGCCGACATCGTGATGAAGTCCCGGGCCCAGGTGGCCTCGAAGAAGGTCCACGGGCCCTGCGTGGTCGAAGCCAGCAGTTTGCGGCCGTTGGCCGGGGCGGCCGGGCCGCCGGGCGGCGGGTCGTAGGTCACGAAGACGGGCCAGTTGGGGTTGATGTCGAGCTGCATGCCGCGCACCGCTCCGGCGCGCACCAGGAGCTCGGCTACCTGCAGCGGGTCCAGCGCCGGCCCGGCGACGTAGACCAGGGCGCCGTCGGCGGTGATACCCAGGCCCGAACGCCACTGGTGCTCGATGCCCCGCACCGCGGCCAAGCACGAGGTGGCGCCGCACGTCGACCCCCAGGCCCGCCACCGCGCTGAACTAGCCCGCGGCGTCGGGCGTCCGCCGGCCACCAGCGGTAGCAGGTTCTGGCGCACGCTCACCACCTGCGCGGTCATCGTCACGTCGCTGCCCCAGGCGCCGATGTCGACGCTCCCGTCGGCGTAGATCACCAGCGAGGCCGCCCCGGTGCGCAGCGGGTCGATCACGCGGCCCTCGGTGTAGTACCCGCCGCGCGCCTGGTTCATCTTGAACCCGCCGTTGAACGCGGCCACCAGCATGGCCGCCTGGGCCGCTTGGACGGGCGCGGTGTACCGGTAGGGCCCGCCACCGGGGCTCACCGAGCCGGAGTACAGCCGGGCCGCCAGCAGGCCGGTGTCCATCCACGCGATCCCGGCCGGCTGCGTGCCGCCCGGCGGGATGAGGGTGGTCTCGTACACCGCGCGCACGCTCCCCATACCGACGCCGACCGGGCGGCCTTCCGGACGCCACGCGCCCATGGCCGCGCCCGGCAAAAACGGCACCAGCGCGGCCGGGGCGGGCAGCGGCTGGCCGGGGACGGCCAGCACTGGTCCCGAAGGCAAGGCGGATACGGGCGGCCTGGCCGGGACGCTGGTCCGGGCCGCGGTGCTGGCCCGGACCGGGGCGGACCCCTGGCCAGCAACGCTGGCGGTGCAGGACGTCAGCGCCAGGCCCAGGCCCAGGGCGGCCAGCAGCGCCAGCAGCGGCGGCAGGCGCGACCCGCACATTTCCACGCCTCCAGGATGCGGCCCGACGATGACAGGATCGTGAAGCTACCGTCCTGCTGGCAGGGGGAAAGCTCGCCCGCGCTGGCCCTGATCACCAGGCCCGAATCCGCCGCCGTGTCAGTATGTGGAGGTGATGGGGCAGCGGCGAGATTCCCGCCCGGGGTTTCTGCGGAGCATCGGTCCCGAAGTACTCGCGGCGGCATCGGACAACGACCCCACCAACGTGGGTACCGCGGCGGCAGTAGGGGCGCAGACCGGGTATCAGCTGGCCTGGGTGGCAGTTCTCGCCGCGCCGCTGCTGGCCATCGTCATGACCATCGCCGCGCAGGTCGGGGCGGTAGGCCGGAATGATCTCCAGTCGCTCGCCCGGAAGCGATACGGCCGAGGCGTGGCCGCGGTCCTGCTGGTGTCCGTGGTCTCGGTCAACATCGTTACCATCGCGGCGGACCTCCAGGCCGGGGCCGCCGGCCTCGGGCTGCTCATCGGCGTAGACTCGCGCTGGCTTGTGGCACCGCTTGGCCTTGCTCTCATCATCCTGCTGCTGGTCGGCAAGTATGACGAGGTAGTGGCGATCCTGCGATATCTCTTGCTGGGCTTCCTGGCCTTCGGGGCGGCCGCCTTCATGGCGCATCCCGACTGGTCTGAAGTACTGCGCGGCAGCCTGATCCCGGCCCTTTCGATGCGCTCGGCCGAGGTGACAGGGAGCCTCGCCCTGCTCGGCACCACGCTGACCAGTTATGTGTACGTGTGGGAGACCATCGGACGGGGAGTGGAGGAGCCGCCGGATCCCGCCGCCGACGCTGGTGGCCTGGCTCGGGTCAAGCTCGGCGCCGTCATCGGCGGCGTGGTCACCGCGTTGATTCTCTGGTTCATGATCGTGGCCTGCGCGGCAACGCTCGGCGCGCACCATTCGACGGTCACCTCGGCGCAGCAGGCCGCGGCGGCCCTGCGCCCACTAGCCGGCTCGGCCGCCGCGGGCCTCTTCGCGATCGGGCTCACGACCTCAGCGCTGGTCGCCCTGCCCGTTCTGATGGCGACCAGCGCGCATGTCGTCGGCGCGCAATTCGACTGGCGTCGCGGACTGTCGGAGGGGATCGGCAGCGCCCTGGCCTTTTACGCCGTCCTGGTCGCGTCACTCGGGCTCGCGCTCGCCATCACCTTCACCGGTGTCTCCGTGATCGACATGCTCAAGGCAGCCAGCGTGATCGGAGGGCTGGGAACCCCGGTCGGCGTGGTGTTTCTCGTCCTCCTCGGCCGGGATCCGCAGATCATGGGTCCGCAGACCATTTCTCGCGGCCTGGCCATCGCGGGCTGGGTCGTTGCGTTGCTGGTCGGCGGTCTTGGTCTCGCCTTTATCGTGGCGGCCGCCTTAGCATCACATCACAGGTACCCGAACGCGACGCTGCCGTGCGCGCCGGCCGCCAATCAGCCCGGCGATGGCCGTGGCCAGGCGCTGGTCGTTTAGCTAACGATCAGGCCGCACGCCGCGGACTAGGCCGGCTTCGGCGATGACCGGCTGGAACAGGACGGAGGTGAAGTCCGCGTCGCGCAGCGCGGCCTGCCAGAACTCCGGCGTGGCCGGATGCTCATGCCCGATGCCCAGGCCGTACCGGGCCAGGTTCCTGGCGATCCGCCACCAGCCGCCAGGTCCCTTGGCCGCCAGGGTGATCACCTTCTGCCGCAGGATGTCGCGGTCCCGCTGGCTGCCGCCGCGGCCGAACATCATGTCGGCGATGACCAGCCGGCCGCCCGGCCGGAGCCAGCGGGCGGCCTGAGTCACCAGGGCCCGCTTGTCGGCGTCCATCAGGTGATGCAGCGCGTAGCTGGAGACGACGAGATCGACGCTGGCCGGCCGGAGCTGGAACTCGCGAAGATCACTGACCTCGGTCGACACGTTGCGGAGTCCGTCGCGGGCGGCCCGCTCGGCCAGCGACGCCGACATCGAGGTCGAGATATCGACCGCCAGGACCGAGGAGACCAGCGGGGCCAGGGCCCTCGTCACGAAGCCGGTTCCCGCGCCCAGGTCTACGCAGGCATCTGTAGGCTTCGGGGACGACAGCTGGATCAGCTGGCTCAGCACCTGCCCGAACGCCGCGGCCGAAGTGACATGGGAATGCCATTCTTCGACTCGCCGATCCCATTCTCGTTCCAGGGTCAGCATGTCACCTCCATCTAATCGAATTCCATTAATTGCGTTCACAGGAAGGGTACGGGCCGCTTATGAAGGCAACGTGAAGCGCCAAATTAATGAAGAAAATATGAAGCGGTCACAGGCAGCGTATGGCGCAGCTAGATCGGCACTGGCCAGGCATGATGAGACGATTCGCGTATTCAGGCCTGGCGCCGCGCGGATCACTTCATGTGCAGCGCGTCCAGCGCCGCCTGGAGCGAGGCGGCATAGGCCTCGCTGGTGAACGTGGCGCCGGAGATCGCGTCGATTCGGGCGCTCTGCGCCGTGAGCACCTCCGACCGGAGCAGCGGGATGGCCTGCGTGCAGATCTGCTGGGAGGTGAACTCGGCGACCTCCAGGGTGGGCACCGAGACGTCCGTGATGCGGCTTCCGCTGACCGTCACCTTCACGTCCAGGACTCCGTAGCCGAACTGCTCGCTCGCGCCGACGGCGGTGCGGACGCCGCCCGGGCCCGCGATAACCGGCCCCAACGGCGTGGCCGCGAGCGCGCCGCCCGGGTTCCCGCCCGTTCCGCCACTGGGCAGCGTCAGGGGGGCGGGCTGGGTGTGGAAGCCGAGCACGCCGATGAACCCGGCCACGGTCCCGGCGAAGACCAGCAGCGGCGCTCGTTTCACGGCTGTTCTCCCGGTCTGGTCACAGCGCGTATGCCTCGTGGTGGATGACCTCGTCGGGCACGCCGAGCCAGCGCACCAGGTCGACGATCTCGGTCACGAACTCTTCCGGGCCGCACACGTACACGTCGCGTTCGGACAGGTCGGGGACCATGCGGCGCAGGGAGTACTGGTCGATGACGGCCTGCGCCCGGCTGCCGGTCATCTCGTGCAACCGGCCGCCGCGGCGTTTGACCAGGTCGGCGACCTCAGCTTCCAGCACGAAGTCTTCCTGCCTGGCGGCCCGCAGCACTATCACCGGCTTGGCGCCTCGCGGCAGGTCTTCCAGCAGCGCCCGAACCGAGGTGACGCCGATCCCGGCGGCGATCAGCAGCACTCGCGGCCGGCGCTGGGCGTGCCGGGTGAAAACACCGTACGGCCCCTCGATCGCGACCAGGGTGCCCGGCTTGAGCCGGGCCAGCGCCGACGAGTGGTCGCCGACACCCTTGACGGTCAGCCGCAGGTAGGGCGGCGCCGGCCGCGCCGACACCGTGTAGGGGTGGGCCTGCCACCACATCCCCCTGGTCAGGAAGCGCCAGAAGAGGAACTGCCCGCCGGATATCGGCAGGCGGTCCAGGTGCTCGCCCCGGCAGATGACGGACACGACCCCCGGCCCTTCCGGCCGTACCTCGGCCACGCGCAGCCGGTGCCGGACGCTGCGCAGCACCGGCAGGCCGAAGCGGTAGGCGAGCACGAGCCCGGCCGTCCCCGCCCACGCCAGAGACCACACCAGCTGGGTCAGGGGGTGGCCGACGAAGGACGGGCCGAGCACGATGACGTGAGCGAAGGAGATCGCCAGCGCCAGGTACACCCACAGGTGGACGATCCACCAGACCTCCCGCCGCACCCGCCGCCGGATGGCCCGGACCGAGATCACGCCGGCCAGGCAGATCAGGGCCAGCCCGATCGTGGCGGTGAGGATGTCCGGATAGGACCGCAGGAGCGTGCCCGCCTCATGCCACGGCCCGCTCCTGGCTGCCTGGGCATACCCGGCCGTGATCAGCACCGCGTGCGCGATCAGCAGGCTGATCGGCCAGGGGGCCAGCCGCCGGTGCCAGCGCAGCAGCCCGTCCTGGCCCAGCACCCGTTCGATCACCGGGATGCGGCTCACCAGCAGCACCATCATCAGCGCCAGGTAGGTCCCCACCATGCCGGTCGCGTTGCCGGCGAAGGTCGCGAGCCCGCCGGGCGCGGTGAGCTGGCTGGCGGTCTCCGCGGTGAGCGTGACCGCGGCCGTGGCACCCAGTCCGGCGCCGGCCGCCAGCAGGACGGCCCCGGCGTAGGCGGGCCGTGGCCCGGGAGAGCTACGGCCGGGCACACGGCGGTTCGGCCGCGGGGCAGTCAGCAGCGACCCCGGTCGCCGTTCCCGACCTGCGTTCATGCCCTCAGCATGTGGCACCATCGTGACAGGAGCATGAAGCAGACGCAGCGGTGGTGGCTTCATGTCCGCGTCACCAAGAGCCGATAGCGTCGAAGCCGAAATGTCGGTCACCATCGCCAGGCACGCGCTGGCGGCGGCCAGCGCGCTGGCCGGATGCTGCGCGCTCGCCGGATGCAGCGGCGCGCCGGCGTCTCATTCGGCGGTGCCGCCGAGCACGGCCCGGGCGAGCCGGCCAGCGGTGATCCGGGTCAGCGTGACCCAGACCAGTCCACGATCACCGAAGCCGGCCCAGCCGCGGGTGAGCATCGTCCGGGTCCGCACGGGCGACGGAGCCCTGGTGACCGTCGTGACCTTCCTCGGCCCGGTGCGGTACGTCCTGCACGACGGCAGCGGGGACCCCGGCCCGGTGGCGGGGCTCCGCGCCGGGCCGGCCGTGACCGGTGCCGAACGCACGCGGCTGCTGGCCGCCTTCAACGGCGGCTTCAGGCTGTCCGCGGGTGTCGGCGGCTACATGCAGGAAGGCCACGTGATCAGCCCGCTGCGCCAGGGGCTGGCCAGCCTGGTGATCGACCGCTCCGGGCAGGCCAGGATCGGGGTCTGGGGCAGCGGGGTGCCCGCACCCGGCGAGGCCGTCTACAGCGTCCGGCAGAACCTGCCGCCGCTGGTGCTGAACGGCCGGCCGACGGCGGCCTCGGCCGACTGGGGCCTGTGGGGCGCGACGCTCGGCGGCGGCGCGTACGTAGCTCGCAGCGCCATCGGCCAGGACGCCGCCGGTGACCTCATCTACGCGGCGAGCATGTCCGCCGTCCCCGCGGACCTGGCCTCCGCGCTGGCCAGCCACGGCGCCCGGATCGCGATGGAGCTCGACATCAACCCGGAGTGGGTCCAGCTGGACGTCGCGCGCAGGCCCGGCGGTCCGCTGACGGCCGGGATACCGGGCCAGGACCGGCCCGCCGTCCAGTATCTCGTGGGCTGGACCAGGGACTTCTTCACCGTCCTGGCCCCATCCGCCGGTTCACCGGCGACCCCGCCGCGCCTGGAGTATCTGAGGCCGTAGCGTAGAGCCGTGACCGGCATCATCGTGAACGGCGAGCGGCACGAGCTGGATCCGGCGATGTCCGGCACCCTGCTCGGGTGGCTGCGCGCCGGCCTCGGCCTGACCGGCACCAAGCCGGGCTGCGGGGAAGGCCAGTGCGCCGCGTGCACCGTGCTGGTCGACGGCACGCCGGTGCTGGCCTGCCAGACGGCCGCGGCAGAGGTGGCAGGCCGTTCGGTTACGACCGTCGAAGGGCTGGCCAGTCGCCAGCGATTGCATCCGGTCCAGCAAGCCCTGGCCGAAGAGCACGCCTTCCAGTGCGGGTACTGCACGCCCGCCATGGCGCTGCGGGCCGCCGCGCTGCTGGCCGCCGATCCCAGTCCGGACCAGGGAGCCATCGCCGAGGCCCTCGAGCCGGCCATCTGCCGGTGCGGCTGTTATCCGCGGATCGCCCGCGCGGTCCGGCGGGCCTCGGTCCTGCTCCGGGAGCCCGCCCAGCTGGGCTCGGAGCCCCTTGAACCCACGGCCGCGAAGCCGCTGGCCCGGCCGCACCGCCCCTGGGATCAGTGTGACCCGCGGGACCGGGAATACTTCGAGATCCTGGGCGACGGGCTGGTCGTGGTATGGCCCCCGCCGGCCGGCGTCGGCGGGGCCTGGGTGCACGTCTCCCCGTCCGGCACGGTGACCGCGTTCACCGGCAAGGTCGACGTGGGTCAAGACAACCGGGCGGCCTTCCGGCTGCTGGTCGCGGAGGAGCTGGGCATCGCTCCCGGCTCGGTCCACCTGGTCCAGGGGGACACCGACCTGTGCCCGTCGGACCACGGCACGTTCGGCAGCCGGTCCTTGCCGGAGGCGGGGGAGTGGCTGCGCCGGGCTGCCGCCGGGGCCCGCGAGGTGCTGCTGGACCTGGCCGCGCAGCGCCGTCAAGCCGACGCGAACAAAGCCGCCGCGAACAAAGCCGCCGCGAACAAAGCCGCCGCGAACAAAGCCGACGCGAACAAAGCCGCCGCGAACAAAGCCGCCGCGAACAAAGACGGCCCGGATGAAGACGGCGCGAACGCGGACACGGCTCGCGGGCCCCGGCTCATCTACCGCGAGCTGCTCACCGGCCTGCGCCGGCTGGACGTCCTCGATACCGAGCCGCCGCTGATCCCGCCGACCGCATGGCGGATCGCGGGCCATCGCCCGCATCACGCCGAGCACGGTCGGACCGGCGCTCCCCTGGCTGGCCACCGCCACGAGGGCGTCGCCGGCGACGTTGCCGGCCGGCTCGACGCGGTCACCGGCGGCCGCCGTTACGCGTCCGACCACGAAGTACCGAACATGCGGTACGGGGCCGTGCTGCGCCCGCCGGTGCGCGGGGCCATGCTGCGGAGCGCGGACACCGGCCCCGCCGAGCAGATGCTCGGCGTCGCGGTCGTCAGGGACGGGGAGTTCGTCGGGGTGACCGCGCCGGACCTGGTCACCGCGCGCCGGGCGGTAGCGGTCATCAGGGCCGACTGGGACCTCCCGGCCCCGATCGCCGAACCGATGCCCGACTATCTGCGGGCGCATCCGGCTCCCGGCCGGGGGCTGCAGCAGCCCGTCGACCAGGGCAGCGGTGATCTCCGCGCGGCCCTTGGCGCCGCGTCTGTCACGGTGGCGGCCACTTACACCACGGCCTACCTGGCTCACGTCCCGCTGGAGACCAGGGCCGCCGTGGCCGAGTGGGCCGACGGCCGCCTGACCGTCTGGACCGGCAACAACGTCCCGTTCCCGGTGCGCCGCCGACTGGCCGCGATGCTCGGACTCAAGGAATCAGACGTGCGGGTCATCGTCCCGCCGACCGGCGGCGGGTACGGCGGGAAGCACGGCGACGAGGCCATCGAGGCCGCCCGCCTGGCCCGGGCCACCGGGTCCCCGGTGAAGGTGCACTGGAGCCGCGCCGAGGAGTTCCACTTCGGCTACGTCCGGCCGATGGCCGTGATCGACATCCGCGCGGGCCTCGATACCGACGGCCAGATCGCGGCCTTCGATCTCAAAAACGTCAACGCCGGCCCGCAGGGCACGGCATTCCCCTACAACACCAAGAGCTGGCGGCTTCGCTATCAGCCCGCCGCGTCGCCGCTCGCCCAGGGTCCCTACCGGGCCCTGGCCGCGACGGCCAACACCTTCGCCCGCGAGTCGGCTCTCGACGAGCTGGCCCACGCGGCCGGATGCGATCCGCTCCGCTTCCGGCTCGACCGGCTGGCCGACGAACGGCTCGCCGCCGTGCTGCGCGCGGCCGCCGGGCGGTTCGGCTGGGATCCCGGGCGCGGTCAGGGGGTCGCGCTGGGCGTGGAGAAGGGCGGCCGGGTCGCGACCTGCGCCGAGGTGGCCGCCGAGGCCAACGGCGCCATCCGCGTGACCAGGATCGTGACCGCCTATGAGTGCGGGGCGATCGTCAGCCCGGCCACCGTGCTCAGCCAGGTCGAAGGCGGCACCGTCATGGCGCTCGGCGGTGCCCTGTTCGAGCAGGTCACGCTCGCCGACGGCCACCAGGAGACCAGATCGCTGGCCGGTTACCGGGTGCCGCGGTTCAGCGACATCCCGGATATCGACGTCGTGCTGGTCGACCGGCCGGACATCCCGTCCGCGGGGGCCGGCGAGACACCGCTGATCGCCGTCGCGCCGGCCATCGGGAACGCCATCTTCGCCGCCACCGGACGGCGCCTGCGGGCCCTTCCCATGCTTCAAGGTCCCGCCAGTGGGTGACGAGCCATCCGAGCCGGCCTACACGGTGCGTCAGGCGGCACTGGCCGCTGGGTGGTCGCATCGCCATCGCGACGTGTCCGGCGGCTGGCTGCGGCCGACGGTGTTCGGCGCGGTGGACGGCCTGGTGACGAACGCCTCGATAATCGCCGGGCTGGGCGGCGCCCGGGTCTCGCCGCACACCGTGATCCTGACCGGCGTAGCCGCCCTGACCGCGGGGGCGTTCTCCATGGGCACCGGGGAATACATCTCGGTGACCAACCAGAACGAGCTTGTGCAGGCCGAAGTGGCCACCGAACGCCGGATGCACGCCCGGTTCCCGGCCGCCGAGCAGGCCGAGCTGGCCGATACGTTCCGCGGCTACGGGGCCGACCCCGACACTGCGGCCAGGATGGCCGCCGCGGTGTCGCGGGACCCGGATACCGCGCTGCGGGTGCACACCCGGGAGGAACTCGGCGTCGACCCGTTCAAGCTGCCCTCGGCCCTGGTGGCGGGCCTCTCATCGCTGACAGCGTTCTCCGCCGGGGCGCTGATCCCGTTGCTCCCGTACCTGGCGGGGCTCAATTCCCTGATCGCGGCCCTCGTGATCACGGCCGTGGCGCTGCTGGCGGGCGGCATGGTGGTGGGGCGGATCACCGGCCGCCCGATGTTCCCGGCCGGCTTGCGCCAGCTCGCCCTCGGTTCCCTGGCCGTCGCGGTGACCTTCATCGTGGGCAGTCTCTTTGGCGGCCACGTCGGCTGACGCCGCGTACTAATGTCGCAGGTGAACGGATAAGCCCTCTGTTACGTGATCTCTAACGGGAGATAAGCACGGTGTGAGGAGACCTCCGATGCGAAAGCTATTGACCGCCGCCGGCCTGGCTGCTGCCGTGCTGGCCGTCGCGGCGTGCGCCAGTTCGTCCAGTTCCACGAGCTCGCCGGCATCGAGCGGCACCCCGGCCGCGGGCGCCTCGGCCGCGGGCGCCTCGTCCGGGGCCACGGTGACGGAAACGACGATCGGCGGGACCGAGGTTCTGACCAACTCGGCCGGCTTCACCTTGTACTGGTTCGCTCCGGACACCTCGACCACGTCCAAGTGCACCGGATCCTGCGCGACCTACTGGCCGCCGCTCAAGGGCCCGGTCACCGCGGGTTCCGGCGTGACCGGCACCCTGGGCGTGATCACCCGGCCGGACGGCACGATGCAGGCCACCTACGACGGGCACCCGCTCTACACCTACGCCGCGGACACCGCCCCCGGGCAGAACAAGGGCAACGGCCTCAACGCCTCCGGCGGTCTGTGGCACGAGGTGACGGTCTCGGGCGCCGCGCCCGCCCCCGCGGCCAGCAGTAGTTCCCATGGCGGCTACGGGTACTGACGCCGCAGGCCCACGCGATCAGTCCGTTTGGCAGATCCAGGTACCAGGGCTCGCGCGGTGGCGGCGGCTGTGCCTCCCGTCGTTTGTCCTGGCCGGGATAACGGCTCTGATCTTGTGGGTCGCGGTCGCCGACCTACAGGATCAGGGCGGCCTGGAAAGCGTGCTCTCGGCGGGCCGGGCCGAGCTCGCCGCTCCGCTACTCATAATGCTGGTGGTGGCGACCGGCATCTGCGAGCGGATCTGGCCGGCCGAGCGCCGTCCGGTGCTGGCCCGCGGCCACGTCCAGGACGCCTGTTACCTGGCCCTGCACGCCGTCGTGGTCATCCCGCTGATGACCTTGCTCAGCGTCGGGGCGGCGGCGCTGATCGGCGATCATGCCCGCTGGATCGAGCTGCGCTCGACCGGGCAGTGGCCCGGCTGGCTGCTCGTCCCGCTCACGATCGTGGCCATGGACCTGGCCAACTGGCTGGCCCACTACGCCGACCACCGGCTCGATGCCCTGTGGCGTTTCCACGCCCTGCATCACAGCCAGGAGGAGCTGAGCGTCCTGACCTCCTTCCGGGCGCATCCCCTGATGCACACGACCGGGTTTGTCCTGGCCACCATCCCGGTCGTGGTCCTGATGCCGACGCGCCCGATCGCCCCGGTGCTGATCACGATCTACGTGTGCATCGGCGCTCTCCAGCACGCCAACCTCCGCTGGACCTTCGGCCCGGCCGGCCGGGTGATCGTGAGCCCGGCCTATCACCGGCTGCACCACGCGGCGGACAATCAGGCCCTCAACCTCGGCGTCGTGCTGACGATCTGGGATGTCCTGGCCCGCTGTGCCAGGTTCCCCGCCCGTGGCGATGCCGTGGGGCGTACCGGCCTGGACGGTCGGCCGGTCCCGGTCGAACAGGACGCCTCGTCCGGCCCGGTCCTGCTCCTCCTGGCCGAGCAGCTCATCGAGCCCTTCAGCGCTCCCCGGTGAACTCCCTATGGGGCTCGTGGCACACAGGCCCCGGTAGATGGGGCCGGTGGCACACGCGCCCCACGCGAGCGTCATGGGGTGGTGACTAATGGTTCCTGTGAGGTATATGAGGCGATCGTCGGCAGATGACCGAAGCTAGGATCCCGCCATTGCGGGCGCTCCAGCTTCGCGCCCGCACTTCCTCATCAGCCGAGACCAGCTCGGACACCAATTCTGGGGACGACAACCGGGACATCACCGGCACCGCACCGCTGACCTGGCTGACCCACCAGCGGGTGCTGCGTGCCCAGCAGCTGCTGGAATCCACCGGGCTGCCGGTGGAGGAGG
>Ga0187814_10000142_pt1 | contig 19234 bp, 11 predicted proteins | sample NC_S_4_FD_132450 | JGI IMG/M metagenome (GOLD analysis project Ga0187814, IMG submission 132450) | Wetland sediment microbial communities from Neuse River Estuary, North Carolina, USA - ASW-S_4 | ecosystem: Environmental > Aquatic > Freshwater > Wetlands > Sediment | place: USA: North Carolina... | reverse complement strand
GACTTATGGCCGCGCGACAGAAAAGTGATCCTGATTTTGGCGCTTTTCGGCGGAGCGCGGCCTTCCACGGTCCAAAACCGGCGCCTCCATCGCGCCATACAGGAAGTATGGCGCTCGATCGTCGCGAATTTTGGCCTCGTGGCTGTCTCGCGCTCCGTCGAAACCCTAAGTCCGACAGACTCCTTGCGCCCAAGAATACCTCCGCCATCCACTGTCATGAAGATTGTTCGCTTTTGATTCCGGGCCTGCGCCCTCGCATGCCGGGGACGGGCATCGAACCCGCACGGCCTTGCGGCCAGGGGATTTTAAGTCCCCGGTGTCTACCGTTCCACCACCCCGACGACGGTGAGCCGGCCCGAGTGGGACGGCTCGATCAGGCTCCACTATAGCAGCAAAAGTCCGCCCCGTGGCAATCCGAGACCTTCTTCCCGATCGGTCTGAGGGTCAGCGGCCAAGGTTCAAATGCTTTTCGAGCCAGACGGCGACGCCGTCTTCCTCGACGTTGTTCGTAGTCCTGCCCACCTGCGCCTTGAGCTCATCGGGCGCGTTGCCCATGGCGACTCCGATGCCGGCCATGAGCAGCATGTCCTCGTCGTTCCAGGAGTCGCCGAAGGCGACGACTTCTTCCATGCCGCCGCCCAGCGATTCGACGAGACGGGCCAAGCTCCTGCCCTTGCCGATGCCCGGCGCGACCAGTTCGACGAAGCCCGACCCTGTCGGGTAGATCTCGAGGAGGCCGCCCATGCTTTCTCGCATTCTTGCCACTACCATGGGAACCGCTTCCTGGGTGCCGACGAACATGGCCTTATGGAATCCAAGACGGGGAAGATCGTCGAAGGCGACCTTGCGCCCGGGGAAGGCGGCCCTGGCCTCGTAGCGCGCGGTGCCGCTTCGGCCCGCTTCATAGAGCCATTCGTCGCCGACGAAGCCGTGGAAGTGCACATCGATGCGTCTCGCCTCTTCGACGAGCCGGCGTGCCGTCGACTCCGGGATTGTCGTCTCGGAAACGACTCTGGCATCGGCGTCGTAGACCACCGCGCCGTTGTGACAGACGAGGCCCGCGTCGGCTCCGAGAGCTTCCACCCAACGCAGGGCAGAGCGTCGGGGCCGGCCCGTGGCCACGAGCGGCACGATGCCGCGGGCCTTGACCGCTCGGAAGGCTTCGATCGTCCGCTCGGTGAGGCCCAGGTTTTCGACGAGGACGGTGCCGTCGAGATCGACGGCGACGAATCTCGGCGGCCTTTTCATTGCAGCACCGCGAAGTCCGAAAACCACACTTCCTCCACTTTCCCCAGCGAAAGAAGGGCGTTGAAAGTTCCCACGAGACCGGCCTTGACCGCCCCCTCGGATGCGGGCAGGAGATCGGCCGTTTTTTTCGACGAGAAGAAGTCGACCGCTGCCGCCCTGAGCGCCGGCGCCTTTTTTTCGAGTTCTTCCTTGAACCTGATATCGGCCGCCGGATAGGGGAAGCTTATTTTCGCCGCGATCACCGCGGGACTGGGGTCGGCGCTTCGCGCCCGCACCTGGCCAAGGTCGAAAATGTCGGAGCCGTCGACCAGGCGGGCATTCTCCTTCGCCATCGCCTTCGACCTGCTTCCCGAGGCGATTCCCCACACCGTTCCCACCGCTATGACGGCGAGAAGCACGATGACGACACCGAGGAGCGCGCGTAGAAGTCCCGATTTCGCGGGTTTCCCCGTCGCGGCTCGGCTCGGTCCGGGTTCATAGCTCGAGTAATCGTCCGATGATCTCACCTGAAGTTCCTCGTAACCCATTGTACCATCGTTGGCCGGTTTCGCGCCCGATCTCGCGCGACCGTTGTCGGACGGCAAACCGGTAAAGATGACTTTACAATTCAACAATTAAGATGTTGTTTTTGTCAAAAGAGTTAATAGCATTTGTTTTGACTCTTTGTGAACTTGACGATACAATATCGGTATCGGAGGAACGCGATGGAACTGCCCTATGCCGAGCCTTGGCGCATCAAGAGCGTCGAAATCATTCGCCGATCCAAGAGGGAGGAACGCGAAGCTTGGATCCGCGACGCGCGCTACAATCTCTTCAACTTGAGGAGCGAATGGGTTTACGTCGACCTCCTCACCGACTCCGGCACGGGGGCCATGTCGGCTCAGCAATGGGCCGAAATGATGCTCGGCGACGAGAGCTACGCCGGCGCGACTTCATACTACAAGCTCAAGGAATCGATAGAGGAGATTCTCGGCTTTCCCTTTTTCCTCCCGGCCCACCAGGGTCGCGCGGCCGAGAACGTGCTTTTTTCGGCTTTGATCGGCGTCGGGGACGACGGGAAGGGCAAGATCGTTCCGGGCAACTCGCACTTCGACACGACCAAGGGCCATATCGAATTCCGCCACGCCGAGGCGCTCGATCTCACCATCGCCGAAGCCTTCGACACGGAAAACCCCCACCCCTTCAAGGGCAACGTCGATCTCGGACGACTCGCCGAATTCTTCGGCAAGACCCCGCGCGAGCGAATCCCGGTCTTCATTCTGACGATCACCTGCAACAGTTCCGGCGGACAGCCCGTAAGCATGGAGAATATCCGCGGCGTCTCGGATCTTTGCCGCAAGCACGGCGTTCCCCTCTTCATCGACGCGGCCCGCTTCGCCGAAAACGCCTGGTTCATCAGACAGCGCGAGCCGGGCTATGAAAACACGTCCATCCGCGACATCGTGCGGGAAATGTTCTCCCATGCCGACGGCGCCACGATGTCGAGCAAGAAGGACGGCATCGTCAACATCGGAGGCTTCATCGCCTTCCGCGAGCGGGATATGATGGAGCGGGCCACCTCCTTCAACATCATGTTCGAGGGTTTCAACACCTATGGCGGCATGGCCGGGCGAGACTTGGGTGCCCTCTCGGTCGGTCTCCGGGAGTCGACCGAGTTCGAATACCTCGAAGCCCGCGTGGGACAGGTGGCGAGGCTCGGGGCGGCGATGGTGGAGCGAGGCATTCCGGTGCAAAAGCCTTTCGGCGGCCATGCGATCTTCATCGACGCCGGGCGCTTCCTCCAGCATGTTCCGCGCGCGGAATATGTGGCCCAGACGCTGGCCGTCGAGATCTATCGGGAGGGCGGAGTCCGCGGCGTCGAGATCGGCGCCATCCTCGCCGACCGGGACCCGGTGACCCGCAAGGATCGCTTTCCCGCGCTCGAACTCGTGCGCCTCGCCATCCCCCGCCGTGTTTACACCGATCTTCACATGGAGTATGTTGCGGCCACGGTCGGCAAGGTCTGGGACCGGCGGGCGGACATCGCTCGAGGCTATCGTATCGTTCGCGAAGCGCCCATTCTCCGGCACTTCACCGTGGAGCTCGAGCCGGCCGGAGGATGATTCCGGGAAAGACCGGAAGGAAGGAGTCTCGGGATGAGCAGCCATGAAATAGTCGCGACCTGGGCGGGAGACATGGCTTTCGATGCCGTCGTCGCGGGTCATACGATCCGGATCGACGCGGAGGGCGACGTCGGTGGCCATGATTCCGGTCCGAGGCCCAAACCCCTCCTCCTCGTGGCCCTCGCGGGATGTACAGGCATGGACGTGGTGTCGCTTCTGAAGAAGATGCGCCAGAACCTCACGTGGTTCGACATAAAGGTGGAGGGGGTGCTCACCGAAGAGCAGCCCAAATACTACAAGTCTTTTACGATCGTCTACCGGTTCAAGGAGTCCGACGGCCTGGAAAAGGACAAGGTGGAAAGGGCCGTCGGACTTTCCCAGGAGCGCTATTGCGGCGTGTCCGCCCTGTTCAAGCTGGCCGTGCCGGTCGATTGGCGCATCGAGTATCTTTAGATTCGCTCCCCCGTCGTGCCCGCGGAGGGGCCGCGCGGCCGGGATCGGCTTCGCGGCCCCGCTCCGGGACGGACCTTCGCCTTGCCCAAGCCCCCGCCGAATCCGTACTATGTTTGACGTATGCCTATACCACAATACCCGGAATTCGCGCCCATAGCCCTCGACATGAGGGAAGAGCTTCTGCCCTCCCTCAATCTCATTCCCGCGGGCATTTCGGAATTCACCTTTTCCAACCTCTATCTGTTTCGAGGCACCTACGGCTACGCGCTATCCCGCGTGTCCGACCGGGTGCTCGTCATCGAGGGGTCCAAGCAGGGAAAGAGTTTCTTCTACGTGCCCTTCGAATTGCCTCCGGACGACGTCCTGCGCGAACTGATGGATCGAAAGGACTATCTCAAGAACCTTTCCGACCTGCAGGCCGCCGAACACGGGGAGAGGCTTCGGGCGATGGGTTACGAGATCGTGGAAGACCGCGACAATTTCGATTATGTGTACGAGCGCAAGGATCTCGCGGATCTGGTCGGCAAGACCTACCACAAGAAGCGCAATCTGGTGAACGCCTTCAACAACGCTTACAGCTGCGATTCGCACATCCTCACCGGCGACAACCTCGGCGACGCTCTCGAAGTGCTTCACGAATGGGCCGACTCCAAGGGTGAACGCGGCGATTTCGACGCTTCGAAGGAAGCCCTCGAACATTACGCCTGGCTGGGCATGCGGGGCTGTGTGTACTACGTGGAAGACCGGCCGGTGGGTTGGTGTCTCGGCGAGCCGTTGGCCGCCGGCTCCATGTTCGCAGTGCACTTCGAAAAGGGCGTCGATCGCTACAAGGGAGTCTACCAGTTCATCAATCAATCCTTCGCCAAGGAGCTTCCGGAGGAATATCGCCTCGTCAACCGCGAGCAGGATCTCGGCGACGAGGGCCTTCGCCAGGCCAAGCTCACGTATCGTCCCTCGGGCTTCGTCAGGAAACACCGTGTCGTAAAGGCGTCGTGAGCATGGAAGGCATTTCTCTCGTCGATCTCGCGGGAGCGGATTGGAGCGGGGCACTCGAAGCCCGAAGCTCCATTCCCGCCTTGGCCGCCCGGCTCGCGGGCATCGCGCCTCCCGACGAGGAGAAGTGGCGCTTCGACGTCCTGTCGCGCTGCGTCTCGCTCACCTTGCTCGCCGGATCGGGTTCTCGCTGGCAATCGTCGCTCGCCGTCGCGCGGAACGAAGGACGCTTGTCCGGCCCCGGTCTGGCCTTCGATCCTTCGGCCCCGCGGGGGCTTTTCCCGGTGCGCGACTTCATTTCGCCGGGGCGCTCGGTCTCCACCGACGATCATCCGGCGACCATTCCCATCGCCGCGTATTCGCTGGCCGCCGTTGCCGGGGCGGGTTCTCATGTCGTCGTCGTCCGGGACCGCGAAGGGGAAATTCGCCGCGGCATCGTCGCCGCGCTCGGCCTTCGGCAGGAGGAGTGGCGCTTTGCGGTGCAGGAAGTGCCCTATGGCAAGCCCCTCGGCCACGGCGACGCGGCGTGGCAGAGCCGCGCCTTGTGGCGCGGATCCGACTGGGTGGTCGCGAACTTCGGTGGCGACGCGAATTCTCGTTTCACCGTCGAAGCGTCCCTCCTCGCCATGGCGGCCCTCGACGCGGGGGGAGAGGGCGCGGATTTCCTTCTCCCGGCGGCTCTCGTCCGGGAACCCGCCTATCCGATCACGTTGGATTTTCGCGGCCATCCGCTCGCCTTCGGCCACGCGAAGCTCAGCGGAAGCGACCCCGCCGCCGGCCAAGGCCCCGGATGGACCGGTCTCGCCAACGTGGGTCTTCGTATCTATCGGGCCGAGGCGCTGGCGGCCGCCCTCGAGGAACTCCGCGCCGCGTACTGGGTGGAAGGAAAGGGATACGCGATCCCGGGCAATGCCGCGGATTCGGGGGAATGCGCCCTCGACAACGCGGATGCCCTTTTCGCCGAGCGCGGTCGCGCTCGGGTCCTGGCCTTCGCCCGGGAGCGCGAACTCAGCCCTGCCAAGACTGTCGGCGAGATCCCCCGCTTCGAATCCTCCATCGCCCAAGTCGTCGCGGAGGACCGCCTTCTCCTGCGGGCCGGCCCCGCGATTATCGGATCATAAGAGGGGCTCGGGGCGGGAGATCTGGTAGCCCTGCGCGTAGTCGACGCCTATCTCCACGAGTTTCCCGAGAATCGCCTCGTTCTTGACGAATTCGGCTATCGTGCGAATCCCCATGATCTGGCCCACCATATTGATGGATTTCACCATCGTGTACTGCACATCGGAGTCTTCGATGCCCTGGACGAGCGAGCCGTCGATCTTGAGGTAGTCCACCGGGAGGTTCTTGAGATAGCCGAAGGACGAAAAACCCGATCCGAAATCGTCCAGGGCGAAGGTGAAGCCTTCGTCCTTGAGCCGGCTCATGAAGCGGCTCGCGCTCACCAAGTTGTGGATGGCCGCCGTTTCGGTGATCTCGAAGGTGAAACGGGAACGGTCGAGGCCCAGGCGTTTGGTCTCGGCGAGGATGAACTCGGAAAGGTCCTCGTCGAGGATCGAGGGTCCCGACAGGTTGATGCTGAAGATGCTGTTCGCGAGCGGCGACTTGCGGCGGACGAGTTCGCAGTAGCCTTCGAACGAGTTCTTGACCACCCAGCGATCGATGAGGGGCATGAGGCTGTAGCGCTCGGCGGCGGGTATGAACTCCCCGGGCGCGGCGATGGTCCCGTCGTCGTTGACGAGGCGGAGGAGGAGTTCGTGCTTGGTTTCGAGCGCCTTCCTCGGCTCGATGGGGGCGATCAGCTGCCTGTACAGGACGAAGCGGTTCTCCTCGACGGCGCGATTGAGCTTCGATATCCAGTCCATCTCCCCTCGGTGCTTTTGGAACAACGCGTCGCGGACCGAGAGGTTGGTGATCCGGTTGCCGCCTTCCTCCTTCGAGATATGGCAGGCGTCGTTCGCGGCGGCCAGGACGGTCTGGAGGTCGCCCGATTCGCGCGTGACCGGTACGATCCCGACGGATAGGGTGACGGGAAAGACGCCGGATTGCCAAATGAACTTGCGCGTCTGCACCGCTTCCTGCAGGCGCAGGGCGACGCTTCGCGAATTTTCGGCGTCACAATCCATGAGGATGATGGCGAACTCGTCGCCGCCGATCCTGGCCGATACGTCGTGCCGCGACACGTTCGCCTGGATATGTCCCGCGCATTGCCTGAGCAATTCGTCGCCGGCGAGGCCGCCGAGGGTGTCGTTGACCGCCTTGAATCGGTCGATATCGATGACAAGGAGGGCGTGGGTGGCGACGGATCCCCGGACCTCCTGGAGCACGGCGTTGAGCCGGAAGCCGAATTCCTCGCGATTGGCGAGACCGGTGAGAATGTCGTGGCTCGCCTGATAGCTGATCGTCTCGGACATGCGCTTGATCTCGGTAATGTCGCGCAACGTTATCACGAAGCCCTCGGACGCATTGGCCTCCTCGCGTATCCGCGTCACGGAACCGTCCACGAGGACTGTCTTGCCGTCCTGGCTCCTGATGTGGGCTTCGGTGAAGAGGAGGGGTCTTTCATTGAGGACGGGAGGGCCCTCGGGAAGGAGGGGGTGCCTTGTCTCCGGATCGACGAGCGGCACTATTTCCGATGCCGCCCGCCCCCTCGCGGCCTCTTCGGTCCAACCGCAGAGTTCCTCCGCCACCGGGTTCATGAAGCTCACGTGGAATTCCGTGTCGGTGGCGACGATGCCTTCGTCGACAGAATGGAGGATGGCCGAAAAGAGCTGCTCCTGGCGGCGCAGCTTGCGGTCCATGGTGCTTTTGTAGAGAGCGATGTCGATCGTCGTGAGAAGCTCGCGCTCCTTGAAAGGCTTGAGTATGTAGCCGAAAGGCTCCGCCGCCTTCGCCTGTTCGATGAGGGACGGTTCCGAGTAGGCGGTGAGAAAGATGACCGGTGTGCCGTTGGCGGCCCGAATGCGCTTGGCCGCCTCGATTCCGTTCATCGAGCCGGGCAGCTCGATGTCCATGAGGACGAGATCGGGCCGCGTCTCTCCGACGATGGCGATGGCCTCGGCGCCCTCGCCGGCCATTCCGACGACGATGTAATCGTAGCGTTCGAGGCGACGTTGGATATCGAGGGCGATGACCTTTTCATCCTCGACGATAAGAATCTTCTCTTTGCTCATGGCCGATCGCACCAGTATAGGTTATGGAACGTCCGCGAGAAAGGCCCGAGCCGAGGATATTTCTTCCGCGAAAGGTCTATTCGAGGCATCGCCGGGCCGATCGCCTATCGTCACGGCCGCCGCGTCCGCGATCCAGGCCGCGAGGCGGTCGTCGTCGAATTCCTCCGCCACCTCCTCTTCGGTCGCCGAGCGGAGCCACCAGACGAGACTTCGTATCCGCCGATCGGGATACAGAAAAGCGAGCGCTCTCCGGTAGAGGGCGAGCTGCACCGCATAGGCGGCCGAGATGGCCTCTTTGCCGCTTTTCCAGTCCACGACGATAATCTCGTCGGTGCCGACGACGACCAGATCGAGTCGGGCCCTGATGATGTGGCCGCCGAGCGCCAGGAGCAAAGGTTTTTCGACGAGGACTTCGCGGGCGCCGGAAAGGATGGCGGAACGCGGCGACGCGAAAAAGCCGTCCGCCAGACGGTCCGCCTCGGCAAGGAGTCCCGCCCGGAGATCCTCCGGAATGGCGGCAGGCGCGGAATGGAAAGGATCGAGCGGACGGCCGCCGATCCTCGCCTCCAGGACTGCGTGGCAGAGCTCGCCGAACCGGTTCTCCGGCACTCGGTCCGCGACAGCGTCATACGCCGATTCGGGAAGGGACGAGGGAGGCGATGACCGTCTCGGATCGTTCTCCCAGGCGACGAGGCCGACGGTCGTAGCCGGGACGAAGCGTCCCGGCCGTGAACGATCGAGGATCTCGGCCCGTCCATAAGCCTCGGCGAAGATATCGGGCGCCACGCCGCTGCGCTTTCCGGCCAGGCGCCGGTAGGTCTCCTCGGCAAGATCGGGCAGATCGATTCGCCTCACAACCGCGGGAAGGCCCTCCAGGGCTCCGTCCGCCCCGACCCTGGCTCCGAGGAAGCTGAAAAAGGAGGTGGAGGGCAGGCTCCCCGGCAGGAGTCCGGCCAGGATCAGGTGCGCGGAGGCCCTGGTGCAGGCAACGTAAAAGAGTCGTTTGGTTTCCGCCAGCGCGCGGCTTTCTTCCCGCGCCTTCGCCTCTTCGAAGAAGAGATTGGTATTGCCCGCTGCGGGGTCGCGCCAGTCGCGGAGGTTGAGGGTGATTCCGGCCTCTTCCGATTCGTACCACGCCGGCCCCTTGGTTTCACCTATGCCCTTGTTTTCGATCCAGGGGATCACGACGACCGGGAATTCGAGACCTTTGCTCTTGTGAATGGTCATGATGCGTATGCCGCCCTTCGCCTCGCGGGGAACCTCGATCCCGTCGTCAATCGCGTCGGGGGTCCCCAAGAGCGGGCCGAGGCGCTCGAGGAAGGCGGCGAGACTATCGCCATCGCGGTCGGCCTGGACGGCGAGGGCGAAGAGCCAATCGAAGTGCTCGAGAAATGGGTGGGCCGAAGGCTCGGCAAGGAAAGAGAGTCTGAGCCCGCGCTCGTGCCAGAGCCAGGACAGGAGAAGGGCCAGGGGCATTCTATCGACGCGCACCCCCAGCTCCTTGAGGAGTTCCCGCGCGGATCGAACGCGATCCGCGTCCTTCGCCGAAAGTTCGAGCGCTCCTGCTTCGGCGTCCAAGCCCTTCTCTTCGGCGAGCAGGGCGACAAAGCCGGCGTCTGATATGCGGACGAAGGGCGAGCGCAGGAAGGTTGCCAGCGCCGATCGGTCCGTCGGGATCAAGGCGAGCCTGAGCAGGGAAAGGAGGTCGTTCGCCGGAGATTCGACGAAAAGGCTCCGCACGGAAGTCGCGCGATGGGGTATGTCGTGGAGGCGAAAGAAACGCTCGAGGAGGAATTGCTTCGAACTCGAGCGGAGGAGCACGGCGATGTCGTCGTAGTCGATAGGTCTCGTCCCGCCGCCTTCCTTCGGCACGAGGCAGCGGCGCGACGCGACGAGCTCCTCCAAGTGCCTCGTCAAGCCTTCGGCGAGGGCCTCGTCGTCGCTGCGCAGCTCGCCTGCGCCGGCTGCGTCGTTCTTCGGCTTGACCAATAGAGTCACGCTCGGTTCGATCCCCGGAGTCGCTCGTCGGGCGAGCGTTTCCTCGAAGCGCGCCTCGAAGTCCGCGGCGCCTTCCCCCGCGAGAAGGCGCGAGAAAACGCCGTTGAAAAATGCGACGAGAGAGGGTTCCGACCGGTAATTCGTCCTGAGTCGAGGCGGAACGGAGCCGATCGCGCCGGAACGATCCCCCCGCGCCCGGACAAGTTCCCGGCCCAAGCGATTGAAGACTGAAACATCGGCGCCGCGGAAGCGATAGATGGATTGTTTGTCGTCGCCCACGAAAAATAGTTTGTCGGCGGAGAGTTCCGTCGCCGAGGGAACGCCGACGGCAAACCTGTCAGGACTCTCGGCGAGAAGAAAGAAGAGGTCCTTCTGCAGCTCATCGTCATCCTGGAACTCGTCGACCATGATCCAACGGAAGCGCTTTTTCCACCATGTCCTGATGGCCGGCTCGGTGGACAGGAGATCCACGGTCGCCACGACGACGTCGTGGAAACCCATGATCCCGGCAGCGCGCTTGGCTCCCGCGACGATGTCGGCGAATTCGACGAGAAGGCCCACGATCCTGTCCTCGAGTCCCCTGCGACCGGCCGCGTCCGCGCATGCGGCGAGGCGTCGGGCCGCGTCCCGCGCGCTCTCCGCGGCCTCTTTGAGCCGGTCCCGGCCGCTTCCATCCGATTTGCCGAAGCGGAGGGCGATGCCGCGCAGCCCTTCCGTCCTCCGTGCGGTCTCGGCGATACCGCCGGGCGATGACAGGAATTCGGCCAGGTTGCCCGGCACCATCCCGATGAGGCCGATGAAATCCGCGCCGGCCTTAGTGCCGAGGTCTCCGAGTTCTCGGGCGATGTCGGCGGCGCCCTCGATTTTGCCGATCGCGTCTCCGGCGATGCGGAGAAGGGCGGCACGGGCCCTCGACGGAGTCTCGGCCGGGGCGGCGCCGCGCTCCGGGGCAGGTGTGGAGAAGCGATGCCCCGCTTCGCCGAAGAGCTCCCGCCACGCGGTCATGAAGCCTTGGTAGGAAAAAAGTTCGCGCAACGCGGGATCTTCGCGGCGGGCGAGAAGGAAGCGCAGGGCCTCGTCAAGCGCGATCTTTCTCGCGGCATCGTCGTCGACCCTGAAGTCGGGCGCGTAGCCGTAGCGCTGGGCCGAACTTCGAAGGATCGAGCCGCAAAAGGAGTCGATGGTGGCGATGCTCGCCTCCGAAAATCGGGCCGCTTCCGCCTTTGCGCGCGGCGATGTCTCCTTGGAGAGTTCTCGCCAGATTCTCGCCCGCATCTCGGCTGCCGCCTTGCGCGTGAAGGTGAGGCAGAGGATCGATCGCACATCGGCGGCCGAGTCGAGTACCAGGTCGAGGTAGCGTGCCGCGAGTACCGTCGTCTTTCCCGATCCGGCTCCCGCGGACACCGTGCCGTTGACCCTGAGCTTGACGGCTGCGAGCTGGTCAGTATCGAGTTCGTCCATCGTCACCTGCCTGCCGAGTAATGACTGCGGCAGATCGCCTTGGCTCCGCAGTTCGCGCAGGCGGGCGACGAGGGAGGCGTCCAGGCGAAGCGGCCCCCTCGAATCCCGTCCGCCGCGCGAAAAAGGAGAAGTCTGAACGAGGCGAGTTCCGGCCCGTAACCGCCCGTTGGTCTGAGCCCGCCGTCGCCGACCACGACTCGGGCTTTCGCCCCCTCGATCGACCAGAAGGAGGCCCTGGTGACGACTTCGCCGCCCGATTCGACGAGAGTGAGGTAGCTCGCGATCTGCGTGTCCGCAAGTTCGGAAGCCTCGGCCGCGGTTCCGAGGACAATGTCCTTCTCCGCGGGCATTCTGTTCTTCTTGTAGTCGACGACGGCGATTTCGTCCCCGCGCCGCGCGAGGCGGTCAATGCGTCCTTCGAGAAGCAGGCCGCGCTCGGGAATCTCGAGCTCTTTGGCGATTTCAAGTTCTCCGATTTCCCAGCCCGGGTCTTCGACGAGGTTCTCGACGAGTCGTCGAAGGCGGTCGGCGAGGAGGGGCGACCATGCTTCGAACATCGGTTCGAGAAACGGTCCTTTGTCCCTGGCGAACTCGTCGAGGATGCTCGCCGGTGCCTCGGCCGCAAGTCGTCGATACACTTCCAGATGTCGAGGCTCGACAGGACCCAAGCGCCGCATGTCTTCGAAAAGGCGTTGAATAGCCCGGTGCGCCATGGTTCCGGCGAGGAGGGCGTCGAAGAAACCGAGGTCGAGGCTCTCTTCCTCGACCCGAAGGGCACGCTCCACGAGCCATCGGAAGGGACAAGCCCGATACTCGGCAAGGAGAGTGTGCGAGAGCCGGAGGCGGCCGTTTCGTTCGAGCCTCGGCAGAATATGTGCGAGCGCCTTGGTGTCGAGCGGATCGAAGGCGGTTTCGGTCTGGCGGGAAGGTCCGGCGACGTCGAACGCGAGGAAGGCCCGCTTCTGCGCCGCCAGCAAGGCGCCGGGCAAGGGACCCTCTCCCCGCCAGGCCTTCGCCTCGAGGGCCAAGGGGTCGGGAGCCGACCGCGGGAGATCGCAATCGGCTGCCGCCCGCGCGAAAAAGGGGTGCGGGGCGGACCAGCCGCCGATTTCCTCGGCCGCATGACAGGGGATGACAAGATCTCCCGAAAGCAGGTATGCGCGGAGAAAATCCTCCGTGGCGTCGCGGCCCGGCCTGCCCAGAGCGTCCTTTTGATCTTCCCTGAGGAAATTCTCTCCGCCATAGCGCACTTCGACGGCGTCAAAACCGCAACCGAGGAGAAAGTGGTATTTGAAAGGAAGCAAAGCGGAAACGCGCCAGGGATAGGCTTGGACGAAGGAGCCTCTGCGCTGCGGAACATATCGTTCGGAGCGAAGCGTTGCCAGCCACAAGGCGAAGGGCGAGGGCAGTCGCGCGCCCCGGGCGTAGTCCTCTTCGGCGCGAGAGAGGACGGCGAGTCCGTCCATGCTGCGTTCCACCAGCCGTCGTTCGTCCTCCTCCCATCCCGATTCGTCGAGGAACTGGTTGCGGAAGGCGGCGACCGCTCCTCCGAGCTCCCGAAAATTCCTCGCCCCGGTGATGTCGAGAGCGGCTCGGCGCAGCAGTCGATACCAGGATCGAAGACTTGTTTTTCCCTTGGCGCCGAGGCTTTCTTCCCAGACGTCCACGGTCTTGCCGTCGCGCGTCCAGGATGCGAAGGCATGGTGCTCGATGCCGAAGCGGATCAGGCCGTTCGCCGTCGTCGTCTCTTTCCACGTCGCGAATCGGTCGAGGAGCAGAGATTTCATCGCCGGCAACCCGAAGCCCGAATCCGCCGCCGCGCCGATGGCCGCGACAAGCCGACCGAAAGGCGAGGCTGCGAGGGGCATGCCGCGGCGGACTACGAGGGGGATACCCGCCTTCGCCGCGGCTTCTTCGAGCCAAGGCCTGGCACCGTCGAGGTCCGCGACGGTGATGCCTATATCCTCCGGAGAGACTCCGGAGTCGATGAGGGTGGCGATGCGCAGGCAGACGTCCCGGTATTCCTCCCATGCGTTCTCGTAGGAAAGAAGGGGTGTGCCGGCCGTCGGGGATGGCAGGGGAAGGGTTTCAAAGGAGGCTGCGGAGTCGAGAACGCCCCGCCATTCCTCCCAATCCTCGACGAGCTCCGGTGCGACAAGGAGGTGGGGGCGCTCGAGGTCGACGTTCTTCGGGAGTTCCCAGGAAGGCTCAAAAAGGCGTCTCGAAGCCATGAAGGCCCGGTAATCGCCATAAAGGACGAGAAGGTCCTCGAAAAGAGGATCGCCACGGGTACCCGATCCACTATCCGTCGTCTCGCGCTTTTCGCCGATCGCCCGAGCGATCGAGGCGAGGGCCGGAGGCACTGAGGCGAGAAAGCCGACAAAGGAGGCCGATGGGCGGCCCGAGCCGAGGATGCGAGCGAGAAAGGGCTCTTCGGCCTGTCTTGCGACGACGAGAGCGGCCCAAAGGGTGCGGGTTACGCGGTTCGCCGGCCTATAGTCTCGTCGAGGCGAAATGAAGCCCTCTTTGAAGCGGTCCCAGCCGATGAGCCGATCGGGGTCGACGGCCCCCCCATCCGTCATTTTCAGGATTTCGACCGCCCAAGCGTCGGCGGCCACCTGACTCGGGAACACGACGACCGTGCGCCCATCGGAGTAGCGGGAGCCGATGAGATCGCGAAGCTCCCGCATCAGGCTTGGCCGCCCACCTTTTTCGATCTTCGAGAAAGCTTCGGCTTGGCGAGGGTCTGCGCGATGATGCCGAGGAAACTGTCCAGTCTATAAGTCGACGCACTCTCGGCGGACCGCATCGTCGCGGCTTCGGATTCGAGGACATCCAGCCGCGCCTTCGCCTGCGAAGAGGACTTGGCGCGCGCCCGAGTCGCCGGTTTCATAGAGCCCGAAGCGGCTTTCTCCCTGACAAGAGCCGAAGTGGTGCCGAAACACAGAAAATCGTCGAAGGCCTCGCGTTTGAACCAGGTATTTCCTTCCCATACATTGACGCCGAAGAAATTTCTGAGCTCGTCGTCACAGTCGAGGGACGCGAGGAGGGGGAGGAGTCCCGAGGCCGAGGGAGATTCCCATGCGGGACTGCCCGAGAAAATGAGAGCCAGGGTCATCCCATGCCAGGCTGCATGGCCCGAGACTCCCGCCAATTGGAGCGCTTCGCGGAGTTTGCGCGCGATGGCCAGTTTTTCCGCCAATCTCCTCCCGGACTTCGACCCGGCCTCACCGCCCGGACCCGCGACGGGCGCGAGTTCCGCGAGGGCTTCGAGCACAAGGAAGGCAGCCATGGATTCGATGCCGCCCTCGCGTTCTAGCCAGCACCGGGCGAAACTGTCGGATGCCGTGTCGCTCGCGATGGTGTGGCCGAGCCTTTCCATGCCGGCGAGAAAATGGTTCTTCGCTCGAAGGGCCGCGTCCGAGTCCAGGGTCAGAACCGCGCCAGGATCGAGGATCGCCTCGTCGGGGCCGAGCCCCTCCTCGATCGACTCTTCCCGCATGATTCCGCGCACGGCGGCGTAGAAGTCGAAGACTGCCGCGCTCTCTTCCGCTGAAAAGACGGCTTCCGCATCCTTCGGTTGTCGCATCGGCAGGTCGGCGGCAACGATGGGCGCGGACCCGCCGATTCGCGACCTCAGCGAGGAGAGAAGCGCCGGCGTAAAGAAGCGTGAGAGGAGGGCATAGAGGTCCTTTCTCGCGATGTCCTCGAGGGCGTCCGAAATGTCCGGCACTCCCTTTCCATCCAACTCGGCATACAACTGGGACCAGAGACCTCGAGCCTCGTCGACGGCCTCGAAGATGTCGAGGAAGACTTGGCACTGGAAACCGTCGAGCATGATATGGAGGCCCGATTCGGCGATATCGCGCGAGCGGCGCACGTACCAAAGCGACGAGCGCTGCTCGCGAAAGACCAGGAAATGGCCGTCGCCGGCTTGGAGACCGAGGGCCCAGGCTATGTCGCGTCGTTCGAGACGTTTGGCCCCGTCCCCGGATTTGACCGAAAACGGAGCGGAAACCATCACCCGGCCGTCGGCGCGGGAATATGCGTTGTTGTAGGCGACGAGGGCCCGTTCCGAGCCGGAGCGATTGGCATAGACGAAGACGTTTTCGTTGACGCCTCCATCTCCGTTCAAATCGAAGAGGAGGAAATTCTCGACTCCCGAAAAAAGATGGCGGCGTTTGAGGAGGGGGAATATCTCGCGTTCGTGCCGGGCGAGAAGAATCTCGTCGGGCCTTTCGTCACGGTAGGCGCGCCGGTACTCCATCCCGTACTTTTCGGAAAACCCCTCGATCTGTCCATGTCCGAACATCGGGAGTCCCGGCATGGTCGCCATCATCGTGCAGACGCCGAAATACTTGTCTCCGTTGCCGAACTGGGCGAGCGCGGTCTCCTCGTCGGGGTTGTTCATGAAGTTGACGAAACGCTTCAGGATGTCCCGGTCGAATTCCTGCGTGTTGCGAATCGTCTCGCGATACTTGGCGTTCTCCTCCTTCTTGAGCATGTTCATGAAGGCGGAATTGTAGACGCGATGCATCCCGAGAGTTCGGACGAAGTAACCCTCCATCATCCAGAACGCCTCCGCCAAGAGCAGAGTGTCGGGGGATTCCCGGGCGCAGAGATCCACCACTTCGCGCCAGAATTCCTCGGGGAAAGCCCGCTCGAAGTCCTCTCCCGACTTGGCGAACTCCGAGCGCGACGGCACGTCGCCGCCATTGCCCGGTTCGGGATACCAAAGGCGCTTGAAGGATTTTTTCGCCAGGACCATCGCCGCGTCGAACCGAATGATCGGGAAGTTTCTGGCCACATGGAGTATGCGTTCACTTACCGCCTCGCGTGTGGCGGGGTTCAGGAAGTCGAGCTGGGCAGTGTCGCTCCAGGGAAGGCCCGTGCCGTCGTTTCCGTGATAGATGAAATCGGTCCTTCCCGAGCCGAAGTCGACGCGCTTGAAAACGACGGCGGCGTCGCTACGGTCATAATAGTGGTCTTCCAGCCAGATACCGAAGCGGCCATCCTGCGAAAGGTTCTCGCCTCCAAAAGAATAGCCCGGATAGGGGCAGTCTCCCCTTCGCATGAAAAGGTCCGGTCGCTCCCGTATCCAGGCCGAATCGATGCCGGTGTGATTTGGCACCATATCGGCGGCGAGCCTGATGCCTCGGAGGCCGGCGCGCTCCCTGAGCCTCTCGAGGGCAGGCCAACCGCCGAGTTCTCCGGCGATTTCGTAATCGAAGAGCGAGTAGGCGGAGGCTGCGGCCTCGGAATTGCCGCACTTGACCTTGATACGGCCGCTGGCGGCGCTCCTTTCCCAGATGCCTATGAGCCAGAGGGCGTTGATGCCCCGCGAAGCGAGGATGTCGAGTTCCTCTTCGGGCACGGCGTCGAGCGTGCGGATCTCTCTTTGATAGCGACGAGAGAGCTGGTCGAGCCAGACGAGGGTGGTCTTTGCGATCATCACGACGTTGGGCATCCAGTCTCGATCGGGGCTGAATCGCTCGTATTCCTTCTCCATTCCCGAATAGACGAGGGCGCGCGATGGCCCGGGGCCAGGGAAGAAAGGCCTCTCCTCCTCTTTCATCAGATCGAGACCGCCGAGGAGCCGAAGGAGTTTGTCGCCGATGAGGAGTCCCCATTTGCGTCGGATGAAGTCCAATTGGCCCGCCAGGGAGTACGGCGCGGCGCGCATCGGAGCGCGGAGCATCGTCACCAGATCTTCGTTGTCGGGACCGAAAACTGGCAATTGCGAGAAATGAGCTTCAATGGACCGGATGGCCTGGGCGTAACCCCGCCGGGCTGCGATTCCAGCTGTTTTCCCGCGCCCATCGGCACCTTTCGTCGATCCGTCGTCGAAGAGAAAGCGAAAGGGGTCGAACGCCGGGTTTTCATTGGCGAGCCTGAGAAGCAAGAATTCCTCGAGGGCGACTTCCCGATTCGTCGCCGGCGCGGTTCCGGTGCCGATCGCTGTCCCCGTCGCGATCAGGGATGCCCGGGGCAACGTCGCATTGGAGGCGAGCCATTCGCCCGGCTCGACCTTATTACGGTAAACCGACAGGGGCGGAAATTCTTCGACGAAGGAGAGAAGGAGGCCCTCGTAAGTTCCCCGACCCAGCCCGCGCTCGAGCGTCGCGCCGCAGGAGGCGAAGGCATCGCCGCGGATTCTCTCGCGATAGAGTCGGGCGACGTCGTGGAGTATCTCGTCAATCAAGGCCATCGCATTGAGTTTGCCCGCCTTGACGCCGCGCTCCGGCAGCACGGCGGCTCCCACCCGCTCGTTTATTCTCCGGGCGAGAAGTCGGGCTTCGCGGAAATCGGGAATTATCACATTCCCCGAAATTCCGAAGAGCGAAGCGTCGAAGGAGAACTCTTCTCTCGCCTTTCGGGAGATATGGAACTCCATCGTTCGATCGGACAGAACCGGTTCAGGGGCGCTTGAGTCTGTTGCGGCGACTTCGGCTTCAAGGACAGAGAGTCGAACCGTCAAAACTTTCCGTGTCTGCACCATCCCCCCCTGTAGCGCGAACGATCCGCTCACCGCCGAAGGCTTGAATGCCCGGCGTCCGTTCGCGCGATCACCTGTCGCTATCGATACTATCCGAGGGGGGGGGCGGCAACAAGTTGAGTATCTTTCAAATTGCGGGGCCTTTTTGAAAGTCTGTCGGACTTATGGCTGTCTCGCTCCGCCGAAACCCTAAGTCCGACAGACTCCTGTGATGAATTTGTCTTCACTAAAAAGGAGAACAAGGAATATACTCACAGTCAGACGCGGGGGGTAAAAGTGTCAATTACCGTGGAACACGACAAGCGCAAGCGCGAGATACTGGAAAAATCCCTCGACGTATTCATGGACGAAGGTTTCGAAGACACGACTTTCCAGAAAATAGCGGAGCGTTGCGGCATCACGAGAACGATACTTTACCTTTATTTCAAGAACAAGCGAGAGATATTCAATTTCAGCATCAAGCTCTTCACCGATCGGATCGAAACCTCGCTCAAGGAAATCGCTTCCGACCCGGCGCTTACCCATGTCGATCGTATCGGGGCCATCATCGAACGCACCGTCGAGGACTGCATCGCGAATCGCCGCCTCCTCATGGTCATACACGACTATCTCGGTCATGTGAGGACAGCGGGCGGAAATCCGGACGAACGCGTCAAACGCCGCACCATAAGGATGAAGCATCTCATAGCCGGCATACTTATCGACGGCCAGCGTACGGGGGAGTTCGGACGTTTTTCGATCAAGGTGGCGTCGGAACTTCTCTATTCTCTCATCGAAGCCGAAATTTTCCGTCTCACCGTCCTCGCCAGGGAGGATTCCGGAACGATTCCCCAGGCCGCCCGACTCGTCGCCGAATCGTTGCGCGCCCTCCTCGCCGCACAGGGGGGGGCATCGATTCCTCACGCGGGGGCGACAAGCCCATCCATGCCCAGGTAATCTGTCAGACTGAAGGAAGGAACGAGGTGACTGTGATCGACGAAAGAAGCGCCGTTTCGGGGAGGACACCGGGTCGAGGGGAGCGCAAGCCCGACTGGCTCAAGGTGCGGCTGCCTTCCGGCGCGGAGACGGGGCGCGTCGGCTCGACGCTCAGAAGCCACGGCCTTAATACGGTCTGCGACGAGGCGCGATGCCCGAACAAGGCCGAATGCTGGGGTCAGGCGACCGCCACTTTCATGGTGATGGGCGCTGTCTGCACGAGGAGCTGTCGGTTCTGCGCAGTCGCCACGGCGCGGATGGGAGAACCCCTCGATCCCCGGGAACCGGAGGAATTGGCCGCCGCGATCGTCGAACTGGGGATCAGGCATGCGGTGGTG
>Ga0187814_10000141_pt1 | contig 19315 bp, 23 predicted proteins | sample NC_S_4_FD_132450 | JGI IMG/M metagenome (GOLD analysis project Ga0187814, IMG submission 132450) | Wetland sediment microbial communities from Neuse River Estuary, North Carolina, USA - ASW-S_4 | ecosystem: Environmental > Aquatic > Freshwater > Wetlands > Sediment | place: USA: North Carolina... | reverse complement strand
CGATCCCGCGTAGCTCAATCGGCAGAGCGTCCGGCTGTTAACCGGCAGGTTATAGGTTCGAGTCCTATCGCGGGAGCCCAGTTGTCAGCCCTCTCACCTGCATAAACGCAGGAAGAGAGGCCCCCTTATGGCGCAGTCAGCGCCCGCGCGGACCAAGATCAACACAAAAGTAACACAACCGGCCCCCGGACGGCCCTCACGGCGCCCGGCCGGGCGGCCCGGGCCAGGCCGCCCGCCGAGGGGTCCCCGGGTGAGCGGGGAGGCACGCGAGTCCGTCCGCCAGTCTGCCCGCCCGGTGATCGAGCTGGACTTCGGCATCCTGGTGTACCCGCCGGAGACCGGCGGGGAGCCGTGGCGGGCGGTGTTCACCGAGAACGGGCGGCGGAAGTACCGGCAGGGCGCGACCGAGGCGAAGCTGGCCGTCAAGCTGGAGAAGGTCAAGGAGCGGCTCCGGGCCGACGCCGCGAACATGGAGCGGCCCGGTGCGGACCTGATCGCGTATTACCTGAACCCTGACCGGCTGCCGGCCGGGGAGCGGTGGTCCCGCAAGCACGCCCACACCCAGCGGCGGCTGTGCGAGCGGTTCGCCGCCCCGGTCATCGACACGGTCACCTGCCAGGACATCAAGACCTCGCACACGCAGCAGATCGTCAACGCCGCGCCCACTGCCGGGGAAGGCGAGCGAGTACGCGGGATGCTCTCGGCCCTGGTCGCGGCCGGGATCGAGGGCGGGTACCTGACTAACCCGCGGCTGGCCATGGTGCACTGGCAAGCCGGGGACCGCCCGCTGCCCGCCCAGCGGGTGACTATCTCGGGGGAGTCGGCGCTGTGGGTCGACCCCGACGAGATCCCGTCCGACGACGACATCGGCAAGCTCGGCCGGGCGCTGGCCGATGGTCGGCACGGGGAGCGGGATGAGCTGATGGCCAGCACCGCCGCCTACAGCGGGCTGCGGTGGGGCGAGCTGACCGCCCTGACCAGGCCAGGCGCGTCATCACCGTGGACCGCCAGGTGATCGAGGTCGCCGGGCATTTGTACGTCGAGGCACCCAAGTGCCGGAAGTACCGCAAGACGATCTACCCCCGCCGCACCCCGGACGGCTACCCGCTCGCCGAGAAACTCGCCGCCCGCATCGAGCAGGCCACCGCCGAGCACGAAGCCGACACCAACCCGCTCGGGCTGATCTTCCCCTCGCCAACGGGCAAGCACTGGCGGTCGAGCAACTTCAACCGCAACGTCCTCAAGTGTGCCTACCTGGCCATCGGCTGGCGCGACGGCGACGGGAACGGCAAGTGGACCTGGCACAGCCTGCGGCACGTGTTCTGCACCACGGCCCTGTTCACCTGGAAGCTCGATCCCACCGACGTGTCCTGCATGGCCGGGCACGCCAACGTCCGCACCACGCTCCTGATGTACGTCGGCTCCACCGCCGGCGTCCTCGACCGCGCCCGCCAGGCCACCGACTAGACCGCGCCCGTCCGCGATGAGGGACCGGGCATGGATCACGCAGGCCGTGGCCTGCCCGGTTCCTCCGCGCCGTCACGGAGGAACAGCATGACTGACACTGATCTTCATCAGCCCGATCTCGCCCCACTGCGCGCAGCCGCCGAGGCCGCGGAACTCGCGCAGGCAGTATCCGGGCTGGTCAGCATCGACGGGCGCCGCTTGGCGGACAGCGACCCGCTGGCGGCGCTCGCCCGCGACATCGCCCGCTCCATGACCGAGGCGGGCCTGACCGTGCACGACTGCGCCCAGCATGACCCGCTGTACCGGCTCGGCGGCGTGTGCCTGCTCGCGGTCCCTACCGAATCCGGGACCGGTCACGGCGGGATCGCCGTGTCCTGGACCGCCCATAACCTGCTCCTGCTGGACTGGGACAGGTACGGCACCTACACCGGTACCCAGCAGGCCATGAACACCGCGCTCGGCGGGGTGCTGCGCGCCTTCGGGTACGCGGTCACGCCCTTCGGGTCCGGCGGTGCGTGGCTCGTCACCGGCCGCCGGGGAACGGAGGCGGGACGATGACCGCTCTCGCGCTCGCCCCGGACACCACGATCAGCTACGAGCCTGCCGCAGCCGCGGGGGTGGACCGCGCGATCCGCGTGTCGACGGGGGTCGCTGTCCTGGCCGTGGCCGGCGTCGCGGCGTACGTGTCGTACTGGCACGCTTACGCTGTCGTCTGCGCGCACGGCGAGACCGGCGTTACCGCCCGGCTGGAGCCGGCCACGATCGATGGGCTCGTCTACGCCAGTTCCATGGTCAACCTTTATGCCGCGCGGCACCGGCTCCCGGTTCCCGCCCTGGCCCGCTGGCTGCTCGCGCTCGGCATCGTCGCGACACTGGCCGCCAACATGGCCCAGGGCTGGTCCCACGGACCAGTCGGCGCGGTCATCGCGGCCTGGCCTGCAGTCAGCCTGGTGGGCAGCTATGAGCTGCTGGTCTGGATCATCCGGACCGCAGCCGCGAGAGACCTGGGCCGCGGGCCAGTTACGGACCACAGCGGGCCGCAGGCGGACCACTCCGGTACCAGTCTCCGGCTCGCTGCTGCTCAGGAGCCTGATGTCGGACCGGGGAGCCCGCACGGGCCGGTGGCTGGTCTTACGCCCGGCGGCGCGGAAGGCCCGCCTCCCGTGCCCGGGATGACAGGCGCGGGCCGGACCAGCGGACCGGGCTGGAACGCAGCAGGCCACGCGGACCAGATGGCGGACCAGTCCTACGGCTCACAGGGGCCGGTGACGGCCGTCAGCCCGGACGGCGACATCAACGCCGCCGCGGTGGCCGCCTACCGCACAAGTCTCCAGACGGGCAGGCCGCTGTCCGAGCGCAAGCTGGCCGGGCAGTTCGGCAAGACTTCCAGGCGCTGGGCGCGTAACCGCATGGCAGAAGCCCTGCAGACCCCGGCGTCGGCCTAGCGCCATGCGGGTGGCACTGTGGCGGGACTTGTCGGCGAACCGTCGGGCGGGGTTCTCGTATGACACCGCTGCATCGGTATCCCAGGAGATCACCGTCCATCCAGCATCGGGCTGCGGGACCGGATCGGCGCCCTCGCCAACCTGGCCGGCACCGAAGCCGGAATCGACGTGTTCCACGTCGCCTGCTTGAGGCGTCTTGGCTGGGCGATCTGTCACTGCGGGCCGAGCGGAACGGCATGGGCGCGTGCCGCAGCCACGAGATGGCGCCAGGTTTCTTCAGTGGAGACGACATTCGGTCACTGCAGCTTTTCAGTGTTCGTCCTTCGCGAGAACCCCGTCGGGGAGCGGTGGCTTCGGCCGTTGGGATTCACCTCTTGGCGATGACCCCATGGTCGGGATCTGACGCTTCAGCCCCTGGTCCAGTTTCCGCAGTGATCTGAGCGTCAGTACAAGGACGCCGTACCGTAGTTACAACCTTCCCCATCACACGACAGTGGTCGCCCAGGATCGGTTGGTAGCGGGGGTTCTGCGGCATTAGCCAGACGTGGCCGCTCGCGAAGTGGAAGGTCTTGACCATAGCCTCTTCGTCGATCAGTGCTGCCACGATGTCACCATTGCGCGCCGCATCTTGCTGGCGAACCACCACCCAGTCACCGTCGAAAATGTTCGCGTTGACCATAGAGTCTCCTACCACCCTGACGGCGAAGAAGGCTCCGGAGCCTACCATTTCGCGAGGCAACCACATGGTGCCTACAGACTCCGGACTGGCTACCACCGGGTCACCGGCCGCCATCCGCTCGAACATCGGCACGCCGACCGTGTTCTGCGACCCGAAGTCTGCAGGGGCCTCTCCAGCCTCATCCCACCGCTCCTGAACGACGCGATGACCGGGCAGCTTCTCTACGACTGTTCGCGGCATCCTGGCACCGCGGGTCAAACGCCCCTCCTTCTCCAAGATCGTGAAGTGATGGGAGACGGCAGAGGTCGACTTCAAGCCGACCGCATCAGCGACCTCTCGGATGCTGGGACAGTAACCGTGTCTTTCCACGAAGCTGCGGTGGAAGTCTAGGATCGCTTGCCGACGCTCCTCGCCCGCACGGTTGCCACGTCTGCCAGCGGATGGCTGATCAGCAGTCATCGCCCTACAACCTCCAACCAGGGTACAAACATTCGAACGTGCCCGTCAAGAGCATAGATCGAAACTGTACTCGATGCAAGAGCATCAATACATCTGGGCACGTAGGTAGGTTCTACGTACCGTTACCCGACAGTCCAGCTAGCTCACGGCCCAAGCGCTGGACGTCGGCGATCGTCGGAGCTGGGTGCCATGAAGTGCATAATCAGCTGCTTCTTGGAAGCCGAGTGGGCCGGGCTCCGGCACGCTTGGCCGGTCGGAAGTGACACTTTAACGTCAACGAAGCTAGCGGGGTGCAGCAGGAATGTGCAGCAACCGCACCGACCGGTACCGACCTAAGACGACCAACAAAGCTCGCTTACCTGCGCTAACGACCACTAATGATCCTCATGCAACTAGTTCACACCGAGGTGGTCTTGCCTGATCCGGTGTCAAGTGTCATCTGGTCCGTACCGGCGGCGTCTGAGCCAGACCGTTCCGGTGGCCGGGTCGGTGGCGTCCGAAGTCCGGTGTAAAAGCGACGGGCGCGGTTCCGGTTCATGATGATGTTAGGCGGTGGCGCTGACATTCTCGGGGCGGTCGTCGTCTCCGGTGGCGGTGACGGTGCGTGGCCGGAGCTGGCGGGGCGGGTCGAGCAGCGAGCGGCGCAGGTCTTGCAGCAGCCGGAGCCCGTCGCTGGTCATGGTCAGGCCGCGCCAGCCGCGGGAGGCCCTGTCCAGGACGGCCCAGACCAGGGTGAGGCAGCTGGTCTCGCCGGGCAGGCGGCCGATGACCTTGGTGCGGCGGCGGGTCTCGCCGAAGGTCCGCTCGATTAACCGGCCATCGTGATCTTGTCAAGGGGAGCCGGGGAATCGGGTCGTGTTTTCGAGGCGGCTGCAGTGGTGTTGCAGCGCTGTGATGACCCGGCTGTGCCGCTTGGCCTCGCCGTCCCAGCCGCGCTGCTCGGCGTCGGCGCGTAGCTGGCCGATGTCGGTGAGCTGGTCGCGCAGGGCGGGCAGGTGCTCGGGGCCCGGAACGAAGTTGTCGCAGGTCTCGCAGATTTCTCTGAACTAACCGTTTAGATAGCGTTTGTCCGTTTCTGGATCTGGAAGTCCGGCGGCATGGGCGACAGCGCTGACGACGAGGCTCGCGTTGCGGCGGTCGATGCCAGGCAGGGTGTCGTTGAGGCTGACCGGGGTCCCGGCGGCGATGCTGGCGGCCAGCAGGAGCATCCGCCGTTCCCCGCCGCTGGCAGGGAGTTCGCCGGCGTGCAGTGCGGCGACGGCGGCTTCCCAGTCGGTGGAAGCGAGCATGGTGACGCCGTCGCTGATGCTGGTGTCGACAGTGATGAACTGGCTGGTGAAGTCCTCGCGGTGCAGCCAGCTGCCGCAGTCGATGAGTAGGCCGGTGCCGGCTTCGAGGGGATGGATGCCGCGGGCGCTGGCCCGCAGCGCTTCGCCGAACCGTCGGGGGTTGACGGTGGTCACGGGTTTCCTTCCGTTGCGGGCGGGGCGGGAACGGATCGGCCCGCGATGTCAGGGAACGCGGGCATGCCGAGGTGGACGGCCTGTTCCTGGCGCTGCAGGGCGGTGTCGATCTGGGCGAGCTTGTCCTCGGTGCCGGCGAGGCTGACCTTGAGTCCTTCGATCTCGCCGAGCCAGCCTTCGCGTTCGGCCTCGGCGATGCGGTCGTGCAGGTTGATACGGATCTCCTCGAGTCGGCCGCGCTGGTCGGGCGACGGCCGCAGGAGCGAGCATCTGACGCAAGCGTGCTCATGGACGCAGGGCGACGCGAATGCGCGGGCGCAGGTGCCCACGGACACCTTCCGCTTCTCGAAATGGGCGAGGAAGGCATCCCACTCTTCCTCGGTCGGAGTACGGTATTCCTCGCTGGGCCGGGTCGCCCGGCGGCGGGCGATGAACGCCCGGTGCGCCTCGATCGCCTCGGCGGGATAGACGGCCTTATACCCGATCGTGGTGTCGATGTTCTTGTGCCCGCAGATGACCTGGGCGATGTGGGGCGGCAGGCCGCTCATGATGGCGTCGGTCACGAAGATCCTGCGAAAATCGTGCGGCGAGAATATGAGCGGGTCCCCGGCGGCGTCGGTCAGGCCGGTCGCAGCGAGGGCGCTGATGAGCAGGTTGCGGATCGCGTTAGGGGTGTGTGCCCGGGTCTCGCTGCCGATGGACCGCTGGAACAGCAGCGGCATGGGAGGGTTCCAGACTCGTTCCCGGATGTCGTAGGACACGGTCAGCGGGACGGTGCCGCCCTGGCCGCGCACCCGGCTGATGATCGCCGACAAGACGTCGGCAAGCTCGGGGCTGACCAGGAGAAGCCTCTCCGTATCGGTCTTGCTCGGGGCGATCTGCAGCAGCGGGACGAGCTCGCCGGTCGTGGGCAGCCGGTACTCGGTGATGCTGTGGTGGGTGAGTTCCAGGAGCTCCTCGCAGCGGATGCCCGTCAGCCGCAGCACCTCGATGGCGGCGAAGGCCCAGAACGCTTCTTCTTCCTCGTAGGACAGGTTGCGGCGCTTGCCAGTGGCGGCGTCCTCGGCCCAGACGTGCCTCCCGTTGGCCTTGGGCGCCACGGCCCGGCGGAGCGTCCCGCCGGTGCCCTCGATGATCTCGCCGGGCGGTGTCGCCACGGCGGCCTGGAGCCTGCGGGCCGTCGCGTTCTTGCGCTCGGCGGCGGTGCGGGTGAGGACGGGCAGGACGGGCAGCCGCTCACGGGTCCGCTGGTCCATCCGGGCCTTGCGGCGGCGGCGTTCCTTGGCCCAGCCGACCTCGGCGTCGCTGACCGGGGAGGGGACCGCCCACTGCGCCCAGCGTTCGGGCTCCTCGGTGGCCCACTGGGCGATGTCGAGGTAGAACGCCCGGACCCGCAGCAGCTCGCCCTTGGCGTTCAGCCGCGGTCTCGTGACAACGGCCTTCTGCCCGTCGGCGCCGGTGATGGCCCGCTTGATCGTCTGCAGGTCCTCCTTCCAGGCGCGTGCGACGTCCGGCGGGAGCCGCAGGGTGCTGATGCCCGGGGACAGGGCTTCAACCCTGGCCCAGAACAGGCCGGCCAGGGATGAGGCGATGGCCTGCATGCTGGCGTAGTCGAGGGCGGGCTGCCGTTCCCGCAGGTAATCCACGAGCAGGTCGCGGACCGGCTTGCACTGGAGCCGGTAGCGGTCGACGAGTTCCTCGATGGTCAGCTGTCCCTGGGCCATGCCGAACGCGCGGATCGTGGCCGGCGCGTCGCCGGGGAAGATCCCGAGGGCGTGGAGGCGGAGGTAGAAGTCGACTTTCTTCTGGCCGCCACGGGCCTGCACCCGCCGCTGGGTGTCGGCCAACTCCACGCAGTCCCCGACGGTGATGTCGCTGACGACGCCGCCCTTGCAGGCCAGCAGGGTCGCGATCCTGGTTGCCGCGAGCCGCGCGTCCTTCAGGGCCGCACCAGGCCCGGCCTCGGCCAACTCGCGCAGCCGGGCGAACCCGGCAGGATCGCGCGTCTCCGCCATGACCAGGGCCAGGTGGTGATTGGGGCGCGTCAGCATCCAGGCAAGGCCGGGCCGGATCACGTCCCCGCAGGCGAGCATCAGCAGTCCCGACGACAGGTCGCCAGCGTCGCACGCGGCATTCTCTCCGTGCTCACGGAACCAGGCCAGCGGCACCTCCACCCACGAGGAGCCCAGGCCGGCCTCCACGCCGGATGCCTCCCAGCGCTGCTGCCAGGTGTCCCCAGGGAACGAGGCCAGCCAGCGGAGGATCCTGGCCGTCCCGCGGCGGCGCGCTGCCCGGGCCGAACCGCCCTCCGGTGTGAACGGCGGCGAGGTCAGGCGCTGCAGCACAGTTTCCTGATCCTGGGCGGTGTCCGGCCACCACGGCTGCGGGAGCCGGGGCGGGAACTGCTCCCGCAGCTGGCTGTTGCGCCGGCGCTGCTCCGGGGCCGTCGCCGGCGATTCCCCCGGCTTCCTGCGGGCCATGTGCTTCACGGCGGTCATGACGACGGCCTCCCGAACAGCACCGACAGCGACTGCGGGTCATAGCCCGGCGCCGGCTGCGGCGGCGTCTCCCGGACACGGGACTGGCGGGCATGGTGAGCGAGCACGCCCTCGATCACCTCGTCCCGGGTGGGCGTCAGGTAAATTTCCGTCGTGGTCAGATGCGCGTGGCCCATCACCCATTGCACGTCAGTAAGGCTGAGCTGGTCATCGCGGGCCATTCTGGACGCTGCGCTGTGCCTCAGGTCATGCAAGGTCCAGTCCGCGCCGAGCGAGGCATTGACCCGCTCGAACATCCGGTGCGCACCCTGATAGGTCAGCGGCCGGTAAGGCCGCCGCAGCGTCCACCACGCCGGCTGCCGCCGGCCGCGGGGAACTCCCATTCGGAGCAGTTCCTGCTGGTAGAGCCGGTGCCATACGAACGCGTCCGCCGACGCGGGAAGCTCCTGCACGGCCCGGGTTCCCTTGCGGACCACGCTGATCAGCTGCTCGCCGGGCCTGAAGTCGCACTGGCGCATCCCCAGCAGCTCCGAGGCCCTCGCCCCGGTGGAGATCCAGAATGCCACCAGGGCCCGGTCACGGTCCGACAGGAGCGAAGCGAACAGCTTGTTGAACCAGTCGTCGGGGATCGCCCGCGGGATCCGCCTCGGCACCGTCGGCCGGTAGCGCCCCGTCCGCTCCGGCCTCCACTCGTCCATCGGGTTGTGATGCGCGTGCGGACGGCCGCGGCGGCGGGACGCGTCCAGCGGAAACGGGTTCAGCACCGGTCCGGTCCCGCAGTCGCGGTGGAAGTCATAGAACCGGCGCAGCACCGTCTCGCTATGCGCCACCGTGGACGGCGCATAGCCGTCGCCCGACGCCGGCTTGCCCGTCACCGGGTTCGGCGCCCCCGCTGTCCGCGAGGACAAGCGGGCCGCCCGCGGCCGGGACGTCTGCAGACGCTGCTTGGCCGTCAGCTGGATCCAGCAGCTGAAATCCCTGGCATCGGCCCGCGATGCCCGGTCCCACGCGACGTCGACGGCGTCCAGGAACCGCCACCACCGCAGCAAGTCGATTGAGTACGACCTCAGCGTCGCTTCCGACTTCCCCGACGCCAGCAGGTCCCGCAGGAAAACTGAGACCGGCTCCACGATCTCGCCGCCGGAGTCGACCACTCGATACGGCTCACAGGCATCGCCGGTGGCCACGAGACGGCCCGCCCGCGACACCACGAGCCGGGACAGATCGCGCCCTTGTTCCTCATCCGATTCGATCACGCGGACAAATTAGCGGTAGTGACCGAAAACCCGCTATGAACTGCTGGAATATAGAAGTTAGTTCAGTTAACGGGGCCTGACATGCCCGATGTTCGTCACTACGCCCGAGTTCCTGCCCCGCCACCGTGAGCACCGCCAGCAGGTCCTGCAGATCATCGGCGCCGCCGAGGCGCGGCCAGGCCCGCCTGGCCGAGATGAACCGCCAGGTGCTCGGCAACCTCGAGAGCATCATCACCACCCTCCAGGCCGGTTCCGGCCCGGCGGAACGGGAGACTGTCAATGCGAGCTGACAATACCCGGCACATCATCGACGCCGCCCGGCACCGCCACGAGCTCACCAGGTCCAAGGCGATCCAGGCCCTGCGCGCCCTCGATGCCGACGGCGCCCACGTCACCTTCGAGACCGTGGCCCGCGCGGCGACGGTCTCCCGGTCCTGGCTCTACGCGCAGCCCGACATCAGGACCGAGATCGAACGACTCCGCGCGGCCGGCCGCCGGGCCCCGGCGCCACCTGTCCCGTCACGGCAACGCTCCTCAGACGCTTCCCTGCTGCGGAGGCTGGAGACCGCCACCCAGCGGATCCGGCAGCTATCCGAGGAAAACCGCAAGCTCCGAGAGCGGCTCGCCCAGGCCCTCGGCGAGCAGCGCGCAGCAACCAGCCGTGACAAGACATCCGCCCCAGCCGCCCGCCGGCATCCCGGTCAGGTAACGATCGGCGCCAGATGAAAGGCCACCGCATGCCTCTGCCCGAGACGTCATGGACACCGTCCACAACGAAAAGCCGCAGGTCACAGCTTCGAGTGAGCGGGCAGCTCAAGATAATGCAGCAGCAGGCCGGCCATGAGCATGCGTCCACTACCGCGATTTACACGTGCGTGTCCTCGGACTTCCGCACTCGCACCCTGCGGCGGGCGCTGGACGCGACGGCGGCTGCGGCGATGCGGCCGGGAAGGAGCGCGTGATGGAGGCGAAACGGCAGGTCAGCTACCAGTGGCGGCTGCGGGAGGTGATGGCCGGCGCGGGGCTGTTCAACGCGTCCGACCTGGAGCCGCTGCTGGCCGAGCGGGGCATCACGCTGTCGTCGGTGCAGGTGTGGCGGCTGGTCACCCAGACACCGGAGCGGCTGTCGCTGCCGGTGCTCGCAGCGCTGTGCGACATCTTCGGTGTCACCCCGGCGGAGCTGATCGCCACCCGCGCCGAGAGCATCCCGGCCCGCCGCCGCGCTGCCAGCGGCGGCAAGGGCGACGGTGTGACGGACCTGAACGCGCTGCGCCCGGCCCGCGCCCGGCTGCGTCCCGGGTCGTGAGCCAGTCCCCGAAGAAGCGGACCTGCGCCCGGTGCGGGCACTACGGGTACCCTGCCGCCTCGTTTCCGGACGGGCACCTCTGCGGCCGGTGCCTGACTGCGGCGCTGGAAACGGCCGGCACCTGCCCCGGCTGCGGCGCCGAGGGCCGGCTGCTGCCCGGCCTGCGCGACGGCATCCGGATCTGCCGTGAGTGCGCCGGGATCACCCGCGAGTTCTGCTGCCTGCAGTGCGGCACCGAAACCGGCATGGCGGGCCGGCGGCGGGGATCCAGTCGGCTCTGCGGCCCGTGCGGCGTAAGGTGGATGACCGCCCGGCTGCTGGACGACGGGACCGGGGTCATCTGCCCGCCGTTGCAGCCGCTGGCCGACGCCCTGGCCGCCACGCCTAGCCCGGCCGCCACGCTGGACTGGCTGGACACACAGCACATCCAGGACCTGCTGACTCACCTGGCCGCCGGGAAGCTGCCGCTGACCCACGAGGGGCTGGATGCCTGGCCCCGGCGGCGGGCCGTCCCGTACCTGCGTGACCTGCTGGTCAGCTGCGGGGCACTCCCCGCCGCCGACAAGCAGCTGCTGGAGTTCGGAGCCTGGCTGAACGGCCGCCTGGACGGGCTGGCCGGCCACCCGCACTTGCGGCTGCTGCGCCAGTTCGGGCTGTGGCACCAGCTGCCCGGGATGCGCGCCAGGGCCGCCGCCGGGCCGCTGCGCGCCACCGCCGGCCAGTATGCCCGGAGCCGGTTCGTCCAGGCCGAGACCTTCCTGACCTGGGTCGCTGATCTGGGTGTGCGGCCATCCGCCCTCGCACAGGCCGACATCGACATCTACTACGCCAGCCACCTCGCTCACCAGCGGCAGGCCGTTCGCGCCTTCCTGATCTGGGCGCTTGAGCACGGCCACATCCCTGGTCACCTCAACATCCCCCGCCAGCCGCCGTCGGCTGGCCAGGCCATCACCCAGCAGCGTCGGATCGGCCTGCTGCGCCGCTTCGCCACCGACACCACCATCGCGATCCGGCCCCGTGCCGCCGCCTGCCTGCTGCTGCTCTACGCCCAGCCGCTCAGCCGCATCCTGCAGCTGACCGCCGACGACCTGACCCGCGACGAGGACGGCCAGACCTGGCTGCGGCTGGGCGAACCACCCAGCCCTGTCCCGGAGCCATTCGATACGCTACTGCGCCAGCTGGCCGCCAGCCGCCACGACCACACACCCGCCAACCATGCCAGCACCTGGCTGTTCCCCGGCCGCCATGCCGGCCAGCCCGCCGCCTACCGGGCCATGTCCACCCAGCTCCGCGACCTCGGCCTGCCCATGCGCACCGCCCGCATCTCCGCCCTGCGCCAGCTCGTCCTGCAGGTCCCCGCCCCGGTCATCGCCGACGCCCTCGGATTCCACTACACCACCACCACACGCCAGCACGCCCATGCAGGCGCACCCTGGAGCCGATACATCGGCGGCGGTGTTTAAAAAGGCTTGAGCAGCAACCGAATGGCCAGTGGCTTTAGCGAGCTGACGCGGGCGGAGGCTTGGTCAGCTACTCGAAGTCCTCCCGGTAGCTTCCAGCGCAAAACAACGATCAGCCGGGATGAACAAGCTATGCCAAGCGTGGGCGGTCCCCTCCGCTTCGGTATCCGCACGTCATCCAGCCACCGCGCACTGCCCGAGGTCAGATGAATATGCTGGAGCTACTTCACGTCCTGCCAGGGCCGCGCTCCGCCCTCCCGGCCCAGCGGGCGAGCTCGTGACGGGCGGTCAGGGTGTGCGGGTGCTCTGGGCCAGACACCTTCTCGCGCACGGACAGCAGCGCGGCGAGCTGGTCCCGGGCGGCGGCCGGGTCCCCCGCCTCCCCGGTCCAGCGGGCGAGGTTGGCGAGGACGGTCAGGGTGTCCGGGTGCTCCGGGCCAGACACCCTCTCGAGCAGGGGCAGCAGCGCGGCGAGCTGGTCCCGGGCGGCGGCCGGGTCCCCCGCCTCCCCGGTCCAGTTGCCGATCCACGCGCGGATGGCCAGGGTGTCCGGGTGCTCCGGGCCGAGGACCCGGACGCGCACCGGCAGCAGCGCGGCGAACAGGTCCCGGGCGGCGGCCGGATCCCCCGCCCGCCCGGTCCAGGCGGCGAGGTTGTGCCGGGCGGTCAGGGTGCGCGGGTGCTCCGGGCCAGATACCCGCTCGCGCACGGGCAGCAGCTCGGCGAACAGGTCCCGGGCGGCGGCCGGATCCCCCACCTCTCCGGTCAAGCGGGCGAGCTCCTGTCGGGCGGTCAGGGTGTCCGGGTGATCCGGGCCGAGAACCTGCTCGAGTACGGGCAGCAGCTCGGCGTACTGGTCCCGGGCGGCAGCCGCATCCCCCGCCAGCTGGGTCCAGCTGGCGAGGTTGGCGCGGGCGGTTAGGGTGTCCGGGTGTTCCGGGCCAGACACCCGCTCGAGTACGGGCAGCAGCTCGGCGTACTGGTCCCGGGCGGCGGCCGGATCCCCCGCCTCGCCGGTCCAGCGGGCGAGCTCGTGCTGGGTCATCATGGTGCGATCGTGTTCCGGGCCACACACCCGCTCGAGCAGGGGCAGCAGCTCGGCGAACAGGTCCTTGGCGGCGGCCGGATCCCCCGCCTCCCCGGTCCAGTGGGCGAGCCGGTGCCGGGTAATCAAGGTGCGGTCGTGCTCCGAGCCGAGGATCCGTTCCCGTGCGTCAAGCACTCTTCGCTGGAGATCTCGGGCTGCGGCGTAGCTGCCGCTCGATCCGAGGTAGTTGGCAATTCGCGCAATGCCGTCGCTGTCATCGGTGAGAGCCGCCTGGGCGTGTGGCAGCAGCGCTTCGCACGTCGGCCAGGTCTCGGGCGAGCCGGTATCGGCGGGGATCGCGTTCTCGATCAGTACGGCGGCGGCTTGCTGCCACTCCCTGGCCAGCTCGGCTGGCATCTGATCCAACGTGACCGCCTGGACCAGCCGGTGCACAGACACCAGCCCATCAGCAGGCGGGCCGACCAGCGAATATCGGCGCAACGCCGCGACAGCATCAGTGACGGCCAGCCAGTCGTCAAGCAGTGGCACCAGCACGGGCCCCGCCTCGCCGCCGAGCCGCCCGGCAAGCCCAGGGCGAGGCTGTAGCAGCAGGCGCAGCGGGACCGCCTCCGGCGCGCAGCATGCCAGCAGCCGCAGCAGCCCAGCCGCCCCCAGATCAGATTGTTCTAGCTGCTCGAACGCCAGCGCCCAGGTCATGGTGACCGTCTTGTGATAGCCGGTGGGCTCACCACGGGCGAGCAGGTCAGCCCGCCGCCGTCGGAACGATGCCAGGTAACGGGCAAGGCTGTCCCCGCTGGCCTGCACATAGGCGGCGGCCTGCTCCAGTGCCAGTGGTAGCCCGCCTAGCTCAACGGAAAGCTCTGCCGCGGCACCCGTGTTCGCGTCGCCGGTCCGGTTGACCAGGAATTCCGCAGCAACCTCTGCGCCGAGGACCGGTACGTCCAAGGCCTGGCCTGGCCACTGCGGGTTCTGGCTGGTGACCAGCACCCGGCCGCGCCCGCCCGGCGGCAGAAACGCCGCCACCGATGCCCGGTCCTGCGCGTTGTCGAACACCAGCAGCCATTCCGCTGGGTAAGCGGCCAGTACCGCGTGCACCGACGCCACCGGGTCCCGCACGTCAGCCAGGTCCCGGGCACCGAGCTGGGCGGCCAGCTCCGCGAACCCGGCCGCCAGCACCGCCGGGTCCTCCGCCGGGAACTGCCAGGTCACTCCGGTCTCGGCCAGGTGACGGTGCGCGTACTCTAGCGCCACGCTGGTTTTCCCCGCGCCCCCCAGGCCCACCAAGGCGACCGTCCGTAGCCTGGGAACATTACCCCCGGCCGTTAGCCGGGCATCGAGTTCTGCAAGCAGCTCCTCACGGCCGGCCAGGAACACCGGCCGGGGCGCCAGCCGCACGGGCTGGCCTGCCGTCGCCCGCTGATGAGGCAGATGGAGCTCTCTTACTGCCACCCCGCCCAAAGCGACAGTCGCACCCGGCCCGATGACCCCGATCTCGGGCCCGGCTAGCCGTTCGCCGGGTCCTGGCGGGTAGGGTTTGGCGGCGTCACGTTCCCGTGGATCACCCCGGCGGCCACCCCTCCGCCGAATGCGGTGATATTCACATCCCGCCCGGCTGCGACCGCGTGATCGGCCGCAGACACCATCCCGGCAGGCAGCGCGGCCTGGATCTCCTGCACCAGCGCGCGCAGGTCAGCCTCGACGCCGGGATTCTCCTCCAGCAGGTCTGCCAGCCGCGTGGCCCACCGCTCGGCCAGCACAGCGCGGGCCTGGTCCGAGTCCGTCCCGGCCGCCCCGGTGAGCTGCTCGCGGGTCTGCTCTAGCCGCTGCTCCGCCAGCTTGGTCCGGTCCGGATCGCCGCGGCCCAGCAGCCGGGCGAACCCTCGCCTGGCCGCCTCCCACGCGTCCGTAGTGGCAGCCGCCACCACCGTGTTGCCGGCCAGCGCAGCCAGCGCCATCATGGTCTCCGCCAGTATCTCCGCCCCCCTTCTCCGCCCGGCTCGTAGCTTAACGATTGCATGGCGGAGCCCTCCACGCCATCACAGAGATCACTGAATATTCTAAAGCTCGTTCATGACCAGCAATGGTTCGCCGACGGCTATGTGGCTGCGGTCAGCACCGGTCACCAGGGCAGCGACAACCAGCTCCCCGACGTAGAGGCCTTCGCCGCACCACGGAAATGCGATCGAGTGCCGGTACGAGTTCAGTCCGTATGGAATGGGCAAGGATGCGCGCCGAATATCGCCGCATGCACCGGCCAGCATTCGTTCAGGACGCGCGCAGGGGTTCAGACTATCCGGCCTATCACACTCGGTAGCCGCGGCTCAGGTCAGCCAGCAAACACACCTAAGTCGAATACGCGCGTTCACCAGTCGGCCACTTTCCGGCCTCAGCTGTCTCCCCAGGGGAATCCGCAGGCAGGAGCATACTTACTGTGGCTATCTCGGAGTCCGCCATCCACGAGAACGCATTAATCCGTGCCATTCATAAAAGCGTATCACCGGGCAGCACAGTTGCGCACTGAACAGCACTAGCCGTCACCGGGCAGGAATGTTGAACGACACGGCAATGTCAGCAGGAACGACACGAAATGTCAGCAGAGCCAAGAGCCTGCCCGGCCAGACGGCCGGTTCTGGCTCTGGCGACCAACAACGGGCTGGGCGCGCGGTGCGCGTGCGGGCGGCGCATCCGGGATCCCCGGCAGTCTACGAAGCAGGCCGGTTACCTGCGGGATCGGCGGCCGCGGCTTCACCGCAAAGCGATCCCAGTGACCTGCCGCTTACGGTTCAAGATCAGTCAGCTGACCGATGTATCGGACTGCAAATTGCAGCATTGTTTTCCGTGCAACCGGCACCGGGCACAGGAGTACCGGCGCTCTTCTGGGCCGGATCGAAGCGGCCCGCTGGGAACCCGATGAACGCGATGACGCCGACCGCCAGCGACATGGATGCGGACCTGATGACCCGGAGGGACGTAGGCAGTGACCGGCCATGGGCCAGGCGCTGATCATCCAGGTGCGAGAAGAACGAGGGCATGTGATCGCCGCGGTCGCCGGGGAGATCGACATTGCCACCGTGGCTCAGCTGCGCGAGCGCCTCTTCGCCCTGGCGGAAAGCGGCCGCCCGCTGGTGGCCGACCTGGACCAGGTGAGCTTCATCGATGCGGTCGGGCTCGGCGCGCTGGCCGGCGCGGCCCGCCGCGCCGCCGAACACGGCGCCAGTTTGCAGGTGGTCTGTGCCCAGCCGCAGATCTGGCGGCTATTCCGCGTCACCGGGCTGGACAGCCGCATACCGCTGGCCCGCACGCTGGCCGAGGCCCTGCAGGCTCCCGGAGGACCGCCGCAGTGAACGTCAGCTGCGCCAATCGGGCGGAGCATGTTGGCGGAAGGAGGAGCGTCCCGCGTTCCGCGTGCGGCGATGCGCGAGGCAGCCGAACGGACGGTGGCGAGGCCGCTACCGGCCGGGCAGGTACTCGTCTTGCTCCGCTTGGTGACTTTCGTTCCGCCATGAGAACGGGCCGTACGGGGGCCCGGCGCAGTGCAGAAGATGGTGGCTGAGCCACTCCAGGACCGGGAGCGAGAGGGTGTGCGGGGCTGTCAGGAGGACGGCGGTGAGCTGGCGGCTCGCCGGTGTTTCCCCGGGCATTTCGCGCAGCGCACGCGCGCCGCGGCCGTTGCCGCGCCAGGCAGGGTGATCCGGGTCTGCCAGCAGAACACCGATGCGCTCGACGACGACGGGCCATCCGGGCATGCCCTTGTGATACCGGCCGAACATGACGGCCGTGTTCACAAGCAGCGCCTGAAGCGGGTCGGCGACGCACGTGTGATCGCTGAGGCCGAGCAGCACGTTCGTACGGCCCATGACGTGCCGGGCGTAGGCTCCGAGGAAGCCATACCCAAGGTCCTTCAAGGTCCTGCCCCCGGTCCCGGCCCATGGCCTGGTCCGGTCCAGCAGGTGCTTTTCGAAATCAAGGAGGCCGAACGCTCGGTTCTGCTGAGACAAGGCTGCCACTGCTGCGTCGTGCAAGGCTGTTGACTCGGCGAACATCACGGCGTCATCAGGTCCTCGTGGACCGCAGTGCATGTCTTCGACAGGACCGTTCCGCCACACGTCGATAACCAGGCCGACTGCCATCGCGTTGGTAATGGCCTCCGTGCCCGAGATCCCGGCCTCCCGGCAACGCTCAGCATGATGTCCGTCGGCGGCCGTCAGCAGTTCGCAGTTGCGCGGGTCGCCGCGACACGGTGCCGCAGCTCCTGCGACCGGACTCCCCGCCATGGGCTACCTCCCCGATGTGCCGCTGAGCGGACGACGTGAACCGGCCGGGAGCGCACTGCCGAGGCTGGCTCGAGGACCGGATGCAGCGTCTGCATCCTGATCGTCGTCATCGGCGCCGTGGGCGGCTCGCCAGGCGTCCCAGATCTCGGGGCGGAGCTTGCCGCGGCCGGGGACGGGGATGCCCTGGCCGCGTGCCCAGGCGCGGACCTCGGCGGCTGCCGGGCCGGGCGCGGCCGGAGCGCCGTCGAGGCCGGTTGGGCTGGTGATGGGGATGACGTGGCCGGGTATGTCCGTCTCGGTTTGCGCCCAGGCGCGAGCGGCGGCCAGGAACCGGTAGGTCCACTCCTCGGCGAGCTGCCGGGTCTCGCAGAACACGATCGGCACCTCCGGCCAGCGGACCTGCACCTCGGCCAGGCCGTCGGCAACCAGTGACGGGCGGATGCGGTCCAGCTTGAAGATGGCCGAGTAGCGGTCTTCGACCACGACCGCGGCCCGGGGCAGCCCCGCCAGCTCGGCCACGGCGTAGCGGAGCTTGCCGCTGGTCAGGCTGGCCACCAGGTCGGCCAGAGACTTCCGCTCCACCGAGGCGATCAGCCGTCCGCCGTGCACGACGCCGTAGTCGCCACACGGCAGTGCCCGCTTGAGCACGGCCGCTTGCTGGGCGGCGAACCGGTACGGGTACTGCTCGTGGCTGTCGGCGAGGATCTGCAGGTCGGCGATCCCGGCCGCCCGGGCGGTGGGGGTGCGCACGTTCGGCCGGGCCTGCTTGCGGGTCCGCGGCGACTGCCAGAACACCGCGTCCCGCCCGCGGGCGGTGGTGAACACCAGCTGGGACCGATTCTCCCGGCCCCTGTCCAGCACCAGGTCGATCGCGGCGCCCCGGCGGACGCACGACCGCAACCTGACCCGCTCCACGATGTCCGGGTCTTGCGGCCACTCCTCGACCGGGACCGGATAGCAGTACAGCGCCGTGGTCCGCGGCCAGGTGCCCGAGGTGCGGAACACCATCCCGCCTGCCAGCGGCAGCCGCATCAGGTACGGCAACCGGGAGTCCGGATCGGGGTTAACGGCGATCAGCAACTCCACAGCTCTCAGCTTGCCACCTGTCCGCCACCGCCAGGCCGGCGACTGGCTCACGCAGGTCTATCTGCTCCCGCAGCTCAGGATCCCCGAGAATGCCAGCCGGGTCGCGCAGGTCGCCCTCGATCGCGCGGACCCCGGGGTCGGCGCACAGCAGGGCCCGCGCGTGCGAGACCACGACCGGGTCGTTACCCACGTAGACGACCCGGGTATCCGGCGCCAGACGGCGCAGCATCCCGATGCCCGCCCTGTGGCAAGCCGGGGACTGGCCTGGCGGCGGACCAGTCCAGAAGCGGACGGAGCGCCGAATGCTGTTGTGCTGAGCTGAGGAAGGAGAGCAGCGTGAGACTCCGGCCGGTCCGGTTGTAGCTGCCCGCGATGAGTTCGACGATCTGCCATTCCCTGGGAGTCACTGCGTCGGATTCCCGGCTTCCAGCGGGGGCCGACCCGCTAGCGCGGCCTGACCACTAACCCAGCAGGACGTTGGTGCGCGCTAGCGGCAGCGGCCGGCTGGCCTGTGGAACCCGGGTGTCTGCGTACATGACGACGCGGTCGCGGCCGCTGCTCTTGGCCTGGTAGAGGGCGTGGTCGGCGGCGGCGAGAAGGTCATCGAGGGTGCGGCGGGCCTGGCTGGGGACGGCGACGCCGATAGAGATGGTGACCCGTATTGCCGCGGTGCCGTCCCAGGGGATGGCGAGCTGGGAGATCCCCTGGCGGATCCGCTCAGTGATCTCGAGGGCCTGGGCGGCTGTGGTGCGGGGGAGCAGCAGGGCGAATTCCTCGCCTCCGAACCGCCCGCACAGGTCGCAGTCGCGCAGCAGGTCCCGCATGGCGGCGGAGACCGCGGCGAGCACGGCGTCCCCGGCCAGGTGGCCGTGGG
>Ga0187814_10000139_pt1 | contig 19412 bp, 22 predicted proteins | sample NC_S_4_FD_132450 | JGI IMG/M metagenome (GOLD analysis project Ga0187814, IMG submission 132450) | Wetland sediment microbial communities from Neuse River Estuary, North Carolina, USA - ASW-S_4 | ecosystem: Environmental > Aquatic > Freshwater > Wetlands > Sediment | place: USA: North Carolina... | reverse complement strand
TCACCTCGACGTGTTCGAGGGCCCGTTCGACCTGCTGCTCGCGCTGATCTCCAAGCACAAGCTGGACATCACCGAAGTCGCCCTGTCCCAGGTCACCGACGAGTTCATCGCCTACATCTCGGAGCGCTCGGGCGGCTGGGATCTGGACCAGGTCAGCTACTTCCTGGTCGTCGCGGCCACCCTGCTCGACCTCAAAGCAGCCCGGCTGCTCCCGAGTGGCGAGGTGGAGGACGAAGAGGATCTCGCCCTCCTCGAAGCCCGGGACCTGCTCTTCGCCCGGCTGCTGCAGTACCGGGCCTACAAGGAAGTGGCGGGCGTGTTCGCCGCCCGGATGACCGCGGCGGCCCGTCGCTTCCCCCGCCGGATCCCGCTCGAGCCGCGTTTCGCCGAACTCCTCCCCGAGGTGCTGCTCGGCCTGGGCCCGGCCGAGTTCGCCCGGCTCGCCGCGCTCGCGCTCGCGCCCAAACCGCCGCCGAAGGTCTCGACCGAGCACATCCACACCCCTGTGGTCAGCATCGAGGATCAGGCCCGCATCCTCGCCGCTCTCCTCGAGAGAATCGGCCGGGCCAGCTTTCGCCAGCTCACCGCGAACGCCCAGGGCAGCTACGAGGTCGTGGCCTCCTTCCTCGCCCTGCTCGAGCTGTACCGGGAGGACGCCGTGTCCTTCGAGCAGGTCACCCCGCTCGGCGAGCTCTACGTGACGTGGACCGGCCACCAGGACCCTGCTGATAGCGTCAATGACCTGACGGAAAGCGACGACTAATCAAGACATGAGCATCGAACCCGAGGAAGACACCCAGATCCAGGGTCCAGGCCTGCGAGCCAGCTTGGAAGCGATCTTGCTGATCGCCGACGAGCCGGTGCCGGTGGTGGTCTTGGCCCAGGTCCTCGAACGGCCCCGGAACGAGGTCATCGCCGAGTTGCAAAACCTCGCCGCGGAATACACAGCCGAGGGCCGCGGCTTCGACCTGCGCGAGATCGCCGGCGGCTGGCGGTTCTACACCCGCGAGGACTGCGCGCCGCTGGTCGAGCGGTTCGTCAGTGACGGGCAGGAGGTCCGCCTCACCCAGGCCGCGTTGGAGACCCTGGCCGTGGTGGCCTACCGCCAGCCCGTCAGCCGGGCCCGGGTTTCGGCCGTCCGCGGGGTCAGCTGTGACAGCGTGATGCGCACCCTGGTCCTGCGCGGCCTGGTCGAGGAAACCGGCACCGACGCCGAGACCGGTGCCATCCTGTACCGGACCACCGGGTACTTCCTGGAGCGGCTGGGCCTGGCCAGCCTCGAGGACCTGCCGGACCTCGCGCCGTTCCTGCCCGAGGACATCGAGGACATCGAGAATGAGAACGCCCGACCGTGACCTCGACGATGACGAGGACTACGAAGACGACGACCGGGATACCCTGACCGACGTTCCCGGCGGGGTCCGGCTGCAGAAGGTTCTGGCCGAGGCGGGATTCGGCAGCCGCAGGCACTGCGAGGAGCTGATCGGCGCGGGCCGGGTCGAGGTGGACGGGCAGACCGTCCGCCGGTTCGGCGCCCGGGTCGACCCCGACCACCAGGTGATCAGGGTGGACGGGAAGCGTATCCCGGCCCGGCCCGGGCTGGTCTACCTGGCCTTCAACAAGCCGCCCGGGGTGCTGACCGCCATGTCGGACGACCGCGGCCGCAAGACCGTGGCCGACTACCTCGGCGACCGGTCGGAACGCCTGTTCCACATCGGTCGGCTGGACTACGACACCGAGGGCCTGATGCTGCTCACCAACGACGGCGAGCTCGCGCACCGGCTGGCTCACCCCAGCTTCGAGGTGGCCAAGACCTACCTGGCCGAGGTGACCGGCACGGTGCCGAAGGATCTCGGCCGGCGTCTCCAGACCGGGATCGAGCTCGACGACGGCGTCGCCACCGCGGACCGGTTCCGGGTCATCGACCGGTCGGGAGACCGCGCGCTGGTCGAGATCACCCTGCACGAGGGCCGCAAGCACATCGTCCGCCGGATGCTGGCCGAGACCGGGCACCCGGTCAGCCGCCTGGTCCGCACCGACGTAGGCCCGATCCGGCTCGGCAACCTCAAACCCGGCAGCTCGCGCGACCTGACGACCAGGGAAATCGGCGAGCTCTACGCCGCCGTCGGCCTGTAAAGCCCGGTAGCCTGGGGCGGTCGGGAAGGAGCGGCCAGATGACGGTCAGGGCGGTGCGTGGCGCGGTGCAGATCGACACCGACGAACGCGACGCGATACTCGAGGGCACAGCCGAGCTGGTGACAGAGGTCATGACGCGCAACGAGCTCACCACCGACGATGTGATCAGTGTGCTGTTCACCGCGACACCGGACCTCACCGCGGAGTTCCCGGCGCTGGCCGCGCGCAAGATCGGCTTCCACGACGTACCCCTGATCTGCGCCTCGGAGATCGCCCGGCCGGGGGCCATGCCCCGCGTCATCCGGCTGATGGCGCACGTCGAGACCGACCGGCCGCGGTCCGCGATCCAGCACGTCTACCTGCGCGGCGCCGCCGCCCTCCGCCTCGACATCGCCCAGTGAGGGACCCATGCGGGTCATCATCATCGGGACCGGGCTGATCGGCACGTCGATCGCCCTGGCCCTGCACGAGCACGACGCCGAGGTCTGGCTCACCGACTCAGATCCCGCCGCCGCCCGCCTCGCCGCCGACCTGGGCGCGGGCGACCCGCTGCCCGAGACCATGGAAAGCCGGGCCGACGTCGCGGTGATCGCCGTGCCCCCGGCCGCCGTCGCCGCCACCCTCGCGGACGCACAGGCCCGCAAACTGGCACGCTGCTACACCGACGTGGCCAGCGTGAAGCAACTGCCCGTCGCCCAGGCCCGCGAGCACGGCTGCGACCTGACCCGCTACGTGCCGGGCCACCCGCTGGCCGGGCGGGAGAAACACGGCCCGGCGGCGGCCCGCGCCGACCTGTTCCTCGGCCGCACCTGGGCGCTGTGCCCGCTGCCCGAGACGTCGGAGGTGGCCCTGGAGGCGGTTACCGTCCTGGTCCGGGCGTGCGGCGCGGTCCCGGTCCGCACCGAGGCGGCCGCGCACGACCGCTGGGTCGCGCTCATCTCGCACGCCCCGCACCTGGTGGCCGCGGCCATGGCGGCCCGCCTGGAGGAGGCCCCGGGCGAGGCCTTGGACCTGGCCGGGCAGGGGCTGCGGGACGTGACCAGGATCGCGGCCGGCGACCCCGCGCTGTGGACGCAGATCCTGGCCGCCAACGCCGCGCCGGTCGCCGAGGTGCTCGCCGCGGTGGCCGCGGACCTGGCCGAGGCCGCGCGCGTGCTAGCCGACGGCGACGACCCGGAAAAGGCCCTCGTGGCGCTGCTCGACCGCGGCCAGGCGGGCGTGGCCCGGATCCCCGGCAAGCACGGCGGCGCGGCCCGGGAGTTCGCGGTCGTCCAGGTCGTCATCCCCGACCAGCCCGGCGAGCTGGCCCGCCTGTTCCACGCGACCGGCGTGGCCGGCGTCAATATCGAGGACGTGCGGATCGAGCACTCACCCGGCCTCCCGGTCGGCGTCGCGGAGCTATACGTCCGGCCCGGCGAGGCCGGCCCGCTGCTCGAGGCCCTGGCGGCAGGCGGCTGGCCGGTCCGCGGTTAAGCAGACCGGCCAGCGCCTGTTCCCTTTTCTTACGCCGAACGGACGGTGGCGCGTGCGCGCGCGACCGGGCACAGGCGGTCGGCTACGCCTACCGGCACGGATTCGTCCCTCCCGGTCCCGTCCGCCGGTAGCACCGACCCATTCCTCCCGATCCCGTCCGCCGGTAGCATCGCACGGGTGAATATTTCGGCGGACCTGGACAGCGACACCGGCGAGGAGAGCGAAACGGGCAGTATAGCCCGGGGGGACGACCCCCCCAAGCCCCCCCGCGGGCAAGCCAGGCTCGTCGTGGCGGTCGACGGGCCATCGGGCGCGGGCAAGTCGAGCGCCTCCCGCGGCGCGGCGATCGCTCTGGGCCTGCCGTACCTCGACACCGGGTCCATGTACCGGGCCCTGACCTGGTGGCTGCTCGAGCGGGGCGTGGACACCAGCGACGCCGGCCTGGTCGGCGGGCTGGCCCAAGAACCGGTCATCGAGGTCGGCACCGACCCGCAGGCGCCGTGGGTGCGGGTCAACGGCACCGACGTGTCCGCGGCGATCAGGACCCGCGAGGTGACCAGCGCGGTCAGCGCCGTCGCCCGCGTCCCGCGGGTCCGCGCGCACCTGATCGCGCAGCAGCGGGACATCATCGCCAACGCTCCCGGGATCGTCGCCGAGGGCCGCGACATCGGCACCGTGGTCGCGCCCGACGCCCAGGTCAAGGTGTTCCTCACCGCAGACAGCGTGGCCCGGGCCGACCGCCGGGCCGCCGAGACCAGCTGGTCAGCGACCTCCACCCACGTCGATCAGGACCGCCGCGACCGGCTCGACGCCGGGCAGAGCGCGAAGGCCGACGACGCGGTGGAGATCGATTCCACCCGGCTCGACCTGGACCAGGTGATCGATATCATCGTCCGGCTGGCCCGTGAGCACGCGGACTTGCCACACCCACGCCAGCAGATCCCATAGCGAAGAGCAGACACCAATGCCGAGCGAGTTCTTGTCAACATCCGTGCCCGTGGTCGCTGTCGTGGGCCGGCCCAACGTGGGCAAGTCCACGCTGGTCAACCGCATCCTCGGCAGCCGGCAGGCGGTCGTGGAGGACACCCCCGGGGTGACCAGGGACCGGGTCGCCTACGACGCCATCTGGAACGGACGGGCTTTCACGCTGGTCGACACCGGCGGCTGGGAGCCCTCCATCGAGGGAACTGAGAGCCTGGCCGCGCGGGTTGCGGGCCAGGCCAGGGTGGCGGTGGACGCTGCGGACGCCGTCTTGTTCGTGGTGGACGCCACCGTGGGGGTCACCGACGCGGATGCCGCGGTGGCTGCCGTGCTGCGCCGGTCGGGCAAGCCGGTGGTGGTCGCGGCCAACAAGATCGACGACGCCAAGGCCGAGCCAGAGGTCGCGGCGCTATGGGCGCTGGGGCTCGGCGAACCGGTCCCGGTCAGCGCGCTGCACGGGCGGAACAGCGGCGATCTGCTCGACGTGGTCCTCGACGCGCTGCCCGACGCGCCGAAAGAAACCGATGACACCGACGGCGGCCCGCGCCGGGTTGCGCTCCTCGGCCGCCCGAACGTGGGCAAGTCCAGCCTGCTCAACAAGCTGGCCGGGCATCAGCGGGCGCTCGTCGACCCGGTGGCGGGGACGACCAGGGATCCGGTGGACGAGCTCGTCGAGCTGGGCGGCACGACCTGGCGTTTCGTGGACACGGCCGGTATCAGGCGCCGGTTCCGCGAAAACCAGGGAGCAGACTACTACGCGGCGCTGCGCACCGCTGGGGCGCTGGACCGGGCCGAGGTGGCCGTGGTCCTCGTCGACGCGAGCGAGCCGCTCACCGAGCAGGACCTGCGGATCGTCTCCATGGTCATCGAGGCCGGCCGGGCACTGGTCATCGCCTACAACAAGTGGGACCTGGTCGACGAGGAGCGGCAGCGGTACCTGGAGCGGGAGATCGACCGGCAGCTGCACACCGCCCGCTGGGCGCCGCGGGTGAACATCTCTGCGGTTACCGGGCGGCACACCGACCGGCTGGTGCCCGCGCTGGAGAAGGCGCTCGCGGGCTGGGAGACCCGGGTCCCGACCGGCAGGCTCAACGCCTGGCTGACCGGCCTGGTGGCCGCTACTCCGCCGCCGGTGCGCGGCGGCCGGCAGCCGAAGATCCTGTTCGCGACCCAGGCCGGGATCCGGCCGCCGCACTTCGTGCTGTTCGCCTCCGGGTTCCTAGAGGCGGCATACCGCCGGTTCGTCGAACGGCGGCTGCGTGAGGAGTTCGGCTTCGAGGGCAGCCCGGTGCAGGTCTCGGTGCGGGTCCGGGCCAAGCGAGAGAGCCGCGCCGGCCGCCGGCCGGCTGCCCGGGGTCAGCGGCGGCGCTAACCATGCGAACGCGTCAGCCGGGGGAGCGGGGGACGGGCTGGCGTCCGCGTCGGTTACCGGCTTCGCGCCCCCCGTGAACCGCTTGAGCGCTTCGTCGTGCAGCATCCGGCCGGGCATCGGGTCTCCGGCCGTCTGCCGGGTGAGCGCGTCCACCGGGAACGGCTGCGGGCTCGCCACCAGTACGAGGTTGCCGAACCTCCGGCCGCGTAGCACCCCCGCGTCGGCGATCAGGCACACATGCGGGAACACCGCCCGCGCCGTGGCGACCTGCGCCCGGGCGTGCGCCAGCGGCGCCCCGTCCGCCACATTGGCCGCGAACACGCCCTCGCCGCTCAGCGCTCGCCGGACGGCGGTCACGAGTTCGACCGTGGTCAGATGGGCCGGGGTGCGTCCTGCGGCGAACACGTCCGCGATCACTACGTCGAAGGAGCCGGGCCGCAGCCGCTCGAGCACCTCCCGGGCGTCACCGACCCGGATCCGGACCCCACGCAGCGGCAGCCTGGCCCGGACCAGGTCCACCAGCGCGGCGTCTACCTCGACGGCCAGCTGCGGTGAACCCGGCCGGGTCGCCGCCACGTACCGCGCCAGCGTGAGGGCCCCGGCGCCCAGGTGCAGCACGCGCAGCGGCTGCCCCGACGGCGCCGCCGTGTCGATCACGTGGCCCAGTCGCCGGACATACTCGAAGGCCAGGTAGCCGGGGTCGTCCAGGTCGACGTGCGACTGCGGGACGCCGTCGACCAGCAGCATCCACGCTGCCCGCCGGTCGGCGTCCCGCAACAGCTCGGCGCGGCCGTGGGCGCCCTCCACGCTGTCGACCGCGGCCTGCGTAGCCCGCCTACCCATAACGTAAGTATCGTAGGTACCACCCACGCCGCCAGGGAGGTCCGCATGGCTGTCGAGCAATCCGGGACTGAAGCGGCACCGGACCCCGCCCAGCCCGCCGACGCCGCAGGTCAGGCGGACAAGGCGCCGCCGAGTGCCCAAGCCGACTTCGATGAGCTGAAACGCAAGTTCCGCGAGGCACTCGACCGCAAGCGCGGCGACCACGCCAGCGCGGAAGGCGCGCGCGACACCGGCAAGGTACACGGCTCCCACGGCCCCGCGGTCAGCCGCCGCTCGTTCCGCCGCAAGAGCGGCGGATAGCGCCCTCAGCCCGGGACGGTCACCGGGACCGCGCGGAACCAGCTGTGGTCCTCGGTGAGGTAGCGGTCCGGGCGCAGCCCGGCCGTGGCGAGCGCGGCCGCCAGCTCGGCCTCGTCCATACGCATCGTGATGAATGTCTGCGTCCAGCACCGGTCGCCGACCACGTACTCGGCGGTGGCCGAGATCAGGTTCGGGGCCGGACGGGTCACGTCGCGCAGCCGGAGGATGACCCCGGCCCTGCTCACCTCGCTGTCCCTCGCGGCCGCGAACCACTCCGGGCTGTGCTGCTGGATGATCACGCAACCGTCGTCGGCGACGTGCCGTCGGCAGGCGTCCAGGAAGATATGTCTGGTCTCGTCGTCCGCGTTGATCAGGTGCGAGGCCAGCAAGACCGCGCCGAACCGGCGCCCGAGAGACAGATCCTGGATCCGCGCGCACACCGTCTCGGCGCCGTGCACATGCGCCAGCATCTCCGGCGACTCGTCGACGGCCACGACCGGGTGCCCCAGCGCGATCAGCGGATGGGTGACCCGACCGGCCCCGCAGCCGAGTTCGAGAATCGAGGCTCCCGCTCCGGCGGCCTCGTGCACGATGGCGGGCTCGCCGAAGTCCGGCATCAGCGCGTAGAAGTCGACCGCGCACCCATCCGGGGTGATCACCCCGGGTCCCGTCCCATACGGCTGCGGTACTGCGGTCATGACTCCATTCTGCAACCATCCCAAACGCTCGTCCGGAGCAGCCCGGCCTGACAGACCAGCGCCGCCCGCTCTCCTCGGCACTAGCTCATCCAGCGGGCGACCGGGGAGCAAGGACCATGCTTGATCCGGCCAGACGGCAGGATCCTGGTCATGATCGCGCGGGAGTCCGCTATACCTCGTTCGTATCTTTACCTGTGTCATTCGTGAGCTCGAAACGCGCGCGCTCGACGGTGATGGTCCGATGAGCCCGATTCTTGGTGAAGGTCAATGCCCGCGCCCAGTTGAACATGGCGGCTAGCCGATTACCCCAGCCGATCAGGTAAAGCACGTGGACGAATCCCCACATCGTGTAGCCGACCACGCCGGTGAACTTCATCCCGTACGAATCCGCGACCGCCGACAGGTGGCCGATAGTGGCCATGCTGCCCTTATCGCGATACGCAAAGGGTTGCATGCCGGTCTTGCCTGCCAGCCGGGCGCTGATTAGCCTGCCGACGTATGTGCCCTCCTGCATCGCGGGCTGGGCCACCCCCGGCAGGTCGTTCAGCCGGACCATGTCCCCGATGGCGAAGACCTCCGGGTGACCGGGCAGGCTGCAGTCCGGCTGCACCGCCACCCGGCCCGCCCGATCGGTATCGGCGCCGGTCGCCTTGGCCAGCATCGCCGCCAGCGGGGAGGCTTGTACCCCGGCCGCCCAGATCTTCGTCCGGGCCGGAATGCGCCGGTCGCCGTCAGGGCCCTTGACGGTGACACTGGACTGGTCCATGGCTCGCGCCGCAGTGTTCAGCAACACGTCCACGCCCATCCGGCGCAGCCGCCGCCGCGTGTAGCGCTGCAGCTTGGGAGCGAACGCGGCGAGCACCTCCGGGCCCGCCTCGATCAGCAGGACTGTCGCTTCCGTTGTGGCCACCGACCGGTACTCGCGCGGCAGCGCCTCGTACGCGAGCTCGGCGACCTGGCCGGCCATTTCAACTCCGGTAGGTCCAGCTCCTATGATCGCGAAGGTCAGATACGCTGCTCGCTCGGCATGGTCAGTGGTCAGCTCAGCCATCTCGAAGGCACCGAGGATACGGCTGCGCAGGTGGCTGGCGTCCTCCAGGGTCTTCAGGCCAGGCGCGAACACAGCCCATTCGTCATGCCCGAAATAGGCATCCGTGCACCCTGCCGCAACCACCAAACTGTCATACGGCAGCGTCAGCTGCCGGCCGTCCGGGGCCACCGCACGCACGACCCGTCCGTCCAGATCCAGGTGTTGCACCTCGGCCAGCACGACGCGCGCGTTCGCCTGTTTCCTGGTCACGCTGCGCAGCGCTGGCGCGATGAGGCCATCGGGCAGGATCCCGGTGGCGACCTGGTACAGCAGCGGCTGGAACAGGTGGTGATTGGTCCGGTCCACGATCGTGATGTCGACATCGGCACGGGCTAGGGCACTCGTCACCCGAACCCCGCCGAACCCGCCACCGACGACGACCACCCGGTGTCGTCCCTCGCTCATGAGGACAGCATTTCAGGACGCGGCTTGCCCGGCGGCCACGGGCGCTTGTTACGTAGGTGCGCGAGACAAATTACCTAGCTGAAATCCGGGGAGTTCGACCTTGCCGTCGGCTGAGCGCCCAGCGCCTCTCCGCATGTCCCCGACCAGGAAGGACATCACCGGGGCCTGGGCGGCCGAGAATCCATAAAATAGGCCCATGCGCTATCGACCGCTCGGCGGATCGGGACTCGTGGTGTCGGTGGCCGGGCTCGGCTGTAACAACTTCGGCGGCCGCCTGGACCTGGACGGGACGCGCGCGGTGGTGGATGCGGCCATCGACGCCGGCATCACCCTGTTCGACACATCGGACACTTATGGCGGAGGCGGCGGGTCGGAGCGCGCGCTCGGCGAGATCCTCGGCCGGCGCCGGGACCAGATCGTGCTGGCCACCAAGTTCGGACACCAGAGCGCGGACATGGGCTACGGACCGGCGGCGGGGGCTAAGGGCGGCCGGGCCTACATCCGGCGGGCCGCGACCGAGTCGCTGCGGCGGTTGCGGACCGACTACATCGACCTGTACCAGCTGCACACGCCGGATCCGGTGACGCCGGTCGAGGAGACCATCGCGGCGCTGCAGGAACTGGTCGCCGAGGGCAAGGTCCGGTACCTGGGCCACTCCAACTTCTCCGGCTGGCAGCTCGCCGACGCCGCGCACCTGGCGACGATCGGCGGTCACACGCCGTTCGTCTCCGCCCAGAATCACTGGTCGCTGCTCGAGCGCGCGGCCGAGGCGGACGTCGTGCCCGCGGCCAGGCACTTCGGCCTCGGCGTGCTGCCCTACTTTCCGCTGGCCAACGGGCTGCTGACCGGCAAGGTCCGGCGGGGCCAGCCGGTCCCGGCCGGGAGCAGGCTGGCCGGCCGCGCGGGCTACGTCAGCGAGGACAAGCTGACCAAGGTCGAGGCGCTGATCGCCTGGGCCGAGGTGCACGGCGTCACGGTGCTGGAGACGGCCATCGGCGGCTTGGCCGCCCAGCCGGGCTGTTCGTCGGTGATCGCCGGGGCGATGACCCCTGAACAGGTGAAGGCGAACGCGGCGGCCTCGGAGTGGATCCCGTCCGCGGCCGAGCTGGCCGAGATCGACCAGATCGTTCCGCCCCCGCCGACTCGCTAGGCGCCGCGATCAGCCGCCGGCCACGGCCAGCTGGTACAAGGCCGCGACGTTCGGGCCGAACATGGACGAATACGAGACCTGCGGGGTAAGCCCGCCCTGCTCGTATCCGCCGATGACCCCGATCACCGTGCCCTGCCCGGTCAGCGGGTTGACGTCGGCCAGGAAGGGCCCGCCGCTCGTCCCGTCGGTGTAGCCGCCGCAGTCGAACTCGAGCTGATCCGACATCGGCTCCCTGGTCCAGTTCCGGCAGGCGATCGGCTCATTGCCGGAATCCGGGTAGCCGATGACCTCGACCAGCTGCCGGGCCGGCGTGCCGGTCGCGACCTGTTCCGCTCCGGTCACGTCCTCGATCGGCACGATCGAACCGGGCTGACCGACCTGCAGGAAGGCGACGTCATCGTCCGGATCGGAAGAGGTCTGCCACGACCGGTCCGCGTAGACCTTGGTCACGGTCCACACCCCGTACGGGGTCGCGCCGCGGTCATAGCCCGGCACGAACACGACGCCGGAGGTGCCGCTGACGCAGTGCGCCGCGGTGATGACCAGGTCGCCGTGCGGACTGCTGATCACGCTCGCCGTGCAGAAGTGAGGGCCGAGCTTGCCGTGGGACGTGGTCAACAGCACGCCGACCGCGGGGGTGCCGGCGAAGTCCTGCCCGTTCTGCGAGCTTGAGACCAGCTTCTGCACCGCCCGAGCGAAACTGGAAGCAATGTCACCGGCGGCTCCTTCGGCAGGGGTCACCGTGAGCACCACGCCGATGGTCAGCGCAGTGACGAGCGCAGCCGCGGCTGGCGTCCAGGGGAACCAACGTGCCCGCTTGCGCGGGCCGCTATCGTCCCCGGGCCGGGACTCCTCGTCGCCGCGGACAGCCGGATGCCGCCCCGTGAGTCGCCCCGCTCGCCACCGCACCTGCTCCCGTCACCCGCCTCGCTATGTCACGAAATCTGTGGCTTCGGACCTAGGCTGACACCTAATTGTGATGGACAGGGTGAGACAGTACCAGAGGGAAAACTGCAAAGTCGGCCATAAGTCGCCTGACCGGGCTGGGGATTGCCTGTGATAAGCCTGCAGGGTCATCTCGGGTCGGGACGGTCGATGTTCCAGTCCCGGCTGGCCGTGGCCAGCCAGCCGAGCTCGGTTTCCCGGCTCCGTTCGGCGATCTTACCCAGGGCACGTCGTGGCCCGCGGATGTGCGGCGCCGCGGTAGGCGCCGGGAGTGATCCCGTAGTAGCGCCGGAACCAGCGGGTGAGGTGCGCTTGGTCGGCGAAGCCGGCCTCGGCCGCGGCCACCGCAGGCGGCACGTCCCGGGAGAGCAGCCCGCGCGCGGCGCGCACCCGCAGCTGCCGCTGGTAGTCGCTGGGTGCGAGCCCGTACGCCTGATGAAAGGCCCGGTAGGCCGCGTACCTGCTGCATCCAGCGGCCGCGGCCAGGTCGTCGGCGGTCAGGTCCGCGGCAGCGCCCGCGTCGTGAATGTACGCGCGGATCCGCGCGGCCAGGCCCGGATCGGACCCGGGTCCCAGCGGGCTAGGCGCGGCGACGCGCCCGGATCCGTGCCGTACCAGCAACCCCGCCACGGCGGTGAGCCGCTCGTAGCGCTCCAGTTCACTCGCAGGCCCGGTGAGCGCGATGTGCAGGCGGCGCAGCGACCGGGCGAGCTCCGCATCGTCCAGTACCGGCGAGCGGAACAACGGCCGTCGGCCGTCGGCACCGGTCAGGCTGGCGAAGAAGTCCGGCCAGATGTGCACCATCCGGTAGGTGAACCCGCCGTCGCCGGCCGCGTGGCCGTCGTGCGGATCGTCGGGGTTGAAGGCCATCACCATGCCCGGACCGCTGACATGACGCCCGTGGCGGCAGGTGAACGCCTGCGCCCCGGTCTCGGTCACGCCGAATGAGTAACTCTCGTGACTGTGCCGGTGATACACGTGCGAGGTGAAGTGCGCGTGCATCGCCTCCACCGGCACGCCGTCGGCGCGCCAGTACCGAGCCCAATCCGAGGACCAAGGGCCGCCACCGCCAGGCACACTCCATTATCGCCAGAGTTCAACCGGGGTTGAACGGGTTCGGCGCGCTCCAGCGTTCAAGACCATCGCTCCCGGCCAGGCCACGCTTGTCCGGTATGGATCACCCAGAACTCCGGCAGCGGTTCGCGGCCCTTACCACGGCACACCTGGCCGACGCGTGCCTGCGCGCCCGGGTTCTGCTGCGCTGTGCCCACCTGCACGCCGTCACGCCGGGCAGCCGCATGGCCGGCCGCGTGGCACCCGCCCGGCATGTGGGCAGCGTGGACATCTTCCTTGAGGTGCTGGAAGGGATCGGACCCGGCTACGTGCTAGTAGTTGACAACGGCGGGCGGCCGGATGAGGCCTGCGTCGGCGATCTGGTGGTGCTGGAGGCGCAAGCGGCCGCCCTGGAGGGCATCGTCATCTGGGGGCTGCACCGCGACACGGCTGATATTCGGGCGATCGGGCTGCCGCTGTTCAGCCTCGGAGCCATTCCGGCCGGCCCGCAGCGGCTCGACGCCCGGCCGCCCGATGCGCTGGAGTCCGCGGCCGTAGGGGAGTGGACGGTCACCGGTGCGGACCTGGTTCTTGGCGACGATGACGGTGTGCTGTTCGTGCCTGCCGCGCGCGCCGCCGAGTTGTTCACCATCGCTGAGACGATCCGGGATACCGAACGGCGCCAGGCCGATCAGATCCGGGCCGGTGTCTCGCTCCGCCGCCAACTGCACTTCGATCGCTATCTGGCCCTGCGCGACCGGACCCCCTCGCTGTCGTTCCGCCACTATCTGCGTTCCGTGAGTGGGGCCATCGAGGAATGAGGCATCGATGACCATGCGTTTCGACACCAAGATCGCCATTGCCGTGCGCGCCGACCTCGAGCCGTGGCAGAAGCTGAACGTCACCGCGTTCCTGGCCAGCGGGATCGCCGCCACGGCGGACGTCATGGGCAAGCCGTACGAGGATGGATCGGGAAACACCTACCTGGAGCTGTTCCGCCAGCCGGTGGTGGTCTATGCGGCCGACGGCCAGGTGCTCAGCCAGGCCCACCAGCGGGCGCTCGCCCGGGGCATGCCGATGGCGGTCTACACCATGGGCATGTTCACGACCGGCCATGACGACGATAACCGGGCCGTGGTCCGCGCCGTCGCCGCGGCTGACCTGCGGTTTGCCGGGCTCGCGCTGCACGGGCCCCGCAACGCCGTGGACAAGGTATTTAAGGGAGCTACGCTGCACCCATGAAAGCAGCCTTGTACCGGCGCACGGGACTAGCGGCCGAGGTGCTGCAGGTCGAGGAGATCGAACGACCGCAGCCGGGACCGGGGGAGGTCCTGGTCCGGGTGCGTGCCTCGGGTGTCAACCCGACCGACTACAAGACCCGCGGGGGAATGACGCCGCGCCCCATCGACGGGTTCCAGATCCCGAACATGGATGGTGCGGGCATCATCGAAGCAGTCGGCGCCGGGGTCAACCCGGGGCGCGTGGGCGAACGGGTGTGGCTGTGGTTCGCGTCGGCCGGGCGGCGCTGGGGGACCGCCGCCGAGTGGACCGTGGTGCCGGAGCGGCAGGCCGTGCCGCTGCCCGACGGTGCCTCATTTGACCTGGGCGCCTCCCTCGGGGTGCCGGCCATGACCGCGCACTACTGCCTGTTCTCGGATGGGCCGGTGAACGGCCAGACCGTACTGGTGGCCGGAGGTGCAGGCGCTGTCGGTCATTTCGCCATTGAATTGGCCAAACGGGCCGGGGCTCGAGTGATCACGACGGTGAGCAGCGCCGAGAAGGCGGCGCTGGCCGAGAAGGCGGGCGCGGACCTGGTACTGAACTACCGCACCGCGGACGTGGTCCAGGAGATCCGCGCGTTCACTCCGGCCGTCGACCGGGTGATCGAGGTGGCGCTGGGCGCCAACCTCCCGCTCGACCTGGCCGTAGCCCGGGCCGGGACCACGGTCGTAACCTACGCGGCCGAGGCCGCCGACCCTGTGCTGCCCGTCCGCCCCTGCATGACCGCGAACGTGATCCTCCGCTTCATCCTGCTGTACGGCGTCCCGGCGGCGGCGCTGGACCGGGCAGCCGCCGACATCACCGCCGCGCTCGCCGCGGGCGACCTCACCGGCCTGCCCGTGCACAAGTTCCCCCTGGACAGCATCGCGGCCGCGCACGAGGCCGCCGAGGCCGGCGTCGTGGGCAAGATCATCGTCACGCCCTAGGGCGGATCCCGGGGGAAAGCAGGAGACCAGCCGTCGCGCGGGCCGGGTCGCGCGGCGGGCCGCTCCTGGTCGGGTGATCCTGTCCGCTACTTCTTGGGGAAGACCCCGGTGTGCCTGGTCCCGCCGTAGAAGATCTGCGCGCCGACGCGGTCAAGCTGGCCGCGGCCGTCGCACCTGCGGCAGCGCCGGTACGAGCCGGTGAAGACCGAACCGAAGTGCCTTCACAGAGGCATCAGCGAGGTCAGTGATACGCGCTAATGCCCAGCTTCACGGCCAGGCCGAGCCCGCACAGGCTGATGAAGACGCGGAGCGGCCCCGCGGGGACCCGGCGGGCGATCTTGGGCCCGATCCAGCCGCCGATGAGGAAGCCCGCCGCGAGCGGCAGCACGAGCTTCCACCTCACGTCGCCGAACACCGCGAAGCACGCCGCGGCCATGGCGTTCGCCATCCCGTTCACCGCGTTCTTGATCGCGTTGACCCGGACCAGCGGTTCGCTGATCATGGCGCTGAGCGCCACCAGCAGCAGGACGCCCGCGGCCGCGCCGAAGTATCCGATGTACATGGCGACCGCGAACAGCGTGGCGCCCAGCGCTAGTCGGCGCCTGGTGTCCAGGACCGCAGGCGGCGCCAGCATGCTGATCCTGGGCTGGACGAGCAGCACCAGCGACGCGCCGCCGATCAGCACCGGGACCACCAGGATGAACGCGCTCGCCGGGGTCAGCAGCAGGACCGCCGCCCCGGCCGCGCCGCCGAACGCGGTGATGATGCCCAGCCGGAGCACCCGCCGGCCCTGGCCGGCCAGTTCCGGCCGGGACCCGGCCACCGCCCCGGCCCCGGTGAGCACGAGCGAGACGGTGTTGGTCATGTTGGCCGACAGCGGCGGCACGCCCAGCGCGAGCAGCGCCGGATAGGTCACCAGCGAGGCGATGGCCACCACCGTGCTGAGGATGCCGCCCGCCGTCCCGGCGGCCAGCAGCACGAGCGCCTCGGAGAATGTCATCCGAAGCAAGGATGGCGCACTCCGGGTCGGCCTCGCACCGGCGCACGCCCCCGGGGACGTGTGATCCGCATCGCACCGCTAGCATCGCGTCATGTCCGAGCGCCCCGAGGTCGCGAAGCTGGACACCCGGCACGCCCACCACCACCCGGCCAGCGACATCCGCGTGGCGGCCATGGCGGAGATGACCAGGCGCGTGAACGAGCGGATGAGGGGCCCCCAGGCGACCATGCGCGACCGCGCGGCGATCACGCGCTTCTTCGACGGGCTCGACCTGCTGGAGCCCGGCGTGGTCCAGCCCCAGCAGTGGCGGCCCGACCCGGTCGTCATCAGCCCCGACCAGGTGACCGCCTGGTGCGGAGTCGCTCGCAAGGGGTAGCCATGGCATATCGCAGCTGGTCCGACGACTGGAACGAACGGATGGCGGGCCGCGGCTGCCCGATGTGCGCCACTGTGGGCCAGGGCGACAACGATTACGGGGTGCACGTCTTCACCGGTGAGTTCGCCGAGGTGAGCCTGGAGCGGCGGAGCCGGCTGCCGGGCTACTGCGTCGTGGTGTGGCGGCACGGGCATGTCGCCGAGCCGACTGACCTCGACCCGCGGCAGGCGTGCGGGTACTGGCAGGAAGTGCTCGCGGCGGGCCGCGCGATCTGGGCGCAGTTCGATCCGGTGAAGGTGAACTACATGACTCTGGGCAACACCGTCCCGCATCTGCATACCCACGTGGTGCCGCGGTACCGGGATGATCCGGCCCCGGGAGGCCCGATTGAGTGGGCGCAGATCTTCTCACCCGACCCTGTGCCCGACGCCGAGTTGTACCGTCAGGCCGCCAGCCTTCGCGTCCTGCTGGCGAGCTGAGCTCCGACGCGGGCGGCGCGCCAATCGGCCGCCACCTCCTGTCCTGGCCTTCGCCGCGCCCGCACTACCTCACGTTCTACCGGTACGCAGCGGTATTTTGAGGTCAAATGATTTGACATGGAAGTAGCTGCACTGGAGACTTGCGACGTGCACGAGGTTGAAGTGGCCGGGGGAGCGCCGCCGGCCGAAACGGGGCAGGAGACCGGGTCACGAGGCGCAGCGGACGGCGAGCACGGGCCCGCCGGGTGCGGCCCGGGACTGGCCGGAGGCCATCGCGCCGGGTGGGTCTGGGGCGATCCGGCGGACGGGATCCCCGCGGACGCGCCGCTGCATACGCTGCTGCTCGCCGCCTCCAGGCTCATGGGCGCCTTCTACGCCGGCACGCTGGTCCAGGCGGGTCTGCGGATCAGCCCGGCGGGGCTGGGCGTGCTGCGGGTCCTGCTGGCCGGGGACGGGCTGAAGTCGAGCGACGTGGCGGCCCGGGGCTGGTCGTCGCCCGGCACGCTGACATCCGTGGTCAACACGCTGGTGCGCGAGGGCCACGTGGAGCGGCGCAGGGACCCCGGCGACCGGCGGGTGGTCAGGCTGTATGTCACCGAGAAGGGCCGCCGGATCTGCGAGGACTACCTGATGCTGGCCGGACCGCACTGGCGGGCGGCCTTCGACTTCGTCAGCCCGGCCGACGAGCCGGTCATCCGCAAGTTCTTCATCGATACGATCGGCCAGTTCAGCGAGCTGACCAGGAAGGAGCGCGGTCGGTGACGGAGGAGCGTCAACGAAAGTTGACAGCGTGCTGTTGTCAACATAGGTTGACATCATGACGGCCACATCGGGGAGAGGCGCATCGGGGTACGCGATTCGCACCGAGGACCTGCGCAAGACCTATAAGTCGTCCCGCGGGGACGTGCCAGCCGTGCGCGGCATCGACCTGTCGGTCCGCAACGGCGAGTTCTTCGGGCTGCTCGGACCGAACGGGGCCGGCAAGTCCACCACCATCGGCATGCTGACCACGCTGATCCTGCCCACCGGCGGCCGGGCCTGGGTGTCCGGCCTGGACGTGGTGGCCGACCCGGTGGGAGTCAAGCGCCGGATCGGCGTGGTGACCCAGAACAACACGCTGGACATGCAGCTGACCGTGGCCGAGAACCTGGAATTCCGCAGCCGGTTCTTCGGCCTGGGGCTGCGCGAGGCCTCTCGGCGCGCGGCGCAGCTGCTCGAGGTGTTCGGGCTGGCCGACCGGCGCAAGGCGATGTCCACCGACCTGTCCGGCGGGCAGGCCAGGCGGCTGCTCATCGCCCGGGCCCTGGTGCACCGGCCGGACGTGCTGTTCCTGGACGAGCCGACCGCCGGCCTGGACCCGCAAACCCGGGTGAACCTGTGGGACATCCTCCGCGTGCTGCACGCCGAGGGGCAGACCATCCTGCTGACCACGCACTACATGGAAGAAGCCGAAGCGCTGTGCGAGCAGATCGCGGTCATAGACCACGGCGAGGTGCTCGCGCAGGGCACCGTGAACGAGCTGAAGGACGGCGCGGGCGCGGAGACGGTGATCACGGTCCGGTACGAGGACACGGTTCCTGGGGACCTCGCCGCCCGGGCCGGGCTGGCCGACCGACCCGGGGTCAGGAAGGTGGAGGCGGACGGCGACTTCGTCCGGGTCTTCACCCGCGAGCCCGAGGGCGTGCTCGGCGAGCTGGTCACCGCCGGATCGGCCGCCGGGCTGACCGTACGGGACGCGACTCAGCTCAAGCCCAGCCTGGAGACCGTGTTCCTCACCCTGACCGGACGGGAGTACCGGGAGTTATGACCACCACAACGAGTGCGGCGCCCCTCCAGACGGCAGAGCCCGCCGGGGTGCCCTCGTCCGCCGAGATCGCGGCGCTGATCGCCGAGGCGCCCGTGCCGCGGCCGACCCTGCTCAGGACCTTCAACGCCATGATGGCCCGGGAGTTCCGGGTGCTGCGGCGCAACGCTATCTCCGTGTTTACCCGGGCGGTCATGCAGCCGCTGCTGTTCGTCTTCGTCTTCGCCTATGTGTTCCCGAAGATCGGCGGCGGCTTCAACCTCGGCGGCGGCGCTGCGGCCGCCGGGGCCAGGGCCCCGGACGGCATCAACTTCGCCACCATCCTGGTGCCCGGCCTGATGGCCTCCATGCTGCTCATGCAGGGCATCATGGCCGTGACGTTCCCGCTGGTCATGGAGTTCTCCTGGCAGCGCACGATCGAGGACCGGGCGCTCGCCCCGGTACCGATCCGGGTCCTGGCCATCCAGAAGATCGTGGCCGGCGCGGTCCAATCGTTCATCGGTGCGTGCATCGTCTTCCCGATCGTGCTGTTCGTGCACGCCGCGGGTCAGGCTCCGCACGTGCACGTGACCAACTGGGCGCTGTTCATCCTGATCCTGGCCGCCGCGTCGCTGCTGACCGCCGCGCTCGGGCTGCTGCTCGGCACGGCCATGGATCCGCGCAAGATGCAGATGCTGTTCGCCGTGATCCTGCTGCCCGCCACCATGCTCGGCTGCGTCTACTACCCGTGGTCAGCGCTGAGCCATATCCGCTGGCTGCAGATCGCGGTGCTGATAAACCCCATGGTGTACATGTCCGAGGGCCTGCGGGCGGTGCTCACCCCGACGCTTCCGCACATGCCCATGTGGGCCGTACTGCTCGCGCTGCTCGGCGGCACCGTGCTCTTCGGCTACCTGGGCATCCGCACGTTCACCAACCGGGTGCTCAACTAGGCGGGGCCAGCCGGCCCTGTCCCGGTGGGAATACCGCTTCGCGGCCCGGTGCTGTTAGGGTTAGCTGTTACAGCCCGGCGCCTAGGTGCCGGGCGCGCGAAGCGGAGGACCACCTCCCACCCGGTCGGCCCGGTAGATACCGAGGCAGGCGGGTCTGGCCAGAAGTCC
>Ga0187814_10000138_pt1 | contig 19520 bp, 15 predicted proteins | sample NC_S_4_FD_132450 | JGI IMG/M metagenome (GOLD analysis project Ga0187814, IMG submission 132450) | Wetland sediment microbial communities from Neuse River Estuary, North Carolina, USA - ASW-S_4 | ecosystem: Environmental > Aquatic > Freshwater > Wetlands > Sediment | place: USA: North Carolina... | reverse complement strand
AGAGGCGCGCACCGGCCAGATACACGAGCCACACCGAAGCGGTGCCGAGCAGCGCCGCGACAACCCGGGCCACCGTGAACACCGCCGTTGGATCGGTCGTAAACAGGTGACGGACGGTGTCGCCGCTTCCGAACCAGAGCTCGAAGACGATGAACAGCAGGTAGGAATAGGCAGGCGGGTTGAGAAAGTAATGCGGATTGAGGTCGTGGCCGAAGAAGCCGATCGCCCTGGGCACGAAGTGCGTCGCCTCGTCGGAGTTGTAGCTGTAGGGAAGGCCCTGCTTGATCCCCCAGAGCCGCAACGCCAGGCCCGTCGCCAGCAGCACCGCCAGCGCCAGGGCGTGGGGGCCCGGCACCCGGAGCCAATCCGCCGGACGCGGGCGGGTTTTGCCGCGCTGCCGGGCATCCACCCCGCGTTCGGCGATGGGGCGCGCGGGGACGGGCTCGGTGACGGTCGCGGCGTCCACGGGCCACGAGTATCCCGCTACCGTGTTGTCATGAGCGCCGTCGTGCAACATCGCTTTCACTCCCGCGAGGGAGGCTCGCCGCGGACCGAGGCCTAGATGAAGCTGATCATCCAGATCCCGTGCTTTAACGAGGAGGGCCAGTTACCGCTCACGCTCAGCCGTCTGCCACGTGAGGTCTCGGGGTTCGACGCCGTCGAATGGCTCGTCATCGACGACGGTTCGACCGACGGGACCGTGTCAGTGGCGCGCGAGCACGGCGTCGATCACATCGTCCGCCTGACCAACCACAAGGGCCTGGCGGCCGCGTTCCAAGCGGGCATCGACGCCGGCCTGAAGCTTGGTGCAGACGTGATCGTCAACACCGACGCCGACAACCAGTACGAGGGCGGCGATGTGCCCAAGCTGGTTGAGCCGATCGTCCGAGGCGAGGCGGACATGGTCGTCGGAGATCGCCAGGTGGAGACGATCGAGCACTTCTCCGGCCCGAAGAAGGTGCTCCAGCGGCTCGGATCGTGGGTGGTCCGGCAGGCCTCCAGCACCCACCTGCCCGACACCACCTCCGGGTTTCGCGCCTACAACCGCGAGGCCGCGCTGCAGGTGCAGGCCGTATCGAAGTTCACCTACACGCTTGAAACGATCATCCAGGCGGGCAAGCTGCTGGTCGCCGTCGAGCACGTTCCGGTCCGCACCAACCCGAAGACCCGAGAGTCGCGGCTGTTCCCGTCGACCGCCGCCTACGTTCGGCGGAACGCCCTTTCGATCTTCAGGATCTACTCGCAGTACCAGCCGCTGAAGGTGTTCTGGGGCGGCGCGCTGGTGCTCGGGACCGCGGCGCTTGCGGTGTTCATCCGGTTCATGGTCTACTTCGTCGAGAGTCCCCATACGGCGGCCAAGGGGCACATCCAGTCGCTGATCGCCGGCGCGGTGCTGTTCAACGCCGCGATGTTGCTCGGAGCCCTTGGCGTGATCGGAGACCTGCTCGACGCGCAGCGAATGATCTCCCAGCGCACCTTCGAGCGCGTCCGCAGGATCGAGCTTCAGCTCGGTGTCGAGCCGTCGCATTACGAGACGGGTTCGGCGGCCGGCGCCGCACCCGGGGGCGCCGCACGCGACGAGCGCGGTGGGCCCCCTGGGACCGGAGCGCCAGACCGCGAGGCGCTCGGGGTATGAAAGACGGCCGCAGGCCGACGAACATAATTCAGAACGAGGGCCAGCCGCATGACTCGGGCGTGGCCCAGCAAAGCGAGACCGGAGGCCGAGCGGGCCACAGGCCCGCGGACTCCCGCGGCAACCGAGACGAGGTACGTCCGCTGAGCTCGGTACCGACCGGCAACACCTTCGACAAATACGGCTCGACCCATCCCGTTGTGCGGCACCTGATGGCGGGCTTCGAGCGAACGCTTGCCGAGCTCTTCCGGCGCGCCGCGCCTGAGTCCGTGCTCGATGTGGGCTGCGGCGAGGGGGTGCTCACCGCGCAGTGGGCCCAGCAGCTGGAGGGGCGACCGGTTGTCGGCGTCGATCTGCCGGATCCGAAGCTCGAGAAGGAGTGGCGCGGTCGCGAGCGGGCGAACCTCCGATTCATCAGCGGCCGCGCCGAGGACCTCCCCTTCGGCGAACGGGAATTTGACCTCGTTGCGGCGATCGAGGCGCTCGAGCACATCCCGGACCCCGAGCGCACGATCTCGGAGATGGTGCGGGTGGCCAGGCGTCACCTGCTCGTATCCGTCCCACGGGAGCCGCTGTGGCGGGTCCTGAACCTCGCCCGGGGCGCCTACTGGCGGGAGCTGGGGAACACCCCTGGACACGTCAACCATTGGTCCAGGCGCGGCTTTGAACGGCTGCTCGCGGATCACGGCGAGATCGTCGAGAGCCGTTCTCCGTTTCCCTGGACGATGGTGCTCGTGCGGGTGCGGTGATGGCTGCGCCGGCGGCAGCCCAGACAGAGCCCACAGTCAGCTCGTTTGCTTCAAGCGCCCGGATCCTCTCGATCGGGATCGCCTCGACGGGCGTCTTCACCTTCCTCTATCTCGCGACCGCAAGCCACGTCCTCAGCCCCGCGGCGTACAGCCGAGTCTCGCTCTGCTGGGCGATCATGTTCGTGATCCTGTCGGTGATCTACCGGCCGATCGAGCAGCTGCTCTCGCGCACGATCGCCGACCGCCGCGCCCGCGGGCTGGAGGGATATCCGATGCAGATCCCCACGGCGATCCAGTGTGGATTTGCGCTGATCTTCCTGCTCGCGGCGTTGCTGCTGCGCCACCAGATCGAGTCCGGCGTGTTCGACGGGTCGGGCGGGCTCTACTGGATCCTTGTGATCGGAGTGCTCGCCTACGCCGCGAGCTACTTCGCCCGTGGGTGGCTGGCGGGGCACGGGCGGTTCGACCTGTACGGAGCGCTCGTGTTCCTGGAGTCGACCAGTCGGTTTCTGTTCGCGCTCGCCGCGGCGATCGGGATCACCTCTGGCCAGGACCTGGTCGCGCTCGGCATGGCAGTGGCTCCGTTCGTCTCGCTTTCGGTGATCCCGTTCGCTTTCTCACGGGTCCACCGACGCGGGCCCGTCGGGATTCAGGCTGCCGACGCGGCCCGCGAGGGGCCGGCGCACGCGCAGCTCGAGGAGGCCGCGACCGACCTGACGCTCAGACATGGCGCGGGTTTCGCGGTGTCCGTGGTGGGGATCATGTTCGCCGAGCAGACGCTGATGAACGCCGGCGTCTTGATCATCGCCGCCAGCTCCGGGAGGGCGGGGTTAGGGCTGACGACGGTCGGCCTGACCGGGTTCGTGTTCAACGTGATGTTGATCGCGCGGGCGCCGCTACAGCTGTTCCAGGCGATCCAGACATCGATCCTGCCCCACCTCGCAGGGCTCCAGGCCCGCCAGAACCCGGAGGAGTTCCACCGCGCGATCCGGCTGACGATCCAGGTGATAGCTGCCTTCGCCGGCGCGGTGGCGCTCGGTCTGCTCCTGATCGGGCCGGCGGTGATGACCGCGCTGCTGGGGAACAAGGGCTTCCACTACGGGAGGGTGGGGCTTGCCATCGTCGGCCTGGGGATGGGCTTTCACCTCGTATCCGGAACGCTCAACCAGGCGGCGCTGGCGCGGGGGCGGGCGGCGCTGGCGGCGGCAGCGTGGCTCCTCGCCGCAGCGCTGTTCGTCGTGCTGGTCGCCTCCCCCGCGATCAGCAACGAGGTGACGCGGGTCGAGGTCGGTTACTTCACGGCGACGCTGGTGCTGGGCGGCCTGCTGTGGGCGCTGTATCGCCGCCGCTAGCAGCGGACTGGTCGAACGGGCGCTAGTCGCTATCCCCGCAGAACCTGGCAGGCCGGCTCCTTCGCCGCGGCTGCGCGCAACTGGGCGCTCTGGCTCGGCGTCACAGCCGCGATCCCCACAAGAGCGGCCTTGATCTGAGTGGTAACCGAGCTTGCGCCCAGCTGGAAGGTCGAGGCAGTGGCCGTGGAGATCGACCCGGCTTCAGCGTCCGCCTGCGTGAGCTTGCGGCTCGCGGTGCTGAACGCGCCGGCGAGGCTGCTGGCGATCTGCTTGCCATTTGTCACCGAAGGAGTCCCAGCCGACTGCAGGGCGCTCGCTGCTCGCTGGGTAGCGGCCAGCAGCGCAGCGACGAAGCGCTGGTAGTCCTGCTTGGCGACCGCCCTCGAGGCAGATCGGGCGCCCGAGGTTTGAAGCTGCAGTCCGGCCCGCTGGACGTCGCTCTTCCAATTGCCAAGCGCGCTGCACATCGATCGCACGTAGGCAGCCGGCTTGACCCCGGAGGAGCCGCCGCACCCTGTCACTGCGACCACCGTGAGCGCGACCGCGACCAGCGCCCGGACGGAGGCGGGCTTCACCAGCCCGGCGATCACGAGCCCCAGGCCGCCACCGCGATCGCGCGGTATGCCTCTCCCGGATCGTCTGATTCGAAGATCGCCGATCCGGTGACCAGCACGTTGGCTCCAGCCTCCACCGCCGGGCGGGCGGTGCGCGTATGGATGCCCCCGTCGACCTCGAGGGCCACATGGCCCGGAAGCGCCTTCCGCATTCGCGAGAGCTTATCGAGTGCTGCGGGAATGAACGCCTGGGCTCCCCAACCGGGGTTGACGCTCATGCAGAGCGCCATATCGAGCGAGTCCGCGGCGATCTCGCTGAGACGGCCAGCAGGAGTCGCTGGGCAGATTGCCGCGCAAGCGCCACAACCGGCCTCGCGGATCATCGACAGCGCGTAATGCAGATGCGGCGTCGCCTCGGCGTGAACGGTGATGCTGTCGGCCCCCGCCCGCGCGAACGAATCGATCTGGCGCTCGGGTCGCTCGATCATCAGGTGAACGTCGATGATCGCTCCAGCGTCGTGTACCCGCTCGGCGAGCGCTCCCACGATCAGCGCCCCGAACGTGATCGGCGGGACGAAGTGGCCGTCCATCACGTCGACGTGGATCACGCGCGCGCCGGCCGCGATCACCTCATCGACCTGGGCACCCAGCCGCGCGAAGTCCGCCGACAGGATCGACGGGGCGACCTGTCGTTCGCGGAGCAGCGGCGCCAGCACCGGCTACACCGCCCGCAGCATGCTGCCGTGGCAGTGATTGCACGCGAGCACCGCGGTGCTCGACATGCGCACGATCGTGGAGTGCTCGCCACAGTTAGGGCATACGGAAACGAGCTCAAAGCGATGCAGGCAGTAGACGCACCGGTAGCGGCCGGGAACCGCCGTAGGCCGGAGCCATGGCTCACCGCAGTTGGGGCACTCGGCGCCGAGCTTGACGGATGGGTCGGTCACCCGGAGGAGGGTAACGGGCCGTTCGGCGCGCCTGGGCTCGGCTCGCGGCGGCGCAGCCGTGCAATGAAGAAGCCGTCCGTGCCGTCACGATGCGGAAATAGCTGAAGGTAGCGGCCTCCGCGTTGTCTGTACTGCGGATAGACGGCGCCAAGGTCGTCGGCCTCCCAGTCGGGATGCGCCCGCAGGAAGGCATCGATCACACCCTCGCCCTCCTGCCGGGAGATCGTGCAGACCGAATAGACGAGCGCTCCGGTGCGTCCGGTGGCGGCAGCGCCGGCGGCGAGTACCTCCGCCTGGAGAGCGGCGAGCTCGCCGATCGCCTCGGGCCGAGCGCGCCAGCGAAGATCTGGGCGCGACTGCAGCGTGCCCAGGCCACTGCACGGCGGGTCCACCAGCACGCGGTCGAACGCCTCGTCGGTCTGCATCGCGGCCGCGTCCGCGACCACGACCCGTACGCAGCCGGCGTGCATCCGGCGGCAGGTCTCCTCGAGCGCCCGCGCCCGCCCCTTGTGGCGCTCGACGGCCACGACCTCTCCTCGGTCCTCGACCATCGCCGCAAGCTGAGTGGTCTTGCCACCCGGCGCCGCGCAGAGATCGAGGATGCGGTCGCCGCGGTTCGGCGCCAGTACCCGAGCCACCAGCATCGAGCCCCGGGACTGCGGCATGATCGCTCCGCTGCGCCAGAGCTGCGAGCCGTGCGCGTCAAACGAGCCGTCGATCACAATGCCGCAGGCGAGCTCTGGCACGGGATGGGCGCGGACCGGCAGCTGGCGCATGACCTCCTCCACCGTGCTCACCAGTTGGTTGACCCGCAGCGCGGATTCCGCGGGCTCGTTGATGTGCCGCAGCAGGGCGCGGGCCTGATCTGCTCCGAGCTCGCTCCACCACAGCTCTGCGAGCCACTTGGGAACCGAATGCGCCACCGCAGCCTCCGCGGGAGTGCCGTCCCCGAGGCCCTCCAGCAGCGAGCCCTGCTCCCTGGCCGCGCGGCGCAGGACGGCATTCACCAGCCCCGCCCCCCCGCGACTCCCCCGCTTGGCCAGCTCGACGCTCTCGTCGACGATCGCATGCGGGGCACCGCCCCCCAGGTAGAGGAGCTGGTACAGCCCAACGCGGATCGCGGCCAGCACCGCCGGCTCGAGCGCCTCGATCGGCCTGCTGAGGAGTCGTCGCGCGAGATGATCGAGCGTGGCGCACCGCTGCACAGTTCCGTAGGCGATCTGCGTCGCCAGCGCACGATCGCGCCGGGCCAAGCCCGTGGCTTCGGCGGCGAGCGCACGGTCGGCGTACGCCCCCCGCTCGAACACGCGGCGCACGACCACGAACGCGCACGCCCGCGCCGGGCTTATCTGAGCCGGCCGCGCAGCCAATCCTCACCGCTCATCTCGCGGCGACCCGGCGGCTTCACAACCAGCAGCTGAAGCTCGCCCTCGGCGCACCCAAGCGCCGCGCCACCGTCACCGAGGACGACGAGCCGGCCGGGTGTACCGCCGTCCGGCAGCGCCCGCGCCTGAGAGACGCCCAGCCGACTCCCGTCCTCAAGCTCGACCCAGCTGCCGATGTGCGGGCTGAGCGCGCGAACTACCCGCTCCAGTTCCGCGGCAGGGCGCGCCGGATCCAGCCTGCGATCCTCGGCCGTGATCTTCTCGGCATACGTGGCCAGCGAGTCGTCCTGCTCGACGCACGTCGGCTGCTCGTCAAGCGTCCGCACGAGCAGCTCGCCGCCCAGCCGCTCAAGTCGTGGGGCCAGCGTGCCGTAGGTGTCCTCAGGGGCGATCTGCTCGCTCGCCGTCGCGCATACCGGGCCGCTGTCGAGACCAGCCGTGACGAGCATGATCGACACGCCCGTGCGGTCGTCTCCGGCCATGATCGAGCGTTCGATCGGCGCGGCCCCTCGCCACCGCGGCAGAAGCGAGGGATGCACGTTGAGCATCCGGTACTCGGACAGCAGCGGCTCCTTGATCAGGGCGCCGTATGCGCACACGCAGATCGTCTCGGGCCGGACCTCTGCGAGACGCGCGCGGGACGCTTCGTAGTTGATCGATGCGGGTTGCTCGAGTGGGATCCCGAGCCTGCGGGCGGCATCCGCGACTGGCGGCGAGGCGATCCGCCGGCCGCGGCCCTGTGGGCGATCGGGTCGCGTGATGACCAGTTCTGGGCGGTGCTCTGAGGCGGCTAGGCGGCCCAGCACGCCGACGGCAAACGAACTCGTGCCCAGGAAGACCGTCCGCACCGGGTCTGCTAGCCGAATGCGATGGCCACTAGGCCGCTCGCTCAGCCTCGCGCAGCACTCGAATCGCCTCCTTGCGCTGCTCGCGCGTGGTCCTGTCGAGGATCAGCACTCCGTCGAGATGATCGATCTCGTGCTGAATCACGCGCGCCTCGAGCCCCGAGGCCTCCACGACGATCCGATCGCCGTGCTCGTCGAGCGCGCGCACGCGCACGTGGATGGGGCGATCCACGTCCACCAGCACACCGGGGAGGCTGAGACACCCCTCCTCCATCGACTCCGTCTCTGCGCCGGTCCATTCGATCTCGGGGTTGACCAGCGCCGCGGCCGGGGCCTGCTGCTGAACCCTGTAGACCAGCACACGGTGCAGAACCCCGATCTGCGTCGCGGCGAGCCCGACTCCGAGTGCATCGCCCATCAGCTGTCCCATCCGCTGCAGCTCCGAGCGGAGCGCGTCGTCGAATCGCTGCACCGGACGCGCCCGGGTCTTCAGCACCGGGTCGCCGAATTTGCGTACCTGCGATAGCGCGGCGGCTCGCCGCGCAGCCACCTCGGGGTCGAGCTGTGACTCCTCGAGTTCTTGATCCTCTTCGGGCTCGACTTCGAAGGTCTCGGTGGGGTCGCTTGTTGACGGCGTTTGCTGAGCCACAGGTTGAGTCTAGGGCCTAGGTGCGACGCCCGGGGATCGGCGCGAGCCGCCCGGGGATCGGCGCCGCGCCGACGCTCCGATCGCCTTTTCGCGCCGGCGGCAGCGGCCGCCCGCCGACGGCCTCGAGCCTGGCGAGGTAGTCCTCGTCGGGAGCGCCAGGAGGTGGCTGCCCGGCGATCACGTCCAGCACCTCACGCACCCAGCCCTCCCAACGCGGGCGGAGGTCCGCATCGAGCCGGCCGTGCGTCACGGCGAAATCGAGGATCGCCGCAGTGACCGCCGTGGCCACCTCATTGACGTTGGCGTAGCCCCGCAGCGGACCGCGCACCACCCCTAGATCAGCGAGGCAGACCGTCCTACCAGCGGCGGCGAATGCGAGGTTCAGGTGGGTCTCGACTCCATACCCAGGGGGAAGCGGGCCGACCGGAACGGTCACGTCGATCGCGCGCAGGCCGCTGAGTGGGCGGGGATAGCGTGGCCCGCCGTGATCCGGAAACAGCGCGTCCACCAGCGGCCAGTAGATCGCAGGCGTGATCGACCGGCGCCGATCGCTCTCGTAACCGCCGACGACCATCTCGGCGCCGCTGGCGAGCACCGCCGCCCGCAGTGTGGCGGGGATGTTCGTGGTCCAGCCGAACAAGTCGGCGTCGATGAAGCAGATGTAGCCCTGCTCGCAGCGGTCGAGCGCGGCGGCAATCGCGCGGCCCTTGCCCGCGGGCGCGCCGACGACCTCGACGCCCAGCCGGCGTGCGATCGTGGCGGAATCGTCGCGCGACGCGCTGTCGACGAACCACACGCGGTCGCCGGGGAGGGCTGCATGCTGCGCTTGCTCCAAGACACCCGCCAGCGTCTTGGCTTCGTCGCGCCCGACCACGGCGAACGTGAACGGGCCGCCCCTGGGCCGCGCTTGCATGACGGGGGGATAATAGGCGCCGGCCGCGGCCGGGGTCAGACCATGAGCGCGACTGACGCACGATCAGCAATCCCAGCCTACGCCGACGGGGCGCGGCCGCTGGTCTATATCGCCGGAATCGACCCGGCTGCGCATACCAACGGACACGTGAGCTACGTCCAAGCGCACGCGCTGGCGGCGGCGGCGGCCGGTTTCTCGCCGCAGATCTTCTGCGTCGGCGCGAAGCCGGACGTCGAGCTCACCGACTACGGCATGCTGCACCGCGTCGCCACGCCTGTGCGCCATTACATGCTCGCCCCCACGTATTGGCGGCCGATCGCGAGGGCGGTCGCCGGCTACCTCGAAGGCTGCGGGCATCAGCCACCGCACGTCATCCACAGCTTCGGACCGTGGGCGGCTACCGCCGCGAGCGCCGCCGCGAAGCTCGCGCGACTCCGGATCGAGACGGTGACAGTCGCCAGCGCGTACACGACCATCCTGCACGAGTGGAACGGAATGCTCCGGGGCCTGGGCACGCAGCACGGGCGACGGTCGACGCTCCGCTACCGCGGCTGGGATCCGTGGGTCCGGACTGTGGCCGCCCGGGTCGAGCGTCACGGCTACGAGCGCGCAAGGCTAGTGCTCGTCAACTACGACTCGGTGGCCCGACTGCTGCGTGACACCTGCGGTCGGGGGCTGGAGATCCGCCGACTCCCCTACGCTGCCCCGGCGGCATTCAAATCCGCCGCGCGTTCGTCGCCGGCCTCGCCACCGGATCCGATCAAGGGCCTGCGGGCGGTGGGCGCGCCGCTGGTCGTCTCCGTCTCCCGTCACGTTCCTCGTAAGGGTCTCGACACGCTCCTGCAAGCGCTCGCCGCGTTGCAGTCGACCGGTGTCAGGTACCGCGCATGCCTCGTCGGTCCCGGGCGGCTGCTGGGTGACCATCGCCGCCTCGCTGCGAGGCTCGCGCTGACCGATCGCGTTGCGATCCCCGGGGAGGTCGCCGACGTCGTTCCCTATCTCCAGCACGCCGATGTCTTCGTCCTGCCCTCGCTGGAGGAGGGGAGCGGCTCGGTGTCGCTCCTGGAAGCGCTCCAGGCCGGTATCGCGATCCTCGCGGCCGCTTGCGACGGGATACCCGAGGATCTCGTCGATGGCGAGCACGCCCTGCTCGTGGCGCCGGGTGACGAAGCCGCGCTGCGCGGAGCGCTCGCGAGGCTTCTCGCAGATGCACAACTTCGCGCAAAGCTGGGCGCAAACGCGCGCAGGCTCTACCAGGAGCGATTCTCGGCGCCGCAAATGATCAGCGCCCTCGCCGACACCTACGCCGACCTGGGCGTCATGCCATGAGCCTCCGCGGCGGTGGACGCCTCGTGCTGGTCTGCGGCCGCGACCCGCTGCGGACCTCCGGTGGCACCGAGAGCTACGCCGTCGGTCAGGCGAAGGCTGCGATCCTGGCCGGATACGAGCCGCACCTGTTCTCGATCGCGCCGCGATCGGCGGTCCTCGACACCGACTTCGGGTTCCTGCACCGCGTGCCCTCCCCGGTCCGTCCGCCGAGATCGATCACCAGCGTGCTTCAGCGCCCGTGGCTGGTCCCTGCAATCGTCCGTTTCCTGGACGGGCAGGTAGGCGCGCACGTGATCCACGGCTTTGGCGCATGGGCGGACACGGTGGTGGCCGCGACGCGGCGGCTTCGAGACCGCGGCGTCCGGGTGGCGCCGGTCGCCACCGTGTTCATGGCGATCGAGGATGAGACCTCGGCGAAACTGACGAGCACGATCGTTCAGGACAGACCGCCGTGGCTCGGGCTGCACCGGCTGGAACTCGCGTGGGTCAGGCACGTCACGAGACTCGTGGAGAGTCGCGCCTACCACCAGCTACCGGCGGTCGTCGTCAACTACGAGAGCGTGAGAATCGCGCTCGAGCGCGCCTACGGGCCGGGCCTCCCGATCCGTCGTCTGACCTATTCCCCGCCAACCGCCTTCCGCGATCCGCCCGGGCCTGCACCCCTGCCGGAGCCGCTGCGTGCCTTCGGTGACCCAGCCGCGCCGTTGATCGTCTCGGTCAGTCGTCACGACGGTCGCAAGGGGATGGACGTGCTGATCAAGGCGCTCGTCGGCTTGCGCGACACGGGCGTCGCGTTTCGCGCCTGCCTGATCGGTCCGGGATTGCTGCTGGCGACCCATCGTCGCGTGATCAGGTCGCTGGGGCTGGATTCGCGGGTGCTCGTCCCGGGACGGGTACCGGAGGTCATGCCGTACCTGCTGAACGCGGATGTGTACGTGCTGCCCTCCCGTCAGGAGGGCAGCGGCTCGGTTGCGGTGCTCGAAGCCCTGCAAGCGGGCTCCGCGATCGTCGCCTCACGGATCGATGGGATCCCGGAGGACCTGCGCCACGGGCACGATGCGTTGCTCGTGACCCCTGGAGACGCGGTTGCGCTCCAGGATGCGATCTCACGGCTGATCTCCGACCCAGTGCTGCGCGCCGGCGTCCGGCAGAGGGCGCGTGAAACCTATGAGAGCCGGTTCGCGGCGCCCGTTGCGGCGCGCGAACTGGCGAGCCTCTACACCGAGCTGGGACTTCCAGCGGAGTCGTGAACCGGCCCGGGTGCGCGCGCCTCGACCGGGCTCGGCGCTGCGCCCGGAGACCGCATCCACATCGATCCGGCAGAGCTGCGAGACCGCCGCGACCGCGATCGAGAACGCGGGATGACCAGACGGGGCGCCCCGATCGCGCCGAGCGCTTCGTCACCGCGCTCGCTGATGTCTACACCGAGCTCGAGGCCGGCTCCGCAACCGTGCCTGCGCTGGCCCGGACCGCATCGGCCACGTAGGCCATGTCGTCGGCCGACAGTCGCGGACTTGACGGGAGGTACAGACCGGTGCGTCCGAGTTCCTCCGCGACGGGGTAACGCTGACCTGCAAACGTGCGGCGGTAGACGGGTTGCAGATGCAGCGGCACGAAGAAGGTGCGTGTCTCCACGCCGCTGCCGGCGAGCCGCCGCCGGAGCTCGTCACGATCGACTCCAAACCGCTCGGTGACTCTGACTCCGAACATCCACACCACGCCACCCTCGACGTCGGGCAGGAGCTCCACGCCCTCGATTCCCGACAACAGCTCGCGGTAGCGGCGTGCGTTCTCCAAGCGGCGCTCTACTAGCCTGTCGATGCGCTCGACCTGGGCCAGGCCGATCGCCGCCTGGAGGTTCGTCATCCGGTAGTTGAAGCCCAGGCGGCGATGCCAGAAGTGTCGTTCGCGCGAGAAGGCATGATCGCGAAGCTCCCGCGCGGCTTGCGCGATTCGCTCGTCGTCGGTAGTGACAACTCCGCCTTCGCCAGTGCTCAGGATCTTGTTCCCGTACAACGAGAACGCCCCAACGTCTCCGATGCTGCCCACCGCGCGGCCCCGATAGCGGGCCCCGTGGGCCTCCGCTGCGTCCTCGATCACCACCAGGCCGTTGGCGTCGGCAAACTGGCGGATCGCGCCCATGTCTGCCGGCTGACCGTAGGTATGCACTGCGATCACGGCCCGCGTGCGCCGCGTGAGCTTGTCGCCAAGCCGCTCGGGATCGAGGTTCCAGGTGGTCGCGTCCGAGTCCACCAGCACGGGGTCGGCTCCCAGGTAGCGCGCTGCGTTGGCCGTGGCAATCATCGTGAATGCCGGGACGAGCACCTCGTCGCCGGCGGTGATTCCGGCGGCCGCGGCGGCGAGGTGGAGCGCGGCGGTTCCGCTCGAGCATGCAACGGCGAACCGGCACTCCATCGCGGCGGCAAACGCCTCCTCGAATCGAGCGACGAACGGCCCCGCCGAGGAGATCCAGTTGTCGTTGACGCACTCGCTCACATACGCGAGCTCGTTGCCGTCGAGCAGCGTCTCGGCCACCCGCAGAAGCTGTCCGCCCGCGGCTCGCCTGAGCGTCGGTTCGGAAGCCGGAATCAGCGGCCGAAGCGGCTCAAGCTCCCTGTCCGTGAGGGTTACGGGCAACCCACCGGGTGCCGGTCCTCCGGATCGCGGCGGCTCGCTCACCGCGGCTGGCGGGGGAGTCCCGGGCGCGGCGATCCAGTCGGCAAGCATCAGGGTGTTCGCGAGCTGGCTGGCATACGTGTCCGGGGGCGCCGGCGCGAAATGCTGGTCGAGGATCGACCGAACCCCGGCGCGCAGCGTGTCGTCGAGGAGCTCGAGGTAGCCGGCACGGTAACCGGGCTCTGGCTCGATCTCGTACCCGCGGGCGGAGTCGCGAAGCCGGGAGTAAACCTCCAGCGCCCGCCGGCGTTCAGGCTCGTCACGGTTCCCGTCGATCAGCTTCGCGATCTGGTCGGTGGGCGTGCCCACCAGGCACCGCAGGGCCTGCATCTCCAGTGCGCGCCCGACCAGCTGACGCGGGCCGCGGCCATCGCCGGCTCCCCGGGCGATATACCGTTCTCCCGGCCGCCAGTCCTCGTTGGCCAGCAACAGCTCGACCATGTCGATCCCGGCGACGGCTGGGGAGACGCCCGCCGCGGCGAGGTTCAGCGCGATCCCGCGGCATTCGCCGCAGCGGCTGCACGCCGCCTGGTCCTCGGCGAGCTCCCAGCAGGAGTACTGCAGGTCGCGGAGGTCCGCGTAGCGCTCGGTCAGGAGCCGTTGCACCTGGAACTGCTGCAACGAGTTCGTCAGAGATCCGATCTGGAGCCCGAAGGGCGCCAGAAGTGCGGAAACCCACCGGTGCGTGACCGCCGAATACATGAAGTGCCGCATCTGAACCACCATGCCGCCCCGCTTGAGGTTGGTCTGGACCTCTGCCTCGGAGGCCATCATCACGAGCTTCGCGTCACGAGACGCGCCGACGACGATTGCGGCAGCGAGGTACAGGAACGCGTCCGTCAGTTCGTTCACCGACACGCCGTATCGTTCTCCGGAGAAGTGGTTCTGCCAGTTGCCGCGCATATCGGAGCCCACCTCGATCAGCTCCCACCCACGGCGTCGCGTGACCTCGCGCAGAACCTGACGCCTTCGCGGGGTGTCGTGCTCGTGGCTCCAGGGCACGGGTGAGGTGACCGTCACGAGCACCGGCTGCTCACCCAGCTCGCTCAGCATCGCCGCCTGCGTCATGCCGTCGCGCCCGCCGCTGAAGCAGCTGACCACGCCTGCGCCATCCGGCGGATGCACCTGGGGGGGTGGCTCGAGCACCGGCCCCGAATCAACGATCTCGATCGAGCGGCGCGTGTCATCGCCGCCGGCGTTCGCCTCGAGCGACGCGACCGCGGCATCGGTCAATCGCAGCCACGCCTCGGCTTCGCGGCACGGGAGGCGAACCGGAAGCACGACGCGGCAGGGTCGCAGCAACGGCCAGTGGGCATGCAGGCACAGCAGTGCGATCCGCCACCACAGGGTGGTCGGGACGCGGCCGAGTTCGACGGTGGACGGGAACCGGAGACGAAACTCGCAGCGCTCGTACAGCGGCGTGGGGGGCGCGACCGTCCACGAGAAACGGGCTTCGCCTCCCGCGATCGACGGCTCCATGAGCTCGATCAGATGCGCGCCCTCAGTGCTCATCGCGCCGACGAAGCGTCGAGTAGAGCCGGAGCACGGGGAGCAGCCGCGTCCGCATTCGCCACCACCCACCCTGCTCGATTCGGACGAGCGTATCGTGGCTCACCTGGAGCTTGCTGATCTCCTCACGCTGCAGTGCCAGTTGCTGTTGGTGGCCCGCCAGACTCGCGTGCGCCACGGCCGCCTGTAGCTTCAGCTCCTCCGCTTGAAGCCTCAGCTCGCTGGCTTCGGCACGCGCCTCGCTGACGCGGCGGGACGCGCTGAGAAGGACGTCGAGTCCGCCGTTCATCCATTCCATGAAGACCCAGTCGGGATCCTTTCTGACCAGTAGCTCCGTCAACAGCCGGGCTGCGGCCAGATCGTGGGCGCCGCCACCATCGGTCAGCTCCGGAACCAGCTCGAAGAGGTCAACGCTGAGCAGCTTCCCGTGCAGCTCGTAGAACGACGCTGCTGAATCTAGACGGTCGATCGCGGCCGACCGTGAGGCGAAATCGGTGCCGCGGATGTGCTTGGAGCCGAGGTGGTGGATCGCGCGCGCCTCGACTGAGCGGCGGAAGCTGCCCGGACGCGCATGCTCGACGCGATAGCACCATTCGTTGTCCTCGTAGTACACGCGCATCCGCTCGTCGATGGGAAACTCGCGAAGAACGTCCCGGCGCACCAGCACCGCAGTTCCCGGCACCCAGTCGACGGGTCCGCTCGGCGGTAGTCGCTCGACCGACTGGCCCGCCCCGATCAGACCGAACTCGGCGGCGGCCTGCGACACGCGCATCCAGCCGCCAGAGTGATGCGTGGCCCCGTCTGGGAGGACGACGGTCGCGGTGACAGCTGCCAGGTGCGGATGGGCGTCGAGTTCGGCAACCAGGAGGTCGACGGCGCCGGGTTCCAGCTCGGCATCGTCGTCGAGGAACAGCACCAGCTCGCTGCCCGCTTGCTCCATCCCGAGCCGCCTCCCGCCGGCGCACCCAAGGTTGCGGTCCGAACGCCGGAGAACGACGTGATCGCGTCCGGCGCAACCGGCCGCGAGCTCCGCTGCCGCTGCCGGAGCCGAGTTGTTGTCGAGCAGGAGCGGCTGCAGACCCACTTGATTGGGAAGCAGCGAGTCGATGGCCGCGAGCGCTCTTCGCGGGCGGTCCCGGGTGAGGACGACGGCGGTCACCCTTGCGCGCGCCACGGGGCGGCTCGGGCCGCGATGGCGGCCCTCGAGCGCCGACGCGTCATCCGAACTCCGGTCGTGGGTCGCCGGCGCTCCGGGCGGGGACACCGCCTGGACGACGGGATGCTCGCGCAGCGCGAACCGAGCGATCGCCGAAACCTTGTGATAGGCGCTGGCCGAGTACTCGACGCGTTTGCCGAGCATTGCCGCGGCGATCATCACGTGCGCACGATCGGTGCGGACAAGCTCGTGGGCGGCAATCGTCTCGAGCCACTCCTCGAGGCCCGGGACGACCGCGGAGAGGTCGACATTGTCCGGCGGCAGCAGGCGGGACGCGACCCCCTCCTCGTCGGTTCGAAACGCGTTCAGCACGCCCTCCCCCTCACGGCGGTAAGGCGCGAAGTCGAAGAAGAAGGCGCAGTCGTGCGCCAGACGCGCGTCGCACAGAGATCGGATCCGCCGGAACGACTCAAGCTCCCGGGCAAACACGGTCGCGCGTGTGCGCGCCAGCGCCTCGCGGACGGCGTCCTCGGAGGGATCGAAGCTGGATGGGAGCACGATCACCCGCTGGAAGCGCATCCCGGCCACAGCGAGCGCGCGCGGCATCCACGTGTGGTACGGACGGCAGAACGCGCCCCCTCCGCTGAGCAGCGCCGTGTGGCCAGTCGCCGAGGACAACGTCTCGCAGTCGATCTCCCGATAGATCCGGTCGGAGAGCAGCTCATGCGTCCCCGCCCAGATCAGCTCGTCTCCGCGATTTCCGAATCCGCGCACGAACGTGAGGTCCGGTGGATCGCCGATCTCGTCGAGGAGCGCTCGTCGACTGCGCTCGACCGCGGAGCCCTCAGCCGTGGTGCCCACGTGCTCTGTCCGAGCGCTCATCGGCCCCATCGGGGCGCGTACTCGCGCCGATGTCTCGTGCCCCCCTTCATCGAGCAGAGATTATTGTGGATCGACGTCCACGCTGATGCTGACCCGGTGGCGGGACGCGAGCGCTGCCGCCCTGTCGACTGCGGCCCCCACCGCGTCGATCGCGGCACGCCTGTCCGCAGCCTTGACGACGAGCTGGCTACGCGCCCGACCCCGTAGCCGGAAGAGCGGTGCGGGTCCGAGGACAGCCGCGCTGGGAATCGCCAGCTGCTCGTACACGCGGCACGCGACTGATTGCGCCCGGTCGGCCTCCTCGGCAGCGAACACGATCCGGATCAGCGACCCGAACGGTGGGTAACTCAACGGTTCTCGGCGGCCGAGCTCCTCGGCGAGGAAGGCATCGGCGTCGTGTCGCGCGGCGTGCGCAATCGAGCGTGCTTGCGGTGCCAGCGTCTGCACCAACACCGTCCCGCCCTTCTCGCCCCTGCCAGCGCGCCCCGCGAGCTGCGTGATCAGTGCGAACGTGCGCTCTTCGGCGCGAAAGTCTGGAAACCGCAGGGTTTGATCGGCATCCAGCACGACGGCGAGCACAACGTCGGGGAAATCGTGGCCCTTGGCGACCATCTGGGTTCCCACCAGCACACCGGCGGAGGCGGACTCGAATTGCGAGAGCGTCCGGCCCGCTTGGTCCTTGCCTCCGGCGATGTCGGCGTCGAGCCGGAAGATCGGGAACCCGTCGCCTCCCAACGCTGTCCCCAGCTCGTGCTCGAGGCGCTCCGTTCCGGTGCCGTGGCGGGCGACGGCGGCCGAACCGCAAGCTCCGCAGTGCGCGGGGGCGGATTCGCGGTGGCCGCAGTGGTGGCAAGCCACAAAGGGATGCTCCGCGGACTGCGCCGCCGCTCCCGCGCCGTGCAGCACCAGCGCAACGTCGCAGTTCGGGCACAGCCACACCTTCCCGCAGACACGGCAGGAGAGGAAATTCGACCAACCCCGACGGTTGAGCAGCAGGATCGCCTTCTGCCCGGCGCGGCGAAGATCGGCAAGCGCCATCCGCGTGCGTGGATGCAGGCTGTGGTGCTGCCCGCGCATATCGAGCACCTCCACCGGCGGAAGTGCGCGCCCGTCGACCCTGCTGGGGAGGCGCAGACGCCGCAGCGACACGAGGCTCTCAGGACGCGGCGTGGCCGTACCGCACAGGAGCACGGCGCCGTGCTGCTCTGCCCTGCGACGCGCGACCGTGCGGGCGTCGTAGCGGGGATCGCCTTCATGCTTGTAGGAGCCGTCGTGCTCTTCGTCGACGACGATCAGCCCGACGTCCCGAAGCGGCGCGAACACAGCCGAGCGAGGACCCACGCACACGCGGGCCTCACCCGTTCGCAGTCGCGACCACTCGTCGTATCGCTCCCCCTGGCCCAGGGCCGAGTGCATGACAGCGACCACGTCGCCGAAGCGTGCCTCGAAGCGCCCGACCGTCTGCGGCGTGAGCCCGATCTCGGGCACCAGCACGATCGCGTCGCGCCCCGCGGCGAGGGTCGCCTCGACGGCGCCCAGGTACACCTCGGTCTTGCCCGATCCGGTGGCGCCGTGCAGCAGGAAGCGGCCCGGCGACTCGGCTCCCGGCGGGGCGGAGGGCGTGAGCGCCTCCAGCACCTGATCGAGCACGCTGCGCTGATCGTCTGTCAGCCGGGGTGCGACCGCCGACCGGCGGCCGACCGGCGCGCACACCGGGCGCCGGCGCTGCGCCCGGAGCTCGAGTGTGACCAGACCGCGGCGCTCGAGCCGCCTGAGCGCGGCGGTTCCAAGCTCGGCGGCAACGGTCGATCCGCTTCGGTGCAGGTGCCCGAGCGCAGCCCGCTGGCCGGCTGTCAGGAGTCCATCGCCGGCGAGCGCCTGCAACCCGTCGTCGGTCAGCTCCGCCACAAGCACCTCCCTGGTCCGGGTACCTCGAGCCGTGCCGGGTGGGAGCATCAGGCCCAGCGCCCTGGCGGTGGTCGAGCAGTACTCGGCGGCCACCCAGCTCGCCAGCTCGACCAGATCGGCGGGCAGGCCCGCCGGCAGAACCGCCTCCGGCTCGGCGAGGCGCTCCAGCCCCAGCGCGGAGCTTGTCGCGAGCTCCAAGACTACGCCCAGTGTCCTGCGCCCGGCGAACGGGATCCGAAGCAGCGCTCCCACCCCGATGTCGCGCTGGTCCTCACGCAGGCGATAGTCGAAGGGTCCGCGCACCGCGCGCGTCCGGGTGAGCGGCTCCACGCGGGCGATCGCGGCATAGTCGTCTTTGGCTATCGAGGTCATCGCCGGCGATCGAGGGTAGAGCCGGGCGCCGATGGCTCGACGGTGCACTACCCTCCGCGCCGGTGGAGCCCGATCCCGGCGAGCAGGTCTTCTTTCACGGCCATCCGTCGTGGCGGTCGATGCTTTCGTTTCACCTCATGGGGCTCTTGTACGCGATCCTCGCCGGGGTCGCCGCCGGACTGATCAGCGCCGCGGCCGCGAGCGAGGTGAGCGTCGGGTGGGTCGCCGCAGCCGTGGTGGCGGTGTTCGTCTTCGTGATCGCGAACGGGCTGCTCAGGCGCCGCCGGATCACCTACACGATCACCAGCGAGCGCCTGACCATCCAGACGGGACTGATGGGCCGGGAGCTGCACCAGACACGGCTCGAGCGCGTCCAGAACGTGAACTCCCGCCAGTCGCCGCTGGAACGTCTGATCGGCGTCGGAACAGTCGACTTCGACACCGCCGGCGGCGCCGCGTTCGACTTCTCCTTCCGGGGCGTGGCCCACCCGCACGGCATCGTGCGGATCGTCGACCGCGCGCTACGGGAGCGCAGCGCGCCGCCGGGCGCACCGGTGCCGTAAAGGCCGTCTCCGCGACGCCGCTCCTACGCTTCCACCGCGGTGGCCCCAAGGCCGGCGCCGTCGCGCAGCGCGCGCGCCTTGTCGGTCCGCTCCCAGGT
>Ga0187814_10000137_pt1 | contig 19523 bp, 14 predicted proteins | sample NC_S_4_FD_132450 | JGI IMG/M metagenome (GOLD analysis project Ga0187814, IMG submission 132450) | Wetland sediment microbial communities from Neuse River Estuary, North Carolina, USA - ASW-S_4 | ecosystem: Environmental > Aquatic > Freshwater > Wetlands > Sediment | place: USA: North Carolina... | reverse complement strand
GGGTGGTTGGCCGACAGCGTTGTGTGCGGGGCGGCCGACATCCCGATCACGCCGCCGGTCTGTGCCACCGCGCGCAGCACGTCATCGGGCTTCATCCGCGGCGTGTCCCATACTGCCCGGGCGCCGGCATGAGTAATGAACACCGGCGTGGCGCTGTGCTCGCAGACATCCAAGGCGGTCCGATCCGAGGAGTGCGAGACATCGATGGCCAGGCCGAGCTGGTTCATCCGGGTGACCGCGCGACGCCCGAAGGCGGTGAGCCCGCCGTCGGTGGCCTCGCTGAGCCCGCTGCCGAGAGCGTTGGCGTCGGAGTAGGCGATCCCGATCTGCCTGATGCCGAGGCCGTAAAGAACGTCGAGGCGGTCGATCTCGTTCTCGATCGGCGTCGCCGCCTCAAGCCCGAACACCAGCCCGATCTTCCCGGACCGGAACGCCGCGTCGATGTCGGCCACACTACGGACGACCATGAAGTCGCCGGCATGGGCCAGGTCGGCCTGGCGCATCCCGAGGTCGGTGATGATGTCGTTCCAGCGCCACGGCGCGTTCCCGGTGACACACGCCGTACCGTCCATCATGTTGTCGAAGACGATAGTCATGCCTGAAGCGCGCAGGCCTGCGTAAGCGGCATGTTGCCGGCCGGTCCGGTTGTATTCCGGCGTCTGCTCCATCCGCAGCGGGAACCTGACGGGATGGTCGTGCAGGCTTATCACCAGGCTGTCGCGCAGCAGAGCGCGCGACCGTTGCTCCTGCTCGGCGGTCAGGCTTGCCGCGTACGGCGGCACCCGGCCAAACTCGGGCGCTAGCTCGAACCGCGGGATCTGTTCGGCCGGCAGGTAAGAGTAGGCACTATAGGGCGTCTCAGTCATCGTGGTTGCCTCCGCCAGTAAGCCCGTGTGCGCCTGTCGCGAGCAGCCGCCACAGCTTCTCCCAGGCCCGCATGCCCTCGCGCAGCCTGCGGATTCGCATGAACTCGTTGGGCGCGTGCAGGTTCTCGTCGGCTGTGGAGAACGAGAAGAACAACGTCTTCGCCCCGAGCACCCGCTCGAACAGGCTGGTCGCTGGCAGGGTGCCGCCGATGCAGGCCAGCAGCACGTGCTGACCCGGGTACACCGCTTCCAGCGCCGCGGTGGCCGCCCTGATCCCCGGATGGCTTGCCCCGATCGTGTAGGCAGGCACCCGAGCCTCGTCGGCGCGAACTTCGACCTGCACTCCCGGGTGGTCCTGCCCGCGGACGTGGGTAGCGATGGCTTCGATCACGGCATCGGGATTTTGGCCAGGAACGAGGCGGCACGACACGTGGCCGACCGCAACGTGCGGGATCACCGTGTACTTGCCGCCGCCGGTTACGCCGTTGACCTCTAGCGTCGGCCGTTCCCACAGTCGCTCCAGCGTGCCGTAGCCCGGCTCGCCATGTGCCTGCTCGAGGCCGAGATCACGGAGGTACCCCGTTTCGTCGAAAGGAACGTTCGAGATCTCCCGGCGGCGGCGCGCGGTCAGCTGCGGGATTCCGTCGTAAAAGCCCGTGACGGCGACCGACCCGTCGCGGCGGTGCAGGCTGGCCAGGATCTCGCTGAGCGCGTGCAGCGGGTTGGCGACGGTCCCGCCGTACCGGCCAGAATGCAGGTCAGTGTTCGCACCGGCAACGACGATGTCCATCGCGACCAGGCCCTTGGATGCCAGCGAAAGTGACGGCTCGCCGGGCCGCCACATCGCGCCGTCTGCCGACACCACCAGGTCGGCAGCCAGTTCGCTGACGTGGTCATCGACGAACTCTGGCAGGTGCGGGCTGCCGATTTCTTCCTCGCCCTCGAACAGGAACTTCACGTTGAGCGGGAGGCCGCCCTCCTGGGCCATGAAAGCCTGGGCGGTTTTCAGGACGATGTAGACAGGCCCCTTGTCATCGGAGGCACCACGTCCGCGCATGACCTCACCGTCCACGGTCAACTCGAACGGGGGAGTTGCCCACTCGGCTGCATCGCCCGTGGGTTGCACGTCATAGTGCCCGTACACCAGGATCGTCGGCGCTGCGGCGGCACCGAGCCACTCGCCCAGCACAACCGGATGACCGCGGGTTTCAACCACGCGCCCGCCGGCGAAGGAAAGCCGCTCGGCAAGCCAGCCCGCGGCGGCGAGCATCGTCTGCCTGCTCGCGTCCCGGCTGACGCTGGGCACTGCCACGAACCCGCTGAGTTCGCGCAGGTAGTCGCTGTCGGTGCAGTCGAAGGACAGCCCAGTCATAGCAAAGCGCTGCCGCCGTCAATCGCGATGACCTGGCCGGTCACCCACCCGGACCGCGCGGAGGCGAAGAACTGAACGCCGTTGGCTATGTCCGCCGGGTCGCCGAGCCGTCGCATGGCGATGCCATGCACGAGGCTGCGCTGGCCATCCGGGCCGTAACCGTCCCACTGCCGCTGCGTCGTCGGATTGGACAGGATGAAGCCGGGCGCGATGCAGTTGACGGTGATGCCGAACGGGCCGAGTTCATGTGCCATCTGGCGAGTGAAGCCAATCTGGCCGGCCTTTGCGCTGGCGTACGCCTGGATCCCGGTCTTGCTGACGGTGAGCCCTGCCGCTGAGGAGATGTTGATGACCCGGCCCCAGCGGCGCTCTTTCATGCCCGGCACTACCGCCCGCGTGCAGTGGAACGCGGTGGTCAGGTTGGCGTCGACGACCTGATGCCAGTCCTCGTCGGTGACCTCCTCCAGCCGGTGGCCGACCTGCCCGCATACGCCTCCGGCATTGTTGACCAGTATGTCCACGGTGCCAAGCCCGGCGAACCACTCCCGCACTGCGGCAGCGTTGGTCAGGTCGACAGTGTCTTTGTCGACCCGGGTGACGTGCGCGCCGTCGCCATCAAGCGCGTCAGCGATCGCGGTGCCGATGCCGTGAGCGGTGCCGGTGACTACCGCGGTCTTGCCTGCCAGGCCTTTCGTCATGGGGCTCCTTAGTGCCTGAAGTTTCCGTCCGGACTCGCGCAGCCAATCAGCGGCGCTCGGGCGGCGGCCCTACCGATGCCCGCGGCACCAGGAACATCGGCTCGCGGACCATGACGTCGGCTGCCGGGCCGCCATCGATCCTGGCGAGCAGGGCATCCACCGCCGCGCCGCCGAGCTCGGCGAGCGGCATGCACACGCTGGTGACGGGCACCTCCAGGAAGGCCAGGCATTCGTCCTCGTCGAAGCTGACCATCGACACCTCGCCCGGCACCGCCACGCCGGCCTGCCGGAGCGCGGCAAGCACGCCGAATAGCTGATTGATGCTGCCCACGCCCCAGGCAGTGGGCAACGGGCCGCTGCGCAGCATGCGCATGGTCGTATCCCAGCCACTTTCCTCGGTCGCCGGAGCGTGCCGGATGACGACGGACAAGCCCCTGGCAGCGCAGTGCCGCCGGGCCGCGTTCACCCGGCGGTGCACGGTATCCACTTCTTTAGGGCCATCGATAAGCACAACGCTGCGATGCCCGAGGCTGGCCACGTGATCGATGAACAGCCGGACCGCGCCGGCCTCATCCATCACCACGTCGTGACCGTGGTCTGGTCCCCGCCGGTTCACGTATACGTGCGGGACCTGCCGGACGCCCGCCTCTGGCCCGGCCATCCGCAGCGCGGTTGCTATCAGCAGGCCATCTGCCCGGCTCTCCTCGACCAGGTAACGGTAGGCGCTCGGCGGCTTCGGATCGTCGGTCGGCTCCTCCATGATCATGACGACGTAACCGCGCTCGCTGGCTCGCTGCAGGGCACCCCGCTGCAGCCGGACCCAGATCGGGTTGCGCAGCAGCGGCACGACGAAGGCGAAGGCGCCGGTACGGTCACGCCGAAGCGCACGGGCCAGCACGTTGGGCCGGTAGCCCTGGGTGCGGGCCGCGTCCAGGATCCGCTCGATGGTCTCGGGCCTGATGGACAAGCCCGGGTCGTCGTTCAGCACTCGCGACACGGTGGACACGTGCACGCCGACGGCGTTCGCGATGTCCACGAGCCGGGATGCCCGGCGCGCCCCGGCGCTGCCTCTGCCGCCGGAGGTGCGAGCCTTCGGGATCTTCTGCTGGACGTGCTCGGGTGCGGCTGCCTGCACCTTCGGCGCCGGGTTGCCGGCGCCCGCCGCGGGGCGGCTCATGCCGTCACCCGCCACCGGCCGTGCACCCGCTGCCTGCTCAGGCCGTGACGCCGCCGTCGGCCATCAGCACAGCGCCCTGCAAGTAGCTTGCGCCGGCCGAGGCGAGGAAGGAGATGACGTCGGCTATCTCCCCGGCAGTGCCTATCCGCCGGGCCGGGATCATACCTGCCCACTGGGTCAGCGCCTCCTCGTCATGGCGGATCCAGTCAGCCATCGTCGTATCTATCAGACCGGGACAGACGCAGTTGACCCGAACCCCGTCCGGGCCATGATCGACTGCCAGGCTCCGGCTGAGCTGGATTAGGCCACCCTTGGACGCGCAGTATGCCGCGCGCCGCCTGCCGCCTCGCACTCCCGCGGTCGAGGCGACGTTGATGATGCAGCCATCGCGCGACCCGATCATGTCCGGCAGGAACTCCCGGCAGGTCAGGAATGGCCCCTTGAGATTGGTGTCGAGGATCCGGTCCCACTCGGGTTCGTCGAGTTCGGTGATCTGCTGGATGCTGAACACGCCCGCGACGTTGACCAGCAGCCACGGCGCGCCAAGCTCGGCCCGGACCCGCTCGCCTGCCGCGCGGACCGATGCCGAGTCACGCACGTCGGCGGCCAGGCCGATCGCGCCGGTCAACCCGGCGGCCAGCCGCTTGGCGTCAGCCTCGCGTACGTCCAGGCAGGCCACGGCGAAACCATCCGCCGCGAGGCGCCGGCACGCCGCGCTGCCGATTCCGCCCGCGGCGCCGGTGACGACCGCCACCCTGTGCTGGGTCAGCGTCACACCGCCTCCGCAACCGAGCGGGTCAGCAGAATGGCGGCGCAGAACGAGCGGTACGTGGCGAGCCGATCGGCGCCGTGTATGCGCAGCTCCCGCGGTCCGGTCCGGTCTACGCCGCGGACCCAGCTGGCGGCCTCGGCAATATCCGATGTGCGAACCGAGACCGCAAGGACGCCAGGGTCGATTCGGGGCGGCGCCGCGTTGGCAGCGGATGCCATCGCCAGCTGTGCCTGGTCCCGGATCAGCGTGCAGGCGCGGTCTGGATGCATGCTGTGCGCTGCTAGCCGGCTGACGTGCTCCTTGACCACAGCCTGGTGCACGCCGGGCAGGACCGCCGCGGCTTCCTCGCACGCGCAGCGGTCACCGGTGACCAGCACGACGGGCACTGCGTAGTGCGCGGCGACGAGCGCGTTGATGCCAGCCTCGCCGGTCACGACGCCGTCCAGCCGGGCCTCGACCACGGCCCGCGGGTTATAGGTGTGTGACAACCCGGCGTGAGCTCCGACCGAGCCGTGATAGGAGATGAACATGGCGGCATCGAAGCTGCTGTCCAGCCCCTGCATCATGTACAGGGGTTTATGGCTGCCGGATATATAGGACGCCTGCCCGGCCAGTTCGGCGGCCGGCAGGTTGCGCATGGTCGAGTGCGAGTCGTTGACCACGATCTCGGTGGCGCCGCCGGCCAGCGCGCCCTCGATCGCCGCGTTGACCTCCGCCAGCAGGAGCCGCCGTCCGGCTGCGGCCTCCGGGCCGTCCCCGACGCATTGCTCCCAGTCGACGACTCCCGCCGTTCCCTCCATGTCTGTGGACAGGAATACCTTCATGATGTTGCTCCTGATCGCGGTTGCGGTACGGCGGCGTGGGCGAAGTGGCAGGCCGCGCTGTGCGCAGGATCCCCGTCAGCTGCCAGCAGGGCCGGGTCTTCCTGCTCGCAGATCGGCTGGGCGATGGGGCAGCGGGTGCGGAACCGGCAGCCTGCGGGTATCCGCAGCGGGCTTGGCGGGTCGCCCTGAACGGCGGGGGCGCCTTCTTCGCCGGTGAAGGTCATCCGCGGGATGGCGGCGAGCAAGCCGGCCGTGTAGGGATGCCGCGGCGCCGCGAAAAGCGTCTCGGTGGGTGCGACCTCGATGATCCGGCCAAGGTACATGACCGCGACCCGGTCGCACAGGTGTCGTACTACTGCCAGGTTGTGCGAGATGAGCAGCAGCGTCAGGCCCAGCTCGGCCCGCAGGTCCTGGAGCAAGTTCAAGATCGTTGCCTGGACGCTGACGTCCAGCGCTGAGACCGGCTCGTCCGCAATGAGCAGCTCGGGTCGCAGGGCCAGCGCCCTGGCGATCGCGACGCGCTGCCGCTGCCCGCCGGAGAACTGCCTCGGGTAGGCGTGTACAGCCTCCTCGCTGAGCCCGACCATGCCGAGCAGTTCCCTGGTGTAGGCGGCTACCTCATCGCGGCGTACCACATGATGCACCCGCAGTAGCTCGTGCAGCATGCTGCCCACCGTCATGCGCGGGTTCAGCGAGGAGTACGGATCCTGGAAGACCATCTGGATCTTCCGCTGGTCGCTGCGGCTGCGCCGGGTCGGCAGGACCCGGCCATCCAGCCTTATCTCGCCCCGGTCCGGGGGCAACAGGCCGGCTAGCGCCCGCGCCAGCGTCGACTTGCCCGACCCCGACTCGCCGACCAGCGCAAGCGCCTCGCCTCGCTCGATCCGCAGGTCGACGCCGTCGACCGCGCGCAGCACCCGTTGCTCGTGCCGCAGCCGGGCAGCTATCGCCGAGCCAAGCGAGAAGCTCACCGACAGATCTCTCGCGTCAAGTAGCGGCCCGGCCGGATCCGGTGTGACCAGGTCAGGTGCGGCAGCAGGCTGAGCGCTCACAGGTCGGCTCCCTCCGTCCGCAGCGCCTCCAGGCAGCGGTCGTGATGCAGGCATGCAGTGGCCCGCCCAGCCGCAACCAGCCGCAGTGGCGGGTCAGTGACCAGGCAATCCTGCTCGGCGAACTTGCATCTCGGGTTGAACCGGCAGCCAGCCGGGGGATTGATCAGGCTCGGCGGCGAGCCGGGGATCGCGACCAGCGAGGACCGAGGATGATCAACGTCAGGGGCGGACCGCACGAGTCCGAGCGTGTACGGGTGCCATGGCTGCGTCAGTACATCTTGCACGTTGCCGCGCTCCACGATCTGCCCCGCGTACATGACCGCCAGCTGATGGCATAGCTGGGCGACGACTGGCAGGTCGTGCGTGACGAAGACCAGGCTCGTTCCGGACTCGCCGCATAGCCTGGCCAGCAGGCGCAGGATCTGATCCTGGATGGTCACGTCCAGTGCGGTCGTCGGCTCGTCGCAGAGAATCACTGACGGCTCGCAGGACAGCGCTATCGCGATCATCACGCGCTGGCGCATGCCGCCGGAAAATTCGTGCGGGAACGACCGGAACCGCCGCTCGGGATCGGGAATGCCCACGCGCCGCATCAGCTCGAGCGCGCGCTCAGCCGACTGCGCCCGGTTCATGCCCAGGTGCACCTGGGGTCCCTCGGCGATCTGATGGCCGACCCGCATGACCGGGTTCAGGGCGCTCATCGGCTCCTGAAAGATCATCGCGATCTTTGTCCCGCGGATCTTGTTGAGCTCGGCATGACCAAGCTGCACTAGGTCCACGCCGTCGAGCATGACCTGGCCGCCGGTGATGCGCGCCTCCGATGGCAGCACGCCGAGCATGGCTCGCAGCGTCATGCTCTTGCCGGAGCCAGACTCGCCGACGAGGCCCACGGCCTCGCCCGCGGGTATCTCCAGCGATACCCCGTCGACCGCGCGGACGATGCCGCGGCGGCTGGCTATCTCCACCCGCAGGTCAGTGACCTGGAGCAGCGACTGGCTCACACTGCGCTCGCCCATTACTGCCCGGGCCGCAGGAGGTCTGCGAGGCCATCGCCGATCAGCGAAAGGCCGAGGCCGGTGATCACCACCGCCACTCCGGGAATCGTGGTCAGCTGCCAGTGCGTGGTGAGGAAGTTCTGCCCGTCGGAGATCATGGTCCCCCAGTCCGGGGCCGGCGGCTGAATGCCGAGGCCAAGGTAGCTCAGCGTGACAATGGCCAGGATGTCCTGCACGATGTCGGACATCGCGTAGATGATCGCCTGCGTGATGACGTTCGGTAGCAGGTGCCTGCCGATGATCCGCAGGTTGGACAGGCCGCCAGACTGCGCTGCTAGCACGTACTCCTGGCGTTTGGCGACCAGGATCTCGCCCCGGACGATGCGCGCGTACGACACCCAGCCAACCAGCGTGATCGCCACGTAGATGCTGCGCTCACCAGGGCCGAGCACGAACACCAGCGCGATGATCAGAACGAAGAACGGGAACGCGACGACGATGTCGACCAGCCGCATGATGACCAGGTCGACCCAGCCGCCGAAATAGCCGGCCAGGCTGCCCAGGATCGTGCCGAGGCAGAACGGGAAGAGCACCGCGATGAACGCTATCCGCAGGTCGGTCCGCCCGCCGTAGAGCAGCCTGGTCCAGGTATCGCGCCCTTCCTGGTCAGTGCCGAGCAGATGATGCGCGCTGACGCCCTGCAGCGTGGCATTCAGGTTCTGGGCATCCGGGTTATACGACGTGAAAATCGGCGCCGCGATGACCAGGAACAGGATCAGGCCGACAATCGCCAGGCCGGCCATAAGTGCTGGCTGGCGATACCACCGGTGCCGCCTTGGCTGCGCCCGCTCGGCCGCGCCCGCCTGCGACGAGGACTCCGGCGAACCAGCGGCGGGAGTGATTGAGACGGCGCTCACCGGTCGAACCTCACTCTCGGGTCGAGCGCCGCGTAGGCCATGTCCGTGAGCAGGTTCACCAGCACGACCATGATGCCGAACACCAGGGCCACGGCCTGCACGACCGGGAAGTCACGCTGGAAGATAGAATTGATCATTAGGTTGCCGATGCCGGGCACCGCGAAGACCTGCTCGACGATCACCGTGCCGCCGATCAGGAAGCCGATGTTGATGCCCAGCACGGTCACGGCGGGGATGACGGCATTGCGCAGCACGTGCCGGACGAACAATCGGTGGCCGGGAATGCCCTTGGCCCGCGCGGTCGTGACAAAGTCTGCGCCGAGCACGTTCAGCATGCTGGCCCGCAGGCTGCGGATGACGACCGGGCAGAGCGCGATGGCCACGGTCAGGCTGGGCAGGAACATCGTATGCAGGTGCCCGAGGATGCCCGATCCATAGCCGGTGACAGGGAACAGCCGGTACTTCACCGCCAGCACGGTTTGCAGGATCAGGGCTAGCCAGAACGACGGCATGCCGAGGCCGAGCAACGGCACGACCCGGACGACGTGGTCGCGGATCCCGTCCTTGCGGGTGGCCGCGATCATCGCCAGCGGGATGCTGATCACGACCCCGAGTACGCCCGCGTAGATGATCAGCCACAGCGTTGGCGGCAGTCGGCTGGTGATGAGGCCACCAACCGAGGTGCCGTAATACAGGCTCTGGCCTAGGTTGCCGTGCAGGAGCCGGTCCATGAACAGCCAGTACTGGTCGGCCAGCGGCCTGTCCAGGCCCCACTGGTGGTGCAAGATCGCGATCTTCTGGGGTGTTGCGTGAATGCCGAGAATCGTCCGGGCCGGATCGCCGGGGATCAGGTGGATCATGAAGAAGGCGATGATGGTCACGCCCAGGGCGGTCGGCACCAGCAGGACCAGCCGCCGGAGGACGAAAGTCATCCGACCCACGAGCACCTCGCTATCCCTTGGGTTGGGCGAGCGTGCCGGGCGCCATTCCTGGCGCCCGGCACGTCTGTCAGCGTGATCACGCCGCCAGAGTTACTTGCTGATCCATACGTCCTGCATGTGGTAGTTACCGAGCGGGGTGACGAAGAACCCGTGCACGTTGGACGTGGTGACGTACGGGTACGGCGAGTAATACAGGAACGCCATGAACGCGTCCTGCGCCGCATCGGTCTGGACGACGTTGTAGAGGGACTGGCGCACCGCCGGAGTTGTGGTGACCTCGGCGGCATGCACGTCCTTGACCACGGTCGGGTTGTCGTAACTCGTGAAGAATGACTTGGCCCCGGATTTCGGGTCAAGGCCGAAGGTGGCCAGCTCGTCCGGGTCGGGGATGTCCATCGTCCAGAGCGTCAGGCTCATGTCGTACTTCTCGCTCTGGAAGTCCCCGTTCGCCGTGTTCGGGTCGAGAGTCTGGACGTTGACCTTGATCCCCAGTGGCTTGAGCTCGGCCTGCAGGATCGTGGAGATGGTGGCGTAGTCGGAGTTGCCGGCCGGGATCAGGATCGTGGTTGTGAAGCCATGCGGCACGCTGGATTGCGCCATCTGCTGCCTAGCAGCGGTGAGGTTGTACTGGTAGCCGGGAGTGCTCGGGTCGTAGTACGGCACCTGGGGCGGGAACAGCGAGTTAGCCGGCTGGCCGTTACCGAACAGCACCGCCTTGATAATCGCTTCCCGGTCGATCGCCAGCGAGATGGCACGGCGCACATGCACGTCCTGGAACGGCTTGACGTTCTCGTTGAAGGCCAGGTAGTTGGTCTCCGTCGAGTTGAACAGGTCCATGTTCACGCCGGGCGTGGCCTTCAGCGACGACACTGTGGCCCAGGAGGGGAACTGGTCGATCTGCGCCTGGCCGCCCTTGATCTGCAGTTCCCTGGTGTTGTCGCTGGGGACGTCGGTCCAGGTCACGCTGTTCAGGTACGGCAGGCCCTTCTGCCAGTAGTAGGGGTTGCGCACGAGCTTGACAGCCTGGCCCTTGTGCCAGTAATCCCACTTGAACGGGCCGGTCCCGATCGGGGCCTGGTAGAACTGCGCCGCGGTCTTGCCGCCGTAGTTGTTGGGCACGATCCCGTTGGCGAACAGCGAAAGATCGGCCAGCAGCGGCGCCCACGGGAACTTCAGGTGGATCACGACGGTCAGCGGGCTCGGATCGTCGACCGACGCGATCGCCGAGTCGATGTAGCCCCAGCCCGCCGACGCCGCCCGCGTCTCGTCCAGCGAGAACTTCACGTCGGCTGAGGTCATCGGCTTGCCGTCAGAGAACTTCACGCCGGGCCGCAGGCTGAGGGTGTAGGTCTTCTTGTCCGCCGACGCCGTGTAGCCGGTCGCCAGCCACGGCATGACGCCCTTGCCGTCGCTCGTCACGGTGTACAGCGGCTGGGTGATCTGCTCGAGGATCCAGATCGAGTTGTTGTCAAAGACAGTCGACTCGTCGAACGACTGCGCGTCCTGCGGGTTGGCAAAGATCAGGTTGCCGCCGTGCACCGGACCGCTGCTGTTAGATGAGTTGTTAGACGATGCGGGGCCGGATCCGCACCCGGCCAGCAGCGCAAGAGCGCTCCCGGCGATCAGGGTTTTCGCTAGGGCAGTTCGGTTTATCACAAGCAGCTCCAGGTGATTGTCCGGGCGACGGGGGCAGCCGCGTCGGCACAGTATGAGCTCGGCCGGGCGGCTGGGAGCCCCGGCCAGGACCGGCACGTCGCCGTGCCGTTACGCAAACCTTTGCCTAACCAAATGTGAAGGACGTATCGGCCGGTTGTAAATAGCGGTCCGGCGCTATGCCAAGGGCTTTATAGTGTTGTAACGTTCGCGCCGTGCGCTATGTGGTCCTTGGCTGCGGTGCTATCGGCGGCACCGTCGCGGCCGGGCTAATCCGCGACGGCCACGAGGTGCTGGTCAGCGACGCGGACCCGGCCGTGGTCAGTGCCGTGAACGCCGCCGGACTGCGGATCGAGGGCCCGGTCGAGCAATTCACTGCGCATCCGCGCGCGGTGGCGCCGGCTGACCTGCCTGACCGGCTCGACGGGCCGGTGCTACTAGCGGTGAAGGCGCATCAAACTCCCGCTGCGGCAGCCACGCTCGCGGGACGGCTATGCGGCGATGCGTTTGTGCTGTCGCTGCAGAACGGCCTGCCGTCACCCGAGCTGGCAGCGGCTGTCGGCCCGCACCGAGTTGTCGGGGCAGTGGTCAACTTTGGCGCGGACGTGCTTGAGCCGGGTGTCGTGCTGCGGGGCAACCGGGCCACGTTCATGATCGGCGAGCTGGACGGGCAACCCAGTGACCGAGTGGCGTCGCTCGTCGCTGACATCGCGGACGCGCAGCCCACGACCGACATCCTCGGGTTCATCTGGGCCAAGGAAGCCTACGGCGCAGCGCTAGCCGCGACCGCAGTCAGCGACCTGCCAATCTATGCGGTGTTCGCTGACCCGGCGTACCGCACGCTGCTCACCGCCGTCGCGGCCGAGGTGCTTGCGCAGGCGCCGGTCCGCGCCCTGCCGCTGGATGGCTTCGACCCCTCGGACCTGGACGGGTCGCTGGACCGGCTGGCCGAGTTCAACCTGCGGTCGGCCAAGACGCACTCCGGGATCTATCGTGACCTGGCGGTGCGGCACCGTCCGACCGAGGTCGCGGCGATCCTCGGTCCGCTGGAGGGTTTCCTGGTGCGCCGGATCAGCGAGCTGGTCGCGGCAATCGAGCGGGGCGAGCGGTCTTGCTCGCGTGCGAATCTTGACCTGCTCGCGGCCTACGAGCGGCTGGACCGGCTGGGCCGGCCGCTGAACGCGGTCGTGACGGTCGCGGGCGCACCCGCGCGGGCGGCAGCCGGTCCGCTTGCCGGGCAGCCGGTTGCGGTCAAGGACATCATCAGCGTGGCCGGCCTGCCGACCCGTTGCGGCAGCCCGGCCAGTGATCCCGACCCGGCGCCCGCAGACGCGCTGCTCGTGGCCAGGCTGAGAGCGGCCGGCGCCGAGGTGTTCGCAACGAGCCAGTGCCTGGAGTTCGCCGCGGGCTTCGCGCATCCGGACATCGGTGATACCCGCAACCCGCGCGATCCCGCGCGAACGTCCGGTGGATCATCCGGCGGGTCCGCAGCGCTCGTCGCGGCCGGGGTCTGTGACCTGGCCATCGGTACCGATACCGGCGGCTCGATCCGGATTCCGGCAGCGTACTGCGGGATAGTCGGCTTCAAGCCCACATACGGGCTCGTGCCGACAGACGGCGTGTTCCCGCTGTCGCCCAGTTGCGACCACGCAGGCACGCTCACCGCGACCGTGGCCGGTGCCGCGGCCTTGCTCGCCGTCTTGACCGGGGCGGACCCGGCTGCGGATCCGCTGGCGCAGCCGGCTCGCGCCGTCGGCGTGCTGACCCGGCAGCTCGCTGATCGGTCGGTGACGGCCGAGGTGCGGCGCGCCATCCAGGCCGGGCTCGATGCGCTAACCGCGGATGGATGGCAACTGCGCGAGGTCGCCGCGCCATGGCTTGAAGAAATGGCCCGCTGGGAGCATGTCCTGGCGGTGATCGTCGCCAGCGACGCTTACCGCATTCACCAGGCCAGGGACACCAGCAAGTACGCGCCCGGAACCAGGGCGCTACTTGAGTATGGCCGCTCGGTCAGCCCGGCCCAGTACGCGCAAGCCCAGGCCGAGCGGGAGGTCCTGGTTGCGGCGATCGACTCGAGCCTGTCCGGCATCGACGTGCTCGCAGGGCCAACGGTCGGGTACTGCGCACCCGAGCAGGACCCGCCGTTCGGAGTCGGCGATGACAATGCCGAGGGCCGGTTCACCGGGCCGTACAACCTGACTGGCCATCCGGCGATCTCGATCCCCGTGCCCAGCGCCGGCCTGCCGGTTGGCCTGCAGCTAGCCGGCCGCCGCGGCGCCGACGTGGTGCTGCTCGGCATGGCCGCAGCGGCGCAGAGCGTGCTGGCACCGCGGCCAGCGCAGTCCGGACGAAGGTAACCACGCCAGCGCGGGCTGGCACGAGGGAGGAATAGTTAATGCCCGGAGCAGTGGTTCGTCGCCAGCTTGAGCTCGCCGGACTCTCCGTTCCCCTGATCGAGATAACCGGGTCCGCAGACGGCCCGCTACTTACGGTGCTGGCCGGCGTGCATGGCTGCGAGTACGCCTCCATGGCTGCCGTCCGGCGCTGGACCCGCGACCTGGAGCACCGCGAGTTGCGCGGCCGGGTCCGGGCAGTGCCCGTGCTGAACGTGACGGCGTTCGCGGCCCGTACCCCGTTCGTCGTGCCCGAGGATGGCAAGAACCTCAACCGGTGCTTCCCCGGGAAAGCCGACGGCACTCTTGCCGAGCGGCTTGCCTACGACGCGTTCAGCCAGCTCATTTCGGGATCGGATGCCTTGATCGACGCCCATTGCGGCGACATGGTGGAGGCATTGCAGCCATTCGCGCTGTACGAGGCGGGCTCGGCGCAGGACCGGGCTCGCGAGCTGGCGACCGCCTACGGCCTGCCCTACGTGATCCGGCAGGAGGCGGGGCCGGACCGGACCGTGGCGGGAACATCCACCGGCGCGGCCGCCGAAGCCGGGATCCCGGCCATCACCGCCGAGGCCGGCGGCTGCGGCCTGGTCGAGGAGCATGCGGTTCGCTTGCACGTCGCGGGCCTGAACCGGGTGCTCAGCCTCATGGGCATGGCCGACGGCGGTCAGGATGGCACCGACGGCGGACAGCAGCCTAGCTACCTTGGCCGTTTCCTATGGCTGCGGTGCCGCGAGGCTGGCTGGTGGGAGCCCGCCGTCGGCCCGGGCGACACCATCACCGCAAACCAGCTCATCGGCACGGTTACCAGCCTGGACGGCAGCGTCGTGCTGGAAACGATCAGCGCGCCGGCCGACTGCGTCGTCATCTTCCTGACCAGCTCGCCAGCGGTGGCCGATGACGGCCTGCTCATCGGCCTCGGCGCCGTCTAGGGATGGTGCATATGCAGCCGATTCACAGCTACCTGGATTCCTCCGGCCGGGATGACGTACTGAGCGGAGGGTCGCGGCTGATCCCGATCAGCACCCCGTCGGGGACATACCGGGTCTGGGTGAAGCGCGTCGGTAACAACCCTGACCTGCGGGTGCTGCTGCTGCATGGCGGGCCGGGCGCTACGCACGAGTACCTCGAGGCTTGCGATAGCTACCTGCCGGCTGCCGGGATCGAGTACTACTACTACGACCAGCTCGGTTCGGGCTTCAGCGATCATCCCGACGAGCCATCGCTATGGGAAGTTGACCGCTTCGTTGCCGAGGTCGAGCAGGTCCGGCAGGCGCTTAGCCTCGACCGCCACTGCTTCGTTCTCTACGGCCAGTCCTGGGGCGGGATACTGGCTATCGAATACGCCCTGCGCTACCAGCAGCATCTGCGCGGCCTGGTGATCTCCAACATGATGTCCAGCGTGCCGGACTACAACGCTTACGCCGAGCGGGTGCTGATGCCGCAAATGGACCAGGCGGCTCTCGCGGAGATCAAGTCGCTGGAGGCGGCCGGCCAGATCGAGGACCCGCGGTACATGGAACTGCTTAATGAGCAGCACTACATCCGGCACGTGCTGCGCATTCCGGCCGCGGAGTATCCCGACCCGGTGCAGCGTGCCTTCGCCCACATCAACCCGGCCATCTATGTGTCCATGCAGGGTCCAAGCGAGCTTGGCATCAGTGCCGACGCCAAGCTCGTCGACTGGGACCGGAGTGCTGATCTCACCTCGATCGAGGTGCCAACACTGGTGATCGGCGCAGAGCACGACACCATGGACCCGGCGCACCTGCGGATGATGGCCGGCCGACTGCCGGCCGGCCGCTACCTGCACTGCCCGGAAGGCAGTCATCTGGCGATGTACGACGACCAGGAGACCTACTTCGGCGGGCTAGTCGATTTCCTGCTCGGCCTTGGCGGAGCTGGCTAGGGCCTATCGCTGCCACCTGACCGCCGCGAGCCGCCTGGCGGACACGTAGCCGTTGTCAGCGAACCAGCGCGCTGAGTCTTCAATCGCCAGCCGCGCCGGGCGTGACTTGTGCCCGATCTCGGCCCGCGCCCGGTCGTCATTGAAGATCATTTTCGTCGCCGACATGCGCGCAGCCTCAAGCGGCACTCGCGGCTCACGCCGCAGCAGTCTGCCTTCGACCAGGTTCGACGCGACTCCTGCGGTGACCGCGACGGCCCGGGGAACCTCGAGCCGGGGCATGGGCAGCCCGGAGCAATCCGCCAGCGCACGGAGGATCTCCCGCATGGACAGATTCTCGCCGCCCAGTATGTAGCTGCGGCCCTTGCGGCCGTGCTCCAGCGCGGCAACGTGGCCCGCCGCAAGGTCATCCACGTGGCAGACGTTCATCGCGGTATCGACGAAGGCGGGCATCTTGCCGTTGAGGAAGTCAAGCACCACCTTTCCGGTCGGGGTCGGGGCTACGTCGCCTGGACCGAGCGGGAAGGTCGGCAAGACGATGCGAATATCCAGCCCCTCCGCTGCGGCCCGGAGTACCTCGTGCTCGGCAGCGAACTTCGTCTGCTTGTAGTGGCCGAACAGGTGCGAGATCTCGGGGTAGGAACTCTCGTCGGACGGCACTCCCTGATGGGTTCCGCGCAGGCCGAGGACGCCAACTGTGGAGGTAAACACCAGTCGCTCGCACCCGGCGGCCCGAACTGCCTCGAGCACGTTTCGCGTGCCGCCGACGTTGACGTCATAGAAGACTCTCGGGTCGCGGGCCCAGAAGCGGTAGAGGGCGGCCAGGTGAAAGACGTAGCGGGCGCCCTCGCAAGCGGCCCGGACTGCGTCCGGATCCCGGATGTCAAGGACAGCGCGATCCACGTCGATTTCCGCGAGGTTCCTGCCGTCGGCGCCGGGCTCAATGACGGCCACCACGCGGGCACCGCGTGCATGCACCGCGCGGGCGACGGCGGATCCGATGAACCCCGAAGCGCCGGTGATGACTACCTTGTCGCCGGGCTCGATGGCTGCGCCCTCCGGCGGGCGGGCAGGCTCGGCGGCGGGGCGGTCCCGGCGCTCAGTGGCTGCAGCAGAGTCCGATCGCGGCGCCTTGGCAACGCTTCGTGACGACTTGCGGCCGAGGGCGCCCCGCGCCATCGTCCAGGCGAACTCATAGGCCAGTCCGGAGCCGCGCTGCGCGTCGGCGATGACGTCGTCGAGAGCGCCGGTGAAGTAGTCCACTTCCTCGGGTCCGGATATGAGCGGCGGGAGCAGCTTCACGACGTTGACATTGTCCGCCGCCACCTGGGTCAGGATCCGATGCCGGTGAAAGAGCGGTACCACCACCATCTGCGAGAACATGCCTGGTCGCAGCCGCTCGATGGCACGGAACCGGCGGCTGGCTGATCCGGACGCAGGTTCGCCGAACTCTATGCCGATCATCAGCCCGAGGCCGCGCACGTCGCTGATCAGTTCGTAGCGCTCAGCGAGGCCGCGCAGCGCCGCCTGCAATGCCTGGCCGGTGGAACGCGCCCGAGCGACGATGTCCTCGTCATCGAAGGCGGCCAGCGTCGCCAGGCCAGCCACCATTGCCAGCTGATTGCGGCCAAATGTGGTCGAGTGCTTGAGCGCATCCTGCATGGATTCGTACACGCTCGAGAAGATCTTGTCGGTCGTGAGCATCGCACCGATCGGGATGAAACCCCCGGATAGCGCCTTGGACACGGTGATGATGTCGGGCGCTAGGCCCCAGTGCTCATGGCAGAAGAACCTGCCTGTCCGCCCGAGGCCGGTTTGCACCTCGTCCATGACTAGCAGGGTCCCGTGGCGGCGGCACAGTTCCTGGGCGGCCGTCCAGTACTGCGGCGTGGCGCAGTAGACCCCCTTGCCCTGGATGGGCTCGACTATGAAGGCCGCGACATCCCTGGCCTGCAACCGCTGCTCAAGCGCCGCCAGGTCGCCGAACGGTACCCGGGCAGTCTCCGGCAGCAGCGCGCCGAAGCCGCGCCGGAACTCGCTGCCGCCGTTCAGGGCAAGGGCGCCGGTGGTGAGCCCGTGAAATGCGTGCTCTGCATAGAGAATCTTCGGCCGGTTCGTCGAGTGCCGGGAGAACTTGATAGCCGCCTCGATCGACTCAGCCCCGGAATTGCAGAAAAAGACCCGGTTGATTCCGGAGTGCGCCCTGGCTGTTAGTTGCTCAGCGAGCAGCCCGGGCAGCAGCGCGCAGTCCATCTGCACCATGTTGGGCAGATCCAAGTCCAGGGCCTGGTGCAGGGCCGCCTTGACGGCCGGATGACTGCGGCCAAGGGCATAGACCCCGAAACCGGACAGGAAGTCGAGGTACCGCTGGCCCGCATCGTCGTACAGGTAGCAGCCCTCACCGCGGACGTAATTGCGGTCAAAACCGAGAGTCCGCAATGCCCTGGCAAGTTGGCGGTTCATATATCGCTCGTGCAAGGCAAAGTTCTCGCCGGAGCGTGCCGCGAGCGTGCGGGCGACATCGAAGGGCATGCTTCTCCTTGCGCGGTATGGCCGTTGATCAGTGGTCGTTGATCAATGTGGTCGCTGATCAGCACTGAGGCGTGTTGACCATCTTCGCGCACGGACAAACAGAATGTTCTACGTTCCCCCACCGTGCCTGGCCCAGATCGCCCGACCGAGCGCCATCGGCACCTGCCGAGTTGCCTGCCGAGCCAGCCAGGTGGCTGAGCCGCGACGGCCGTCAGGCGACACAAGGGCGCCTGACGGCCATGGTTCGGGACCGGCCGCGGCTGTCAGGCGGCCAGGGTTGCCGCCTCGCCAAGCACCTGCTCGCCCTGCCTGATCAGCGCCTTCCCGAGCGCGACGGGCAGCGTCCGGTTGTAGAACGCGGCGGCGAGCAGCAGAGTGCGCATCTGGGCCGCGATCACGTCTCGCCGCTCGGCGAGTTGCCTGAGCTGGCGCTCAATGATCTTGTAGGTGGCGTCCTTGGCCGACACGCTCGCCAGTGCCCTCGTCGATGCCGTCAGCGTCGCCAGGCCGAAGCTGCCGACCGGGGCCTCAAGCTGGGTGTAAACCTGGCCAAGCTGCAGCAGCTCGCGGCGGTGTGCCCGCATGCTGGCTGGCAGCGCCGATGGCTTGATGATCTCGCCGAGCACTCTCCCGTCGGGCGTGTAATCGTCCCGGAGACGCAGCAGCGCCATCATCGTTGGCTGGATGTTGGTGTGGTCAGACCATACTGAACCGTCGACGCCTAGGTGGGCGACGCCGGGACCGACCATCCCCAGCCACGTCGTGTTGATCTGTGCGCCGACAGTCCCGTGATTCCAGGCATCGTTGCCGGCCGGCTCGCTGAAGCAGGACGTCCCGCAGTTGGCAGATCCGCCCTCGAGCCAGAAGTCGGTGTTGCCGAACAGCACGAGCGTCGGCGTGCGCTTCGGGTCGCCGGTGATCATGTGCAGGATTTCCAGCTCGACCGGGTCTGCCATGTAGTTAGTCAGCGGGACGGTCTTGCCCGCGGCCAGGTCTTGCCCCGTCAGCGTCGCTGCGGCCTGCTCGAGGGCCCGGACGGCGCTGGTCGCGCGGCCTGGCCGGCCATGCACGTAAATGACCGGGGCGGAGTCCGCATTGACGTCGAAGGGCGTGCTGATGCCCTTAGCCGCCAGCAGGCCAGTCAGGTCGCCGTTGACCTCGCCGATACGCGAGTAATGGCAGGTGATCTTTACGCCACTGCAGTCCGACGGCGTGGGCGCGCTACCGACAAAGTGGTCGCCCTCGTCCGCGGTGACGACGAAGAGAGTGTTGGCCTTGGTGATGCCATGCGCGGCGAGCTGAGCAAAGAAGGTACCGAATGCGGCATTCTCCACCTTGAGCTGATGCTCGTACCCGGCTTGCCCTGGACCGAATGGGTTGCCTGTGGTCCATGAGTCGTGCAGGTCGCTGAGATAAGTGTCGGTC
>Ga0187814_10000136_pt1 | contig 19557 bp, 19 predicted proteins | sample NC_S_4_FD_132450 | JGI IMG/M metagenome (GOLD analysis project Ga0187814, IMG submission 132450) | Wetland sediment microbial communities from Neuse River Estuary, North Carolina, USA - ASW-S_4 | ecosystem: Environmental > Aquatic > Freshwater > Wetlands > Sediment | place: USA: North Carolina... | reverse complement strand
GAGCCGGCCAGCGGCCGGGCCGCTGTCGTGGATCATGGCGACGCGCAGGCCGTCGACGTCCACCACGGCGGTCTCCGCCGCGCCCCAGGCCGCGACGTCGGGGCCGTCGTTGTTGCCGGCCACCGCGGTCACCGGGGCGTACTGAGCCAGCTCGTCGAGCACGGGCGCCGTGCACACGTCACCGGCGTGCAGGATCAGGTCGGCCTCGCGCAGCCACGAGGCCACGGCGGGCGGGCAGGATTTCCACCGCCTTGGCGCGTGCGTGTCGGACAGGACGACTACGCGACGCGTCGCGGGCCCCGTTCCCCCTGCTGGATCGATGGCAGCACCGAAGTCAGCGAGGAACTAGCTTCCTTCGCCTGTTCTCTCTGCTTCGCCTGTTCCTCCGCGTACGCCATGGCGGGGGCCATCCGGGCGACGAGGTCACGTCGCCTGCGGCCCCTTTGAACCGCCTTGAGCGCGCGATCGAGCAGGTAAAGCAACCCGGCGATGAGGACAACGACGACAATGGCGATCACGTACATGCGCATCAGGTTCCCAATAGCGGACAGGACAACCACATCGTGCGATGCAGGGGTGAGAGTTACGTCAATATTAGCTGTTCATAGCTGCTCAATAAGCCACCCGGGTCCCGTCACGGCGGCGCCGAGCGCTACGCAGCGGCGGCGGAGCTCACGGTCCGCGGTCACCACCAGGCAGGATGTCCCGGCCGCGGCGACCGAAGCGACCTCGGCGACGATCGCGTCGTCCCCCGACCCCGGTGCCGTCAGCACGCGCACCGCCGGCGGGACATCGGTGAGCGACGACGCCGCCGCCCGCGCCTGCCCCTCGAGGACGAGCACCCACCCGGCGGGAGCGCCCAGCCCGGGAGGCATCCGCGACGCGGGCACCCCGCGGGCGGCCAGTTCCGCGACCGAGCGGCAGAGCCGGAGCGCGGCGCCGGCCCGGTCCCGCCACCAGCCGTCGGGCCTGGCGCCCATCACGTTCGCCACGTCGACCACGACCGTAGGAGCCGGGGTAGCGATGGCAGTCACCCCCGTACGTTCGGAATATTAAAGACGATCTTCCACCCCGCGTAAGCTGACGGCATGGCAGAAGCGAAGCTCGCCGGACAGATTCACAGGCTGCGGCAGCGCAGGACCGGCCCGCTGATCCTGGAGCTCGACCTGACCGAGGGCATCGCCGAGGGACCGCCGCAGGATCCGGTGTCCGCGCTGCTCACCATCCGCCGGATGCGCCTGGCCGACGTGCTCGAAGGCCTGAAGCGGGCCAAGACCGACCACCGGGTGCGCGCGCTCGTCGTGAAGGTGGGCGGCGGCCGGATCGGGCTGGCGAAGATCCAGGAGATCCGCGGGGCCATCACGGACTTCCGGCAGTCGGGCAAGCTCACCGTGGCGTGGGCCGAGACGTTCGGCGACTTCGTGCGCGGCAACCTGCCGTACTACCTGGCCACCGGGTTCGACCGGATCTACGTGCAGCCATCCGGCACGCTGGGCCTGACCGGCGTGGCGGTGGAGCAGGTCTTCGTACACAACGCGCTGGAGAAGCTCGGCATCGACTTCCAGAGCGCCAAGCGCTACGAGTACAAGTCGGCCGCCGACCCGCTGACCGAGACCGGGTTCACCGGCCCTGCCCGCGAGGCGGCGCAGCGGCTCACCGAGTCGGTGGGTGAGCAGCTCATCGCCGCGATCGCCGATGGCAGGCACAAGGCGCCCGAACAGGCCCGCGAGCTGCTCGGGCGCGGCCCGTTCCTGGCTCAGCAGGCGCTCGACGAGGGCCTGGTCGACGGGCTGCACTACCGCGACGAGGTGTACGAGCAGGTGCACAAGGAGGCCGGCCTCGACGCGACCCTGCTGTACCTGCAGCGGTACCAGCGCACGCACGCGCTGACCGACCTGCCGCGCCGCGTCCAGTCGCTGCAGAAGAGCCACCACGAGCGGTTCGTGGCGATGATCTACGCCCACGGCCCCATCAGGCACGGGCGCACCGGTCGCGGGCCCGGGCCCGGCGGCGGCATGGGCTCCGACACGGTGTCGGCCGCGCTGCGCGCCGCGGGCGCCGATGAGCGGGCGCGCGCGGTCGTGCTGCGGGTGAACAGCCCCGGCGGTTCGTACACGGCGTCCGACGTGATCTGGCGCGAGGTGGTGCGGGTCCGCGCGGCGGGGAAGCCCGTCGTGGTGTCGATGGGCGATGTCGCCGCGTCCGGCGGCTACTTCATCTCGGCCCCGGCCGACGTGATCGTGACGCAGCCGGGCACGATCACCGGCTCTATCGGGGTCATCCTCGGCAAGCCGGTGCTGCGGGAGATGTTCGGGCGGGCGGGCGTGAACACCGAAACGGTGGCCGAGGCGGAGAACGCGACGATGTTCTCCTCGTCGCGGCCGTTCTCCGACGACGAGTGGGAGCGGATCAACGTCTGGCTCGACGCGGTCTACGAGGACTTCACGAAAAAGGTGGCGGACGGCCGGCGGCTGTCTCCCGACCGGGTGCACGAGCTGGCCCGCGGCCGGGTCTGGACCGGCGCCGACGCGGTGGCCAACGGCCTGGCCGACGAGACGGGCGGCATGCACGACGCGATCGCCATCGCCCGCAGGCGCGCGGGCCTGCCGGACGACGCCCCGGTCCGGGTGTACCCGCGGCTCAGCCCGCTCGACCAGCTGCGCCCCGCGGAGTCCAGCGAGGTCCGTCCCGCCGCTGGCGCGCGCTTCGACCCGGGTGCGCTGTTCGCCGACGGCTGGGGTCCGGCGTGGCGGTTCGCGGCCGCGGCGGGCTTGCCTCCCTACGGTCCGCTGACCCTGCCCGGCGTATGGAAGATCAGCTTATTCCGAACGGGCCCGGCGTGACTCCCGCCGGCCTGGTGCTCGGGGACGCGCTGTCGGCCTGGGCGGCGGGTGTCACCCTGGTCACGATCGCCGATGGCCGCGACGACGTGGGGACGACGGTCAGCGCGTTCATGCCCGTGTCTCTTGACCCGCCTATGGTTCTGGTGTCGCTGGCTGCCGGCTCCTACCCGGCGGAGGTGCTGAGCAGGCCGTCGCTGCCGGCCGCGCGGTTCGCGGTCACGCTGCTCTCCGCGGCGCAGAAGGTGCTGGCCGGCCGGTTCGCCGCCGAGGGCCGGCCCAGCGCCCGGCTGCTGCTCGACGACGTGCCGCACGTCCGCGGCTCGTCGTCGGGGGCGCTCATCCCCGCTGGCGGCCTGGCCGCGCTCGAGTGCTCGGTCGCCCGCCGCGTCCCGGCGGGCGACCACCTGCTGGTGATCGCCTCGGTCATCGGTGTCCCGTACGTGGCGGAAGCCGGCGACCCGCTGATCCGTTTCCGCGGCCGCTACCCGGTGCTGTAGCCGACCCGGCCGCTCGCCGCCGCTCGCCGCCCACGGCCCACGTGCACCCACGTGCCCCAACGTGGTCGATGGACCATCGACTACCAAAGAGTGTGGTGGATGGCCCATCGACTCCCTTAAAGGCCGCCGCCGGGTCGCACGACCCGGGCGAACTGGCCTGGCCCGCCTCGGTACATTTGGCTGCGTGCAGGGCAGCTTCTACGTTCCGGCCGGAGACGGCGTGTGGCGGTCGACCGGTCACACGGCGGGGCCGTGGGACTCGACCGCGCAGCACGGCGGGCCGCCGAGCGCGCTGCTCGGCCGGGCGATGCTGCGCTGCGAGCCCCGGCCGGACATGATGATCGCGCGGTTCACCTGCGAGATCCTGCGGTCGATACCGGTCGGCGAGATCGCCGTCACCGCCCGGGTCGCGCGCCCGGGGCGCAGCGTCGAACTCCTCGAGGCGTCCGCGAGCGCGGGCGGCCGGGAGGTCGCGCGGGCGAGCGCCTGGCGGGTAGTGAGGACGGCCAGTCCCGCGGTGCCGCCCCGCCAGCCGGCGCCGCCGGCCTTGCCGCCGCCAATGTCGCGGGAGCCGTCCGGCCCGCCGGCCGCCTGGCTAGACGGCTACATGTCCGCGATCGAGTGGCGGTACGCGCACGGCGGCCTCACCGTCCCAGGGCCCTCAGTCGTGTGGACGCGGATGCGGTACCCGCTCGTGCCGGACGAGGAACCAGCACCGCTCGAACGGGTGCTCGTGACCGCCGACAGCGGCAACGGCGTGTCATGGGAGCTCGACATCGGCCGCTGGCTGTTCATCAACCCCGAGCTCACCGTCCACCTGCACAGGGAGCCAGCCGGCGAGTGGATCTGCCTGGACGCGGCCACCACGATCACGCCGGGCGGCGCCGGGCTGGCCACCTCCCGCCTGTCCGATCTCGACGGCCCGATAGGGGTGGCCGCCCAGTCGCTGTTCATCACGCCCAGGGGCTAACCCGGGAATCCATCGGGATTGACGATGCGATGGCCAGGCGGAAGCCTGGTCGCGTGAGTGATGAGCGGGAACAGGCCGAGCGGTTCGCGGCTCAGTTCCGGGCGGTGTACCTGACGTTTCACCGCCGTGACCGGCCGCGCAGCCAGCTCGCGGGCGCGTCGCGCGCCGTGCTCGAGCACCTGGCGATGGCCGGGCCGCTGACGATCGGAGAGGCCGCCGCGCACCTGAGCCGGGCACAGTCGGTCGTCAGCGAGATCGTCGGCCACCTGTCGGATCAGGGCCTGCTCGAGCGGGAGAACGACCCGGCCGACCGGCGGCGCACACTGATCTGGCTGGCCCCGGCGGGACACGAGGCGCTGCGCAGGGACCGCGAGGTGCTCGGCCTTGACCTGCTGGCCGGCGCCTTCGCCCGGATGCCGTCCGGCCAGGCCGAGGCGCTCATCACCGGATTGCGGGCCCTCGTGGAGGGGGCGGGCCGCCACGACACTCATTCCGGAGGAGACAGCGACCATGACGACCACGCCAGCGTGTGAAAGCTGCGGCATGCCGATCGAGACCGGCCGGTACTGCGGCTACTGCACCGACGATTCCGGCCAGCTCCAGTCATTTGACGAGCGCTTCGAGCGGATGGTCGCCTGGCAGGCCCGGCGCAACCCGCGGGCCAGCCGCGACGAGCTCGAACGCCAGACCCTCGACTATATGGCCACCATGCCCGCCTGGCGCGACCACCCGGCTGTCACCAGCCGCGAACGCTAACCACGTTTCCGCGGAAACGCGGCGGCCGGACTGCCAGACCGCATGGACGAGGGGCACGCCGGGGCGGTAGGCGAGGTAGGCGTGCGCAGGGGCGGCCAGCATGATCAGGTCGGCGCGGGCGCCCGGGGCCAGATAGCCGACGTCGGTCCGGCACAGCGCGCGGGCGCCGCCCGCGGTCGCCGCCCAGACCGCTTCCTCCGTCGTCATCCCCATCTCGCGGACCGCGAGCGCGACGCAGAACGGCATGCTCGAGGTGTAGGAGGAGCCGGGGTTGCAGTCGGTGGCCAGCGCCACCACCGCCCCGGCGGACAGCAGGCGGCGCGCGTCCGGGTACGGCTGCCTGGTACCGAACTCCGCGCCGGGCAGCAGGGTCGCGACGGTGCCCGAGGAGGCGAGCGCGTCCACGTCGGCAGCGGACAGGAACGTGCAGTGATCGGCGGAGGCGGCACCCAGTTCGACGGCCAGGCGGACTCCTGGCCCAGGGCCTAGCTGGTTGGCGTGGATCCTGGCCATCAGCCCGCGGCCGAGACCCGCCGTCAGCACGGCGCGCGCCTCGTCCGCGCCGAACGCGCCGCGCTCGCAGAACACGTCCACCCAGCGTGAGAACGGCGCGCACGCCTCGAGCATCGGCCCGCGGACCAGCTCGACGTACCCGCTCACATCGGCGCCGAACTCGGCCGGGACCACGTGCGCGCCCAGGTAGGTCACCTCAGCGGTGACCTCGGCGGCCAGCGCCACCGACCGCGCCTCGTCCGCGACCGTGAGGCCATAGCCGGACTTGCACTCGAACGTCGTGGTTCCCTGCCTGAGCATCTCGCCCGCGAGGCGGTGCAGCCCCGCGCGCAACGACGCGTCGCTGGCCGCACGGGTGGCGAGCACCGTGGACCGGATGCCGCCTGCCGCATAGGGGCGCCCGGCCATCCGTGCGGCGAACTCTCCGCTCCGCTCCCCCGCGAACACCAGGTGCGCGTGCGAGTCGACGAATCCGGGCAGCACCGCGCGGCCGGCCGCGTCCAGCACCTCGTCGGCGGCGGGGGCGCGAGCCGACAATCCGGTCCACGCCACCCGGTCGCCCTCGACGACCAGCGCCGCGTCGCTGAGCACCGCGAACGGGCCCGGTCCCGGCGCCTCGCCGGCTGGCGCGTTCGTCACAAGCTCGCCGATCCGCGTGATCAGGAGGCTCCCCGTCACTGGCGCCGCCCCCTTAGCAGAGCACCGCGCGGACCGCGGCGGCCAGCTCACCGGGCACGTCGTCCACCAGCAGGTGCCGGCCGTTGCGGACCACGTCGACGCCGGAGGCGACCACGTGCCTGACGTCCGCCGCGGTGCCCGCGGCGAACAGCGCGGCCAGCGGGTCCCCGGCGGAGGCGCCGGCCAGCCGGGGGCCGTCGAACGGCACCGTCACCAGGTCGGCGTACGCGCCCGGCGCGATCTCCCCGGCGTCCGGCCAGCCCAGGCAGGCGTGGCCGCAGGCCGTCAGGGCCGCCGCCAGGTCAGCCGCGCTGAAGTGGCCGCGCCGCTGGGTCACCAGCCGCTGTGACAGCTCCAGCCAGCGGGCCTCCTCGATCAGGTCGATGACTCTGTGCCCGTCGCTGCCAAGCGCCAGCGGGCAGCCGGCCAGCGCGAGCTCCGGGGCGGGCCCCACGCCGTCCGCGAGGTCGGCCTCGGTGACCGGGCACACGCATACCGTGGACTGGGAACCGCCGAGCAACTCCACATCGCGCGGCACCAGGTGCGTGGCGTGCACCATCGTGCTGCGCGGGCCGAGCGCGCCCGCCTCGTAAAGCACCTCGGCCGGCGTCGCACCGAAGGCGGCCCGGCATTCGGCGTTCTCCAGCGGCTGTTCCGACAGGTGGGCGTGCACCGGTGCGCCGTGCGCGTGCGACCACGCCATCACCTCGGGCACCTGATCCGGCGGTACCGCGCGGACGGAGTGGATCGCGGCGCCGAGCCGGGCGTGCCCGCCGACCATGCCGCGAGCGTCGCAGCCGAAGGCGGCCATCCGCTCCGCCCAGCCCGCCGCCGAACCGTCACCGAACCGCAACTGCACGCCGGCCAGCGGCCGCGGCCTTCCCCCCGGCGAGAAGCCGCCCGTCAGGTAACAGGCATCGAGCAGCGTGATCCGCAAACCCGCCTCGGCAGCAGCGGCGATGAGGAGCCGGCCGAGCTCGTTCGGATCGGAATAGCTGACTCCCCCCTGACCGTGGTGCAGGTAGTGAAACTCGCCGACGCACGTGATGCCGGCCAGCGCCATCTCGGCGTAGACGGCGCGCGCGAGCGCGAAGTAACGGTCCGGGTCCAGCCGCTCCGCGACCATGTACATCCGGTCCCGCCAGGTCCAGAACGTGTCGCCGCCGACCGAGCCGCGCAGCGCCCGGTGAAACGCGTGCGAGTGGGCGTTCGCCAGGCCGGGCAGCGTGAGGCCGGGCAGCCGCGTGGTGCCGGAGGGAACCTGAGCGGCCGGCGTGCCCGGCGAGACGGTGGTGAACCGGTCGCCGCGCGCCTCGATCAGCACGTCGTGCGCCAGGTCGCCAGCCGGGGCGCCACGCGCCAGCCAGGCGAACTCGGCGTGCCACCGGCGCGGCGCGCCGGTAATGCCGGTAACGGAGTCGGCCATGGCCGCGCCCGGGTTGCTGTCACACGCTTATCTTCGCCTAGCCCGGCGCACGCGACACATCCGGCTGCTGACCGCCCACTTAGAATTACCTGGTGGCTACCTCCGAGATGGACCACCCGCACACGCATCACGAGCACAGGGACGTGTCGGGCGGCTGGCTGCGGCCCGCGGTCTTCGGCGCGATGGACGGACTCGTGACGAATGTGTCGCTGATCTCCGGCGTGGGCGGCGGCGGCGGCTCGCAACACGCGATCGTGCTGACCGGCCTGGCCGGCCTGGCGGCCGGCGCCTTCTCGATGGCCGCGGGGGAGTACGTCTCGGTCTCCTCGCAGAACGAGCTCGTCCAGGCGGAGGTGGACAAGGAGCGGTACGAGCTCAAACACAACGCCGCCGCCGAGCAGGCCGAACTGGTCGGGATGCTGTGCCGGCGCGGTGTCAGCGCCATCACCGCCCGGCAGGCCGCGGCCGAGATCTCGCAGCAGCCGGAGAAGGCGCTGGCCGTCCACACGCTCGAAGAACTCGGCCTCAACACCTCCGAGCTGCCGTCGCCCGTGGTGGCCGCGGGAGCGTCGCTCGCGTCGTTCGCGGTCGGCGCGTGCGTCCCGCTGTTCCCGTACCTGTTGGGGCTCGACGCGCTTGCCGTGGCCCTCGGCTTGTCCGCGCTCGCCGCGATCGCCGGCGGCGGGCTGGTGGCGCGGCTGACCAACCGCCCGTTCTGGCGGGGCGCGGCCCGCCAGCTGCTCCTGGGCATCGTCGCCGCCGGGATCACGTACCTGATCGGCCGCGCCGTCGGCGGCTTGGCCACCGGCGCGTGAGGCCCGCCCGCCAACGCAGCCGCGCACGCGCTGTAGTTACCTCTTGGTAAGGTGCCCCGTGGCCTCAGTGAACCGTCCGCTGCGCATCGCGCTGCTGTCCTACCGCAGCAAGCCGCACTCTGGCGGTCAGGGCGTCTACGTACGCCACCTGAGCAGGGAACTCGCGGCGGCCGGGCATCACGTGGAGGTGTTCTCCGGCCAGCCCTACCCGGAACTCGACGACGGGCCGCTGCTGCGCCGGGTGCCGAGCCTGGACCTGTACCGGGACGACGACCCCTTCCGCACCCCGAAGCGCGCCGAGATCAGGGACTGGGCCGACGTGCTCGAGACGGTCATGATGTGGGGCGGGGCGTTTCCCGAGCCGCTGACGTTCAGCATCCGCGCGCTGCGCGCGCTGCGCCAGCGACCGGGCGACTTCGACATCGTGCACGACAACCAGGGACTCGGCTACGGCATGCTCGGCGTGCCGCGGCTCGGCGTGCCGATGGTGACCAGCATCCACCATCCCATCACGGTGGACAAGCGGCTCGACCTCGCGGATCGCGGCTGGCTTGAGCGGCTGAACAAGCGCCGGTGGTACGGGTTCGTCCGGATGCAGGGCCGGGTCGCGCGGCGCGCCGGGCCGCTTGTCACGGTCTCCGAGTCCTCTAAAGCCGATATCTGCCGGGATTTCTATGTAGAGCCCGAACTGGTGCACATCATCCCGCTCGGGGTCGACACCCGGCTGTTCCGCCCGCACGACCACGGCGGCGCGGCTGGCCGGCCCCGGGTCCCGGGCCGGATCGTGGCCGTCACCAGCGCCGACTCGCCGCTCAAGGGCCTGCCCACGCTGCTGCGGGCGGTGGCGAAGCTGGTCACCGAACGCGACGCCCACCTGATCGTCGTCGGCACCCCCGCGGCGGGCACCAGGAAGCAGGCCGCGCACCTCGGCATCGCCGACCGGGTGACGTTCGTGAGCGGCCTGCCCGACGAGGCGTACGCGCGGCTGCTCGCCTCCGCCGAGATCGCGGTGGTCCCCTCGCTGTACGAGGGCTTCTCGCTGCCCGCGGTGGAGCACATGGCCTCAGGCACCCCGCTCGTCGCCAGCCGGGCGGGCGCGCTGCCCGAGGTGACGGGTGACGCCGCCGTGCTGGTGACGCCCGGCGACGCGGAAGAACTCGCCGCGGCGCTCCGCACCCTGCACGACAGCGCGGCCGAACGGGCCGGCTACGCCGAACGCGGCCTCGCCCGGGTAGGCGAGCGGTTCGCCTGGCCCGCGGTCGCGGCCGCCACCGTGGCCCTCTACCGGAGGGTCATCAACGGGGAGACCGCGTGCTGACCGTCGATTTCAGTAAATTCCCTGTCAGTCCTGGCGACCGCGTCCTCGACCTCGGCTGCGGCGCGGGCCGGCACGCCTTCGAGGCCTACCGGCGCGGCGCGCACGTGGTCGCCGCCGACCTTGACAGCAAGGAACTGGCGCCGGTCACCGCCATGTTCGCGGCCATGCGCGCCGAAGGCGAGGCCGGTCCCCCGGCGGCCGCCACGGCCGCGGGTGCGGACGCGACGGGCCTGCCGTTCCCCGACGACTCGTTCGACCGGGTCATCGCCGCCGAGATCCTCGAGCACGTGCCGCGGGACTGGGAAGCGATGACGGAGATCGCCCGGGTGCTGCGGCCCGGCGGCCTCGCCGCGGTCACTGTGCCCGCCTGGCTGCCCGAACGGGTCTGCTGGGCGCTGTCCAGGGAGTATCACGAGGTCCCTGGCGGGCACGTGCGCATCTTCACCCGCGCAGAGCTCACCGCGAAGCTCGCCAGCGCGGGCCTCGAGGTGACCGGCAGCCACCACGCGCACGGCCTGCACTCCCCCTACTGGTGGCTGAAGTGCGCGGTCGGCGTGCACAACGACCACAACCCCGCCGTGCGCGGCTACCATCGGCTGCTCGTCTGGGACATCATGCGCCGCCCCGCGCTCACCCGGCTCCCGGAGGCGGCGCTCAATCCGCTCATCGGTAAGAGCCTCGTCGTCTACGCGAGAAAGTCAATCATTCCGAACGTACGCGCGGTTCCCCGTGCGGCCCGCTGAGCCCGGACGCCCGGCGGCCCCGGCCGGCATCCTGCGGACCGCCCGCTCGATCGCGGCCGCGCAGCGGCCCGACGGCGCGATCGGCTGGCCGGACGGTCACGTCGACCCGTGGGACCACGTGGAGTGCGCGATGGCGCTCAGCGCGTCCGGGCTGGCCGGCCCCGCGCGGCGGGCCTACCGGTGGCTGTGCGACACCCAGCGCCCGGATGGCTCGTGGCCGCGGACGACGGGCGGCCCGGACGCCGCGAGCGCCGCCACGGTCACCGATCCGGCCGCGGAGAGCCACCACGCCGCGTACGTCGCGGTGGGTGTCTGGCACGAGTTCCTGGTCAGCGGGGACCGCGGCTTCACCGAGGCGATGTGGCCGGCGGTCCGCGCCGCGATCGGCTGGGTGCTCGGCTTGCAGACCCCGCGCGGCGAGGTCGCCTGGGAACGCGACGCGGCCGGCGAGCCCGGCGAGTTCGCGCTGCTGTCCGGCTGCTCGAGCATCCTCCAGGGGCTGCGCTGCGCGATCGCGCTCGCCGGCCTCGCGGGCGAGCCGCAGCCCGACTGGGAGTTCGCCGCCGTGCAGCTCGGGCACGTGCTCGGCTGCCATCCTGAGGCGTTCGCGGACAAGAGCCAGTTCGCTATGGACTGGTACTACCCCGTGCTCGGCGGGGCGCTGCGCGGTGCCGCCGCCGCGGAGCGGCTTGCCGACGGCTGGGACACGTTCGTCGTGCCCGCCCTCGGCGTCCGCTGCGTCAGCGACCAGGCGTGGGTGACGGTCGCCGAGACCAGCGAGCTTGTGCTCGCGCTCGACGCCTGCGGCCTGCGCGAGCAGGCGGCCGAGATGTTCGCGGCCGTCGGCCGGCTGCGGCACGACGACGGCTCGTACTGGACCGGCTGGCAGTTCACCAACGAGAAGCACTTCCCCGCGGAGCGCAGCAGCTGGACCGCCGCGGCCGTGATCCTCGCCGCCGACGCGCTGACCGGCTTCAGCGGCGGCGCGGCCCTCTTCCGGGACATTCCCGCGCCGCTCGACCACCGTGCCCCCGCCGACCCCGAAGCCTGCGGCTGCGCACCGGTGACTGCCCGGCCGTGATGCCCCCAGCCGGTTGTCACCCCTGGTGGGTGATGTGGCGAGTGTGCCCGCCCGAAAGCATGTCCACGACCGCCAGGTTGGGGGCCTGAGGGACGGGGGAAGCGCATGTCTGTGGCAATCGAGCCTGACCTGTATGAGTTCAGGGGCGGCTACCCGACGCAGGAGACGGTGGAGCGAGCCTATGACGACGCCGACCTGACCCGGGCGATCGCGGCGTACAAGTTCTTCTACCCGACGGTGTCGGGCCTGGCCATCTTTCGCGGCAGCTACGCCACGGGCCTGGCGGACAACAGGATCGCCGGGACGCTGGCGGGCCAGCCGAAGCACGTCGGGTTCACCTACAACTCCGACACGCCGTACGGTCCGGTTCTGCTCAACCTGAAAGAGGGCCCGTTCATCGTGGAGATCCCGGCCGGCCCGCTGATCGTGGTCGCCCTCGACGCCAATCAGCGATGGGTGGGCGACATGGGCATCCCCGGCCCGGACGGCGGCAAGGGCGGCAAGTACATCATCCTGCCGCCGGGCTACACCGGCGAGGTGCCCGCGGGCTGCTATCCGTGCCAGTCCACCTCCTACCACGTGATCGTGGGGATCCGGTCCCTGCCGCTCGGCGGGGACGTCGAGGCCGCGATGGAGCGGATCAAGACGGTCGGCGTGCGGCCGCTCAGCCCCCCGCCGGACTGGGCAGGGATCACCTGGTACGACCAGACCCCTCGCCCGCAGGACACCACGCCGCTGGCGTACGAGACGTCACTCGGGTTCTGGGAGCACCTGCACTCGCTGATCGATGACGACTACCCGTACGAGGGCTACCGGGGCTACTACGGGGAACTGGCCGTGCTCGGCATCGCTAAGGGCCAGCCGTTCGCCCCTGACGAGCGGATGAAGCACATCCTGGAAAACGCGGCGCGGATCGCCAACGCGCAGCTGCGGGTGCAGTCGTTCGCCGACCGCCGCCCCGACCGGGTCGTGTGGCCCGGCCGGCAGTGGGAATGGGCGGCGCTGCGGTTCGAGAACGGCGACTTCGACATGCCCGGCTACGTCGACCTGGATGCCCGCGACAAGTGGTTCTTCCAGGCCATCGGCGCCTCCCCGGCGATGTTCCGGCGCAAGGAAGGGTTCGGGTCGCTGTACTGGCTGGGTCACCGCGACGACGCGGGCGCCTACCTCGACGGCGGCAGGACCTACAAGCTCACCATCCCCCAGCCCGTCCCCGCCAGGCTGTTCTGGTCCGTGACCGTGTACAGCGCGCTGACCCGGGCCGAGATCCAGACCGACCAGGACTGCGCCGCGCTGCGCTCGCTGTTCGAGCTCCGTGACTTCCCCGAGTCCAGGCCGATCGACCTGTACTTCGGGCCCAAGGGCCCCGCGGGCAAGAACAAGCCGTGGGTCAAGACCATCCCCGGCGAGGGATGGTTCACCTACCTGCGCATCTACGGACCCGAGGCGCCCGCCTTCGACGGCAGCTGGAAACCCGGCGACTTCGAACGCGTCTAGCCTGCGGTTCGCTCCAGGATGCGCAGCGAGCCCACGTGGCGGACCTCGGTGAAGGCGCCAGAGGCCAGGGCCCGCTGGTAGACGCGAAACGGCGCCTGTCCCCCGTCCGCCGGGTCTGGGAAGACATCGTGGATGGCCAGCGCCCCGCCGGTCGCCACCCAGGGGGCCCACCCCTCGTAGTCGGCCTGGGCGGCGGCGTCGGTGTGGCCGCCGTCGATGAACAGCATGCCGAGCGGCGTCCGCCACAGCCGCGCCACGTCCGCGGACCGGCCCACGACGGCGATGACGTCGTCCTCGACGCCGGCGGCGGCGAGTGTGGCCCGCAGCCGGGGCAGCGTGTCGATCCGCCCGGTCACCGGGTCGGCCAGCGAAGGATCGTGGTACTCCCAGCCGGGCTGATGCTCCTCCGACCCCCGGTGGTGATCCACGGTCACCACCTGCTGCCGCACCCCGCGCGCCCGCGCGCCGCGCACCCCCGCGGCCAGGTAGATCGCCGACTTGCCGCAGTAGCTGCCGACCTCGAGCACCGGCCCCAGCGCCGCGTAGGCCTCCGCCGTCTGGCACAGTGCCAGCCCCTCGGCCTCCGGCATGAACCCCGTGGCGGCCTCAGCCGCCTTCCTCAGCTCAGCATCCACCCAGGCACCATAGCCCAGCCGAAGCCCGGCTTAATTTCATGATCACGAAGATTACGCATCGTATAAGTGCACAAACCTTTCGTGATCATGGAACGGCTCTGCCGCGGCGGCCGGGCGAGCGGGTCCCTTGGAGTTCCTAGACGCGGTTGAGCATGGCCAGGGCCAGGCGGGCCGAGGGGCGGTTGACCAGGTCGGCGAACGAGAGCTCGCTGCGGCACATCCTGACGAAGATGCGCCAGCCCTTCGGCGAGGCCAGCGCGGCGTGGAAGGTGCCGGGGTGCCTGCTGAACGCCGAGCGCAGCACCTGGCCCGCGCGCATGTCGGGAACCAGGGTGGCGTTGACCGCGGCGACGTAACCGTCCAGGTCGCCCTTGGCCGCGAACTCCCCGGCCAGCGCGCCGGAACGAAGCGCGAAGCTGATACCCTCCCGCGTCCACGGCTCGAGCAAGCCGGCGGCGTCTCCCGCGAGAAGCACCCGGCCGCGCCGCAGCGGGGATTCCTCGGTCCGGCACCGGGTGAGGTGCCCGGAGTCCCGCACGGCCGCATAGCCGCCCAGCCCGAGCCGGCTGACGAACGCACGCAGGTACTCCCTGGTCGCCGCCCCCTTCCCGCGCTCGGCGATGACCCCCACCGTAAGCACGTCGCCTTTCGGGAAGACCCAGCCGTACGACGCGGGGATCTCACCCCAGTCAAGCAGCACCCGGCCGGCCCACGGCCGGGCGGCCTCCGGCGGGACGGCGATCTCGAGTTCGAGCCCGAGATCCACGTGCGCGAACTCCGCGCCCACGTGCCGGGCGGTAACGCCGGACGAGCCATCCGCGCCGATGATCACCGTAGCCGTGACGGACGACCCGTCGGCGAGCCGGGCACTGGCGCTGTCACCCGCCTGGTCGACCGATCGCACGAGCGCCTGCTGCCGCAGCACCGCGCCCTGCTGCTGCGCGCGGTCCGCCAGCGCCGCGTCGAACTCCTCCCGCGTCACCATCGCGAGCAGCGGCTCGCGATCGGACCTGGTGAGCTCCCGGTCGCCCCGCAGGGTGAACGTGACCGACGTGATGTGATCCCTGGCGGGCAGCGAGATCTGGCCGGCGACGGCGGCCAGCGAGGCTCCGATCAGGCCCCCGCCGCACGTCTTGTACCGGGGATGTTCGGCCCGCTCGAGGACGAGGGTGCGCGCCCCGGCCGCGGCGGACGCGGCCGCGGCCGCCAGCCCGGCCGGTCCTGCGCCGACGACGGCGACGTCCCACTCTGCACGTTCCCGCACACCATGCAGGGTAGGTGACTCCCGCTAGGCCCGCGGTCTGCCCGGGCGGGTGAACTGGCCGAGGAAGAGCGGCAGCCCGGAACTCATGTCGGCGATCGCGAACAGGAACGGGCGGTCGAAGACCAGCGTGACGTCCGGCTGTGGCTTGCGGGCCAGCGCCAGCGTCTGGAAGGTCATCCCGGTCGCGGCGGCGGCCTCGGTGCCCTCCTCGCCGACGTCGACGAACGCCTTGTGCACCACGGCGCCGATGTGCAGCGGCTCGTCGGTGGTGATGCCGGTGAAGTCGGCGTCAGGCGTGAAGGCGGCGCGCACGCCGAGCGCCTGCAGCGTGTCCTTGAGCATGAACCCGGCGTCGACCCTGAAGCGGGGCAGGCTGAGGTCCACCAGGGCTTCGGCGCCGGACGAGAGCAGCCCGTCCAGCAGCGCCCCCACGCCGCCGGCGGCGTCAAGCCCGCCGGTGAACTCGCTCAGCGGCCCGTCCGGCAGCACCAGGGCCATGGCGAGCGGGCCGCCACGGTACGGCAGCAGCACGGCCTGGTAACCGTCGCCACGGTGCCAGGCGAACCGCGTCGCCTGATGCATCATGTCGACCGGAGTCGCCCCCGTACGTTCGGGATAAAAGGGCTTTTGCCTCGTCTCCTGAGCGGAGAACTGATGCGCCCAGAGTGCCTTGAGGTAAACGGCGTTGGTGAGCACCAGGCGCGTGAGGCCGTCGATCGCGCCGGGCGGGATCAGGCCGGTGATCTTGCCCTCGGTCTGCTCCGCCACCGTGTCGTTGATCACCTGCCGCGCCGCCTCGGGGGCGGTCGAGAAGTCGCACCGCTCGACGGAGGCTGTCCCGGACAGCTGGCTGAGGAATTCATTCCGAACGGAGAGGGCTGACTGTAGCCACATCACGTTCGGCGCGCGGAAGTCGAGGTCGTCACCGGCGCGGATCCCCGCGAGCTGCGCCAGGCCCTCGGCGGCCGCTCCCGGGCCGGGCAGGTGCAGCACGGCCGCGATCTCGGCGGCGGTCTCGCCGCGGGCGCCGGTCAGCGCCATCCGCAGCGCCGCCGCGATCGACGCCGGGGAGAACACCACACTGCCCGGGCCCGCGAGCTTGCCGTAGAGATCCGTGCCGAACGCGGCGTCTGCTCGAACTGCCTCGGCGATACCCGCCATCGGGTGCCTCCCGTTCAGGTGGCTAGAACTTGCAGCCGGCTGAGGGCTTCCTCCAGTATCTCTTCCCGCTTGCAGAAGGCGAACCGCACCTGGGTGCGGCCGGCCTGCTTGTCGTCGTAGAACACGGCGTTCGGGATCGCGACGACGCCCGCTCGTTCCGGCAGGCTGAGGCAGAACCCGACCGCGTCCTTCTCGCCGAGGCGCGCGATGTCGGTCGTGATGAAGTAGGTTCCGTCCGGCAGGTACACCTCGAAGCCGATGTCCTCGAGCCCGCTCGCCAGCAGGTCGCGCTTCTTCCTCAGGTCGGTCGCGAACGTCTCGAAGTACTCGCCGGGAAGCGTCAGCGCCTCCGCGACCGCGTACTGGAACGGGCCGCTGGCCACGAACGTGAGGAACTGCTTCGTGGTGCGCACCGCGCTGACGATCTCCGGCGTGCCGGTGACCCAGTCGACCTTCCAGCCGGTGAAGCTGAACGTCTTGCCCGCGCTGCTGACCGAGACGGTGCGCTCGCGCATGCCGTCGAGGGTGGCGAACGGGACGTGCTCACGGTCGTACGTGAGGTGCTCGTAGACCTCGTCGGTGACGACGAGGAGATCGTGCCTGCTGGCAATGCCGGCGATCGCCTCGGTCTCCTCGCGGGTGAGAACCATGCCGGTCGGGTTGTGCGGGCTGTTCAGGAGCATGAGCCTCGTTCTTGCCGTTACCAGGCTCTCCAGCTCGGCGAGGTCGGGGCGGAAGCCCGGCGGCCGCAGGGTGAGCGGGACCCGCGTCGCGCCCGCCATCGCGATGTTCGCCACATAGGAGTCGTAGTACGGCTCGAAGGCGATGACCTCGTCCCCGGGCTCGAGCAGCGCGAGCAGGGCGGCCGCGATCGCTTCCGTCGCGCCCGCGGTGATCAGCACCTCGGTGTCCGGGTCATAGGCCAGGCCGTAGAACCGGTACTGGTGGCGGGCGACGGCTGCCCTGAGCTCCGGGATGCCCGGCCCTGGCGGGTACTGGTTGCCGTGCCCCGTCCTGATCGCCGTCACGGCCGCCTCGGCGACGGCCGCCGGACCGTCGACGTCGGGGAACCCCTGGCCGAGGTTGACCGCGCCGGTGGCGACGGCGCGCGCCGACATCTCGGCGAAGATCGAGGTGCCGAGGCCGTTCAGGCGGCGGTTGAGCAAAGGTCGTGTCACACACCTATTGTGGGCGGCATGCGTATCGCGCTGTGCCAGCTTCCGGTGAGCCCCGACCCTTCGGTCAACCTGTCGCGGGTGCGCGCGGCGCTTGACGAGGCGTCTGGCGGCGGGGCGTCGCTCGCGGTGTTCCCCGAGGCGACCATGATCAGGTTCGGCAGCGACCTGCGGGCGGCGGCGGAGCCGCTGGACGGGCCGTTCTGCTCGGCGGTGGCGGCGGCGTGCGCGTCGGCCGGGGTGGCCGCCGTCGTCGGAGTCTTCGAGCCGGCGCCCGACGGGCGGGTGTACAACACCGCGGCCGCCTTCTCCGGCGCCGGCGCGCTCGTGGCTTTTTACCGCAAGCTGCACCTGTTCGACGCGCTGGGGCAGCGGGAGTCGGACCTGGTCGCGCCCGGTTCATCCGTGGTGGTGGCGCCGCTGTGCGGCGTCGAGGTCGGGCTGCAGGTCTGCTACGACATCCGGTTCCCCGAACTGACCCGCGCCCTGGCGGTCCGCGGCGCCTCGCTCGTCACCGTCAGCGCGGCCTGGCAGGCGGGCCTGTTCAAGGAGGAGCACTGGGTGACGCTGCTGCGCGCCCGCGCCATCGAGAACACCGTGTGGATCGCCGCCGCGGGGCAGGTGCCCGACGCGGAGGCGAAGCCGACCCGCGCCCCGACCGGCATCGGGCGGAGCATGCTCATCGACCCGCTCGGCGTGGTCCGTTCGGACCTCGGCCCGGCGTCGGGCGTTTTCGTGGTCGAGGCCGACATGTCGCTCGTCAAGTCGGTCAGGGCCACGCTGCCGTCGCTGGCCAACCGACGGGAAGACGTGTTCGGCCCCGGCTAATTCTCGCGGGCGACCTGGAACGGAGCGAAGCTCTGCGCGGTCGCCATCAGCTCGATCGTGTTGACGTTCACGTGCGGCGGCTGGGTCGCCGCCCAGTAGATCGCCTCGGCGATGTCGCCGGCGGTCATCGGCTGCATCCCCGCGTACACGGCGTCCGCCTGGGCCTTGTCGCCGCCGAACCGGACGGTGGAGAACTCCGTGTCCGCCATGCCCGGCTCGACGCAGGTGACGCGCACGCCGGTGCCGTGCAGGTCACTGCGCAGGTTCAGGCTGAACTGGCGCACGAACGCCTTCGTGCCGCCGTACACGTTCCCGCCGGGGTACGGGTAGTTGCCGGCCACCGACCCGAGGTTGATGACATGACCGCGACGGCGGGCCACCATGCCGGGCAGGATCGCCCGGGTGCAGTAGGTCAGGCCCTTGCAGTTGGTGTCGATCATCTGGTCCCATTCGTCCAGGTCCGCGTCCTGGGCGGGCCCTAGGCCCAGGGCCAGGCCCGCGTTGTTCACCAGCACGTCGATGCCGGCGAATTCGGGCGGCAGCAGGGCGACGGCGGCGGCCACCGCCCCCCTGTCCCTGACGTCGAGCGTGACCGGCAGGATCTGCGGGCCGAATTCGGTGGCCAGGTCCTCGAGCCGGTCCATCCGGCGGGCGGCGGCGACGACACGGGCGCCGGCGGACGCGAACCTGCGTGCGGTCGCGGCCCCGAAGCCGCTGCTCGCGCCGGTGACGAAGACGGTGCCGGGGTGGGTGGTTGTCATGGACAAAGAATGTTAGTCAGTACCGCACCGGGGACTGCCAGATGGTGGGCTCCTCGCTGGCTGGCGTGGCGGTGAAGCCGGCTCCGGTCAGCGTGGACCCCGCGCCGGCAAGCGCGGTGATCGCCTGCGAGCCGGGCCCGGCCAGGCCCGTGCCGTCGGGGGCCGCCGCGGTCCACCCGGTTCCCGGCGCCGTCTTCGGCGCCAGCGTCCAGACCACCACGTGCTCGCTGCCCGGCGTGCCGTACGTGCCAGTCGCCGTGAAACCGCCGCCGACCGCGGCGAGCGCGGTGACCGCGAGGTTCGCGGCGGCGCCCCGGGTGCCGGGCGGGGCCGGGAGGGCGGCTGGCGTCCAGGTGGCGCCGCCGTTCGCCGAGACGACGGCGAACGGCAGCCGCTGGCCGGCCGCCGTTACCTCGGTGCCGGCCGCGGCCACGGTGTTCCCGTTGGCCGCGACGAAGGAAAGCTGCGCGCTGGCGGCCGCCGCGGGGCCGGCCGGGTACGTGATCGTCGGGCGCGAATCGGCGGGCGGCCGCATGGTCGCGGCCGCCTGGTACGCCCCGGGCCTGACCGGCTGGCAGGCCGCGGCCACCGCACAG